>Ga0207415_1000042_pt1 | contig 150430 bp, 130 predicted proteins | sample Passage237A_FD_187369 | JGI IMG/M metagenome (GOLD analysis project Ga0207415, IMG submission 187369) | Cellulose adapted compost microbial communities from Newby Island Compost Facility, Milpitas, CA, USA - Passage2 37A (SPAdes) (version 3) ... | reverse complement strand
CGGTTTTCCGGAATCGTACTCCCCCAAAATCTTCGTGATTTGAATTGGAGTGAATTTACTCTTTTTCATAGTTATCAGTTTAAATATACAATATTTTTAAACTGTCCTATTTTATGGGGAGCTTACAGTAGTGTGCAGTTTCCTCAAAATGAAAATACCGGAGCGATTATCAGTTGTGCGCTGGCATCTAAAGAAGATGTTGACACAGCTTTGGAAAATGCCCCGACGTATGGCGGTATCGTAACGGATAAAGCTGCAACTGACGAAAATTACGGTGGCTATATTGGATATGTTTCTGACCCTGACGGGCATGTGTGGGAGCTTGTATATTCGTCACGGCAGGATTAGCGGTCATTGTAACGGACGACACTCGGACAGACAACAGAAAATGCAGGATTTCGCAGACCAGGCAAATAAAAATGGTGTGACACTGCTAAATGTCGGGAAGTGTCAGTTTTGTGGTGCGGACTATAAAAAAGGCATTTTTGACTGTATGGACAATTACAACAACAGACTTGAACTTTTAGATTTTAATAATGCGGAACATTACATTTCACGGTTTTTAAGTGTCATGCGGCACCTGAAAAAATAAAAGCTGCGCATAACAGTCCGAACGCCAGGCTCCCATGGTAGTTATTGCCGGCCGGAGGCCGGAGGAATAAGATCGCCTGGGAAAGTCGGGCAAGAGGGGAGAATGGATAGCATACGACAATAAGTAAAGGGAAGCTTATAACGTGACAAAAAGATAACTGCAAGCCTCCGATGAGAAAAATAATTGCTGCAATCAATATGACCCTGGACGGGTTTTGTGACCATACCGTATTACTGCCAGACGAAGAAGTACACCGGCATTATCAGGAATTATTAGATGGCGGAGACGCAATTCTATACGGCAGAACAACGTATCAGCTTATGGAGTTTTGGCGAACATTGTTGGAAAATCCTTCAGAAGAAAAATCAATGAATGACTTTGCGCTGGCTATGGACAAAATACCAAAAATTGTCTTTTCGCACACATTGAAAAATACGGAATGGGAGAGTGCAAAGCTTGCAAATAAACCAATCGAAGAAGTGGTTAACGAATTAAAGCGACAATCAGGTAAAGATATTTTTGTTGGCAGCCGGAGCTTAATTATTCAATTAATGAAGCTTAATTTGATCGATGAACTACAGCTTTGTGTTCACCCTGTTGTTGCGGGAAATGGTTTGCCATTGTTTGAAAATATAACCGAAAGGACAACTCTGAAACTTATTAAGACAAAAAAACTTAATGGTGGCGGGATAATACTTTACTATGAACCGGAAAAAGAAAGAACAACGAACCGCTAGCACATGGCTGGTGCTGTGGAGCTGACTTTAATTGAACATAACGATAAGCATGATTATAAAGAAACAATAAAGAACATTGGAACAAACTAAAATGATATGAAAAGAAAAATCTTACAGGTACTATCCGTGATATTCGGATTATTGCTTATCAATGGTGGCTTAAACAAGTTCCTTAATTACATGCCGGTTCCTGACGACTTACCCGAAGTATTGGTAAAGGATACGATGGCTTTAAATGAGATTGCCTGGCTGATACCGCTCATAGGCTTTGCAGAAATTCTGGGCGGCTTGCTCATTCTGTTACCCAGAACAAGGGCATTGGGGGCTTTGGTTATTTTTCCGGTAATGGTTGGGGGCTTGCTGACGCATGTTTTTGTTGCACCGGATGGACTTCCTGTTGCACTTGTAATCTGGGCTATTCTTCTTTGGATTATACTCGATAACAAGCAAAAGTATCTGACACTACTGCAAAATGGGTAAGCTGGCTGGCATAATATAAGGGACGTTTGCCCGAATTTATGTTTTGCTAAATATTTTAGCAAAATCGGTTTTTTTGTATTTTTGGGTATGTGGGAAAGAATACGCGAAAAACTACAGATTCTGGCCGATGCTGCCAAGTATGATGTGTCATGCAGCTCCAGTGGCAGCAACAGAAAAAATGACACGAACACGATCGGTGATACGGGTAGCGGTATTTGCCATACCTATACGGAAGACGGCCGGTGTGTTTCCCTTCTTAAGATTCTGCTCACCAATTACTGTATTTACGACTGCCTGTTCTGCGTTTCCAGGCGCAGCAACGATGTAAAGAGAGCCGCTTTTACCGTCAATGAAGTAGTGGAGCTTACCATGGAGTTTTACCGCCGGAATTATATAGAAGGATTGTTTCTGAGCTCAGGCATATTCAAAACTCCGGACTATACCATGGAGCGCCTGGTAGCTGTTGCGAAAAGATTACGGACCGAAGAGCGGTTTAACGGATACATCCATATCAAAACCATACCCGGGGCCGGTGATCAGTTGCTTTATGAAGCCGGAAAGTACGCTGACCGTATGAGCATCAATCTTGAGATGCCTACCGATGCCGGTCTGAAGTTGTTCGCACCCGAAAAGTCGCATGAGGAAGTAAAAAGAGATCTTGGTGTGATAAAAGGCAAAATTGTGGAATTAAGGTCAGAGAGGCAGCTGATCCGGTCAGTACCCAAATTTGTACCAGCCGGTCAGAGTACCCAGATGGTGGTAGGAGCAGGCGCGGAGACCGACAGAGACATTATGTATACGGCCGATTCGTATTACAGAGCTTTTGATCTTAAGAGAGTGTATTATTCGGGTTATATTCCGATCAGTCACGATACACGTTTGCCTGTTATCGGGATGCAGCCGCCTTTGCTGCGGGAAAATCGTTTGTACCAGACAGACTGGCTGATGCGGTTTTATGGCTTTGATATCAGGGAAATACTGGATGACAGACATCCGAATCTGGACCTGGAGATCGATCCCAAGCTCAGCTGGGCCTTGCGCAATCCGCATCTTTTTCCGGTAGATATTAATGCAGCGGATTATAAAATGATCATGCGGGTTCCGGGCATAGGGATCAAAAGCGCTATGAAAATTGTGGCAGCCCGAAAATATGGAAGGCTGCGCATCGATCAGATCAGAAAAATGGGCATTGCCTATAGCCGGGCAAGACATTTTATTGTTTGTGCTGATTCCGATTTTTCAGTGCTCGGTCACCGGCCGGAACGAATCCGGAGGCGTATTCTGGAAGAAAGCCGATCCAGATTCAGCGCGCTGCATAGCCACCAGCTTTCCTTGTTTTAGCATGAAGATTTCTGTGCCCCATCTGCTGTTTGACGGTTCCTGGAAAGGGCTGCTTACCGGTATTTTTGAAGTATTTGAACGAAAGTGGTTTAATGCCAGAGTATTTACAGAAGACGATTATCAGGCAACCATGTTTGACGATTGCTTTACAGTAATTACAGACAATGAAAAGGCGAAGCGGGTATACAACGGGTTGCGAAAAAGACTGGACGCGGATTCATTCAAAACGTTTTTTTACGCGTTTTTTTCCGAGCAGCAGGCAGGTTATCAATATCTGCTGGATATGGCCGTGTACGTGTTTCAGAATCCGGGAAAAGTGTCTGATAATTTCGGACATCCGGCCGTGCTGGGAGTAAGCCGGTTTGCCAAAAGTGTAGGCAGAGAAGCCCACAGAATGAAAGCCTTTATCCGGTTTCAGAAGTTCAGCGATGGTACCTTTTTTGAAGTCATACATCCCGATTTTAATGTGCTTCCCCTTATTGCCGGTCATTTTCAGAAACGATATACCGATCAGCCCTGGGTTATATACGACGAAAAGCGGGCGTTTGGCCTGTATTACAATAAGGTCCTTGTCCAGGAAATAACCTTTCATTTTTGGGAGCAAAAAAAAGATTCCGGTGTTGTTGTACAGCGGTTTGATGACGGCGAAATAAAATACGACCAGCTCTGGAAAGATTACTATAGAAGCACTACCATAGCATCCCGGAAAAACGAAAAGCTGCAGCGGCAGCATGTGCCTCTCCGCTACAGAAAATACCTGAATGAGTTTGAGTAAGGGCGGGGAATATTTCAGTTTAAATGATTTTTTGTAAATTTTTAGGGAGATATGTTTTAATTTAACCTTTCGATTATCTTGCTTTTATAGCAGACAGTTGTTAAGAAGTAGCCAAAATGGAAAAGGATGTCGATAACAAAAGAATCCGAATTAATAGGAATGCAGAATGCAAGTAAAGCAGTTGCCTATACACTAAGAGAAATGATCAATTTTGCTCAGCCCGGGATGAGCACCAAAGAACTTGATGACTATGGAGCTAAGATTTTATCCGATTTTGGAGCAAAATCAGCCCCTTACCTGACATATGGGTTTCCGGGATGGACTTGCATAAGCGTTGGCAATGAATTCTGTCACGGTATTCCGTCCGATAAGCGAATCCTAAAGGAAGGGGATCTGATAAATATTGATGTTTCTGCTGAGCTTAACGGCTTCTGGTCGGATAACGGGGCCTCATTTGTTCTCGGAAAAGATCGTAATCAACATCAGAAGCTGGTAGAAGCATCCAAAGAAATATTGCAAAAAGCCATCAGCCATATCAGAGGTGGAGTGAGAATCGCGGATATTGGTCACTTAATGGAAACCGAAGCAAAAAAGAAAGGTTACATGGTTGTCAGAAATCTTGGGGGACATGGTATCGGCAGAAGCTTGCACGAGCAGCCGGATGAGCTGCTTAATTACAGAAACCGGTTTGATCACAGACGCTTCAAAAAAAACTCTGTGGTGGCGATTGAAACATTTATCTCCACATCTTCCGCCTATGCGACCGAACTTAGCGATGGATGGACTATGGTTGGGAATAGAGGCGGGTATATGGCTCAGCACGAACACACGATTGTCGTTACGGATAGGGAACCGGTCATACTGACTGCGATGAATGAAATAGTATGATTATATCATGTTTTACCTGACGGGAAGTATACAAGTGGCGGAATAAAAACCCATTGGGAGTTTGTGCATACTATCATGTAAGGCGGATAAATGAGCAAAGCTTTGAATGCAGAAATGTAAATGATGGATAAATTATCGCCTGAATGGTTATTTGAGCGGCACTCTGAGCAGGTCATCAGAAAGTGGCTGGGACAGCTGCGGTATTTTTATTATAAGCGGGCCTGGGGCGGACATGCGAATGACGGGGATGAATTTCAAACGGCATTTTTGTATACTGACAGGCAAGACCTGATACACAAACTCGGACAACTAGGCATAACATTAAACGTAATTCCGGACGATTTTCCGAGGCATGTGATCGGGCAAACGTATCCGGCAGCAGAGTTCGCGAAATTTAAAAATGCAATCAGAGAGCATCCCGATCTTGAGCAACCCGGACACTCCATACTCTTCGGGTACCAGACGTTTATCTGGATTTACAGCAATTCCATACGTATTACACTATCCGGTACAAGAGATGGCAACTGCTATGATGTAAGCCAGGACGATTTTGAAGCTTGCCTTGAGCTGGAAAAGCATTTTGATAACCTGGACTGGCAAAATATAGCGGACAAATCTCCGGAGAAAAGTGCTTGCTGTATTTCGCGGAGCAAATATCCTGAACTGTACCGGCAATAATTACGAAATATTTCAAAAGACAAATCATATGAGCAACCTGATCTCCATCGTAGAAATACCGGTAACTGACTTTGCCAGAGCCGTAAAGTTTTATCAGACACTTTTAGATGTCCGTATCGAAGAAGTTGAAATGGACGGAACTCAGCTGGGGGTATTGCCTGGTGACGGGGAATCGGTAAACGTGGTTCTGATAAAGGGCAGCGGCTATAAGCCGACAACAGACGGAGCCGTCCTCTATCTGAATGCCGGAACCGATTTGCAACCCATGCTCGACAAGGTGCAGCACAACGGCGGACAGGTAATAGTGCCCAAAACTGAGATCAGTCCGGAGATGGGGTATTTTGCGTTGTTTACAGACACAGAGGGAAACAAGTCAGGATTGCATTCGGTACAATAAAGCTGAGGAAAAACATCGCCTGATCAACAAATGATGAATATTCAACCGCATAAAATAAACGAAACAGAAATTGCGGAAGTAATTTCAGACCGGATAATCATACAAAATGCAGAAGACGCGCTGGATTTGATGGGTACTGTTTATTATCAGGGATTCGACAAAGTCATTATTCACCAAAAGAATGTTACAGCAGACTTCTTCGATTTAAAGAATAAAATGGCCGGGGAAATTCTTCAGAAATTTTCAAATTATCGGGTTCGCCTCGCAATAGTCGGAGATTTTTCAAAGCTGACAAGCAAAAGTCTGAATGATTTTATCTATGAAAGCAATAAGGGAAAACAGGTAAATTTTGTTGCTTCCGTTGATGAAGCATTACGTTCTTTAGCAAGGTAGACAATTGAACAACATGAGGAATAGGGGTGGAGTAAAATTCAACGTCCAGATGTTGATATAAATAATTGAGATATATCCGAATATGATAAATATTATTGGCGGAGGAATTTCAGGGTTATCGACAGCTTTGGCGCTTCAACAAAATAATCTTGATTATAAGCTGTTTGAAAAAGACGATGAGATTACATATGCGAATGTCGGACTCGGTATTAGTCATAATATCCGGCCAATTTTAAATGAATGGAATATATTGGAGCGGACTAAAGAATTGGGGGCAGAAATTACCCACTTTCATTTTGGAGATTGTAAGCTCAGGTATTTAAAATCATTCCGATTAAAACAGCCTGCTCTCTGTGTCAACAGAAAGAAGTTTCACCAGCTTTTATATCAGCAGCTGGACCACAACAAAGTTGTCCTCAGCTCAGTAAAATCTGCAAAAGATTTTAATCCTGATGAAATGGTAATCTGCGCTGAAGGTATTCAATCAGGATTCAGACAGGAACTATACCCGCAGCTCCAGCTAAGAAAGGCGAATCAGATCTTGTGGCGAGGTATAAGTGAAATCAGACTGGAAAATAAGTTTAGGAATGCCTATCACGACTTTATTGGCAGTAATATACGGTTTGCAATTATTCATACCGGCGGAAACTTTTATAGCTGGTATATCATCAGACCTTTAATGCCGGATATGGAAATATCAGTCGGAAAATCGACATTGAAAAGTTTTTTTGAAGGAGATCATCCAGTCATCAGATCCGTAATTGAGCATACTGAAAGCATATACACATCAGAGCTGATGGATATTAGTCCTAAGAGTCGAAAAAATCTGAGCTGGTTTAACAACAGCTCATTGATGATTGGTGATGCGATTCATCCCACAACTCCCAATATGGCAAACGGAGCTTGTCTGGCAATAGAAGATGCTTATACAATTGTCAATATGATTATCGGCAATCAGCAGCCGTTGAAAGATATTTTTAAATTATTTCAGCAACAGCGAAAATCGAAAGTTGATAGTGTTGTTTCACAATCCTGGTGGTTGGGGCAATTGTTTCATCAACATAGCTCTTTGATGAATAGTATTGTGAAAATGGGAATTGTCTCAATGCCTCATTTCATGTTTGATTCTATATATTCGAACGTGCTGAAGGATATGACTTACAAACGTATAGCATAATCAATATCCGAACAGGCAGCCGGTTTCTTTTATAATTACCGGCGAATGAGGCACAGAGTCCGCTATCTGGATGAGCTGATAAAAGGAAGGGCGATAAAGTTTTAAGGAAATAAAGACTGTAAATCCTCAAGGGACGTTAGCGTTGTCAAACATCCCCGGAGGGTTAGAATACAGCAGCCGGGTTTTGTATATTTGCTGTTATACACCAGCAAACAGCAAAGCCAGATGATCATAGAGCCGCTGAAGCCATTTGACGGGCAACATTGCGAAACAACAGCAACCGGTACGTTGCTCAGACAACTTGGAATAGAGGTCTCCGAGCCAATGCTTTTCGGACTTGGTGAAGGCCTTGGTTTTATATTCTGGAATATGAAATCAATGAGCTTTCCATTCATTGGCGGACGAATAAAGCCGGATCTGCTTACACAGAATATTGCGAAAAACCTGCATCTTGAGCTGACTGTAAATGAAACTTCTTCGTCGCAGAAAGCCTGGGAAAGTGTCAGGCAGTTGATTGATAAGAGACAGGTAGTAGGGCTGAAACTGGATTGTTATCATCTGGAATATTTTACCAGGTCATTTCATTTTGCCGGGCACTATGTGGCGATGTACGGGTATGACGATAACCATGCGTTTCTTATAGACACCAGCCAGCAGGGCGGTCAGGTTAAAACAAGCCTGAAAAGCCTGGCGCTGGCAAGAGCCGAAAAAGGGCCGATGGCTTCTAAAAATCTTTATTACGTTTTGAAAAAAACTGACAGGAAGTATGACCTGAAAACGGCCATTCCTGATGCCATTCGGGCCAATGCAAAAGACTATCTGAATCCGCCGATTACCAATATCGGATACAAAGGAATAGCCAAAACAAGCGCCGGGCTGATCAAATGGTTCAGTACAAGCAGAGACATTGAAGGTGATTTTGGCACAACCGCCATGCTTATGGAAAAAGCGGGAACAGGCGGAGCGCTGTTCAGAAACCTGTACCGGGATTTTTTGAAAGAGAGCTATGAGCTTCTGCAGCTGGATATCCTCCGACAGGGATATAGGGATTGGGTCGAGATAGCGGCTCTGTGGACAGAAGTTTCAGGTCTGTTCGTAAAAGTCAGCGAGACCGGAGATATACGCTGTATAGAACAGGCTTCGGGGCTACTGAAAGAGCTGTCGGTGAAAGAAAAAAATGCCATGGAAAAATTGGGGGTGATATGATAATGTGGCTGTGTACAAAATGGTAAGCTGTACAGCGTATAATACTTTTTGGATGAGAAAGTTTATGTAGATTTTGAGTATTGGACAAGGAGCCTGATGGACCCGAATGGAAAAGGCATGTTTTGCAAAAAATCTTCACAGATATAATTTATCGCTGCTTTGCCGGCTGAGATTACAACGTAATCCATTAATTTTGTCGGGAGAAATAGTTTAAAGCGTACGCTGAAAACAACTGAATGATGAAATCAACAAAAATTACTTACTGGACGCTTACCATCATAATCGTTCTTTTTGAAGGAGTGATGCCTGCGCTGACTTCCCATACGGAGCTCGCCGTTGAGGGGATACGGCACTTGGGTTATCCTGATTACTTTCGCGTACTGATTGCCATTTTTAAAGTATGCGGAGCGATCGTGCTTATTGTTCCTGCGTTTAAGGGTAATATAAAAGAATGGGCCTATGCCGGCTTTACATTTATATTCATCAGTGCGGCTGTTTCGCATACCGTAGTGGATGGATTTGGCGTACAGTCTGTCTTTCCCCTTGTGATATTGGCCATATTGGCTGGCTCATACGTCACGTATCATAAACTTCGGAATTCCTGACAGGGTTTAATCATGGAAGTATGCCCCGGCTTTCATAGTGTAGCTATCAGGAGGCGCGTCTTGAATCGGGCAATCGCGGATACAGGCGCTAAACGGGTATAACTAAAAAACAATAATGCATATGTATTTACTTCACGGAAAACTGACCGCCAAAGCAGGTCAATCGGAAGAGCTTGCAACTATTTTGCTGGAGGCATCCAGACTGGTTGCGACCGCAAAAGGATGTAAACTTTATGTGATCGGCCGGGATCAGAATGATCCGGATGCTGTCTTTGTAACCGAAATCTGGGAGAGCAAAGAGGATCACGACAATTCGCTGAAAGCAGAGGGGGTAAGGGAGCTGATTATGAAAGCTATGCCCATCGTAGCCGGTGCGCCTCAGAAAGGACAGGAGCTTGAAATACTTGGAGGCGCAGGAATATAAGAAGCGGTGTGGTTTTGATTCCTTTGTACGCCGGAAATATGCCCGGGCGGGCCGGACTTGTAAATGAGCATCTCAAGCTTACGTAATCCCGAACAACTTATTATTAATCAAATAATTTTAATTATCACCTGAAAAGAATCATACCTTCGCATCATGAGTGATTTAGCCAGAAAGTTTTTGTCCGGATTCAACCGCTTCAGCCCGGAGGAGATAGAGCTGATCATACAAAATACCTGTGTTGAGCAAGTCAGAAAGGGTGAACTGATCATACAGGAAGGAAAAATAGCTAAAAAGTGCTACTTCGTTGTACATGGTTGTCTCCGGCAATATCAGACGAAGGAAAGTGATGAAAAGACCCGGAGGTTTTATGTAGAGGGAGATCCTGTCGTGCTGTATTCCAGTTACCTTCACTCAGCACCTTCGGAGTATTCGGTTCAGTGTCTGGAAGACTGTACACTGATCAGCGGAACAAGAGAAGCCGAACAAAAAATGCATGCTGTCTATCCGGCTCTGGAGTATCTGACCCATACGATTATGATGGATGATTACCGGAAAGCAGAGGAGTACATCACCCTTTTAAATAGTTTTAATGCAGAGCAGAGGTACAGTGTACTGTCAGACACCCGCCCCGATCTGTTCAACAGGATACCTCTTCTGTATATTGCCAGCTACCTGGGAGTAACTCCCGAGTCGCTTAGCCGGATCAGAAAAAGAGTACAAGCCGGTGCAAAAAACTAGCTGACCTGCAGCGACTTCCTTTTTAGGTAATAAAATAATGTCACAGCGCCAAGACCTATAGCCATTTCTGCTATAGTTACAATAATAAAGGACTGGCCGGGCATACCATCGGCAAACATGCCGTATATTCTGGAAAAGCCGTAGGAAAGGAAAAATACTATGGTAAGCAGCAGAGCAGGTCTGGCCAATTGCGCTCTGAATGCACCACACAAAATGATCAGGCCTGCGGTAAGCAGCGTGCCACCGGCCGCCCGGATTTCGCTTAGCAGATTACTGTCATTGCCTAAATCAATGCCGGCAGAGGCTTCAAATACTATCGGAAAAAACAACTGTCCGGTTCCGACGGAAATGCCTGTAATTCCTGCTACAATCAGTAATGTCCGCAGGTACAATGTCTGTTTCATAAATGTCTGTAATAGTTGTTAATTACAACAAAGATACCTGGACTCAGGGCTGTTGTGCCTTGACTTAAGATAAGATCTGGTTTATGCGGGAGTTCGTAGATTGATGTACACAAAAAATGTTGTTTGCTTACGCTGCTTTTTTAACTTTACAATTGTATAATACATACGATGGCTGATAATCAGAAGGTATCTGATATCCATGTTCTTCCTTTGGCTATCTGACACTGGATACGAGATGTGGGATAGAATAAAAGTCTGATAATTGGTAGACAGGAGCAAACTGCATTCAGCTATGCCTGAAATAAGTACAATGCCAAATAAAGAATTGAAAACCTATTGTCCCGCATCGCGGCAGGAGTGGCGGCAATGGCTGGCGGACAATCACCGGTCAGAGCAGTCAGTCTGGCTTATTTACTATAAGAAAAATTCTGACAAGCCTACTGTAACGTATCAGGAGGCGGTAGAAGAAGCGTTGTGCTTTGGCTGGATTGACAGTACCAAAAAAACAATAGACGAGGAGAGGTTTATGCAGCTTTTCAGCAGACGGAAACCAACCAGTGTCTGGTCCAGGATTAATAAAGATAAAGTCAAACGGCTTATGGATGAAGGGCTGATGACCGGGGCAGGTCTGGAGAGCATAGAAAAGGCGAAAAAGAACGGATCCTGGACGATTCTGGATGATGTTGAGGACTTGAAAGTGCCTGAGGATCTGGAAGAGGCTTTTAACAACGTAAAAGGAGCGATGGACTTTTTTCTGAGCCTGAGCAGGTCAGACCGAAAAGCCATTTTGCAATGGCTGGTACTTGCCAGAAAAACGGAGACCAGACAGAGACGAATCAGCGAAATTGTTGAACTTGCTGCCCGGAAGCTGAAACCAAAACAGTTCAGATAAAGTAAAAAGGGCAGAACAGAAAGGCGCTTTAGCAGCAGTTCTTTTCCGGCTTTGAAAACAAACAAATAATAATCACCATGAAGACAAACAAGATAATTTTCTGGATTACCACCACCATCATTTTTCTGTTTGAAGGACTGATGCCCATGAGCACCCTTATTTTTGCTCCGCAATATACGACTGTCGGTACACAGCCATTGGGCTATCCCGATTATTTCGCGGTTGCTTTAGTCTTTTTCAAATTTTTAGGGGCAGTAGCATTAATCATCCCTCAGATTCCGGCCAGAATAAAAGAATGGGCATATGCCGGTCTCACTTACAACCTGATTTTTGCCGTCATAAGTCATGTCGCGATAGATGGTTGGGTTGGAGTTTCGTTTTTCCCGTTGCTCATACTGGGTATTCTGGCTCTTTCCTATATTTACAACGTCAAAATTCAACGCTATGGCAAAAACCGATTATAAGACAATCGACCAGTATCATGCGGCATTTCCTGCTGATGTGGCAGAACGAATGCAGGAAATCAGAAATGTGGTGCATAGCGTGGTCCCTGAAGTGGAGGAAACGATCAGTTATCAGATACCCTGTTTCAAATACAAGGGCTATCTGATTTATTATTCGGCTTATGCAAAACATATTTCACTTTCCAGTCCCTGGAGCGACGCTTTGCTGAGAACATTCGAAAAGGAACTGAAGCAATACAAGGTCAGCAGGTCTGCGATTCAGCTGCCCAATGACAAATCGCTCCCTGTTGCGCTGATACGCAGTATTACAGAGTTTCGGAAAAAGGAGAATGAGAAGGAAAATAAAAATACATGATTTTGATCTGAAGTACACAGAATAAAAGAAACATATCAATGCTTTCTTTTACCTTTATTGCTGATAGCTAAAATCAGATCTGTTAACTGATATGTTTCCGATAGTATTGACATTGCATTCCCTCGTGCGCTGGCTCGTACTGGTCAGTCTGCTTTTCGCGGTTTATCGCGGCTTTCGTGGCTGGCGCTCCGGAAGTGCTTTTTCCGCTTTTGACAATTCAGTCAGACACTTGACGGCGACCATTGCACATATTCAGCTGATGCTGGGTCTGTGGCTTTATTTTATCAGTCCGCTGACGGACTATTTTCTGCATCATTTCAAGGAGGCTGTACATGAGCGCACTCTGCGTTTTTTTGGTATGGAACATAGTCTGATGATGTTTGTCGCTATTGTGGTGATTACCATCGGGTCGGCAAAAGCCAGGCGTAAACCGACCGATAATGAAAAATACAAAACCATGGCTCTCTGGTATACCGTTGGTCTTTTGCTTATTCTGACATCTGTACCATGGGCATTTTCTCCGTTGGTGAGCAGACCCTGGCTCAGGTGGTTTTAATGATTTTTAATATAGTATACTCATTATTAGATAGTAATAAAGCGTAGTGGTTCGGTTTTTATAAAGGATCATATCGAGGACCTCCTCGATATGATCCTTTATATTTTTTTGTGCAACATGTTGATAATATATTTTTTATGCTATGTGTGACACTTTGTGTATATTTAAAGATTTTCAGCGGATAAAAACCTGATTAGTAAGCGTAAAACTCAAACACTATGGTAAAAAAACTAAGCGGTACTACGAAAACTGTTTTTGAACAGATACGACAAGTAGACGAAAACGGTAACGAATTCTGGAGTGGCCGCGATATTGCAAAAGTATTGGAATATTCAGAATACCGGCATTTTATGCCCGTAATCGAAAGATCCAGAGAAGCCTGTAAAAATAGCGGGCAGCAAGTCACAGATCATTTCGAGGATATCCTCGAAATGATCCGTACAGGAAAAACAGCGCAACGTGAAGTCGAAAGTGTAAGACTTTCCAGATATGCCTGTTATCTCATCGTTCAGAATGCAGACCCGGCCAAAGAGGTCGTGGCTTTGGGGCAAACATATTTTGCCGTTCAGACACGCCTGCAGGAGATCCGGCAGATGAAGGAATACAATCGTCTCAGTACAGAGGATGAGAAACGATTGTTTCTGCGCAACGAAATGACCAAGCATAACCTGCAGCTGGCTGCCACAGCTAAAAATGCCGGAGTTATTGAACCAATAGACTATGCTGTATTTCAGAATCATGGTTATATGGGCCTGTATGGAGGACTAGATGCAAAAGCCATTCATAAAAAGAAAGGATTAAAAAAGAGTCAGCAGATACTTGATCATATGGGGAGTACAGAGCTGGCTGCCAATCTGTTCAGAGCTACTCAGGCTGAGGAAAAGCTGAGACGCGAAAATATTAAAGGAAAGCAGAAGGCGAATATGGCTCATCTGGAAGTGGGAAAAAAAGTCCGCAGAACTATTGAAGAACTGGGCGGGACTATGCCGGAAGATCTTCCTACAGCAGACAGCATAAGAAAAATAGAAAAATTACAGAATGCCGGACGATTAAACGAAAAAAAGGACAATACCAATTGAGATCTGTAGTAGAGAGCTCCTGTTTGTTGTCTGAGGTCCCCGAAGGCAACAAACAGGGAGATATGAAAAATAAATCAATCAGCCCGATTCTATCATAGAAACCGAAGTTATTTTTTTATTTATTTGATAAACAGATTATTGAATATGTGATCCGGAGTAGTTATTTTCAGTTTTTATATCTTTTGTATGAAGAAAATTTTTTATTTATCTTTAAATCAATTATTTACATTTTTGACTGAATGGCTTTTCTGCATTGGTGCTTTTGAATATGTTGTTTCTATTTGATTATCAATATTTTATTTTCTGATCATATCGAGGACTTCCTCGATATGATCAGAAATAGCATTTCTTATTTTGTTTTCTCCGTTTCCTCGATCAATTGCCGCAGAATATCGCTTGTGGAGAGTCCGCTGAACCCGTTTATGGATTGTCCCAGCCAGAGACTCATAAAGTCAGTATTCTGAACGCTTTTGGCCATTCTGCGCAGCTCGGCAGTCAGCTTGTTCTGATAAGGGTAAGGAAGTATGTAAGAGCTGTTTTCCAGGTTGTTAATAAACGTGTTTCTTATTCCCCTCGCATATCTTCCCGTGAAGCTTCGGGTCAAAACAATATCTTTTTCGTCTATATTCCGGAGTCGCTGCTTTTCAAATTCCTGCAGCATGCTTTCTCTGGAGCCCAGGAGGAGACTGCCGATCTGAAATCCTTGCGCACCCAATGCGCTGGCCGCCCGTATTGTTCTGCCATTGTATAGTCCGCCGGCGTATATGAGCGGGAGAGAGACCGTATCGTATACCTGAGCAAGCAGAGATATCCCGCTGATTTGCGGAACGGTGCTTCCCAGAAAGCTTCCCCTGTGACCGCCGGCCTCTATGCCTTGTACGCACAAAGCATCTACTCCCGATTTTTCCAGCGCTATTGCTTCTTCAACAGAAGTACATGTTCCGATCAGGATTGTATCATGCTGTTTCAGCTTGCGGATGCTCTCTGTATCCGGATTGCCGAATGTAAAGCTCACGATCCGGCAGCTTTCGGACAGGATGGCTTCTATCTGATCGTGATAATTGGTCAGCCTGATTTCCTCAATAGCCGGCAGTGTCACATCCAGACCATGCTGCCTGGCAAGCTGCTCAATATATTGCTTCGTGTCCGAGTAGTGCTTTTTCAGGGAGTCGGAGAGCTCCGGTATTTCGTTGACAAAGATATTTACAGCAAAAGACTTATCCGTCAGTTTTCTGGCAGAGCGGATGAGCTCCGTACATTTACCGGCCGGCAGATCGCCCAGCGGCAACGCACCCAGTACATTGACCTTTGCCGCTGCCGCTACCATTTCCGGAGTGGATACACCCAGCATGGGGGCTTGAATAAGAGGATATTCTGTATTGAATAGTTTTGTAAGCTGATTTTTCCAGTTCATATTGCGGAGACGTTGAGAAATTATGGTATAAGATACATTTTTTTAATACGTGATAAAAATCAATGGATTGGAACAGGCGGACAAAAATAGCTGTGCTGTTCTGAAGGTTTGTTTTGGTGATTGACTGCTGACAGGGTTTTTCTTTGGCTTTCGATATTGCAATTGCTTAAGCATGTATAATAAATGTGTTAAAGTTGGTTACTTGCATATGGCATAGAAGTATTTATCAGTGTTAATCATATTTTTATACGCTTATGATAAGGCCTTTTTTTATCCTGATCTTTTTACTGACTTCAATGATGCTGAGGGCACAGAGTGTGGAGAATGCTTCCTGCTATTTTGTGGGGCACAGTCTGGTCAACTTTGATATGCCGGCGATGGTGCATCAGCTGGCGGAGTCTGCCGGAAAAGGCAGCGATTATGCCGCCCAGATTATTATCGGCTCCCCTCTGCGATGGAACTATGAAAATCCGGGGTCAGCACAGGGTACTCCCTATACGACAGCGCTGCCGACCGGCAACTACAGTCACATGATTGTAACCGAAGCGGTACCTCTGCTCAATCATACTGCCTGGAGCGAAACCTACGCCAAAGCCAATGACTTTCTGACCTACGCCCGTACCTATCGCCCGGATATACGCTACTACATATACGAAACCTGGCATTGTATCAATACGGGTATTGGAGAGGGTTGTCCTTATGATGCAGATGCTTCTTTGCTCTGGCAACCGCGTCTGGTCAATGATTTTGCCAAGTGGGCTAAAATCGTGGATAGTGTGCGTATCCTTCAAAACTATGACGATGTATATATGGTACCGGCCGGGCAGGCTTTTTATCGTCTGAGTCAGGAGATTGATCTGGGCAATGTGCCGGGTATCACTTCCTTCCGGGATCTGTTTTCTGATGATATACATCTGACACTGACCGGCAACTATTTTGTAGCCTGTGTCATGTATGCCACTATATATGGCGAAAGCCCGGAAGGCCTGACCAATGTAATCTATGATCAGTACAACAATGTACGATTGACAGTGCCTGAAGGGGTAGCAGATATCATGCAGGCGACAGCCTGGCGGGAGGTGTGTGAAAATCCGTATTCGGGGGTGCATTGTGTGCTAACCGCCATGGAAAATACCGCTCGCCAGCAGACGATCAATGTATATCCGCAACCGGCAACCTCAGAGTTTACGGTGGAATTGCCCGGAGAGCAACCTGCCGGATTTACGCTGAGCAACAGTATGGGAATTATGGTGCTCAGAGGAAATCTGGATGGCGGGAGAACGACTATTACTACCGGCAACCTTTCACCCGGTATCTATATTCTGACAGTGAATCGGGACAGACAGGTATTTTCGAAAAAAGTAAGTATCCGGTAAAAGCAAACAATAAACCCAGGTGCAGAAGCTGCAGGCAGCATATGGCCTGCGGTTCTTTGATGATTTGATTTTTAATGCTTCAGACTTTTCAGCCGTTCTTCATTCAGCAGAGTAATCTTGCTTCCGGCTATGGCAATCAGTCCTTCTTCCTTAAAATCTGTTAATGTGCGGATCACTGTTTCTTTGGATGCGCCCACAATACCGGACAGGTCATCGCGGGAGATTGCTATGGTAAAGTTTTTTTCATCCGTATCCTGACGATACTTTTGCTGCAGGAGAATCAGCGCTTCGGCTACCCGCTTGCGTACGGAGCAATACGCCAGCTTGAGCAGGCGCTCTTCTTTTTCGACCACATTGCCGGAGAGCAGGCGTATAAACTTGCCGGCCACTTCCCGGTTGGAATGCAGCAGGGCAAAAAAATCATCGGCCGGAATAGCGCAGACCGAAGCTTCTTCGAGCGCTACTGCACTTTCATTGTATGGAATATTCTCAATCAGCTCGATATAACCGACAAAATCTCCTTCTTTGAAAAGACCGGTAATAAATTCATTGCCCAATTTGTCGGCACGGGCAGTCTTGATCCTGCCGCTGCGGACATAGTACAGAAAGTTGGGATAGCTGCCCTGGCTGTATATAATCTGTTTTTTTGCTATATGGCTGATGCGTTTTTCCACGGTCAGCAATTGGTCCAGCTCTTTGAGCCCCTGAGACTCGCTTCCGCCCGGACTTTTCCGCTTCTCATTTTTTTTCAGGCGTATTTCAATAGCGTCCAGGAGCTGCACATCGTCAAAGGGTTTGGTCAGGTAATCATCAGCGCCAAGGTTCATGCCTTTGCGCATATCTTCCCGTTCGGCTTTAGCAGTCAGAAAAATAAAAGGAATAGACGCTGTCGTCACATTTTTGGACAATACATGCAATACACCAAATCCATCCAGCTCAGGCATCATCACATCGCAGATGATCAGGTCAGGAAGCTCTTTGCGGGCCAGCTCCACTCCGGTTTTGCCATTTTCTGCCGTGATTACATGGTAATCTGACAATTCCAGTATCTCGGCAGTGTTTTCCCTTACTTCCTGATTGTCTTCGATAAGCAGTATAGTCTTTTTCATGGACGAGTGGTTTGAGGTAATTCTATGCTGAACGTAGTGCCAACACCTTGCCTGCTTTCCATGCTTATATAGCCGTTGAGCAGTTCTACATAGCGTTTTACGATATTGAGACCAAGTCCGGTTCCCTGTACATTGCCGGCATTATGGGCTCTGAAAAAGCGGGTAAAAAGAAAAGCCTTATCCTCATCCGGTATACCGATTCCCTGATCAGATACACTTAGGATTACATTGGTCCGGTTGACTTCCGCATAGAGTTCGATCATGCCCCTTTCCGAATATTTGATCGAGTTGGAGAGCAGATTGAGAAGGATATTCTTGATAATATTGCGGTCAAGCAGCACAATCTGATGACCCGTGTGACGAAAAGTCATCTGTTGTGATGGTTTTAGCATCGGATGCAGCTCTTCAATGATTTCGTTGGCCAGATCGGGTACACTGAATTCGGCCGGATTGTTACCGACAATACCTTCTTCGAGCTTGCTCAGGGACAGAAAATCATTGAGTATACCGGTCAGGTTAGTGACTGCCGATTTGATCCGTTGTATATGCTTATCACTTTTTTCCGTATCACCCAGCTGATTGTACTTGGATATCAGGGATACAGAGGATAGTATGGTGCTTAGCGGCGTCCGGAACTCATGTGATGCCAGGGTCACAAAACGGGATTTCAGCTCATTGAGCTCCTTTTCCTTTTCCAGCGCTTTTCGTACTTCCACTTCTGCCTGTTTTTGCCGGGCATTAGTCTCCCTGAGCTTTTTTATGGCATCAAAAAGCTCGGCAGTACGCTGTTGCACACGTTCCTCCAGCTCGGCATTGAGCTGCCGGAATGCGTTCTCAGCCTCTTTGAGCTGGGAAATATCATGAATAATACCGGTATAAATCACCCGGTCATGTAAAATGACTTCACTTACACTGAGCAGAAACGGAAAAATAATACCGCTTTTTTTCTGTCCGAGCACTTCGCGGCCTATACCGATAATACGGCGCACACCGGAGCGCTGGTAATTCTGGATATAGTCATCGTGGCGGCTTTTGTCAGGCTCCGGCATCAGCACCTTGATGTTTTTGCCGATAATTTCGGCCGGGCTGTATTCAAATATGCGGGCTGCAGCCGGGTTGACGGTCTCTATGATACCACGCTGGTCGATCGTAATGATTCCGTCTATGGCTGTATCAATGATCGCTCTGAGGCGGGACTCGTTTTCGAGCGGATTGTGGCCCGGTATATTATTTTTTAGTTCAGACAAATCGTGTCAATAATAGGTTGATATGCAATATACAGGATAATCAGGCAGCGAGGCAAAGATTTTTTACAGGCTGCGCCGGTGACGCCCATATCGAAGAGGGAAAGCAGGCATAAACAGACTGAAGCTTTTCTGCGGGAATGTATTTGCTGAGTACCCGGAGCACAGCCTGTGTGACTTTACTTTCTGTTTTTGCCAGCGTGGCTGGCTGGTCCGGCTGCTTCTGGCAAAAGGGCTTGATAAAAGCCGGCAAAAGAGAAAGCAGCTCGATATTTTTTTCTATGGAAATTTCTTTCAGCACATAGTGAAAGAAGTTTCCCAGGACATTTTCCGACTGCTTCAAATCGACGGCATGTCCGAGTTCAAGTGACAGATCTGACAACAGATTTGTGGTGTGTCCTTTATATTTTATCATGCTGTTTAGAAATCAGTAAGTTCATGTTTGGATTTTTGTCCTTTGCTCCAGCTGCTGAGATGATAGATCGTCATATCGGCAATATTTTCGAGCGCGTTGGAAGTAAGGAAAGCCTGATGACCCGTGATCAGCACATTTTTGAAGCTGAGCAGACGGGCAAATACATCATCCTGAGGAATGCTGTCCGAGTGGTCATAAAAGAAAAGTCCTTTTTCCTTTTCGTAAACGTCCAGTCCCAGGTATCCGATCTGTCCGGATTTGAGTCCGTCTATGGCATCCTGTGTGTTGATCAGTCCGCCGCGACCGGTATTGATAATCATTACCCCTTTTTTCATGCGGGCTATACGATTTTTGTCGATCATGTATTTGGTATGCTCGTTGAGCGGCGCATGCAGGGAAATAATATCAGACTGCTCGCAAAGCTCATCGAGTCCCACATAGCTGACTCCGTATTTTTCTATAAATTCCTGATTGGGCTCAATATCGTATCCCAGCAGCCGGCAGCCAAAAGCGTTGAGAATCCGGGCTACAATGCCCCCGATTTTACCAAGTCCTACAATACCGACAGTTTTTCCGTTAAGATCATACCCGATGAGATCATTGAGGCTGAAGTTGTAGGCTTTTACCTTCTTGTCTGCCAGCACGATCTTGCGGTTGAGCGCCTGTATCATAGCGATGGTATGCTCGGCGATCGAGTAGGGGGAATATTCCGGTACGTTGCCTACGCGTATGCCCAGCTCATTGGCTTTGCTGATATCTGTCTGGTCATAGCCCGCTGCACGTATGGCGATGTATTTTACGCCGAGCTTCGACAGTTTTTCCAGGATGGGGGCAGATCCGTCATCGTTGGTAAATATGGAAACAGCCTCACAGCCTTCTGCCAGACTGACGGTATCCGATGAAAGCGCTTCTTCCAGAAACAGCAGGTCGAGCTGACCGTTATTGGATTTTTCGAGATAGGTGCGTTCATATCCGCGTGTACTGTATATGGCAACTTTCATGGATGGTTGTATTTGTCAGAGTTAAAAACTTAAGCGCCCGGATTTTCCGGACATGTAGTCATAAAAACTTTCTTTCACAGAGCGCAGCGCCCCGCTGATCCGGTAAAATTCAGAAATTATACTTTCATCATCAAGCATAAAATGACTCTTTTCTCCGTTTTGTTCAGCGCCGCCTTCCGGTACATTGATCAGTCCGGACAGCGCTTCCATACGCTGAATATTCTCTTCAAAGCCTTTCCACATGCTGTCCAGCCGTCTGATTCCGTCCATATTGAGCGTTGCCGAATAGCCGTTGCGGAGCAGGCCCAGCAGAAAATCTACTTCCTTTTTCAGAAAATCTATCTCGGAAAGCAGCTCAGTCGAGAAATGGTGTGTTAGCGTGCTGTTTGTCATAACTACTAAATCTGTACACTGTTTGATGCAAAAGTATAGACAGGGGGGCAGGCAAAAAATGACCTTTTTCCTTATAAAAACTGATTAAAGTCATTTTTGATGTAGTTGCCGGGTTTGTTTTTCCGGTATTTCCGAAGGCAATGATCAGCAAATTAAGCCTGTTTTCTTATGCAAGGAATAGTTACTTTTACGCCGTTATCTGTACTTATCATTGTTTTATCATTAAATTTTGATATGATGTTGCATGGTTTTTTTGCTGTCGTTGTTTTTATATGCTTTACACTGACTGCCGGTGCGCAGTCCGGCGATCACCGCTATGTGATTGCTCCGATTCTGTTCGGCGAATCAGGTAGCTATGTCAATGACAGATTTACACCACATGTTTTGTCCGGAATTGTATTGAAGCGATGTGCAGAAAAGGTCAATTATCGCATCGCGGCAGAATATACACGTGCGAAAAGAATTCGTGATGCTGCTTCCGGTTCGTATGATGCGCCTAGTTACGTCTATAATGACCGGCAAGGGCTGCTTCGTGCCGGTATGGAAAAAGGGATAAAGATCGGGCAGCACATGCGTATCTACGGAGCTCTTGACCTGGCTGCTGCCTATATGCATCGATTGGTTGAGCAGGATGGTGGTTTTGCCGGAGAGCAATTGGAATATGTCACTAAAACGTTCAGTACTGGTCTACTGCCGGCCTTGGGACTGGAAGTAAGCCTGTGCCCGCGTATTTCACTGGCAGCGGAGACCAGAGCCGGATTACTGTTGAGTGTCGGATTGAATAAAAATATATACGGAAATGTCTCGGCTTTACATGGTATGACCAACCGTCTGGGCGGGTTTATGCTCAATATCCACCTGTAGTGCAGGGATGCTTATCTTATAGCGGAGCATCCGGCGGAAACTTGTCAGCGATCAGATTAAGCCGGAGGCCGTGCTCCAGCCATGCTTTCAGTCCGTCAAGCACCGTGGTAAAGCCACCTGTGTTGTCCTTAATCGCCTGAATGAGCTCTGCGCCTGTCTGCTGAAACCCGTAATTGGTAATCTGTACATAGGTGCGGTTTTCATCCAGCGCGGTAAAAGTAAATACTACCGTGGTGGCCGGCTCATCCCACTCAAAGACTATCTTTTTTCCGGGTACGAGCTCTTTGGTATGCACAGCGCTGGATACGCCGTACATTTCCCATTCCCAGACCGTGGTTTTGCCTGTCTCAAGTGGCCCGCTTGCTTTGGTAAACCAGAAATTGGTGGTAATGGCCGGATCGACAAAAGCCTGATAGACTTTGTCTGCGGGTTGGCGTATCATCAGCTGCGCTTCTACGCGGATATCATTAGCAGGTATCATGACTATAGCGTGTATTCAGGTTGGTAAAAAGATGATTAATCTTTCGTAAGAATACGCAACCGGCCGTTCATATCAAAACCGGTTAGTACGAATGTTTATAACATATGAAACACAGTGATATAACGCGCCTTCATAGCTGTTGTATGAAGGCGCGTTTGCTTTACTTCTGCTGAAAATTCAGCATCCAGTTGATGCCGAATTTGTCCGTAAAGCTGCCGTAGTAAGCTCCCCAGAACATATCCTGCAGCGGCATGCTGATATTGCCGCCTTCTGATAGCTCACGGAATATACGCTCTGTTTCTTCCCTTGACTCCGGTTCCAGATTAATGTGCATATTGTTGCCCTGTACCACGGTAAATCCCATTTCTTTGGGGGCATCGGTACCCATCAGAATATGGCCGCCGGGAAGAGGCAGCTCGATATGAAGTACCATTTTTTTGACCTGCTCGCTGACGGGCGGTTGGTCCGGAGTCGCAGGAATATCCCCGAATCGCTGAATACCGCTTACGAACTCGGTCTTGAAAACTGATTTGTAGAAGCTGAACGCTTCCTCTGTATTGCCTGGACAGTTGATATAGGTTGCCACCCTGACCCGGTTGTCCGGCTTCTTTTGCTTGCGCAGGTAAAACTGGCTGCTGATATACTGATCCAGATTTTCCAGTCCCATGGTAAACCCTTCTTTGAATCCCATTTCGATAATGGTTTCCAGATCCTCCAGCGCTTCGAAACGGATTTCTATACGCACCGTTGTCGTGTCGTCCTCATCAGCAAAGGTGTTTTCCCAGGAGCTGCGGGGCTGGTCTTTGCTGATGACACCCTGCTCATCGCAAAAAGCGTCCCGACCTGAGAAGCGGTGCAGGGGGCTTATCTTTTCGTAGTCAAAAAGACTCCAGTGCTTTTCCCCTTCGGGACCGATCATACAGTAGAGCCAGCGTCCGCCCTCCGAAAAATCCATGGATTTGGTTTCTGCCCGCCAGGGTTTGGGGGCCCACCACTGATCAAGTATTCGGGGATCGGTCCAGGCTGCCCAGACCAGGTCGATGGGTGCATCAAAGGAGCGCTCTACGTTTATTTTTTTGTTTGCTTTGTCTACGTCAAAGTTGAAAAGGATCGTTTTGTTCATTTTTGCTTGTTTTTAAGTGTTGATAATACATCGTCCAGCTGCGAGAAGCGCTGTTCCCAGATTTTTCTGAACTGTTCCAGCCACTGGTCTATTTCTTTCATTTTTTCTATTTCGAGGTGGTAATATATTTCCCTGCCCTGAGGACGGGATTGGATCAGCTCACATTCGGCAAGGATACGCAGGTGCTTGGAAACAGCCTGCCTGGATGTGTTAAAGTGTTCGGCAATGGCATTGGGCGTCATGGCCTGCAGAGCAATAAGCGCTATGATTGCCCGGCGGGTCGGGTCGGCTATGGCCTGAAATACATCTCTTCTCATGGTATCTGCGTTGTGTGAACCGTGTCGTTCTGACAGCAACTGACTGTAGTTCCTGTGAATAACTAATATGAAACTATATAGTTGCAAATATAAGTGCGATCATTCGGTTGCGCAAATAAAAAAACTTGTTTTTTCAGGCCGGGATTTGAAAGCATATATCTATGGCTCAGGAATAGTTGCCAAAAAGGAGCGAAGGAAGATAGCTATATGAGATCAGGTTTCTTTTTTCAGACAATGAGATAAATTAGGTTGTATTCCTTTCCGGGGGGGGAAGTTTAAAGTCTGCGATTCAGGGAGCACAGCGGGGCAGGAATCGGGTTGAGGTCCCCGCAGGCTGAGGCTCTCGAAGCCTGCGGAAGTCTCAGCCTATAGTGTGGCATTGAAAAATAAGCGGCCTGCTCCATAGGACCTTCGTCTTTAGCTATGCTACAGCGCGCAGAAAGGTAAGTAATAAGGAGCCTGTCAGATATCTCTTTTGAAATCAGACGGCCTGTAATTGGTCAGCTTGTGAAATGAGGCGCTGAAGGAAGAAATATTCTGATAGCCTACCGAATACGCAATTTCACTTAATGAAAGCTCGGTCTGCAGCATCAGCTCAATAGCCTTTACCATCCGGAATAATTTGAGATACTGGAGAAACGACATATTGAGTGTAGACTGAAACAGGCGGGATAAGGTCCGTTCGCTCAGAGCAAATTTCAGGCTTAACTCTTTGAGCGAATGCCCTTCCGAATAATTTGCTTCAATATATCTTAAAATAGGCTGAATCCGTTCGTTTTCGGTAAAAGGCAGGGCAATAGGAATTTTCCGGTCGCTGATTTCCGGCAGGATATTTTTTATCACCGTCAGGAATGAATACCGGTTGTCGTCCGGAATAATATCACCATCCCAGGATTCCGAGTATTTGATCATCTGTACCAGCAGCTCATTGATCGGATAGATGCCTATTTGTGAGTAAAACGTATGCTTGGAATCATCGTGGGCATAAAAAAACAGCGATCGCAGTACGGTACCCGAATGGCCTATCTTTAATACGTGCGCCAGGCCACTGGGTATCCAGAAGTAATGCCTGGCCGGGATTACATAGCAGCGGTCCTTGACCTGCACATACGCCAGACCGCCTTCCACATAGGACAGCTGTCCCTTGGTATGTGTATGGCTGGGTATAAATTTTTCCGAGCGTTCATGCATTACATAAACAGAAAACGGATCCTTATCAATTTCAGGCAAAGACGCTATTAACCCCATGATATTTCCTCGAAATTATCTGTGCAAAGATAGTTGTAATCCGGAGTTTTTTGTCGGAAAAGGAAAAATATTTGTCCGGAAAAGGGGCTTTTTTTCTTCAAAAAAATATTGGTAAAGTTCAATTTGTGCCGGCGGACTTATATACGAGGGCGGCAGGATGATTATATGGCCGGAACAGATAAATTTTCGTCTGTTTTGAATAATTCGGAATGCGAAAAAGCGAATAATTTTGCCCCATAAATAGGACAAAACAAATGTTTCGCTTTCCCAAAAAGGTAGTGTGGTGCTGCCTGTTTACTTTCAGGTTTACGTTGCTTTTTTCTCAGCATAATCCAATATCGGCAGATACTGCTGCGCTGCCTTTGTCGATGGACGAAATCTGGGAAAAGGCTGTTGAAAGCAGCAAAAAAATCAAGCTGGCCGAGTTTGAAACGGAGATAGGCAGAGGTGAAGTAAGGGAAGCAAAATTTGAACGCCTCCCGGAGTGGGATGTCAGGGGCTTTATCGAGCATGCCACCAATCTTGCTGTATACAGCCGCGGCTTGCTGAACAGGCCCGAACAGCACGAGGTGATCCATACGCTCTACCGGCTGGGTACGGATCTGTATCTTCCCGTTTATAATGGTAATAAAATCAATCTGACGATCGATAAGAAGAAAATCCGGCACGAAATCCTTGACGAGCAAAGGAAATTTACCGTTTCCGAGATAAAGCTGCAGGCCTCCTCGTATTACCTGGATTTGCAGCGCAGTATGATATACAGGGAGCTTATGATCAATGATATCATTAATCAGGAGAAGCAGCTGGAGGAAATCCGGCATCTGCTGCGCAACGGGGTGGTGCTGAAAAGCGACGAGCTGAGGATTGAGCTGAAGCTGTCCAACCAGAGACTGATGCTCGTACAGATCGAAAACGATATTGCTATTGCCAATCAGAAGCTGAACATCATACTGGGGCTGCCTGATGCACAGCCGGTCATTCCGGTCGAAAAGACAGATCCTGAGGCGATCGCGCTGAATTCCTATGAAGAATATCTGCACGAAGCGTTTCATAACTCCTTTGAATATCATATATCGGAAAAGAAAACTGCCCTCAAAGCCCTTGAGCTCCGGTATACAAGAGCCAATGTAAGCCCGAAGGTGGGATTGTACGGTGATTTTTTCCTGTCCAATCCGCAGATATTTCTTTTTCCGTACTCGCCCGGCAACTATATGCTGGGAGTAATGGGAGTAAAGGCCAGCTTTCCGGTATCGGCTCTGTATATGAATGTGCCCAAAATGAAGATTGCTTCGCTGGAGCTCAGGAAAGAAGAAATGGAGCATCACGATACCGAAGACAAGATCAGGCAGCAGGTCTATGAGACCTATGTACGCTTTAAGGAAACACTTGTGCGCATCGGGGTAGCCCGGACCAATATTGCCCATGCCGATGAAAATGCCCGGATTATAAAAAACAACTATTTGAACCAGACGGCTTTGATAACGGATTTGCTGGATGCGGACATACAGGTTCTGCAGACACGGTTTGAACTTGCTTCCGCCCGGATTGAAGCTCAGTATCGATATTATCAATTGCAAAATGTATTAGGAAATCTTTGAGATGAAAACCGCTTCCAAACGTCATTATACAGACAAAGTCATCACCACTATTACGACCTGGATTGCCGGCTGCACAGGAATCGTGTTACTGATCTGGGGTATCGTTACCCTGTGGGATATCTGCAAAAACGAAAAGACAAATGATGCGCAGGTGCAGGAATATGTCAACCCTGTCATATCAAGAGCCGGAGGATTTATTGTCGAGGTAAAGTTTGATGAAAATCAGCCGGTGAAAAAAGGCGACACCCTGCTGCTGATTGATGACCGCGAATACAAGATACAGGAAGCCCAGACAGAGGCGGCCCTTATGAATGCTCATGCCCAGCTGAAAGTCTGGGAAGTAAAAGTTACCACGCTCAACCGGCGGGCTCAGGCAAATAAGTCGCTGGTATCATCTGCCGGAGCTGTCCTCTGGAAGCAGGAGCTGGAGCAGGAGCGATACCGCAGGCTGGTGAAGGAGGAGTCAGCGACCAGGCAGCAGCTGGAAGCTGTGGAAGCGGCCTATACAGTCGCAGAGGCAGAGTATCAGTCGGCCAATGATATCTATCTGGCCTCTCTGTCGGAGATAGAAGATGCCAGAGCGCATATTGCCGTGATCATGGCAGAGATCCGGCGGCTGGAAGCGCTGCTGGACCGGCACAGGCTGGATGTTTCCTATACGGTAATTACGGCCTCCTACGATGGGGTAATGGGGAGAAGAACAATCGAAAAAGGCCAGATGATTGATGTGGGAGAAGTGCTGGGGTACATAGTAAATAAGGAAACGGACAAATGGGTGGTCGCAAACTATAAGGAAACCCAGATAGCGTCTATGTGTATCGGTGATACCGCCGAGTTTACGGCTGATGCCTATCCCGACAGGATTTTCAAAGGGGTAATTATTTCTTTGTCACCGGCGACCGGGTCGAGCTTTTCCCTGCTGCCTCCGGACAACTCGACCGGCAATTATGTGAAAATTGTGCAGCGGATTCCGGTCCGTATCAGAGTGGTAGGAGAGAAAGGAGAGCTGGATCTGCTGAAAGTCGGAATGAATGTAAATGTTTCTATCGCTAAAGATCAGGGATGAAAATGCAGATTCATCGGTTTTTATTTAAGAAATGGGTGTCGGAGTGGCTGATAAAGTTTACTTTATTTATCGTGCTGCTCCCCAGTCTGGTTTTGTTTTTTCTGCCCCTTACCAATGTAAATGCGGCGGCCGGCAATACTGGTATCGAAATCAATGATGTGTACTTTTCGGTTGTGTTGTTTTATGCCGGATATACCAGCTTCTTTTCACTGGAAAGACGCTTTTTCAGCTTTCTGGCAGCCAAGGAATACTTTATCATTATCACCTTTATACAGATAGCGAGCTCTTATATCTGTTTTGCAACGGAAGAGGTGGCGTTTCTGTTTATTTTCAGATTTATACAGGGTATGGCTTTTACCATGACAGTCAATTTGTCGCTGACCATGATCTTCATGCAGCTCCGGACAGAGCAGGCCCGTACAATCGGATATTCCATATTTTTCGGAATGCTGATCTCCATGATACCGTTCAATAATGTTGCTACCGCCGAGGTTGTCGACGCATTCAATTTCAACGTTCTTTACAAATGTGCGATGTTTTCTTACTTGCCCAGCCTGGTTCTGCTTCTGCTGATTATGAACGATGTGAGGCTTACTACCAAGTTTCCCTTGTATCAGTTGGACTGGGCAAGTTTTTTGTTTTATGCGGTTATACTCAGCCTTACCGGCTATGTTATGGTATACGGCCAGCAGTATTACTGGCTCGATGATCAGCGGATATATTACAGCTGCATAGCCATCGGAGTTCTGACGGTCATTTTTATTGTCAGGCAGCTCAGGATGAAGCGGCCGTACTTTTACCTGGAGGTATTTAGGTACAGAAACTTCTGGGTAGGAGGCGTGATCCTGCTGGTATTCTATATCTGCCGCTTTGCTTTTGGTATAGCCACCGGACATTTTCAGTTTGTTCTCGGGCTGGATCCTATACATGTAGGATACATTACCCTGTGGAATATAGCCGGTATTGTTGCCGGTGTAGTGCTTGCCTGTATCTATGTTTTACGCCACAAACCGATCAGGCTGCTGTGGATCTACGGCTTTCTGCTGCTGCTTGTGTACCATGCCTGGATGATTTTCCTGTTTATTCCGCAGGCCAATGAAGAAGCGTTTTATGTTCCTCTGCTTATGCAGGGGCTGGGTGCGGGGCTGCTTATGACCCCGACCATTGTGTATGTCATCACTTCCGTACCCGAAAAGCTGAGCTCGACAGCTGCAGGAATCTGCCTGTTTATGCGCTGCTTCGGATTCTATCTGAGCATTGCGCTCATCAATTATTTCGAATTGTTTTCCGGCAGCAAGCATTACAATACCTTCCAGTTTCATGTGTCAAAAGAAAGCGCCGTTTTCGGTCAGGTCTTTGCACGGTATCAGGAGATGCTGCTGTCTCATGGCGCCAGTCCCGCTGGTACAGCCAGAGCAGGCACCAAGCTGCTGGACGGAGCATTAAAGATGCAGAGCAGGATCCGCTTTGCAGTCGATTACTATGAAATGATCTGCATACTGCTGGTTTTTACCATTATACTGGTCTCCTTGTTTCCCTATATCAATAAGACGCTGACGTCGCTGAAAAGGAGCCTGCCGCCGTTTTAACCCTGTATCCGGACAACAAAACAGTGCTTCAAACTAGTTGCTGATAATGAAAAATATACAAAAAATACTTTGGATAGCAGGATGCCTGATAATCCTGACCGGCTGCAAAAAAGACCGTTATATCTTTACCATGAAATCCGTCAGGCTGGTGCACTATCACAAGCACCATGCGCAGCAGGAAAACCTGTTTATTAAAGTTGTAAATACAGACGATGAAAGTGTGCTTGCCACTACCGAAATCTATCCGAGCGAATACACGCTTCCGGTTACATTCGGAATACATCCGCATCTCAAGCTCCGCCTGTACAAAAAAGACAATATATCGCTTCAGCTGTGGGGCGATGTTTCGGGGCTGATCGCAGCCAATACTATCAGGATGAAGGAATACAAGATAATATATCCCATAGATATGGAAGTAGAAAATGAATCCGTGATCTTTTCTGTGATGGGAACCTGGGAATGACATGTGCCGCTACCGGGGGAATAAGCCTGCCGGAATGGGAAAATATAAAATCATACCTGACTATAATTAGATATAGATAACTGGATGATGATTGGTTAAACGGGGGAAAAGTGCCTGCCTCCTGATTTGCTTTAGGGCAAGAACGGAGGCGGCCTTTTTAGCTGAAGGTGTTTTTTTCAGGTCTGACCGCTTTTTTGTTGTGCAGTAATACAGCCAATGAGCTTCTGATAGTGAACGATCAGCACAAAGGAGTGCTGTATACCAGAGAAATGATGACAAATACCGGCAACCGGTAAGGAGATTTATAGTGAAAAATACCATGATACGGATTTTCGGATGGATGCTGGCAATGTATATGACTGCCTGCGGACCCCATGTGACAGACATGACGGAAAAGAAAGCTCTGCCTGAGCAAAAGGATGTGCCGGTCATTGCAGAAGCTGACGCACAGGCAGGGTATGAAGAAACGGTAATCAGCACAGAGGAGGATTATGCTACCTGTTTTGTAGTCATTGCGGATACGAATATTGACTATTACAGTCTTCATGAAAAGATGACAGAACTGAGTCTGCTGTTTAATAGCTCCATTGATACATTGGGACGTTTTTATGACGAGACTAAAAATTTAATTGTCTTACCGGAAGATGATGAAGATGAGATGCATGCAGGTGCTTATTATCCAAGACGTTTTCCTTCCGAGAGCTTAAGCCTGGAATATCTGCGTTTTTACAAGAAAGATGCACGGGCAGAAATGATTGCTCTGGTAACCGGAATTTATGAAAATGAAAGCAGTGCGGATAGTGCGCTGGCGGTATTAAGCAGGGTAGAACGAAATGTGTTTAAGGTGCAGGCAAGATTATATGTTGGTTGCATACACTAGAAAGCCAGGCAATGCATGATTGTTAGGGTTTAATCTTCCTTTTTGTTTTATTTTTCAGTATAAGACTGTATATAATTATTTGATTTTTAATAAGTATGTAGCTGCCTGAGACTCCCGACGGCAATGTATACATAAAAAGCCCGCCCTGAAAACCGGCCGGGGAGCACCGGCTTTTGGGATGCCGGACAGTTCCCGGGGGAGTGAAAATGCAAATGAGATGGCTGCCATCATTAAAACAATTGCCGGAGTCAGATCATTATACTAATCAGATGGGGGCATCAGAGCAGCATACGATCTATACCATCGGGCATTCGACCCGTAGCATGGATGATTTTATTCAGGCCTTGCAATCCTTTGGTATTACGATGCTGGCTGATATACGGCGTTTTCCCGGATCGCGGAAGTATCCTCAGTTTAACAGTGAAAATCTGGCAGAGACCCTGGCAAAGAGCGGAATCCGATATGTGCATATGGGAGATCTGGGCGGCAGAAGAAAAGTCCGGAAGGATTCAAGGAACGACCGCTGGCGAAATGATTCGTTCAGGGGATATGCCGACTATATGGAAACGGACGATTTTGAAAAAGCCGCCGCAACGCTGGAAAGTAGTGCGCTGGAGCAGCCTGTTGCATTTATGTGCTCCGAAGCTGTCTGGTGGAGATGCCACCGCTCCATGGTATCGGACTATCTGAAAGCAAAGGGCTGGAAGGTGCTGCATATCAGAAAGGCAGGCGAAGCAGAAGAGCATCCGTATACCTCACCTGCCAGAGTCGCCGGCAAACGCGTTTTTTATTACAATCAGGATTTGTTCAATCATCAATGACACAGCTATGGCAACTAAATACAAAGTAGGGGATAAAGTAAGCTGGAACTCTGAAGCAGGAAGAGTAAGCGGCACTATTACAGCAATACATACCAAAAATTTTGATTACAAGGGCTATACGCACCATGCCACGGAAGATGATCCGCAATATGCCATCAAAAGCAGCAAAACGGATCATGTTGCGGTTCATAAAGGTTCAGCGCTTACCAGGCTCTGAAATAACTGAAGTGCCCCGAGGTAACGGATGAATCCCCTGAATGCTGTCTGAGGCTCCCCAAGACAGCATTCAGGGGATCTGTCTCCGGACTTTACTATTCTTTTTCCCTTTTTCTTTTTCCCCGGTCTGTGGCACACAGACCGAAATATAGCCTTATCCCCGGCTCGCTGAACCGTTTTCAGTCAGCAGGATTATATACTCCCCCCGATAAGATTTCCGGAGTTGCCAAACCCCGAAGAATAGAGGAATCACCATGATATTGCCGCTCTCTCCGGCAGCATTGGTGCTCTTCACCCCGGTTTGTGGCACACAGGCCGGAATATAAATACTGTGAATCAGGTAGTAAAGTAACCGCAATATTCTCCGTAATCAGGAATTTGAGTATACTTCATTATCATTCTTTTACTTACCAGCGATATACATTGCGGTCGGTGTGCCACACGACCGCGGAGAGACGGCACACTGACCACGGGATAAGATGCACCGGGATAAAAGACAGAAATTATTAATATGTGCTATTTTTATTATTTTTTTTGAAAAATATCCTATATGATTAATGTGTAAAATATTAATATTCTATATATTAGCCATATATAAATACTATCTGTAAAGACATAAGCTTGAAAATGAAGTAATAAATGATTGAAAATAACTGATATTTTTAGTATAACTCATTATTAGTCAGATAAAAATCAATAGAATACTGCGTTTTTCGATATCAGCCATTTTTTAAATTTTATATACTTAAACCAAAATCAACCAGTTATGAAAAAAAACCTTCTATGCATGCTGATGCTAAGCCTCTTCGGCATAGCCTATGCCCAGCCGGAATTTATCGGGCAGCTGCCCACACCCGGCACTGATTTTTACGCGACTACGGATTATATTTATTTCCGTTCCGGAGATTCCCTCTTGCGAACCGATGGTACACCCAACGGAATGCTCCTGCTTAAAACCGGTCTTAATACCTGTTGTTACTTGCCAGTCACCGAATTCAATAGCCGGTTCTTTTTTTCTCTGAGCGGTTATTTATGGAGCAGCGATGGTACCCCCGGCGGAACGGTGCAGCTGGGGCAATACAACAACTTTCTGAATACGATGGGCAGCTTTCTCTATTTTACAGGAACCTCGGCCACTACAGGAAGCGAATTGTATAAAACGGACGGGACTGTTGCAGGCACTTCGCTGGTCAAAGATATCTACCCCGGTGCTACAAGTGGCATGAATATCTACTACAGCAGCACGGCAGTTCTCAACAACGAGCTTTATTTCCCGGCCAATGACGGTGTACATGGCTTCGAGCTATGGAAAACAGACGGAACCGGTGCCGGTACAGTTCTGGTCAGGGATATTTATACAGGTAGCAGCAATGGTCTGCAGACAAACGCGTACAGGGCTTTCTTCTCTGATGCCGGTCATGTTTATTTTGTAGCGGATAATGGTACTACCGGTTTTGAATTGTGGAAAACGGATGGAACGCTGGCAGGAACACAATTACACCACGAGTTTATTCCGGGGAGTCAGGGAATTAATTTTCTGAATTATCTTGACAAATTTTCCGGCGATCTGCATTTTCTGATAAGCTACGAAGATTCTTTCTCTGACAATGTATCTTTCCTTTGGAAAATTAATCCTTTGACAGAGGTAGTTACAGAGCTGGCCTTTGTTGGCAGGCAGGAATATTCTGGAGCAGGTTATATTCGTACGGATACACATCTTTATTTTACGAATATGAATTACAGTTATTTGTTGGCTTTATGGGCCACTGACGGCACACCAGGGGGAACAGTCTTTCAGGACATTGTTTCCTACGGGATCTTCGAACACCTGATGGCAGTAAATAATTTTGCCATTTCTTTTGAGTCCCTGGACGGATATGAAGACAGAATTTTCAGAACCGATGCACTTACCAATGAAACGAAAGAGATTGGCAGAATAAATTCCACCGATTCCCGCACGCCGACTCCATATCAAAGGTATGTACTTTATGCAGATAATGACGGCCCGTCATTTTATGATTATCCTTATAATGCGGACGATTACTATCAGTTTATGGAGCTGGACGTGGTCAGTGAGACCACCAACTCTCTGCGAACACTCTTCGGAATCAGCTTTGCCGGCACGGACAATATTATACACTTCAAGAATACGATCTATTTTACCACGTATCCGGGAGATTATGCGCCTACACCGGCAGATAAAGTGACCAAGCTCTGGAAATACGATCCCGGACAGCCCAAATCATACTTTACCTGGATCGATGCAGACAATGATACCGATCTGAAAACCATACAGCAGGGGGATACGCTGGTGCTATTGCCCGGAAAAAGCTATAATATCCGGTACAACACGCAGGCTTCTGCGGGTAGTGTGGTCTTCAGCGGAATCCGGACAGAAAATGTGGCGCCTTATGCCGCAGGTGGCGATAACAATGGTAACTATAACCCCTGGAGCGGCGCTACTCCCGGTTCGAAATCCATTACCGCTACCGTGTATTCGGGACCTAACGGTACCGGTTCCGTTATCGAATCCAGAACCATACAGTTTGTCCTTGCCGATGATCCCGGCGATATTGATTTTATCCTTATCAATGCCAACACTAACCAGGAAATCGACACATTGCGCAGCGGACATATCATTGATGTGGCCGCCATCGGAACCAACAAGCTCAATATCAAGGCGCACTCACGTATGCCTTCTACGGTCAGTGTTGTCTTTGATTACAACGGAGTTGCTGCTTTCAGAAAAGAAAACACAGCACCGTATGCGCTTTTCGGAGACAGCAACGGAAACTATGCCGTACATCACTATGCCAACGGAAACTATACCCTTAAGGCTACTCCTTACACAGGGATCAATGGTAGCGGAACGGCAGGACAGGGTAAAACCATTAGCTTTCAGGTTGTAAACAGCTCGGCCAGGTTAAGTACGTTCCCCAATCCGGTCGAAAATACGCTCTTCCTTACTATGGACGGAATACAGCCTCAGGAAGCGTATCAGGTCACTATTACGGACCTAGCCGGAAATATTCTTTATCAGGCCAGCCATCAGGGAACGGAAAACGCCATTTCTATGGATCAATACACTTTTATTACCGGAGTGTATATTATAAAAGTCGTACAAAATCAGCATACTGAAGTACGAAAAGTATTCAAAAAGTAATATAAGCTTTTATAACAGAAGAGGCCCCGTCTATTATACCGGGGCCTCTTTATAATCCCTTTCCTCGGCCTGTGTGCCACAGGCCGGAATATAAATACGGAGAATCAGGTAGGTAAATTAGCCGAAATATTCTCTGTAATCAGGGATTTGTATATGCTTCTTTACCATTTTTTTACTACCAGCTATATACATTGCGGTCGGTGTGCCACGCGACCGCGGAGAGACGGCACACCAACTTTTTCCTCGGCCTGTGGCACACAGGTCGAAATGTAAATATTGAGAATCAGGTAAGTAAGTTATTCGAAATATTCTCTGTAATGCGTTAAAAACGAAAAACTGCTATTACCGCTTTCATAGAAGGCAGCTGATGACCAATAATGTTCTTCCGGACGCCTTTCCCCCCTTTCCCCGGCCTGTGGCACACAGGTCGGAATATAAATACAATCAGGTAGGTAAATTAGCCGAAATATTCTCTGTAATCAGGGATTTGTATATGCTTCTTTACCATTCTTTTACTTACCATCTATATACATTGCGGTCGGTGTGCCACGCGACCACGGAGAGACGGCACACCAACTCTTTCCTCGGCCTGTGGCACACAGGTCGAAATGTAAATATTGAGAATCAGGTAAGTAAGTTATCCGAAATATTCTCTGTAATGCGTTAAAAACGAAAAACTGCTATTACCACTTTCATAAAAGGCAGCTGATGACCAATAATATTCTTCCGGACGCTTAGCCAGATTCCATCTTTCATTCAAAGGGTTATTGTGAATATATTCTATCTTCTGTTCAACCTTTCTGGTATTATCCATTTCTATTGCCATTGGATCCCGCTCTTTCCTCGGCCTGTGGCACACAGGCCGGAATATAAATATTGTGATCAGGTAGGTAAATTAGCCGAAATATTCTCTGTAATCAGGGATTTGTATATGCTTCTTTACCATTCTTTTACTACCAGCTATATACATTGCGGTCGGTGTGCCACGCGACCGCGGAGAGACGACACACCGACTCTTTCCTCGGCCTGTGGCACACAGGCCGGAATATAAATATTGTGAATCAGTAGGTAAATTAACCGAAATATTCTCTGTAATCAGGAATTTGTATATGCTTCTTTACCATTCTTTTACTTACCATCTATATACATTGCGGTCGGTGTGCCACGCGACCACGGAGAGACGGCACACCAACTCTTTCCTCGGCCTGTGGCACACAGGTCGAAATGTAAATATTGAGAATCAGGTAAGTAAGTTATCCGAAATATTCTCTGTAATGCGTTAAAAACGAAAAACTGCTATTACCACTTTCATAAAAGGCAGCTGATGACCAATAATATTCTTCCGGACGCTTAGCCAGATTCCATCTTTCATTCAAAGGGTTATTGTGAATATATTCTATCTTCTGTTCAACCTTTCTGGTATTATCCATCTCTATTGCCATTGGATCCCGCTGCCAGATCCGGTAGCTTCTTTCCTTTGTTTGTTCATTAAAAAAGTCTAATACAGCCGGGTGATTGATTTTTAAATCCTTAACAATGTAATGTGCTGTTTCTTTATTGAAACTGGCATGTGGTTTTTCCTTGCCATTCAATTTGTTCAGCTTCCAGACTATATGCAAATGATTGGGCATTATTACAAAGGCATAAACTTCTATCAAGCCTCTTTGTGCAAGCTTTTCTAAGGTTTCAATAATTAGCTCTTTGTACTTATCAGGTTTTAACAGATGCTTCCAGTCTTTGATAGTATTAGTCCAGAAATATACCTTTTGAAGATCCATCTGAGAGATTCTTCTCTCCTTAAAAATTGATTCCATTCGCCAGATTTCAAAAAAATAAAAATAACAAACTTATCAGGGATTTGCATATACTTCTTTACCATTCTTTTACTTACCAGCTATATACATTGCGGTCGGTGTGCCACACGACCGCGGAGAGAAGACACACAGACCATGGAACATCACTGCTCATACGCAGATATTTGCTGACCAGGTTGAGGTGGTTGTATTGTACCGGCAGGTTTTTATTGAGATCATTGGTCATGTTGCCGTTGACATCATATATATACTCCTCCGGTATATTCACCCCGTTTCGGAAGCCTGCGGTGCCGGTCACGGCGTCTTCTCCTTTCCTCGGTCTGTGGCACACAGGCCGAAATATAAATAGTGTGAATCAGGTAGGTAAATTAGCCGAAATATTCTCCGTAATCAGGGATTTGTATATGCTTCTTTACCATTCTCTTACTTGCCAGCTATATACATTGCGGTCGGTGTGCCACGCGACGGCGGAGAGACGGCACACCGGCCACGGGGATAAAACTTTCCTCTGGTGACCTTAAATGCAAGGCAATGGGCGCAATAACAATCGCAGAAAACAACATTACTATAATGGATCTGAAATTTTTCCATTCATTCAATTTGGTGATTTTATACGTATGCTTCATTTTTCAATAATTACCAACCTGCATTAGATAGTAATTAAAGCTTTCCGGGATAAGGATAAAATCGTGTAATTACCTCGTACCTGTCACCTACAGGCAGTTCCAGTCTGTATACCATTAGACTGGTAATACGATGCTTCTCGCCGTTTTTTAGATATATATCGGAGTAGTTGTAGCCATCCCAAGGAAACCAGTGCATCCTTTTTTCAAGCATGGGAAGGCTCATAGTATGGTATATACAGTGTATGTCGTCCAGGCTAAACTCGGAGAGGGTATTTTTCTTCGTATTTTTAATCACGATCCGTTTTTCTTCCTCATCGTAAATCATTTCCATCCCTTCATTAATTGCGTCATATTTCAAGTGAATAATCGATACGGGAACAAAAAGTAATAAAAAACCTATTCCTAAAAATGGGAAATAATCCCAAAAATTACCGTCTGGAGTTCTGTAGTAAAATAATATAGGCCCAACTGTTATGAAGATAATCAGAATTATGAAAATTGAATAGCAATTTTTTAATTCATTCAACTTGGTGATTTTATACGTATATTTCATTTTTCAATAATTACCAACCTACATTAAAGAATATAAATACGGAGAATCAGGTAGGTAAATTAACCGAAATATTCTCTGTAATCAGGAATTTGCATATACTTATTTCCCATTCTTTTACTTACCAGCTATATACATTGCGGTCGGTGTGCCACGCGACCGCGGAGAGAAGACACACCGACCACGGGATAGCATCTTCTTTAAACTTTTTTAAGACTTCTGCTTTTAATAAAAAAATAGACTTGAAATATTCAATATGATGACTAATGGTTTCTTCCTCTAATTCAGAAGATTTTGATCTAATGCTCCAAAGATTATGAGGATTCGTAATGATGGAACCTGAATGTTTAGAAACGGTTTGTTCTCCTTTCTTTAAAGATTTTTCTGGAACAATACTCAGTTCTTTAGTAATAGATTCTGAATCAATTTCATGTGAAATCCCTCGGCCGTCTGTATGGTGGGCGAGCCCAGGCAGGAGGGACCGGAGCAGGGACAATACTCCACTTTTCTTATCCTAAAGCGGATTATAAATCCTGATAATAAGGCTTTCGGATTTTAAATCCGAAAGAGCGAGGGTACCTTGCTCGTGCAAGTCTTTAGCGTAGCGATGACTTGTGCGAAGTTGCAATTCAAGTCTGAATCTAAAGACTTGAGGGTAACAAAAGCACAAGTCTCACGGCTCGCTATACAAACACACGAAGACTTGCGCTAGGGAAGAGGACACATTATATCCAATTATTAAAAACAATTACAGGGGGAATAACGACTGATACAACCCAAAATAATGCATTAAAAATACCATCAGTCATCAACGATTTATCCATTGTCCAATATGAATCTCTAGGTTCACGATTATATATATACTTAAATGTCGAGTAAAAGAATTTAAGCAAAATAAAATGCAAAAGAGGAATCTTTAATGCCTCGCCACCTTTTACATTATAATGTTGCAATAGGTATGCGGCTATAAAACATAGAATACAAACTATGAAAATGACCTGACTATACGCTGTTAATATATTTCTATTGAATAGAAATATATATAAGATGAAGAAACTGCCTGTTATTAAAATAAAATCCATATGTGGTTCACTTTGATTTTATAGCGTAATTAGAATAACAGGAAGGCCGGCTCCCAAAAACCAAAACAATAGCGAGAAGACTACATCTTCTATTGGTTTTTTAGTAAATGCCCAAAAAGTGTTTTCAGGGTCTCGTTTATATATTTTTTTAAAAAGACGATATAGAATAAAAAAAACTATTGCTGAGATAAGTGGAATCTGGAGAGCCTTTACTGTTTTGTAGTCAAACCATTTATTTTGGATTAAAACAATTGAAATAATTGATAGAATAATGCAATATATAAAATAGATAATAAATGTCTTTGTATTGAACAACCATGTAATCTTATACATGAAAAGCCATATTGTACTAAAACCTATCAAGAAGAAGATCATATAGTTTAATATTCAAATGATTCATAAATACTATTAAATGCACCGAAGCTATCTGCAATGCCTAGGCCAATGGATATAAATGGTCCTACTACCGGAATAGCTGCAGAACCTGTGATTACGAGAGCTCCAGAAAATCTAGCATAATCACTCGGAGTGCCTTCACTATTTGCTAAAGTATATCCAGCTAACATCAGACTAACTCCCCTTTCCTCGGTCTGTGGCACACAGGCCGAAATATAAATAGTGTGAATCAGGTAGGTAAATTAGCCGAAATATTCTCCGTAATCAGGGATTTGTATATGCTTCTTTACCATTCTCTTACCTGCCAGCTATATACATTGCGGTCGGTGTGCCACGCGACCGCGGAGAGATATCACACCAACCACGGGGATATACAGGAGCCTCACGGTCAGCTATGCAGACCCGCGAAGACTTGCGCCAGAGGGGGGGTACTTATATAATTTTCGTAAAAACAAGTATTGCAGGAAGAATTATTGCTATTACCCAAAAGAATAAATTAAAAATTCCATCTTTCATAAGGCTAATGTCCATTGTCCAAAAAGTATCAACGGGGTCTCTATTATAGATCTTCCTAAAAATAGTAACCAAACCAATAAATATAAGCTGAGAAAGAATCGGCATCTTTAATGCTACTGTAAGTTTAGGATTTCCAAAAGAATGATATTGCATCACATAACCTAGAATAAATAAAACCAGATTGCATATTAATAATATTGTGAATGGCTGTTTTTTCAACAGCCATTCACGTTTATACATAAATATTACGAGTGTATTTATTCCGAGTGCGATATAAATAAAATCCATAATTAAAGACCAAAAGAATTGTAAATGCCATCAAATGTACCAAAACTATCTGCAACACCCAATCCAACTGAAATAAATGGTCCGACCACCGGTATAAATGCAGAGCCTGTTATAAGCGCTGCTCCTGTTAATCTTGCATAATCTGCTCCAGTTTGATTACTTGAGCCAAATTGGTACAAAGAAATGCCAGCTCCTACGAGTGTCATACCTCTACCTAAATTGCGGGCAAATTTTGCAGTATTAATACTATTGGCAACTGATTTAGAACTTACATATTGGTTCCCTCTAAAGCCTTGCTTATATATTTTTCCATTGGTATGAACATACTGACGATTCTTTAAAGCATTCTCCACCGTTTCAACAGATCTGCCATAAATTTCATAGATCTTTCCTTGTCTTGCAAGTTCACCGACATTAAGACCTAAGCCTAAACCAGAAGCCCAATCCAAACTATTCAAATTTGAATTATCCTCCCTTTTCCCCATCAAATTAACCGTTTCCAGTGCACCAATAATTTGTACAGATTCTCCATTCTCACTGTAATAGCTTTGGAATCCATCTTTCCCCGCCCAAAATCCTTCTTCAAACTGATACGTTCCGCTAATTCCGAAAATATCCATATCACCTTGACTATGGATATTGGCATTGAACTGCATTTGTCCGCTCTCATCCATATACCAGCCTTCTACTCCCAGGCCGGTTGGATCGAGGTAGCTGATCGGGTTATTCAGCACATAATTGTACGGGCTGTAGCCCATATACAGCTCCGCAAGCGGATCCACCACATGCCATCTGCCGAGCTGGTGATCGTACATACGGGCGCCATGGTCGTATACATCCACCTCATTCAGGTACTCCTGTCCGGTATAGGTATAGCGGTTGCCGTTGGCAAAGTCGTAGGATCGGCCCGCCAGCTTGCCTCCGAAGGCATAGTAATGATCTTCCTGTACGATACGGGCCAGTCCTGTGGTAGGGTCCTTGTCAAAGGTCATGCGCACGCTGCCCAGATAGTCCTTGAGATCATACTGGTAGCTGTAGCCGCCCGTACCCGGTTTGATGCGTCCCTCGGCCGTCTGTATGGTGGGTGAGCCCAGGCAGGAGGGACCGGAGCAGGGATGACCTGACTGTATGTACAGAAAAGGCCCCACATACTGATAAGCCGATGCAACCTTACCATTACTTAACCGGTATTGTTGCGTAAGCTTGTTGCCATACGCATCGTAGGTAAACTCGATATCACTGCTCATACGCAGATATTTGCTGACCAGATTGAGATGGTTGTATTGTACCGGCAGGTTTTTATTGAAATCATTGGTCATGTTGCCGTTGACATCATATATGTACTCCTCTGGATTATTTACCCCGTTGCGGAAGCCTGCGGTACCAGCCACGGCGTCTTCCACCTTGATCAGGCGGTTGCCCCGATAGGTATAGCTGAGCTGGTCTATGAGCGTGCCATTGCTGTATCGGTTCAGGCTGAGCATATTGCCGTTTCGGTCATAGCTCATACCCGTCTCGCTGTAGCCGTTGACCGCCTGCCAGGTGGAGGACGGCTTTTGCACATAGCGGGCGTTGGTGAGCCGGTTGCCGTAGTCGTACTCCAGGTTGTAGCCCTGCGGCATGAGCGAGGTATGCGTATTGGCCCCTTTCCACCGCAGGTGCGATATATGGCCGTTGTACAGCGCTGTCTGTCCCGGCGCATCGGAGAGGGTCTCATAGTACAGCTCCATGCCGAAGATATCATTATCATCATTGTTGTGTACTCCGTCGTTGCTGAGCGCGGCATTGTTGATATGCGTGAGCGCCCCCCGCAGGTTGTAGCTGTAGTCCACGCTTTGCAGAAAGCTGCGGCCTTGGTCCTCCGAGTGCAGATTTTTTTCTTCCAGCCTGCCCAGCTCGTCGTATTGGTAAGCGGCCATGAGCACTTCCGTTTCATTGTTGACCCGTATATGGCTCCTGACCGGCCTGCCGGCATAGTCATAGTCTTTGCGCTGATGCAGGGCAATCTCGCCGTTGCCGGCATTGTGCAGGGTTTTGCTGCGCAGCTCGTTGCCGGAGAAGTCGTATACGCTGGTATGCACATCCGATACCGCAGTGGGGTTGAGGTGGTTGCTGCTGCGTACCTGTACGGGACGCATCTTGTTGTCGTAAAAGGTAACGGTCCACAGATAGGTATCGGCGCTGCCCAGCACCTTTACCTTTGATCCGGTAGGCAGGCCTTTGGCGTTGAGCCAGGGACTGGCCTCTCCGCTGAGTCCCTGCGGCAGGTAGCTGTAGTCCGGTGTCCCGTTGCGGTCAAAATCGTAGTGGTCATAGTAATAGACCGTAAGGGCTTCCAGCCTGGCCGGGTTGTTGGGCCAGAGATTGGCGGTATAGCCGTGAGGACCCGATGCAGAGGGCGCTTCGTTTATGCCGGCTGTGGCATTGAGGCTGTTGAAGAGGTTTTGCATATCGCTCTGTCCCCAGGGATCGGCGGGTATATAGATCCCGCTGATTACCGGGCGGTCAAAGCAGTCGTATTTGGTATAGATCCATTCCCTGTTGGGGCGCTGGCGCCCGTCCTGGCTGAGTACCAGACGGTCTTTTTTGTCATAGACAAAATACTGCACCTCCTTGCCGGGTACTTTTTTGTGAATGACCCGCCCGCGGTCGTCGTAGCGGTAGTGGTATACCCATTGCCTGGTAAAGCTGCTGGTGTCAAACAGGATATGTCCCACAGAAGCCAGGTTGGCCGTGGCCATAGGGGGTATTACATAGCGCAGTCGTCCCGGATCGTCGTATACATAGTAGGTTTCCAGGTATTCGGCAGCGGTGCTTCCGGTACGTTTTTCCAGTACGATTCTTCCTGCCTTATCCGTATATATCCATACCTTGCGCTGGTCCTCGTCTTCGGTTTCCGATACACTGAGGCTTCCGGCCTGGTAATAGGTATGGCCAAATGTGAGATGGGCCGCCGTATTGTATTTCCAGTAGAGCACTTCATTGGCGAGGTTGCTTCGTTCCGAGAGCTTGCGGGTCTTGCCTCCGCCGGGCTGGAAGACTTCGCCCGGGCTTCCCTGCTCCAGCACCCGGTTGAGCGGTGAGTTGTCGGTTACTTTCAGGGCAAAAGGATCGTCTGTATCCGGCAGGCGGTCAGTCTGATGGTAGAAGTTGAATAATCCGGTTTTGTAGTCGGGATAGAAGCCCCCTTCGCTGCTGCATCCGGGGTAGGGCAGGTAATCTTTGAGCTGCCGTCCCTGCTGGTCGTACTCGATGGGCTGTATCAGGTCAAAGCCCTGGGGACTCCGGGCCCGCTGCACGTCCTGTATGGGGCGGCCCAGTCCGTCATAATAGGTGGTATGGGTATGCTTGTCCTGCCCGGAGGCGTTTTGCAGGGTAGCGGTATGATAGAATCCCGCCTTCAGCGGCTGCTCTCTTCGTACATAGTTACGATGCACCTCGTCATGCGATGTACAGATCCGGTAGCGGATTTCCAGCCTGGGGCGCCGTGCCGGATTGCTGTAGTCGCCTGAGCAGAATGCCAGGGAAGCGCCGAGATTGCTTTCATTGGCCAGCCGGATCATAAGGCCGTGTCCCTGCTCCGGATTGGTCCATATATCGCGGTAGAGCTGGGTCACATCGACATGATAGTCTTCATTGGGGCTGACCGATACAGGCAGGTAGGCTTCATTGGCCACAGTGGTGGCCGGCTGATTGTTCCAGGTTACGGTATGCTCGCCCCAGGGCTGGGTGATGCGTCGCAGCAGACAGGCATTGGACAGGCTGCTGTTGTGCGGCAGTCCCGGATTGCTGTAGAGGCTGAGGCGGGCGCTCACGATCACGGCGTCCGGGGGCAGGGCGCTCAGATCAAATTCGATCAGGGAGCGAAACGTGATGATGCTGGAAGCCATGGCAAACCAGTCCGGTTCATCGCCCCATATGGGGTTGGCCTGCCTGCCGGCGATCATGACATCTTTGCCCTCGGCGCCCGGTTGCAGGGTCAGCACTCTGATTTCGGAATAGGTAATCACCAGTCGGGGGTGCAGATTGGGGTCAGGATAGTCACTGCTGGCAAAGACCATACCGCGGTGACTGGTTTCGTTGACCTGCTGTATGCGAAACCCGTGGGCGGACCCGGGATAATTTACCATATCCTGTACCAGTGCAGTCACATTGACCTGTATGTTTTCCGTCGAAGAAAGTGTGGTCGGTATATAGGCTTCGTTGACGGTGCTGATGGAGGGCTGATTGTTCCAGGTTACGCTCTGCTCATCCCAGCTGGTAGTGATCCGGTTGATCTTACCTGCGTTGGAGCCGCTGTGCGAATGCCCCGGATGATGGTACAGGTACAGCTCAGCCTGCAGGATTTCGGCATTGACCGGTATATGCCGCAGGTCAAAGTGCAGCAGGCTGCGCAGACGAATCAGGCCGATGCCGGTGCTCCATGCAGAGGATTCCAGATAGGTCGCATTGCCATAGTTTAGGTTGGCGACAGAGCTGCTGTTTGCATGGTGGCCGATGCTGGCGTCCTTTCCCTGAGCAGCGCCTGGCTGCAGAGTAAGGGTAACCGTATTGGCCAGTGTGCTGCCCGTGCAAAACAGCAGTACTAGTAGGGTATGGTAAAAATTCATAAGCAGACGAAATCGAAGCGGTTAAAAGAAAAACAGATATTCCTGCAGCTGGTGGCGATAGCCCCGATGGCGGTCAATGTCGCGGCGCTCGCGCTGTATGTGGATGCGCTCGCTGAGCCTGCGCGACTGCTCCGCGCTGAGCACCGGGCGAAGGGCCTCGCTCAGCAGCGCGGGCCACTGCTGCTCCAGATAGTGTGTGACCAGGGTTGTATCGCCTGTGTGCTGCGCCATATAGAGCCGTGCCTGCTCCAGATGTGTATAGACGGCTTCCTGAAAGCCGGGATGCTGCTCTGCCTGCAGGTCCAGGTACTGCACGGCCTTGTCGAGCAGGGCCTCGGTGATCTGCCGGTTGCTAAGCTGCAGGCTGTCCGGTGTCTGAGCCTGAGCGCTCAGAGAGAAAAGTATAATGCTGATAAGTGTGATCAGGTAGTTCATGGTATTGCTTGTTTTTTACGATCTGTAGATTTTACTCGTGGCTTTTGTATAAATAATAATCCAGCATCTCCACAATATTGCCGTCGTGGTCCCTGGTGGCCCGCAGGCGGCCCAGGCCGTCGTATTCGTAGGAAGTGGTTATGCCTGCGGGACTGGTTTCGCTGTTCATGCCAATCGGCGGCTTGTAGGTATAGGTATAGACCTGGGCATTGGGCAGACCGGTACGCAGCTTGTTGATGATAAGCCGTATATCCTCAGGGGTGTGCATATACTCCGGAGGATAGCCGGGGCCGAAGATCTCAACCATGGCTCCGTTCATCAGATAGCTGAAATCGGCGCTTGTCAGCAGGGCTTCGATCTCGTTGTAGGTGGCATTGATTACTTTGGCAACCGGGTAGCGTCTCTGATAGCCCCAGACATAGCAGATTCTGGTGCCGTCCGGGGTACTGGCTTCGAGCAGGTTGCCCTGGCTGTCGTAGCGTCTGCACAGAAGATCACGCTGGTAGCGGCTGTTGAAGGAGAAAACAGGACCCTGATATTCGGATGCGGTATAGCCGCTTTGCGGACTGGCTGTTTGCAGCGTATACCGGCCATAGGGAACAGGGAGGCTGATATACTCATGATACGTGCTCAGCCGGCCGCCGATAAGCCTGTCGATACCGGCACTGCGTACAAATTGCGCTTCTTCCACCAGTATACCCTTCATTTGCTTTATAAGCGGGATAGAGACTCCTTCATCCGGCGGCGGGGAAGAAGGGAAGTAGTCAGCGGCATATTTGTATTTGCTCACCAGCTGGCTGCCGTCGGACTGATCGGTGCGTTTCTCGGTCAGCTTTTTGACACGGGAGCTGCCGTAGGTATACCAGGTCGTGGTGCTGATGCTCCTGGCCGGATTGTCCTGATCGTAGCGGGTGGTAGTTACCTAAGCAGGTACTTTGGCCACTTCGGTCAGGTAGTGGAATTTGGCTACCCGAAAGCACATCGCACCGGGCGCGCTGTGAGGTCTGGAGTTGTGCTTTGGGAATATCCGGCCGAATTTCAGACCGTAGACGAGGGTCGGGGCGGTTTTGCCCTGGGGATAATACAAGCTGTAGGTATAGTCTTCTTTTTGAACCAGCGTATTGGCCTCATTGTATATCTCCTTGCGGAGCAGATGCCCCCGGTTCCAGTCATAGTTGGGGTTTTCCGGAAAGGGGTAGGTATTGGGCTTTGCCGGGTTCATGCCAAAGTCGTAGTTGTTTTTGTTTGCATAACCAGGGTCTGCCTCGGCAAATATGTCGTGTACCGGCGTCAGCTGATACAGCCCGTCGCAGTAGCCATCTATCAGCGGATCGCAGCCAGAGGGGCCGTCGTTTGGCTGATGCCAGTAGGCCGGCAGCGAATAGTGATAGACGGTTTTGCCTTTTCCCACGAGGCGTTCGGTGACCTGCCGGTAGCCAATATTGCTGCCCTGGGTGGTGCCTAAGGGAGCCTGAGGATGGTTGAATCGAATGGTATTGCCCTGATAGGCACGCTTGCTATGGTCCGGAGCATGCCAGAAGCCTCCGGCATCGCATACGGCGTATACCGGCATGCTGATCAGGGCACCGCTGGTGTTGGTTCCGTCTGTGGTATACCAATAGTCATAGACCAGATTGTTGGCGGTGTTGTGGCCATCGTACTTGGTGATTTTTTTGATGCGCAGCCCGCCTCCTAAAAATCCTTCATTGCCGTCTTTAAACGTATGCGGCTCGTATTCGTAGGTGGTATGCCCGCCGGTCGGGTGCATGATTTTGGTGAGCATGCCTACATCCATAAAGTGCCTGTTGGGCAGCCGGTCGGCGCCGGGCAGGTAATACTCCCGGCCGGTATGCAGGTGGCGGCGGTATACGCTGAACCGCCGGCTGTCGTCGTACATGTCCGGATAGATATAGAGGGCCGGTATGTTTGTATTGTTGGCGGGCGCCGCGTTGTAATAGCCCCAGAGATCCTCACCCGTGCCCAGGCGGTGGTCCGGATTGCCGGTATAGATACTGTACTTGTATTCAAATCCTGTGGAAGGTTCATAGCTGTCGTCGGTAGCGCCATAGCGCCTCATGGATTGCAGAAATAGCAGTTTATTATATACCGCGGATCCTGTACCCTTTTGAAAATAGGTTTGGAAAAACTGATAGCGGAGCACCCGCTCCAGGGGTTGCCCCAGGGGTCTTTTGTAATAGATGACCAGCCCGTTGAGGGGTTTGGCGGGGTTTGATGAGTATTGGTAGATGTCCTCCCGTGCCGGACCCGACTGAAAATCAATGCGGATATCCTTCGATTCTATTCTGGATAGACGTTTGCCTCCCATGATATCAGTTACATTGAATAGTGATGTGCGTGCTACCTGGCCTGAATTGGGGTTGTAGGTGGTGTCTGATCCGGTTCTGCTCAGCAGGGTCGTCTCAAGCCCCTCACTATGGATCAGGTATGATTCAGCCTCGTAGCTAAAGTCAATAACAGCCCCCAGCGGCGTTTCGATTTTGCTGAGATACCAGCTCGAATGATATTGTATTGCATTGGCGTCCATGTAGGGTGGTGATGGCCAGTTCATCCCGTCTTCGTATGGACTGGAGGTGTGCCAGCCCTCGGTAACTGTTCTGTACTCTGTGAGCTCTGCTGCGCCAAATGTGTAGATGATGCCATTGTTGTCGGTTACCTTGAATTCAATGATCCCGTGATTGGAGTCAAAGCTGTACGTTATTTTCAGATCCTGATGAGGCATGAGCCTGATGGTACGCTGTCCGTTGATGACCTCAAAGACAAACTTGCCCTGGTGACCGCAGAAATTGAAGTAGAAAATGTCCGGCTCCGTATCTTCCCATTGAGGATAGATATTGGTGATCGGGGGCGGAAAGTAATAGCTCACATCAAAGTATCTTGAAAGCAAATGGGTGGTTGAATAAGTGTAGTCCGACAAGGTATTGGTGTATATGTCCGTCAGATTGATATCGTGCACATTTTCCCCGCTGTAAAACAATCCGTTGCGGCAGTCTTCATGGTTTGAAGGTCCGCAGGCAGGCGCCTTGTAGTCGTCCGGAAAACCTTTGACCGCACGGGTAATTACACCGCCCGCATTGAGCGACCAGCCCATCCCTATATTGGAAGCGATCTCGGCGACTTTTATACCTTTGGAGTGATAGCTCAGGCTGAGGGGCAGCTCAAAATCCTTAACCTGCAGATTGTACAGAGGAATAGTGATTTCCGGAGTGCCGGTATACAGGCTTACCGGATTGTCTACATAGCTTGCCAGCGCGGAGGCGGTAGGCGAGGGCGGAATGACATGCTGGTTTTGGGCGCCGGCCCGGGATATGCTCAGGAGCAGGCACAGAGCAAGGAGTAGGTGATTAATCATTTTTTATTTACTAAAAGAAAACAGTCAGAATCCGGGACCCGCCGGACTTACATCCGTTGGGCCATGTGACAAAACAGGCGGCAAAGCTAAATAAAGTCCCGGCTTTATATAAATAATTAAAAAGATGTGGATAATTTATCTGGCCTTGTTTCAGATGCAAGTATACAAATCAGATGCTATTTTATGCAATTTTTAAGTACATTATTTTTAGTGTGCACTATGGCGCTTATCATTGTGCTGTGGTCAGTGAAGACGATGCTCGTTTTTTATGTCTTTGGAATGAGGAATACCGTCTGTTTTCTTAAAAATCAGCTACTGATTACTTATAAGTGGTGGAACCTGATAATAAATAGGCTGCTGCAGACCGGCATCGTGCGGTATTGACCGGTCGGAGGTGGTATGAATTGTTAGTCACCAGCTGAAAGAAGGGTGTGTGGAGGGGGACTGGGCTACAGGGAGCTGCGCAAGAGCTCCCTGTAGTGTATGGAGCATGCTGTTATTCCGTATTCCGGCGAAGCCATTCGAGACGGCGCTGATCCGGCAGGTGACGGACGCTGAAATGTTCAAATTTTGCTTCAAACCCTTTGCCATCAGGGCTGGCAGCCATAAGTCCGACCATCACCGGATGATTGTCCTGCAGAGGAGCGTTGCGGGTCATTACATAGTTTTTATCATCAAACGAATAGAAAATCTCTACCGCGTCAAGTCTTCGTACGGCTTTGATCCAGATAAAAGGCGGAGCCTTGTCCAGCGTGATTACACTCCAGTCACTGGTACGGTGAGTTACTACGGTGCTGATATTAAATTTGCCGTCGACAAACTCAACTCCGGCCTTGATATAGTTTTCATGGTCGGTACGGAGCATGAGACCCATCTGGTCAAAAACGGGCCTTGTAGCTGCCTGTAAGCTTTACTTTGACTTCAAACTCTCCGCCATAGGTAGTATAGAAGAAAGGAGCGTCATCCACCGTAAACCCATAGTGGGATATACGCCAGTAATCGCTCTGCGGGGTTACCTGCATGATGAGCGCGTTGTTTTTTACTTCCCATTTTTCGGGCTCGTTAAACCATAGCATCCGGTCCAGGCTCTGGCCCGTGACGGATTGTAAAAGAGCTGTTCCGCAGACAGCCAGAAGCACATGCTTTGCTTTGTTCATCGGTTCAAATCCGTTTTTAATTCGTATAGTTGCGGACAACTCTGACGATTCAGCTGCCCTCTTTTTAAATATACAAAATCCCGGAATGTTTGGAGTGTTTTCAGGCATTTCTGTTAATAAGCCCTGAGGCAAGCGCAGGAGAAAGCCTTGCCAGCAGATACAGCAGCTTTACTTTGCCAACCCGTATTTCCTCTTTATTCATCTGTATTTTTTCAAGCATTTCCTTTACGGCTTCTTCGGGTGAAATGGCGCCGTCCGTCCGTCTGCCTTTGTGCCAGGGTGTGTCGACTACCGGCAGCAGCGCCTCGCAGATATGCACCGGCTTGTTTTTTAGCTGCATCCGCAGCACCTGCGTAAAGGAGTGCAGGGCTGCCTTGGTGGCATTGTAAAACGGGTAGGACCGGAGAGGCGCATAGACCAGTCCCGTGCTGATATTGATAATCCGGCTGTTTTGCTGCCTCAGCAGGTGGGGCAAAAACAGATAGGACAGCCGTATGGGCGCCAGCATATTGGTCTGAAATTCCGTTTCCGCATGGTGCAGACTGGCTGCTTCCTGCAAAAAATCGCCCTGGTGTGCTATAGCGGCATTGTTGATGAGCCAGTTGCATTCGGGATAATTCTGCTGTACCCAGTCATATAGCCGCAGGCAGTCTTTTTCGATGGAGATATCACAGACAAATGTGGCAACCTGTGGCAATTGTCTTGCAGCTTCCCGGAGCTTTGCCTCCGAGCGGCCGCAGATCAGTACGGTATGTCCTCTGGCATCCAGCGCCCGCGCAAGCTGCAGGCCTATACCGGAGCCACCGCCGGTAATGAGTATGGTGTTCGTTGCTTTCATCATTGTGTGCAGGTGTTTGATGTATGCAAAGAACAGAAGCGCCGGTCTCAAAAGCATTAACCTATGTTAATCCCCGGCCATGGTTGCAGCCGGCCGGACTACTCCGGATCGCTCTGGTGTCTGATCCGGCTGAGCGAAACCGGTGATATGCCCAGATAGGATGCAATCTGATGCTGTCTGACCCGGTGGATCAGACCGGGAAATTCTCTGAGAAACTCCCGGTAGCGTTCGCCTGCTTCCAGCAGCAGCAGTTCCCGCTCCCTTTTCTCCTTGACAGCAAAGGCTTTTTCCAGCATGATCACCAGAAGCTGGTTCCAGCAGGGATGTCCGGAGCGAATGGCTTCCCAGTCTGTATAGCTGATATCTTCGATCATACAGTCCTCCAGCGCCTCGATATACATATGCGACGGCGCACCGGCTTTCATGGCTGAATAGGAGTTGACAAAGTGGCCTTCGGGGACAAAGTTTTTGGTATATTCAGTACCCTTATGGTCAATATACAGATAGCGGCACAGCCCCTGGCGGATAAAGCCGAACCGGCGCGGCACCTGACCCGCGCTCAGGTAATACGAGCCTTTGGGGATGGAGATATACCGCAGGTGCTTGCGTAGCTTTCCCTCTTCTTCGGATGGAAGCGCTACGATATTCCGGATACATTGAATCATTAAAAAATCCATAGGCGCTGACTGACCGGTTTGATAGATTGCTGTTTTACTGTAGCCTGTCTGACTGGTCTTCCAGTTTTCTTTTTAGTTCATTCCAGGTTTCCCCGCTGATAATTTCTTTGTATTCAGCCTGTTTCTGCTGACTGTGCCCGATGATATAGCCTGCACGTTCTTTTGAGTCAGGATGGGTGCTTATCCAGCCGAGATATCCCATAAATTCAGGTTCTTTGTCCGCAAGCCTGTATAGAAACGCAGCAAAATCTTCCGGGTTTGCCCCGGCATTGATCAGGTATTCTACGGCTTTTATATCGGCTTCTTTCTCCATTTTCCGGTCAAAGGCACTGGAAGATAGTGTTTTGGCGGTCTGTCTGATAAGCTCGCCTCCGCCCTGGCCGGTCGTCATGGAGATCAGTACGGAAAGGCCGATTTCCCTGGTCAGCTTGTGCATGACATGGTTGAGCCGGATGTGGGCCAGCTCATGGCAGATTACTCCGGTCAGCTCGTCCTGGCTGCCGGCTGCTTTGATCAGTCCCGTATGTATAATAATGTGGCCCTGTGGAAGCGCAAAGGCATTGACTTCGCTTTCGGAAAGAATATGGGCTTTGACTGTTTCCGGGTCAATATGATTGGCCTGGCATACATGCCTGATGATACTGTCTACCGCCTGCGTGACATAGGGATCATCAAAGGCGGATCCGTTTTTTTCGATCATCTGCCAGAGGATTTTGCTCAGATCCTCTTTGAGCGTATCCCGTGTTTCACGGATCTGAAAAAGGCCGGTCCAGCTGATCCGGGATAAGCCAGACCAGACGGCCAGAAGAATGCCAAGGCTCAGAATGCCACGTACAAAAATCGTTTTCATAGATCAGGGTTTGCAGGTCAGATCGGTCAGCTCTCCGTAAAACCACCATTTTACATGGAGGCCCTTTCGGGTCTTGATGGCTGTATATATGGTAGCGATAAATTCGGCAAGGTTCAGAAAAAGCACAATCAGCATATAGGCTATATAGCCATTGCTTATTGCTTCAAAGCCGGATACGATCACAGATATCGTCCACCAGACTCCGAAGCTGTTGACAAAAAACAGGCTGAGCTGCGAGTACAGCGCCTGCTTGCAGTGCCAGCGGACAAAATAGGTGTCTCTGCGGTAGCTCATATAAAATATGAACGTGGCAAGCAGGTTTACCACCGGCAGGGGAAGACCGGCCATAAGCGCGATCACAGACATCAGATAGCTGTTGGATGCTTTTTCTGCTTCATGTTCGCCGGGTGAATACTCAAATTTCTCAATCTTTATCATAGTTCTTTACAGATATTCCATATCCAGTTGATCATAACGAGGGCAATCAGCGGAATAGCATATGCCGGCTTTCTGAGCTGCGCCTCCATGGCATGGTAGCTGCGATACAGCGATCGGCTTCCGGTAAGCAGATCCGTCAGTATCCATACAGGGACGGTGATCAGCACGGCAGCGATCAGTATACTGAGCGGATTGATCAGCAGGGCTTCATGCCAGTGGCCTTTCACGAGCTCTGCTACGGCCCGGGTAGAGCCACAGGAAGGGCAGGGGATACCTGTAGCGTGTTTTATCATACAGACACTGAAGGTGCCGGTGCCGGCAGAAGCCAGATGATAATACAGCCAGATATACCCTGCCGCGCAGGCGGTCGATAGTATCAGATACAGGTTACGCCCGCGGAGTGTCATATCAGACCAGTACCTGCCAGAATTTTTCCAGATTCTTTTTGCGGGTGGCGGGCATAATCATAAACCAGTCTATAATCGACCATACTCCGAAGCCACCGCAGGTAACCAGCTTGCCTACGCCAAGACCGATATCACCGATCATGAAGCGGTCAATGCCCAATCCGCCGCCGATCAGTGAAATAATCAGGCTGATGGTCGGATCTTTGAATTGTATGGTTTGTACCAGAGGCCATTTGGAATCATCCAGATTTAAAAGTTCCTCTCTGATCTGCCCGATAACGTGGCTTTCAAAAAATTTACTGTTGTTCATAAGGAACATGTCTACTTTCTGAGCATCCATTATTTGTGTTATTTTAAAAGTGATTAATTAAGTTGTTCCGTGTATTAATTTAAGTTCCTTCGTCTGATTCATTTCTCAGCGCAGCGATCCGGAGTCTGTATTCGGACACCGGGAGAGTAGTGTGTCAGGTATATGGATTTCTTTGGTCAGTTTCCGGTTTCCGGCAGAACAGGCAATATGCAGGAAACCGGTATTCTGTGTTTTCAATGGCTGTTCTTCAGGGTAAATATCGTGTCTGTACAGCGGATCATATGTTATCTGTATTCAGACAATAATGCTCATCCGATCCGGTTTTCTGCTTCAACGGACTACCTGGTCGGAAGGTTGTGCCGGAATGATTTTTTTTGCACTGTCTGTCTGATACATACCTGACCGGTTTCCGGACCGGCCAGTGAGACATAGCGCCCGCCTTCCGGATAGCTATGTAGGTTTACCGGCTATCAGTATATACTCTTCTGTTTTGAACCCGAAGCGGTTGCCCGGCTCTTCCTGAAAGGATAATACCTCTACCTCAAAGGATGCAGCTTCCAGGCGCTGTTTCAGGCCGTCTGCGGAATATATACGCACATGATCTTCCTGCCCGAAATGAAGCTTCCGCTGTTCCCGGCTGATGACGGAGAAGTCCTCATAGATAGAGCCCTCTCTGAAGGGCGTCTGGATAATCGCTTTTCCTCCGGGTTTTAGCACACGATACAGCTCGGAGATTGCTTTGTGATCTTCCATGATATGCTCGAGCACATGATAGCAGATGATTATATGATAGGTATTGTCAGGCTCCTCTATATTGGTTATATCAAGCGCTTTGTCTGTGTGCAGTCCACCGTCATAATCGGTTGATACATAATAAGGGAACTGCTGCTTCAGTTTTTTCTGGATGAGTCTGGACGGAGAAAAATGCAAAATCGCCTCCTCCGGCCGGAGCGGTACCTGATCCTGCAGTATGGACCAGAGTCTCCGGTGTCGTCCCAGACTGCCGCAGCCCGGACAGAGATCACCGGCAGGATGTGCCACAAACCTGCTGAGGCTGCTTTCGCAGACCGTGCAATATACACGGTCGCCTTTATATACCCGGGCCAGCACCTTGCGAAGGACAGGCTCATATCGTCTGGTCAGACCGGGAAAAAAACGTACGATGCTCTTTTTTATAAAATTATACATTGCTCACTTGCTTAAAGTATCCGTCGTTTTCAGAAAAATCATCAGCCGGTGGCAGTCAGCTGCTATTTCCGAAGCAAATGTATGAAATACCGGTAACAATTTCAGCACGTTTTGATCGTGTATTCCGGCGCCTTTTCCAGATTCAGGGTAGCCGACAGATAACCATTGGCCGGATTGCGCACATAGCCGAGATAATCCTGCATGGAGGGAGTATAACCCTTTACATCATCGACGAGGATGATACAGCCTTTTTTCAGTCGGGGGGCGATCATCCTGAATACAGGAAAAACGAGATCCGGCCATCCGTCAAGCAGCACAAAATCGGTTTCGATGCTTTTAAGTGTTTCGAGGGCATCGCCTTCCGGGGTGGTGATATGATCAGACAGTCCTGCTTCAGCGATATTCGCCCTCGCGGCTTCTGCTTTATGGTGCAGGTATTCGGTGCTGATTACTTTTCCGCCGTTTTCACGGGCAGCTTTGCCCGGATATATGCCGAGATGCCGTAAGAAGTTCCGAATTCGAATATATGGCGGGCATTGACGGCTCTGGCCTGCATATACATAAATGTACCCTGAGCCGGATGTACAGGGATATACTTGTCATCAAAAAAGGCTTCTTCGTTCTTTTCTGTCCGCCAGTCTATACCTTTGCCGGGCAGTTTGTGTGCTTTGGGCAGAAAGTGCCAGATCAGTGAGCCGGTCCGACGGAGCGCCGCCTTATAAAGTCTTGTGAGGACAGCTTCTGCCTGAGGGGCAGCCAGTGTGGTAAATAATTCCGGTTTTACTTTTGACATTGTTTTCGCATATTTTATAACCCTTTTTTCCCTTCGGCCCAGTACGGATAGGTTTTTATCTGCTTGCTGCTCACACCGCTGGTGGTCAGAAACCGGTTGAGCTGTTGTATGGATCTGGCCTGGCCGGTCAGATAAAAGAATGTCTGGTCCCGGTTTAGCCAGGCGGTATGGTGGCATTGATCGAGCCAGCCGATCGCATGGGTGGCGGCATTGTCATGCGATTTTTCGACTGTAACGAGCGGTGCCTGTATATGTCCTGCCCAGGACAAATGAGCCTGCTCCAGCTCGGCCAGACACAGACAGTCCTGCTTGCCGGCAGTAATGGCCTGGTGCAGAGCCACCATAAGTCCCAGTGAAGTTTCATCTCCGAAGACCATATGGCGGGAGAAAGCAGGCTGATAGCTCATTTTTCCGCCGGGACCGATCATTTTGAGCCGGTTTCCGACCCGGAGACTATCTGCCCAGGAGCTGCCCGGTCCCTGCTGGTGCAGATAGAAAAGAATTTCACAGATACCTTTGTCGCTGTCGAAAAAGGATGGAGTATAGTGCCGGTAATCTGTATCACTGACACGAAACTCGACGACTTTGCCGGCAATAAATTCCAGCTGGCTGAAGTTGCCTTCAAAGCGGACAAGCTTGAGTGCGGGGGCCGGATAGTGGATGTGCGATACAATAACGGGGGTATAAAATCCATTGGATAGCTTTTCCATGGCATCGGCCAGCCATTTGGGTACGCTCGGCATATTTTTCGGTTTTGTTCTGGACCCAAATATAAAGAAATGTTATTATTTGGACTAATTATAAATTAATAAAATATTCTGCTTTGAAACCGTATAAAGGATGATATTATTATATAATTAATTATCAGTGTTTTATTATGAGTTAAATAGTCAGGAAGCCTGATGTCAAAGACATAAAACGAAAACTATACCCTCTTTGCCTTCGGGAGCCTCAGGCAACCAGGTGGCTGAGGCTCCCGAAGCCTGCGGACTCCGGTAAACTCAGCCCCGCCAACAGCTACACCGCAATCTCTGAGCCTTGAGCTTTTTAGCTTCTGCCATCTAACGATTTGTAGTAGCTGTAAATCAATATACAGCAAAGATTCTGACGGATGATCACAAACCCGGCTTATATGAGGCCGCTCCCGAGAGCCAGAGACAGAATGATCAGCATGACAGCTACGGTAATCTGAAGGAAACGCAGTGTTATTTTCTTCAGAAGCTTGTTGCCGATGTATGCTCCGGCTATGGCCGCAAGAGTCGCTGATACCACAAGTGTCAGGTTGTCGCTGAGGCCTGTTTTGCTGAAACGTGTGGCATAAATGCTCAGCCGGGTAAAATCGACAAGCACAGCCACGACCACGGTCGTACCGATAAAGGCTTCCTTGGAAAGTCCGGCTTTGATCAGAAACGCGCTGCGCAAAGCTCCCTGATTGCCTGACAATCCACCGAAAAAGCCGCTCAGTATCCCGCCCAGCGGAAGCTTGTTTTTATCAAACTCCAGTCTGCTGAAGCGAGGAATCAGATCGATGGTAGCAAAAATGATGAGTAGTACGGAGATGATAAGCTTTAGCAGATATACATCAAACGTTTTGCCCCACAGTGTATAGGAAAACAATGGTTTGCTGTCCGGCAGGGACAGCAGAAGCCAGGAACCGGCTATGGCTGCTATGATCGCCGGGATGCCGAAACGGAGGACCGTATTTTTGTCGGCTTTGCTGCCAACGAGAAAGAGCTTGAAAAGATTGTTGAAGAAATGTACGATTCCGGTGATGCCTATAGCAAGATCAACCGGAAAAAACAGCATAAATACCGGAGTCAGGGCGGTGGCCAGCCCAAAACCCGAAAAGAACGTCAGAATGGCCACGGCAAAGGATGTAAAGGAAAGGATAAGGATTTCCATAGTGATCCGTCAGTCTTATAATATTTACCGGCATGAAAATGCAGCAAGTTCAGGATTAAACTATGGTATATCTGAAAATGATATGGTACGGTTCCGATTTATTTTGAGGCCGCTTACTGCTGCCTGTATTGTCCCGGAGTGTGTCCGGTAGCTTTTCTGAAATACCGGATAAAGTGCGAAGCATCGGTAAACTCCAGCCGGTATGCGATTTCCGTGATGCTTAATCTGGTATAGCTCAGTAGTCTGCGGGCTTCGCCAAGCAGCCAGGTCTGCAGTACCTGGCCGGCGGACAGCCCTGTTGCTTTCCGGCAGGCATGGTTAAGGTTCTGAGGGGTGGTATGAAGCAGGCCGGCATAATGACTGACATTGTTTCTGACAGCGTTTTCTGACTGGAGGAGGGTTACAAAGGATTCGTACAGGCCGGAATCTGGTTTTGCCCTGATCGACAGGGGTATTGCAATCTGCTGGATTTTGGCCAGAAGCGCTTTCAGCAGGCCCTCAATAATGGTAAAGTTTCCTGCTTCTGTATTCCGGTATTCCCTGGTCAGGAGCGCAAAGAGCATGTCGATGGCATAGCGGTCCGGGATCCTAAGACAGGATACTGTGCTGATCTGACCGAGCAGAAAACGAAGCTCCTGATCCAGGGTATGCCCGATAAAGGTTTTTTTGATAATAATGACATATCCTTCCGGCTGTCCGTCCAGATCCCAGTGATGAACCTGCTCCTTGCGGACGACAAACAATACGGGTGGATGTATTTCATAAGCATGCTGATCAATATAATGAAGTCCGCTTCCTTCGGACAGATAAATAATCTCCAGGTAATTATCATGTCTGTGGGGATTGGTTTTGCGCAGCTCTTTTCTGAAGGGAGCAATTTTTATGATCTGATCGGCTTCGATTTTGTTATTTACCTGAATTTCTGTCTGATTTATTTTTGGATACATGTCTGACAGGCATTGAGGCTATTGTTGAACAAGGGATGCTGTTTCAGGAGCAATGCCAATTTGAACGATTGCTCCGCTGTTAAATTTTATAAAATCGGTTTCGATTCCATCACTGAATATAATGCCATTGGCGGGCATGAGAGACTCGATGGTCAGGGTATTTTGACTATCAATCAGCCCGCTTGCAATACCGGTTTGGGTTCGGATACTAAGAAAGGGTTCACGAACGGCAAACAGAAGCTGATCGCTCTTCAGAACTGGTTGACGCAGTTTTAGTTTTTTCTCAAACAATCCGGCAACTCCGTATGCCATGTTGAAAACGGAACTAAGCCAGCCTGTAGCGCCGATAGCAGTAGAGACAATGACACCGCTGGAGGAATGTTCTTCAGTGTGATGCCGGAATGAAATCCTGTATCGGGCAGATACATGAGAGGAGGCTCCGATAAAAAGATCATTGAATGCCAGTAAACGTTGTCCGTTATTAAGTCTGGCTTCTGCAAAGCGTACGGTATTGGTCTGGTAATGTCCGGATAATACGTCTTCAATACCTTTGAGAAAATTAAATACATCAAAGGGGAGGAGAATGCCATCGTAGCGTGTTTTGTCCGGATTGACTGCTACGATCGGACACTGGTTCGCGTACTTGGCTGTATTGGCAACGAGCCCATCCTGGCCGATTACTACAATCAGGTTTGTTTCTGAAAAGATATATGAAGGCAGAAAGGACTTTTCAATCGTTTTGTTTTTAATTACATTGGAAAGGCGGGTTTGGAGTGTATTCAAAGCCTGATAAAAGATCTCATGCTCTGCTTCATAATCATCAAAATTGCCTCCTGAGCGTTCAATATAAAACCGAGCCTGAGCTTTGGTATTGAATCGCTCAATTAAAGACTCCAGCCGGGTTTTGTTTTTTACAATAATAGCGTACTCACGCTTCATTTTGGTTTTTTGTGGTTATCTCCCAGTATTGTTTCCAGAAGTTCAGGACTAATATTGAGATTGCCGATTTTCTCAGCGTTTTCAGCAAGCTGTCTGAATGCAAGCGCTATGTTGAAGCCGGGATCTGTATTATTGTTAATAGCAGTGAGAGTTCGCCAGTCGATGCTTTTGTAGGGCTGAAGGGTTGCTTCCAGAATATATCCTTTGGTTTCAGCTTCTTTTTTATCGTTGGCCGTTTTTTGCTCGATCAGTTGCTTCCGTCTGTTTTCGAAGGCAATATTGGAGGCCAGTTTCATTTCTCTTAGCTTACTGTCATTTTCTACTTTCTGTACTTCCGACTCCATTTTCTTTTCTGCAATCTGCTTTTGTTTCTCTTCAATTGCGATTTCGGTATTCAGTTCGGATTCTTTAATTTTTCGTTCCTGCTCAACCGCAAAGTTTCTTCGTTCATATATTGCCTGATCAGCTTCCTGTTGCAGCTTTTCCCTGGTTTCTGTCTCCAGAGCTCTTGTCATTTCCGGAGTAGCCTGGATAGCCAGTATACTGACACCCACTATTTCTATACCATGTATATCGATAGTTTTGGCAGTTTTGAGCCCCTCCAGAATTCGTTCTTCAACTGCTTTGGCTGAGCGAATCGCGTCTTTTAGCTTAATACTGTGAATAAAAGAAGAAATGGCAGTCTGGGCTTCATTGATAATCCGCTGATTGAGCTTTTCGATATCATTTTTTTTATATTGTCCGTTGTCGTCCACTGAAAAATCCAGTACATCTGCCAGTTGTTTCGGATGCCGTATTTTGTAGCTCACTTGTCCCTGAATGCTTACGGTTTGATAATCACCAGTAGATTCATTAAAGATAAATGGCAGATCATTGCTTCCCATAGGAATTGCAACAATGGAACTGTTAGGAGCAAAATAAAAGAATGAAAGCCCTCTGCCTTCACGTTTGATTACTCCACTTTTGTAATGGAGCACAAAGGTCATAGAGTCAAATTTGATATGTTTTATACCGAACATAGAAAAGATTATGAATCTGAAAACAAAGGAAAATTACGAAATTAAGTGAATTTGTTATAATAAAATAATAGCTAAGTCATAACACAATGATCAAACGGAAGCGGCGGCTGAGGTTCCCGAAGCCTGAGCCTCCGCACACCAGGGTCTCTGAACCTCTGCTATGATTTTTTGCATTGATCACTGGTAGAGGAGTTAGCTTTTCTTTGAATTGTCAGAAAATTTAAAATACATTATGCTGTTTCTTCCCGGCAAAGTGTTCCGGTCTTCAATAAACTTGGCCACCGGCAGCCGTGTCGCAATCTTGGAGCCTTACGTTTTGAACTTCTTTTACTAATGACTGGCATTTTGCTACGGGGAATTGTACATTTATGGCTTATCAAAAATAATGAGGTATGAGCAATAGTAAATTTTCCCGTCACAGCTACGATACACTGAGCGAAGCGGTAAATGATCTGATCCGCAGGGGATATACAACAGATTTTCTGATGCTGAAAGAAAAAGACTGCCTGGTCTGCAACAGTAATTCGCTCGAGCTGTCACCCGAAGAGTTTGCGATTGATGAGGTATATCGTTTTGAGGGTATGACCGATCCGGCCGACGAAAGCGTTGTATTTGCGATATCATCCGACAGGCATAATATTAAGGGATTGGTCATCAATAGCTATGGCGCTGATTTCGGATACCGTTCGTCCAGGCTGGTAGAGCATCTGCGCCGGCATTTGTCATAATCATCCGCGTTTCTTTTGCCTTCGGGAGCCTCTGACAACAGATGTCTGTAGCCGGGTCTTTCGAAGGCAGCTTTGCCGGTCAGGTGAGCGCTGAGGTTCCCGAAGCCCGGAACCCCGGTGCCTGTTTTATCATTTCCTGCCGCATACTATAAGGATTGAGTGCTCCTCAGGCTTAGCATGCATGAGGGGCTTCGACAAGCGCAGCCCCTGCAAATTTTTATAGTGCCTGCTGAAAGGATTTTTCCAGCTCAATAGCCTTGGGAAAAAGAATATTGTTTTCCAGATGTATGTGCAGATGCAGATCCTCCTCAAACTCTTTGAGCATCGCCAGCGTGACGCGGTATGTATTGCAGGCATCATCGGGCGCTGTGTAATTATTGCTCAGTGCCGCGATTTGCCGGAAACGCTCACCTTCACTGTCATGCTCCTGATGCATCATTTCAATCGGGTTTTGTACCGAACCGAAGGGGGGAGCTGCAAGGCACTCTTCACCGCTGTTTTTTAGCTTTACCATTTTGCGGATATACGGAAAGAGAATAAGCTCCTCTTTTTTCATATGCATGGTCAGCTCGCCGGCAGACTGGTTAAAAAGCGCCTCAATAGTTGCCAGCTCAGGATGCTGTTTTCCGTGTACCTGCACGATTTTTTGCAGAAAAGGACGGATTTCCTGAATTTTCCCTTCCACATAGCTGTGGTGGATTTTCTCGATATATTCCGTGAGCAGATCCGGAGGCCAGGATCTGTAATCCGTACTCCTGTCTGTTTCGTTACTGATGCTTTGATGCAGAGAGCTGATCACCTCCTCAGCTGCAATATTCTGAGCCTTGCAGGCTTCGCCCAGTGTTTTGCCACCCTTGCAGCAGAAGTCAATACCATAGGACTGGAATACCGACGCTGTGCGGTAGTCTTGTGCTACCACTTCGCCGATGATACTTTGTATAGTGATGTTCATAATGGTATATGTATATGGTTGGTTTGATAGTGCTTACCCCAGTGCTCAATTTCGTATCCGGACCACAAATGCGGAAAAAAACGGCGCTGCTGATGTGCCGGGTCCAGGTACTTTTGCCAGTTGCTGCCGCCTGTAGCCTGCTGCTGCTTGCCATCGCGATCCAGATAGTAGGTGGCAGTCTGCAGATGTACCATTGGCCATGCAACATTGTACAGATGATCGAAAGACCTCAATGCTTCCGTGAGCCGGTCCGACGGCATGTTCATGCCCAGCACCTTTTCTTCCAGCGTCATTCCCCGTACACTGTCTGCCAGTGCAATAAGGCTGTCCAGGTATTTGTCCTCAAATAATTTCAGGGTCGGGGATTTTTCTCCCGTTTCCCGGTTTAGTCCGGCATCTTGCCAGTATATATAGTGAAAATACTCTTCCGTCGAAGGCACTTCCGGCAGGCATGCTTTCCCTTTGGTATTGACCAGATTCTGCAGCCGGGTACAGTATAGCTCAATGTGGCGGAACTGTACACTCTGAAAGCCGCTGGCTGGCGAAAGAGAGCGCCGGAACATATTGTAGTCTTCATGGCTCATGCCGGACTTCATCACATCAAATGAAGTGATAAGCATCGATACATAGCGGTTGATGCGCGAGAGCTTGTCAATCCAGACAGACTCCGGCTGATCATGGCTGCACAATTGCCTGATCTCATGCAGTATCATTTTGAGGATCAGCTCAGTGATCTGATGATACATAATGAATACTTCTTCGTCTTTGTAATCTGTCCTTGGCTGTTGCAGCGACAGCAGACGTTCTGTCTGAATATAATCCCAGTAGGTAAGCAGCTCAGCGTGTGTCTGCTTTGACGTATTTTCGTTCAGGCTGTCTGGCTGTGCAGCCCGGACCAGGTTATTGCTCATGACTTGGCAGTTTTTAGCTTTATTTAAGACAAATTTGTCGTAAATATGGGTAAATTTTTAATCTTTAATTAGCACAGTCTTTCCGGACTGCAGGCTCAGCGCCAGATCGTATACACTCGTTGTATGTAATATTTCTTTGATCTCGTTGCGTATTTTGACGAAGCGGTGATGCAGAGGGCAGGGGCGTTCGTGGCTGCACTCGCTCAATCCCAGCGCACAGCCGTTGAATAGCGAGTCTCCATCCAGCGCACGCACGATATCACTCATATAGATTTCCTTCATACGATGAACGTCTATATCGAAGCCGCCGTAGGGACCGGTATGGGAGTTGACAATCCGGTACCTGGTCAGTGTGCCGAGAATCTTGCCTGTGTATGCTTCCGGAGAACCTGCATGGGTGGCCACATCTCCGATCTTGACGCGGCGTCCTTCGAGCGACTGGGTGGCAATATACGTGATCGCCCTGATGCCGTGTTCACATGCTTTGGAAAACATAGTTTCTGCTCCTTTCTCAGGCTAAGATAGGAAGATTTTATATTTAAGACAAGTTTGTCGTAAATATAATTGTAAGAGAAATCAACACGAAATTCTAAGGAAAGACTTATTTATAATCTGTCTTCAACCCGGATGTTGGTCACCGGATTGTTATACATCGGTCGTCCGGAGGGAGGGTATTGTCTCTATATTTACCTGATCAGGCCAAACTGCTTAAAGTGATGTGTAAAATGCTTGCTGTGAAATACAATCCATTCCCGGTGATTTAATTCACCCATAATCGGGTTCATCGGAGTGGCATCAGGATATTGAGCGAAATAGCTGTCAAAGTCCGCCAGTTCCTGTTGCAGGGTTTCGATTGCGGATGCCAGATCGGAATGCGTTAAATCCGCTAATCCTTCTTTGGGCAGTGCCGGTGATTTGAAACCAAGCGGCAGAGCAGTATCGGTATAGATTATAATCTCTTTATTCTTTTGTGCCCTGTCAGCAGGAAATACCAGTTGCCGGGGATCCTTTCCGTTGGAAAAGCGGACTATACTGGCCAGATGCTCTGTCATATGTTGCGGAGTCATTATGCCAAATAATGGCTGGTCATCTGCATGCAGCTGTGTTAAAGCTCCGGAAAGCTTTGCATAGTCCGTAATATCAATCATTGGTATCAGTGCTTTATCCGTAAAATGCTAAAATTGACTACTTGAGCGTTTTTTACTATTATCCTTTGTGCGATTTGTCTTATAAATAAACTTATCCGGACAAATAGCTATGGAGCCGAATTGCGGGCTCAGCTCCACGAAACACTGTTTCTGTCTGTGCTTTTTTAAAATACAAAACCTGAGTTTATTTTTTTAAAACTTTGACTACATGTTTTTCTCCTTCGCTTTCCACAATCAGAAAGTACATACCTGCATTCAGGTGGCCGGTATCAAACAGGCCGGGGGCAATATGCTGTGCGAGTATTTTGCCATAACAGTCCGTCAGAAAAATGGCCGCATTGCCGGGAGCTTCAATAGTAATCCGGTTGTCAAACGGGTTGGGGGATACGGAAATCCCCGCTTTTGAAGAAGCAGAGTATACCGATGTAAACAGGCATTGCTCTTCGCTTTGCAGTGAGTCGAGGCCTGTCGTACCACCATAGCAGACTCCGCAGCTGTTGAGCGCTGCCGTACCACCGGCAACTCCCTGACAGTCTTTCAGGTTTTCCAGGATATGTACACTGTTATAGCCAAATGAAATAATCTGGCCGTTTTCATAGAAAATATTTTCTCCGATCTGGCTTTGATTTTCAGAGTAGTAGGTTTGGGCCAGCGTCCATTTTGTATTGATTTTCCGGTAGATATGTACGGCTCCGAGGGTATTGTCGGATGGGTTTCGGGTGTCTTGAGAAGCAATAATCAGCATATCTCCTTTGATCAGCACATCGTTTCCAAAATACTCATATGAATGAGGAGCGGGGGAGACTAGTTCCTGCTGCAATTCCCAGGCATTATTTACACGTTCATATATAAATACCTTGCCTGCGCTGCTTAGAGGTGTTTCTTCATGATGTACTGCGAAGTCAGGTGCGCCTACAGCCATCTGATGGTTGTTGTCAACCGACAGAAACTGACCAAAATATGTGTCGTAAGTGGTAATACCGGTTTCCAGCGTCTGAGTGTTTACCCAGTCGCCGTTAGCCTGTAAGCGGAATTCCTTTACTTTCTGATCGTCAAACTGAAATGACATCGCGATAAAGGTAGTATCATCAAAAAATACTTTGATACCGCTTAAACCTCTAAACGCTGTTTCCGTAATAGTATCGCTTATGGCCCAGGCGCCATTGTGCTGTCGCTCAAAAATATGGACAAATCTCGGATAGCCGTTGTCGTGCGATACGGTCACTTTGTTTTTATGGATTGCTATATTTTTACCACCATAGTAGCTGAAAGTGGTAGGATTTTCAAAGACAAACTCTTCCTGCCACAGACCATCAGAGCCTTTACGGTAAAAATAAGCTCCGCCTGCCTCTTTGCGTATCAGGCTTTTGTATACAGCTGTTATGACAGCGTTGCTGTCGTTGATTGCCATGGAATTGCCAAAGCCCCAGTCGGTACTGATATCGGGAGATTTGTCAGATGGTTTCAGGGTTTGCAGAAAAGTCCAGGTACCATCTTCCTGACGGGTATATACCTTTACCTCATCTTTTCGGGACTGGCTGAGAAACATGGTATTGCCGGATACCTGCATGTGATAACCCATGCCGGTGTTTTTTTCGAGTTCCTGTATGAGGCCGAAGTTGATCTGGCCATAGGCGATCTGACCTGTTAGCAATAGAAGAAAAAAGCAGATTTTATTCATTTGATTTATCTGTAAATTATCAGGAATGCGAAAATAGAATGTGTCCGGGTATTATCCTAAGACTGATTCGGATGCTTCAAAAATAAAAATGCGCCAGGGTGGCCCGGGCGCATCAAAATATATTTCCTCTGTTTTTAATAATCACTACGCTTCATCGGTTACGCATCCTTCAGATGCGCTTTTTACCAGCCGGGCATACTTGTAAAGTACGCCGTTTTGTGCGGCGGAGTGGGGGCGTACCCAGCTTTTACGCCGTTCTGCAATGATTTCATCAGTCACTTTTAACGTCAGCGTATTGTGTACCGCATCAATTTCAATCAGATCGTTATCTTCCACAAAAGCGATGAGCCCACCCTCAAAAGCTTCCGGAGTAATATGCCCGACTACAAAGCCGTGTGTGCCGCCGCTGAATCGTCCATCGGTAATCAGTGCTACCGAGCTGCCCAGTCCCGCTCCGATGATCGCGCCGGTAGGCTTCAGCATTTCAGGCATACCGGGAGCGCCTTTGGGGCCGATAGACCGGATGACCACTACATCACCCGCCTGTATTTTGCCGGACTGGATGCCTGTGCTGAATGCTGCTTCGCTGTCAAATACCCGGGCAGGACCTTCAAAGCGCTCGCCTTCTTTACCGGTTATTTTGGCGACACTGCCTTTTTCAGCCAGGTTGCCGTACAGGATTTGCAGGTGTCCGTTTTTCTTCAGAGGCTTTTCGACCGGCAGGATGATTTTTTGCTGATCAAAATCAAGGTCGCGGGCATCTTTCAGGTTTTCGGCAAGTGTTTTGCCCGTCACCGTCAGACAGTCTCCGTGCAGCATCCCTTTGCTCAGGAGATATTTCATCACCGCCGGCACACCACCATGCGTATGCAGATCGCCCATCAGATACCTGCCGCTGGGCTTGAAATCTGCCAGAAGCGGTACGCGGTCACTGATCATCTGGAAATCATCCGGTGTCAGTGGTATCTGTATGCTCCGGGCCATAGCGATCAGGTGTATGACCGCATTGGTGCTGCCGCCCAATGCCATGACGACCGTAATAGCATTCTCAAATGCCTTGCGGGTCATGATATCGCGGGGCTTGATATCTTTTTCCAGCAGCAGCTTTATGGTGGCACCTATTGTGCTGCATTCTTTTTTCTTATCCTCGCTGACAGCCGGATTGGATGATGAATAAGGCAGGCTCATGCCCAGCGCTTCTATGGCGCTTGCCATGGTATTGGCTGTATACATGCCGCCGCAGGCTCCGGCGCCCGGACAGGCGTGACGGATGATCCCATTAAAATTTTCTTCGGTAATATTGCCGGCGACTTTTTGTCCCCACGCCTCAAAGGTGCTCACAATATTGAGATCCGCTCCGTGATACTGCCCCGCAGCGATGCTGCCGCCATACAGCATAATGGCCGGGCGGTTTAACCTGCCTATGGCGATCAGGCAGCCGGGCATATTTTTGTCGCAGCCCGGAATGGCAATGATGCCATCGTAGTATTGCGCTCCGGCATTGGTCTCGATACTATCAGCGATTACATCACGGCTGACCAGGCTGTAACGCATGCCCGGCGTCCCCATGCTGATGCCATCGCTTACCCCTGCGGTATAAAAACGCAATCCCTTCAGGCCTTCGGTCTGGTTAATAGTATCTTTTACGCTGTCTGCCAGATTATTGAGGTGCATGTTGCAGGGGTTGCCATCCCAGCCCATGCTGGCAATGCCTACCTGTGCTTTGCCAAAATCCTCATCGCTGAAGCCGATGGCGTAGTACATGGCTTTGGCTCCGGGGAGTGTTTCATCCTGTGTTAACACCCGTGAATACTTGTTAAGAATTGCTGACATGGTATATGTAATGATTTTGATTTGGCTGTATTCCGTTTTAACTATGTGATTTTACTCTGCTAAGCGTTTCCGGTGAAATGTTCAGATAGGCTGCCAGGTTTGAGTTAGAGAGTCTTTGAACAAGCTCCGGATTGTTTTTGAGCAGGCTTCGGTAACGCTCTGTGGCATTTTGCGTCAGAAGACTGTTGAGCCTGGATGTGATCACTGTCAGCCCATATTCAAGAATATAGATGTACATTTTATCCCAGGCCGGCAGGGCCTGTCTTAAATGAAAAAAGTCATGATGGGAGATGACCAGCAGCTCCGAATCCTCGACTGCCTGAATATATTCCGGAGCCGGCTCCCTCGAAATGAAGCTGACGATGGAGGTCAGAAACGTATGCTCGAATGCCATAAAACGGGTCGATATGCTGTGGTCATCGTTGCTGTAATACAACCGGAGGCAGCCCTTTGTAATGAAAAACAACCGGTCGGCTGTTGCTCCCTTATCCAGCAGCAATTCGTTTTTTCGGACTTTCAGCGGTTTGAAGCAGGAAAGAACCATGCTCAGCTGATCGTCATCGAGCGCTGTTTTTTTTCGTATCAGGTCTTTAATTGTACTTGTCATCGATTGTATATACCACAGGTATATTGTTGTTGGTTCAAAATTGGAACAAATACTTTTAAGAATCATTGACCTGCGTCAAAATCGGCTGGCAGGAAGATAAATTTGTCTTTGAAAACTTCCGGCAAAATTCAGCAGCTAACGAATGCCGGGATGTGAATATGCAATAATGAAAGGCCATATAGCATTTGCCGTACTTTCACCTGTTGCAATGCTTCTACCCCCCTAAAAAGCAAAAGCAGGTTATTGGGCTGTCTGTATCATATCTGCCTCCAATCTGATTTCTCCATACCAGCCCAGCAGCGTTACCGGAGACTCACTTCCGTTGTGCATTATCTTAAAATAACGGCTGCCTGATTTTCTTCATAAGAGCTCTGTATACGAAATGATCTATTCTGTATAAAAACCAATATGCTTCTGTATATAATTCAGAAATCGTTTTTGTTTGATTCTGATTTTTGCTTCGTGTAAAACAAAAATCAAGTATGAGACACATCGGTCTTTTTATTAGTTGCTTTCTATTATTCAGCTCTTTGTCGACCCAGGCTCAACAAAATATCGGTCAACATATCAGAGGGGTCGTTACCGACAAGTACTCCGGACTTGTGCTGGTCCGGGCAACCGTTAGCATTGCAGACCTGAAGATGGCAACGGTTACAGATGAAGAAGGAAAATTTGTGCTGGAAAATGTTCCGTTGGGCAGGTATACGCTTTACGTGAGTATGCCGGGTTACGAAGATGCAGTATTTAAAGAAGTGCTGCTTGGTGCTGCCAAAGAAGTGTATCTGGAGGTAGAACTGGAGGAAAAATACACCCAGCTTGCAGAAATTGTTGTAAAACCTAAAATAGATAAAGACAAGTCATTGAATCAAATGTCTTTACTGGGTTCTCAAATGTTTAGCGTAGAAGAAGCCAGCCGTTTTGCAGGTGGTATGGACGACCCGGCAAGACTGGTGGCCAACTATGCTGGTGTGACCACTTCCGGCACTACCAATAATGGCATCTCAATCCGTGGTAATGCTCCCAGTCTTTTGCAGTGGAAACTGGAAGATATAGAAATTCCTAATCCGAACCACTTTGCAGATATTGATGTGTTAGGCGGTGGTGTCTTATCGGCATTGAGCAGCAATGTGCTGGGCAATTCCGATTTCTTTATAGGAGCCTTTCCGGCAGAATACAACAATGCTATTTCGGGTGTGTTTGACATGAAACTCCGTAATGGCAGCAGCCAAAAATACCAGCACGCTTTTCAGCTTGGATTATTGGGAATCGATCTGGCATCCGAAGGGCCGGTTAGTAGAAAAAACAGATCTTCGTATATTATCAACTATCGGTATTCTACCACGGGCTTGCTTGCCCAATTGCAGAAAAAGCAGGATATGGGCGGAGTATTAGGCTATCAGGATCTGAATTTCAAATTTAATTTTCCAACCCAGAAAGCAGGAACATTCTCCTTATGGGGACTGGGTTTTATAGATGAGGTAACACCGATTCCGGAAACCAAAGAACGCAAATATTTAGATGACGGTATCCTGTCGGAAGCCCGCCAAAAATCCGGAGCTGTGGGCATATCGCACCGCTATTTTTTTGGCAATCATAAAACGTTTATCAAATCTAGTGTGGCAACCACACATCTGGGCAATCGGATCAAAGAAAATTATAATGATCCGGATGGCAGCAAAAGCCTGCGTACAGATTTTATGGCCAATACCAGCAATCTGGTTTTTACTTCGGCATTAACCCACCGTTTCGATCAACGCCACAGCAACAAAACAGGTGCTACGTTTACCAATATCCGATATGATTTGAACTTTGATCATACAGCCCTTTTGGGGCAGCCGCTCGCAAACATTAATCGAACTCAAGGTAATACCAATCTGTTTTCAGCCTATACACAGTCGCTTTTTCAAATCAACGAAAGCCTGTTGCTCACAGCAGGCATTAATGTACAGCATCTGATGCTTAACCGCAAAACTACTATTGAGCCCAGAGCAAATATCAGCTGGCAGACCAATGAAAAAAACGCTGTTGCTTTGGGATATGGATTGCATAGCAGGATGGAAAAGCCGGATGTGTATTTTGTAAAAGACGCGAATGGTGATTTGGTGAACCAATACCTTGATTTTACAAAAAGCCATCATTTAATGTTGTCGTATGTCCGTAAATTTTCCGATGATATGAACCTGAAAGTAGAGCCTTACTATCAGTCATTATTTGATGTGCCTGTCACGGCAAACGGCGTGTATTCGATTCTCAACCGCAGAGATTTTTACATTACAAAAGAACTGGTAAGCACAGGCAGGGGACGTAATTATGGTCTGGATGTTACGTTCTCCAGATACCTCATCAAAGGAATGTACTACATGCTTACGGCATCTCTGTTTCAGTCGGAGTTTAAGGCAGCAGATAATAAATGGTATGATACCAGATACAACAGAAATTTTGTAGTAAACGGACTGGTAGGTAAAGAATGGATGATCGGTCGCAATATGCTTAGTGCCAATCTGAAGCTGACAGCGATGGGCGGACAAAGATATACTCCGGTAGACGAGACGGCTACGCTGGCTCATCCTGATAAAGAAGTGCAATACCGCGATGATCAAATGTTTTCACAGCAGTTTTCGCCAATGTGGATCGGAGATTTTACCATCAGTTATAAACTAAACCGCAACAGGGTAGCACACACATTTGCTGTTAAAAGTGTAAATGCAAGCCGCCAGAGGGAGTATATAAAGCATAAATACAATATCATCTCCAATACCATAGAACCTGTATATTCCGTAAACGCACTGTATAACCTAAGCTATAGAATTGATTTTTAATTCCGAAATTTGCATATGGAATCAAGGAAACAAAGGAATGTACTGATTGGCTTTTTGTACCAGCCGGCCTATAAAGTCTGGCGTCATTTGTTTATCATTACAGCAATAGTCAGCACGACCTTATCCCAATCCTTTTTTGTATTTGGCAATCATCCTGAGGTGGCTACGAGTACCATTTACGAGACAGGAATTGGGCTGGCGGTGGTTATGTTGCTCATCATCTATATGAATGTATATTATCTGTCTCCTTATTTTCTTGGCAAAAGAGCGTACGCCAGTTACATCATCGTATTGTTGTTGCTGGTTTCAGGATTTATTATTTTAAAACAAGGTTTGGAATATCTGATATTCAGCAGTACAGGTATATACAAGCATATCAATATAGTGTCCTTGCTCGACGGGGCATCCAATATGATATTATATACTATCTGTGTTGCCAGTACTGCCATCAGCACCTTGCTGCGTCAATTGATGGCAGATCATACCGTTATCAGTCATCTGCAAAATGAACAGCTAAAGCACAGCATCGCGAAAATCAAAAGCAGCATTCAGCCTAAGTTTCTATTCGCTACATTAGACTATGTTTCTAAAAATGTGAGCATAGCACCAGCTCAGGCTTCCGACACACTTTTTAAAATAAGCGAGTTACTGCGGTATCAGCTTTACGATAGTGCCCGAAGCAACGTATTACTGTCTGCCGAAATAGAATTTGTCCGTAATTATTTGCAATTGCAAAAACAGAGTTTAGCAAATGATTTCAGTTTTGAGATAAATATTCAGGGCAATGCACGTCAGCTTATTACTCCTGTTACCTTGTCAATGCTTGTAGAAGAAATACTTAATGTACATCCTCAACACTTGCATTTAACGATCGTAAATGCTATTGAATGTATGATGGCAGAATGCAAAATCACTGGTATCAGGGACGATGACTACGAAAAAATGAAACAGAAACTACAGATGGTGTATGCTGATGATATTGCCATAGCAGCGCAGCAAAACTCAGTTCTTATTACGCTTCGGATATGCTAAACAAGCTCAATCATATCTTGCCTACATTGCTTTTGCACACGCGTTATCGCACGCTGAGACATTTGATTATACTGAGTGCCATAGTACTTATCACGGTAAATGTTCTGTGGGATGAGCCAACCACTATATTGACCCGCCGTTTCGGCGCTTGGGGTATTTATTTTCTGTTGTTTGTATTTGTAGTGTACACCAATATGTATGTTTTGGTGCCAGGATTTTTGCTAAGAAGTAAAGAGAAGGGGTATTTTCTCTTTACGGCATTGCTGATGTTGTTTTTTTTGTTTGGGGTAAGCAGTTTGCAAAGTTTGGCGGATGGGGATAGCATTCCGGTAAGAACGCCGCCTCTGGTGGGGCTGCTATCGGGATTAGCGATGTTCCTGTTATTCATTACCGGCTTAACCTCACTCCAGCTTTTTAAATACCGTGTAAAAAATCAGCAGAAAATCAGCGAACTGCAAAATGCAAGCATGGCTATTGAACTGGCTAATTTGCAAAACCAGATCAATCCGCATTTTTTGTTTAACATGCTGAACAATGCGAACATATTAGTAGCTGAAGAGCCGGAAAAATCTTCAGAGATACTATCCCAACTTAATGATTTGCTGCGGTATCAGGTAGATAAAGGTTCGGCAGAATATGTCAATCTTCAGGAAGATATTACATTCTTAAAAGACTATCTCGAATTGGAAAAATCAAGAAGAGACCGGTTTGAGTACCAGATACAAACTACAGGGGACGTTAACCTGTCTGTACCGCCTTTGTTGTTCATCCCGTTTGTAGAAAATGCCGTGAAGCACAACCCTGAAAATGACGCCTGTGTAAATATTCGTTTTCAGACGTGGAACAATGAAATTCATTTTGAATGCCAAAACAATAAACCCGTTATTGCTTCTGTATCCAAAGGTGGTATTGGTTTAGAGAATGTAAAAAAACGTATGAACTTGTTGTTCGACAACAAGTATCATTTAGCTATACAGGAAACAGAAACAAGCTATGCTGTAAATTTAAAACTGATCGTGGGATGAGATGTATTATAGTAGATGATGAGCCAATAGCCCGTAAGGGAATAGAAAAAATGGTGAACAACACGCCCGCACTAAATCATATGGGCAGTTTCGAAAATGCAAATCTTGCGTTGGGTTTTATTAAAGAAAATGAGGTGGATCTTATCTTTCTTGATATTCAGATGCCCGGACTCAATGGGGTGGATTTTGCGAAGCAGATCGACAAAACAACTTTAATCATTTTCACTACAGCGTTTGCCGAATTTGCTTTAGACAGTTATGAGGTAGATGCCGTAGATTACCTGATAAAGCCTATTCATCCTGATCGTTTCGGAAAAGCGGTTGAGAAAGCCCGGAGTTACCACAAGATGTTACTGGCAGAAGAAAAGAATATGCTGATAGGGCAGGAGGAAAGTGACTTTATGTTCATCAAGTCAGACCGCAGATATTTTAAAGTAACCTTCAGGGATATTTTATTTGTTGAAGGATTAAAGGACTATGTCATTATTCATACCGAAAATCAAAAACTCATCACACATGTCAATCTGAAAAACGCACATAAGTTATTGCCGCAGAGTAATTTTTTAAGAGTAAATCGTTCCTATATCGTAAATATCGACCGAATCGACTCGTTTAGCAATAATGATGTTTTTATAGGCACCCACGAAATAGGTATTGGTAACTTTTACCGGGACGGGTTTTTTGAAAAAATACTGCGTCAATAGATTGATTATTATGCAGATTTCATTGCTTTGAAAAACTTCTGATTTTTAGGGATGAATACAATACTAAGGTTGCTTTCAGTATCGGAATGGCTTATAGTAAGTGTCATGCTAAATGGCATGCTGTTCTTTTTTTCTATTGGCTTGTATGTGCTGCTGGACAAGAAGCATACAAGAACAATGCAGCGTCAGAAACATCCGATTGTCCGTACTGATGTATATCTTTCGATATGTACAGTAATCTGTAATATCATGGTAATGCTGATCGGAGTTTTTCTCTGGAAAAAGGAGGTTGTTGCTATAGCAGATCATTCATCCGGGGCGGCTGTGGCATTGCAGGTTATTCTGCTGATTATCCTGATGGATCTGCTTATGTACCTGTTTCACCGTTTAGCCCATATACTGGCAGTATATACGTTTTTACACAAAAGGCATCATGAACACGTAAGTACAAACTGCCTGAGTCTTTTTGTATTGCATCCGCTGGAAGCCCTGGGTTTTGGTTTTATTCTGATTATTGTTCTGATGTTATATGCTTTTTCTCCTGTAGCAGTGGGTATATACCTGTTCATTAATCTGGTGTGGGGTACGCTGGGGCATCTTAACAGGGAAGTTTTTCCAGAAGGTACAGAGCAATGGCTGATCGGAACGACCGCTTTTCATAATCAGCATCATTTGCATGAAGATAAAAACTTTGGATTCTATACATCGATATGGGATAAAATATTCAGGACCTGGAAAGCGGGAGAAAAAGGAAAAGAGGCATGTGTGATGAATGACAGTGCGAAAGAGGGGTAATGCAGAAGGCTTTGCTCTTGTCCGGTATATGAGTGACATAAAACAAAAAAGTGCAAAACAGACTTTCTCTAAGCCATTATTTTGCACGTTGGTTTTGCAGAGAGGGGGCGACGTATTTCGAACCTTTTTATCCCCAATTTACTAGCTTTTAAGACAGTAAAACTTTAATCTAAATGATTTAAAAAGGGGAAATCTTTCCCCTTTTTAAATTTTATCCGTCCTAATATTTTGCCTCAACCTACGGATTTGGCTGACCATTTAAGGTTTGTTTTGCTCATACTTTGCAAGCTGTTTTTTCAAATAGGCGTTCATTTCTTCCAGCAGACGTATTTTGTCTTCAAACAACTTCCGTTCAATCTCTGATATGCCATATTGATTAATAGTATAGCCTGAGCCGGCAGCATTGTGATTATTCATTTGGTTATAAAAGACTTTTTCGTCAAATGAAAGAATATCCTGCACGGTAACGCCCAAAGCATTGGCAATTTGTGTCAGCCTGACATGGCTTATCTCAGTTTCATCCGTTTCCAGTTTGGAATACGCTGGCTGGCTGATACCCAGCTGGTCAGCCATGTAGTCCTGCGTATAGTTCTTCAACTCTCTCAATTTTTTTATTTTTCGTCCTATTGTAAGCATAATTTCCTGAATATGTGTTATATTTTATAACCCGGAGTAATATTTTATAACCTGCAAATCTAATTTATCAAATTATTTTTACTCCTAAAGCGAATATATGGAAATATCCAAACTTATACCAGAGGCAGGCTGGGAGGCACTTTTCAGGCGCAGGAAACTCCTATATCTGTTTTTTGTTGTGGAGAAGAAATTGGGAACAAAAAAACGACTCAAAAAGCAATTGGATGAACTGGATGTAAAACTCCTGCAATCCGGGCAGTATGGTTATGATGAATTATGAAGGAAAATGTTTTAACTTTTGTGACCCGGAACGGCTGGCAGATCGTGTAGATACCAGTATTTCCTATATCAGTGTTTGCTCTGTACGCTTACGCATTAATAATCTGATGTACGAAATGGGACGAATGTCGGAACAGGAACTTAATGAACAAACGAGGGATATTTTGGAGAAGATCAATGAGGAAGTTACGGATATAAAAAGCTTTATTTCGGTCGATAGTTTCAGAAATAAGTTTAAAGATAGCCTGGGAATTGAAAAAAGGCTTTTAAGCCTGTGCAAAGAGATAAAGGGAGCTATAGAAGCTCAGCGAGGAGTATAGCACTTTTGTGAAATTTACTGAATAGTGAGATGAATTTTAAGTAGAGAATATGACATTATTGGGGACGAAAATCAGAAAGTTAAGAGAACTGAAAAATTTGAAACAGGAATATGTGGCTAATGCGCTTGGTATTAGCCAGCGTAACTATTGCAAAATCGAGAATAATGAAGCCGCCTTGACACACGAAAGGCTTGAGGATATTGCTAATGTGCTTGAAATATCTGTTAAAGACATTCTTTCATTTGATGAAAGTAAAGTATTTAACGTGATGTATAATCAGAATGCTACCGGAGAAATTCATATACAGCATTATCACGAGTCTCCTAAAGAAGTTAACAAGCTCTACGAAGAAAAAATACGTCTGCTGGAGGAAATGAACGATTATCTAAAGAAGGAAATCGAAAGGCTCAAATCTTCCAGATAATCGTGGATCAGAGCAAACAAGGGACAAGAACTAAACTTGTCCTATTTTTTGATTTTTTCGATTTGTTATTTACAACTGCTTTCAAAAATAATAGCCGGGAACCCGGCTACTATATCTTATTGTTCGCTTCTCCCTGCTATTTTAGGAAGCTCATCGTCTATCACATCCAGCAATTGTAAAAGGAAATACAAATCTTCCGGCATACAGGCGTAGGGCCCTAGTAGTGCGTCTTGTTCCATACTGAGATAATGGAAATAGATGTTGCGAAGGTTTCGGCTTAGCCGTTTGGCCGGAACAGCCAGTACCAAAGCATCGAGTTCTTCGATAATTCGGGCATTCAGTTGGGAATGCCGGGGAGCTTTACCTTGCGACGTTTGTCGCCTGTAGATTTTTCTGTCGTTCGCATAATAGAAAAATGTTTAAATAATAATGCCCGGATAGGAAGTGCGAACGACAGCTTGGCTGTTGCTTAGGGTTCTTACGAATACCCTCTTCCTCCGGGCAGACTTTTAATCGGTTGTTGAATAGAAATACCACTGTAATAAAATTAGTTAAATTATATTAGGTGGCATCTCTGCCAACCTGTCGTTCGCACAACAAAAGTGCGGTTTTTATCTCTATTTTGTAGCGGTTGCTAAAAAATACCCTGAGATTGCGTAAAGTTCATCTCTCTTTATCCCCAAAAACAATAAAGGCCCGGACTATTCCGGGCCTTTATATTGCTATGATAACCAAATGATAAAAAATGTTACTTACTTATGGAGATTTAGTTTTACATTGAATGAGATTTTTGTGGAGACTTACCAATAGTAACTTTCCTTAAAAAGCTCCGGATAGAGCAGCTTATACAAACTTGCCAGACTGACTGAGTAATACATGGAACCTCCTGTGAAAAAGTTAATCGTATCCTCAAACTTCACTGATTTGCCTTTGTAAACGATTTCCATATCCAGCGAGGGGGCATCATCAAAATGAACATTACGTCTTTTTGTTTTTAAATAACCTTCTCAATCGCAGAATGTACTTTTAAAAAAAGTGGCGTCAAACTTAGAATAATTTGGTTAAACTGTATGCTAAAACAAGAATGATAAAACTCATTTCATTTTTATAGTCCTTATGATTGAACAACATAAATAAAAATGCTCCTATACTAATTAACTGGCCATATCGAAGTAATTCAAAACCCTGCCAGTGGAACATAGAGAACAGATAGGTAAGAAAAATAGGAATAATAAATACGAACAAAATAACTCGCTTTCTTATATCTAAATTTCCCTCCCAAAAAGGATAAAATACCCCCATAAGCAAAGCCAAGCCTAATAAGACAAGACTAATTGTAAGGACAACCGTCTGCGGAACAAGAGTAAGCAAGTAGGCTACGATTAATAATGATGTGATTATTATGCTTTTTTGATTCCTGCCTCTGTAGAAAAACAAAGCTGCTATAAAAATTCCCATAATTATAATAATTCTATCTATATTCATAAGTTATTTATTTTACTTAACTATTTCCTCTGTTGTATATGTTTTAGAAGTACTTTGTCCTGTTGACTGATTATCCTTATAGGTTTCTGTTGTCTCTGTAACTGTTAATGTTCTAAATTGCTCTTGTCTGGTTCCACCCCACCACGTTTTTACCGACCTCGTTTGAACATTTCCTTTTTGAATATCAAATTTTGTCACACTATTAATATTATACTTACCATCTCCATCGGGCCTTGTCATATTAACTATTTGTGTGATATAATTCTGTTCAACAGTGATAAAATTAAATGAAGTTTGATTAATGAAAAATACTTCTGATTCCGAATATCTATCATCCACAAAAACATAAGTTCCTTGAGTTGCTGCGTTACGCCACGCCTCATCATTAGGCGCGCCATAATCATACTTACCAATTCCAGGGAATAATTTATCAAGTGCTTCAATTGCGTTATTTGTTGTATGCATCCAAACACTTTCATGTACAAAAGCGCTTGCTCCATCCCAGGCTCCATCGGGTTTATCCCTATTTCTTGCAATTAAAGGATTGGCATTGTTATATAAGTCTTCGTCTTTTACGAGCTTTAGTTTCGCTTTTTCTATGATACTTAAATCATAAACTGCTGCCCTATTCAGATTTAAATAAAAAGGTTTGCCTGTTCTTGGGTCTATGGGTTCTCTGCCATCAGTATCTGTGTATCTGACAGGGTTATTAGCGAAGGCTGAGTAAGGTGACCACATTGGATATTTACTTGCTAATGGATCAATACTTAATGCAAATACAACAGGGTCAACTTTATATCCTGTTGCACTGTCTACTTTAATGATTTTTGTAATTCTTCCTGTTTCGGTGTCGAGTATCGTTCTTCCGTATTGCATGAATTTCTGTGGACGATGCTCTTCATCAAACATTCCTGCCGATAGTGTATAGCTTCTCACATCTTCTACATCCAGACTTGGGAAGGGGTCAGGGGTGCGGTCTTTGTAATTTGTTATTATTTCTCCTTTCGCCTTTGCCAGCAGGATGTCCTGAACATCGGAAGGAATTTCTCTGTAACCGAGTTTACTCAATTGGGCTATCCATTTTTCATATCGGCAGAACAAATCTTTTGTTTCCGGTACAGTTCCTAATTTACCTACATCTTCAATCTTCTGCCGGTTCATGTATTTGATAAGGATTTCTTCCATCACGTTTGCTTTCAGCAGCATGGCGTTCAAGCTAAGAGAATCGTGCTTTAGAGCAAGGTTGCTGCACCTTAAAGAAAAATCTGCATCTTTTTCGCCATACTTATATTCGTATCCTTTGGCAAGGTATATCAGGCAGAGCGTAATGGATTCTTTCAGGTTCAGCCTACGCATAGCGATTCGGTTCTTCAAGCCTTCACGTGTGGTATAGGTCAGTGTTTCAATTGTGCCGTCTCCGGGAAAGGTGTTGGTAGAAAGCTCTACGTTATGAAAACCTCCACGAATATCCCGGTGCTGGATATATACATGGTGGGGAGCGGTGCTGATATAAGCATCCGATTTGAGTCTTTCAGAGTAAATCTTGAAAAGTGTGACCCACGCATAGCAGTTTCCTGCTTCTCTGTAGGGAGAAAGCAAACTAAACACCTGCGAGTTTGTCCAGTTCTCTGTTCCATAAGGATCGTATTTGGAGTAATGCAATGGAGCCTGAATGTACACCTGACTGTCTATGACGAATCGGCTACTTCCTGTCATGTATTGGTGGATGGCTGCATTGGCAGCAAGTAGATCGAACATTTTTTTTTCGTATATCCGCAGTGTCGCATATTTATCCTGATTGGCCTCTTTGATTATTTGAGCGATACGACTAATTTTTTTAGTATGAAAGTCAATAATAGACTGAAAATCCCGGTAGTCTATTTTATTGTCCCAATAAGCATTCTCGGTAATGAAAACGGCTCTCTCGTAGTTGAGAGAATCTTTCCCTTCAAGCATACTCTTAATTTCTTTGTAGGCCAATTCAAAGTAATTTTTAGTAATCTCATCAGGTGTTGATTCTCCTTTGGAATAGGAAATGTGTCTTTGCTGAGCGAGAGTAATGTTGACTGTTCCGGTAAGCATGAATGCCAGTAGCAGCAATCTAATATATCTAAAAAGTTTCATGGTTATTGTTGAATAAATGATTGTTCGGGATTTTTATAAGTTGTGAGTTTTTGGCATTTAAATTTTATTGGGTAACAAACTGGTTTCTTTTAACTTTTGTGTCGATGTTTTTTACTGCTTGTATCCGCCCTTTTTGTTCGTGCTCTTTTACGAGTTTCTCGTAAACTTCTTCTGGTATATCCTGATGTCCGAGACTTTCTATTTTCAGGGTTGTTTCTCCAAGCTGGTTATACAATTCCAAAGCGCCGGGAACTTCATCCATGCGGTGAATATCACTGATTCCCTGTTTTCTCATCAGCCGTTCCAGCTTAGTGGTGATAATCAGCCCCCTCAGTAAATGTCCTTGTATATTGGCTTCTTTGGGAAAATATTGCATGGCGTAATCAATGCACTCCGTCATGAATTTCCCATCAGCAACTCCGATTCGATTCTCATAACCGAAGGCAAGGTCCATGATACAGGCAGCCACAATCATTTTGGGGTTAAGGGTATCGAGGTAGATACCGCTTATTTTGGCTTCGCTCTTTATATGAAGCCAGTCTTCATAATACTGGTCGCTTAGATGCCAATGGCTTGTAGGTTCGTAGTTGAGGAGAAATCCTTTATTATCGGGGTATTTGATAAAAGAATGATGAGGTGCGTAGCTGATGTAACATGATACACCAATTCCTTCTGCAAGCAGACTATACGTTACAGGAAGGGTATGGCATTGACCTGTTCCTGTTGCTAAGGTCTTGTTGACATGCTGGCTGCGTATATCTTGGGTTCCTCTGGGATCGGAATAGTCGTAGAAAAACGGGAAATGTGTTTTCATCATAGGTTGACGAACAGAGAGTGTATCCCGCATGAACTTTTGAATACAATAGTGAGCATCTTCCGGTAGGTTCAGGTTGCGATGGTTTTCTTTTGCCCATTGCCGGATAAAGGCAACAGATTCTTTCAAAATACTCGTGTATTCTTCATAAGAAAGGTATCGCTGACCATAGGCTGTTTCGTAGATAAAGAATGCGTCTTTTAGAGAGAAGGGAATTTTTCCTTCCAGCATGTCTCTGAGTTTATTAAAAGCTGACCAGAAAGGAACGGATTCTTTCAGAAAATCCGCAGACTGCATAAAATCAGGCGTATAGTGAGGCTGATTGCGACTGATGTCGTTAAGCAGGTCGGCGAGATACTTCAACTTTTGCTCCTGCTTTTGTCTTTCTACATTGGCAATGATGTCTTCCTGTGTCGCAGGAGCATTGCTTCTCATATGCTGATTGGTACGCTGAATAATTGTATTGGCATGGTTAGGATTACTGGGGCTGATTTGTTGGTTTGTCAGAATGTTATACTGTGCTTCTATTTCATCCATACGTTGTTGATAGTAAGAGGCCATTGCCGGAAAATTATTTCTCATCCTTTTCATCTCATGCCATTCTCTCCATGCAGGAGAATTTACAAACGAATGATGTCGTATGATTTCTTCGACTGATTTTTTCTGAAAAAGTGTATTTTGAGCATACAGATCTGTTATTGTAAGAACTATTAAAAACAAAAGCGGAATGGTTTTCCTGAGATAAAAAAATAACATAAAAAATGCTGGTAAAACCGCCAATCTATAAAGACCGATTTTTTTATCAAAACTAATCTGGGGAGAATCATATACAGTCATTATTTTAAAAAAACAAGATTATATTTTTAATTGATTTGTTTACAATTGTTTATCTATGCGTTCACCTATGCATTGGTAGCATTGATAATTTGTATCTCCAATAGACCTCCTGATATATCACGTAATAAGATATGCTCTATAACTATCCCGGATGCAATATGCAGACAGGAAATAGCCCGATAACAAGAAACAGTGTAACAGGCGCACAATAAAAAATTGCTAATGCTCATGATGATGCGGTTCATTCATATAAAAAAGTAAAAAAGAAGCGTGAGCTAATTCCCAATGCTTACTTCGGAGGCCCGACCAAGAGCCAAGCAGTAGAAGCAAAAGGGAACGCCCACGCTATACCGCAGGCGTTGCCACTTTTCACTTTCCCTACTGCTTTTGAAAATTTGGTCGGTTTCCGAAGCAGGAAAATTGAAGCGTAACGCTGTTATTTTATTAAAATACTATTGTATGATGTAGTCTTTTTTCTCTCTTATAGCTTATGTAATTGGTTCTGATGTTCAAAGATAAAAAACTTATCGCATAGGGAAGACTATTTTTAAAAATATATGAGACAAAAGAATGCTCTGTAATAGTTTATTGAAAAGATCAACTCCTTTCTAACTGATAACAGAACAGGTCTTTTGCCTCAGCACTTTATTTACGAATTACTATTTTACAGTAAATTATCTTGTCCGTATAAGTTTGCCTTGCCCCACTAGAACATCACCAGACCGGATTTTATAAAAATAAATACCATTATTATCAGAAAGATTACGTATGATAAACTCGTTGGTATTACTTATACGCTGTTGATGTACCTGTATGCCTTTGCTGTCGTATATGACCAGATCCATGTCTTTGAAGTTTGCCCCTTCAACCCGGATTATTGTGTAATCAGAAAAAGGATTCGGAAAAGCAGAGCTATTATTCACTGATTCCAGATTATTTTTAATTCCGGTTATAATATCCACCTTGTAAGTTCCGATTTGCACACGTGTCGTATTGGTAATCACCGGTGGATTATAATCAAAGTAAATAGCTACCTGATTATCTATGATTGTACCTGTTTCGTTATCTGGTTTCTGATTTATCTTAAATCGGACAAATCCATGACTTCCCGGTTCATCGCTGGTAGAATCCGGTAAATTAATTGCTTCAAATAGAAATTCAATTACATTCTTATCCAGATAATGAAACGTATAGGGATGGCTTGATGCTCCTGCAATAACCATAACCGGGTCAAGGTAAGAAGAAAGCGTATCCACAAGCCTTACTATATAAGCCGGTGCATTACCTGTATTCTGAAATTCCAGAAGATATTCTAACGGGGTATTCGCTTTTACTATTTTTTCTTTCCCGGCGCCCGATGGAAAGGCTGTTTTCTGGTTTGGGTCATACGAACCGGTTATAGTGGCACACGCCACATTTCTAAAAGCATAATCGCCGTATAAAGGGAATTTTGACATAAAGCCCTTGCTGATGCTTCCTGAGCTATTTTCTCCCACACCTTCTATAGCATCTGTACTGAAAGCCGAATTGGGGTTTCCTTCTGTCTGGGAAATGGTAGCACGCCATGTAGAACCATTTGCTTCTACTTTGTAATGGTAGCTTTCTCCCGCGTTCAATTGAAGTGGCTGAATTTTACGTATTGTCTCATCTTCTATAATTTCCAGGTCTTTGAAAACGCTCATTGCGCCAGTTCCTTTGTTCGTAACACTAAACAGCACACTGTCTTTGGTGTCATTGGCTTCTACGTGTACTTCAAGGTTTGATTTGTCCCATATAGCAGAGGTGCTGAACACTTTATCCGGAAGGGCGAAAGCTTCTACACAAACTGAGCTTCCCATACTTTTAATTTCGCAAGGCAGAGAAAAATATATTTTTACTTCCCCGCAGGCAGAAAACGCCAGAGGGTTATCAGCGAGTACTAAGTAGTAACTACCTTGCGAACCCATGAGAGGAACGGAAGTCGAATCTACCTGCATTCGCTCATCCAGATGAATAGCGATAAGACCTTTGAATGGCTCTGTCCCTTCATTGCAGTATTTAAGTACATAAGCATTGTTGCCTTCCGCACAAATACGTGCCTGTGCATGGCCATTCATTGTCAGGTATGGCATTTTCACCTCTGCTGTATACAAACCGAATAAAAAGGTGGTATCACTACTTTCGTTCAATACTATCTGCTGCGGATTACAAGGCACTTGTTGCCAGTATGGAGCTATAAGCTTAATGTCAACAGTATAAGTTCCCGGATCTGCCCATAAAAAATAATCGCCTGATCCTTGTGTAACTGTTCTGAACGTATCTGTAGCACTTGTAAAGGAAATAATAGCATTTTGAAGAAATTCTTCATTCAGGGAAACATTACAATCTTCATTCCTGTCATAAAACACATGGCCGGAAATGCTGTTGGAAAAGACCCTTCCTGTACTATCCATTTTTATCAGAAAGCCTTCTTCATCTTTATGTAAAAAATCAGCATGTCTGCTGGCACAAAGAAGGTAACCCTTATCGGCAGTTTTTATAAATGAGAAAGGAAATATTTTTCTGTCAAACCCAAAAATGGAGGTTGGAAGATACGTATGGGATAATATATTACCCAGTGTATCCAGTGTCACAAAGCCCAATCGCTTATTGGTCTGAGAGGTTTGGTCTGAGAACGTGATGGCTGCGATAGAGTCTCCTGCCCTGATAAATGAAGTTACTACTGAAGATTCGGGTAATGGCGGATACTCCTGTGTCCATAGCTCAACTCCTTCAGAGTTTAGTTTACCCACATAAGCCACAGAAGACCGCCCTTCTCTGCTGTCATTTCCTTGTACGAGAATGGTATTATCCTCAAGCAGCTCAAAGTTGACCCAGTCGGTAGGAAAGGATGGCACATATTCCCACACAAAATCTCCGTTACTGTTAACTTTAAAAAGGTATCCATCCGGCTCTGAATTTCCGGAAGTACCACACTGCACGATAAAACCCCCGTCTTTAGTAGATTTAATATTGGTTGCATATGTTTTTGGAGCGATGTCAGAATAATTTCTTTCCCATACAATGTTCCCGTTTTCGTCTAATCGCTTAAGTAAGAATAATTCTTCCTGCGCACTATTTCTGACATTAAGCCCACAGATAAAGCCATTATCAAGCGTGGTATCTATTGACAGATTATTTAATCCCATAGTATTATCTAAATCATAATGCTCATAAATATCTTTTCTCCAAAGTTGTTTTCCATTATGGTCTATACGTATTACTGTACGTTTTCTCTGATTAGGAAGGTCATAATCATATGCACCAGCACCACAAATAGCCAGGCCTTCGTCCCTGGTCATGATGCTGTTTCCTATACCGGTCAGGGTGTCGTAATGAAATACTTGTAAAACATTTCCTTCAGGGGAGATTCGCATCAGTCTTGTGCTTCCGTTCGTAGTGTTGTTGCCTCCCCAGACCCAATAGCTATTGTCTTGTCTCTGAAAGGCATGAGATATTCTCATTTCATGGTCTGGCGAATACTTTTTAGCCCAGCCCTGCGAATAAGCAACCGGAGCCTGAAAACAGAAAAATAAAAGTGTTAAAAAGAGGTAAACTTGTTTTGTCATAATACGGTCTTTTTGATAGTAATTATACCAAAATATGCTATTATACAAATTTTACGATATAAATGTAACCCATTGACAGCCTAAAATAACCTGATTTGTAACTTTTTATTGGCAGCTTATTATCTGTGATATGGTATTCGCTATTCCATTCAGGCATGAAAACTCTTATCCGGGGCGGCTGTGGCATTTCAGGTTATTCTGCTGATTATCCTGATGGATCTGCTTATGTACCTGTTTCACCGTTTAGCCCATATACCGGCAGTATATACGTTTTTACACAAAAGGCATCATGAACACGTAAGTACAAACTGCCTGAGTCTTTTTGTATTGCATCCGCTGGAAGCCCTGGGCTTTGGTTTTATTCTGATTATTGTTCTGATGCTATATGCTTTTTCTCCTGTAGCAGTGGGTATATACCTGTTCATTAATCTGGTGTGGGGTACGCTGGGGCATCTTAACAGGGAAGTTTTTCCAGAAGGTACAGAGCAATGGCTGATCGGAACGACCGCTTTTCATAATCAGCATCATTTGCATGAAGATAAAAACTTTGGATTCTATACATCGATATGGGATAAAATATTCAGGACCTGGAAAGCGGGAGAAAAAGGAAAAGAGGCATGTGTGATGAATGACAGTGCGAAAGAGGGGTAATGCAGAAGGCTTTGCTTTTGTCCGGTATATGAGTGACATAAAACAAAAAAGTGCAAAACAGACTTTCTCTAAGCCATTATTTTGCACGTTGGTTTTGCAGAGAGGAAGGGATTCGAACCCTCGATACCCTTTTGGAGTATACACACTTTCCAGGCGTGCTCCTTCAACCACTCGGACACCTCTCTGTGTTTGATGCATTGAGGAAGATCGCTCTCCTCAAAATCGGACTGCAAAGAAATTAATAAATTTTGCCTTTCGCAAATTTTTTGGAAAAAGTATTTTAGCTGACCGTGTAAAACTTCAGGATCAGCTGCGTTGCGCTCCTTGATTCTTAAGCATTAAGCTGCGTTCTTATAAAATCATTCTCCACCCAGTGACTTTCCGTCCCGGGAATAGTTTCTGCCCTTCCATCGAATACCACCGGGCATATAAAAGTTGACTACCTGCAGGAAGAGCAGGGGCGGACCCAGCAGCTGGTGCATGGCAAAATACTTCATATATTCTGTGTGACCGACCCTTCGGAGAGCAAGCCGGGTAAAAGGATAATCCAGCAGAATTTTTACGATCCAGCATACTGCAGCTGCCATCGGGTTGAGCAGCATGGCTGTCACCAGAAAGGGAAAGAATATACCGTGCAATCCGAGCAGAGACAAAGGAAACCAGGGTACCTGCATGGCGCCGGTCATCCAGCGTTTGCGCTGGGAGAGAAAAGCTCGCAGGTTCGGCTGGCCTTCTGTAAGCGCGAGCACTTCCTGTTGAAGCAGGTTTTTGTATTTCCAGCCTTTTCGCAATGTATGTCGAAAAAGCTCGAAATCCTCAGTAAGGCTGAAAGGCAGATTTTCGTAGCCTCCGATAGAGGCGTAGGCTTCACGACTGATCAGCATATTGTTGCCCACCGCGCTTATGGGGATACGATGCTTTGACAAAAGGCGGACCTGGGCAAAAGCATAAATCCAGTCAAGTGCCTGAAAATTGGTCAGCCAGTGTCCCTGTCGTACTATGGTGACTCCGTTGATTGTGCCATAATCCGGTTGCCAGGCTCCGTACAGTCCCCTGATCCAGCTTTGCGGCACACGGATATCAGCATCCGTAATGCAGAAAAGCTCCCCCCGGGCTTCCCGGGCCAGATGGGCCAGCACATTGGCCTTGCCTCTGGCTGTACCAATATTTTCGCAGATATTGATGAGGCGGAACTGGCTTTTGTCCTGAATATATTCCCGTACCAGCATTTCAGTTTTATCCTCCGAAGCATCATTGCCAATGAGGATCTCCAGACGGTCGGCAGGCCAGTCAAGGGAAGCCATATGTTGCAGGCAGGTAAGGATGTTCTGCTCTTCATTTCGTACAGCCAGCAGTATGGACACCACGGGGTATGTCTCCGGTTGCCGTACCGGTTCTTTTTTGTCAAGCGCCAGCAGGATATACTGGATGATCTGGGCCAGGTAGAGCAGGATAAAATAGCCGGATACAATAAGGAAAAGTATCATAAGGTTTTGAATACGTAGCCAAGTTCGGAAAAATGCCGGAGAAAACGCGGCAGAGCATAGCGCATATTGGGTTCAGCCTTGTAGCTGTCATGGAAGATCACGATAGATCCTGATTTTGTATAGGTAAGCGCTTTGTTCAGGCATTGATCAGGGCTGAGATTCGCATCATAATCGCCGGTCAGCACATTCCACATGATGATGCGGTACTGTGTCTGCAATGCATTGATCTGTGCGGGACTTATTTTTCCGTATGGCGGACGGAAGAGCATCTTTCCGCTGCTTTTCAGTCCCTGGCTGAGAAATATATCCGTGCATTGCTGCACATTGGCCAGATACTCGGAATTCGAAATTTTCCAGCCGTTTAGATGATTGTGGGTATGATTGCCACAGCGGTGGCCTTCTGCCTGAATACGATGAAAGAGTGAAGGATATTTGCGCACATTGTCTCCGACACAGAAAAAGGTTGCTGATGCTCCGTATTCCTGAAGTTGTTCCAGTACAAAATCGGTAGGTCCCGGTACCGGTCCATCGTCAAATGTGAGATAGATTTCTTTTTTCTGACCGGTGCTGACCGACCATTCCAGCGCAGGATAGATCCGTGACAGCAGCCATATCATATTATTGAAATACATAGCAGCTAGCTGGTTTCATTGAGATAAATATATCGATGCAGCCCCATAAACAGGCACAGGGCGATCAGAAAAAGACCGCCGGCTATAGTCACCTGATACCATACCAGTCCCAGTGAATCAAGCAGCCAGAAAAAGCCGGCAAGCATCAGGGTGATGCTGCTGAGCTTGACCAGCAGCACAAATGGTATCCGTATGGTCAGCCTGGTTTTGATCATGTGTATGTAGGCGATGCTCAGAAATATGACGCTGGCAAATGTGCTCCATGCTGCGGCATACGTACCGTATTGCGGAATAAAGATAAAATTGAGCACAATATTGAATACAATGCTGATAATGATAATGCTGCTCAGCCTTTTTTCCAGTCCCAGGCAGGAAAGAAGGCTGCCGTATACAGCAAAAAATCCGTTGAAAAGAGCTGTAAGGAAAAGAATCCGTGTAGTATCAGCCATAATAGTCAGTTCTTCTTTGGAGCTGTTGCTGAACAGCCAGAACAGATGCTCTGAAAAGAAAAACACAAAAACCGACAGAAAGATCATCGGAACGGCAGAAACAACCTGTCCCATTTCGAATACCCGCTGCAGTTTGCCTGTATCTTTCTGGTGAAAAGCAAACTTGGCAAAGAAAAAAGGAAGCACTGTCCACAGATACATCTGAAAGGCTTCGAGCCAGCGGTAGGCACCGGCATAAAGTCCTGATCGCAGCCGGGCAATATCCTGATCACCGATACGCTCAAGCATGACCTGATCCAGCTTTTCATTGAACGAATAGAGTATGGTCATGACAGCGAAGGGGAAGCTCAGCACAAGAATTTCTTTGATGCTGGGAATATTGAAAGTAGGGCGTATCCAGCCATAGAGCCTTACCAGCACCCAATAGAAAATCAGAATGGTAATGACGGCTGATATGAGTCGCGCATATATATAGCTTTCCAGCGTAATACGATTATAAAGCATGATCAGAATGATCAGCATCAGTATGGCTTTGTCCGATACCGATACAATGGAATCCAGCCGGAAATACTGGGAAGCCTGAAAATTGGACCGGAAAAAAAGCAGGAGCTGCAGCACGGCCTGGGTAAAGCTCAGCACAGCCAGAAAATACAGCTCGACCGGGCTGTAATCCAGCAGATAGCCGACTCCGACCATAAATACGGGATACACGATGCTGAGCAGAACCTTGAAAGAAATAATATTGGAAAACAGCCTGTTCATATTGGTTGGATTGCCGGCTACATGCTTGGTGGTATACATATTTACTCCGAGGTCGGACAGGGAAATAAACAAGTATCCCAGGGCATACAAGGCGGCAAACGTTCCGTATTCGTCATGGCCGATTCTGTCCTGTACAATATTTTCGATCAGAAGCCACACAGGCTTGATCAGCAGATTCAACAGAACCAGTAAACTGATATTTGCAAAAAAGCTTTTGATGAGATTATCCTCTTTTAACGATCCGGATGTTTTTCGGGATTAAATATAAACAATTAATGAAATGTACACGAAAGAAATGTAATATCATCAGGAAATTGAGATTTTCCTTTAAAAGCTTTCAGCTCATTCATCAGCTCATGATGCAGGCATTGCATATCCGGTTTGTCTTTGAGCAGAAAACCGGTGAGACGCTGTGTCCCGAATTCTTCACCGGCTTCATTGACAGCTTCGCTCAGACCATCGGTATAGGCAAACAGAAAGCTACCGGGGCTGAATCCGATGGTTTCTTTTTCCATAAAGGGAAGCCGGTCAAAAGCGCCCAGGACGGTAGTGCCTTTGTTGAGCTCGGTTACTTCACGGTCTTGTATGAAATAGGGGGGATTGTGGCCTGCATTGATATAGACCAGCGTATTGTCGCGAAGATTGGCAATCGCGCAAAAAAATGTGATAAACCGGTCTCCGTGTGAATTGGTTTTAACCAGGTGATTCAGCTCACGGACAATATCTTCCAGATCATCGGTACGACGTACCAGGGTGCGAAGTCCGGACTGAAAGCTGGACATCAGCAGGGCTGCCGGGATACCTTTGCCGGATACATCAGCAATGCAGAATAAGAAACGGTCATCCGGAAGCTCGATATAATCATAATAGTCACCGCCAACCTGCAAATGGGGAAGGTAGCTGGCCTTAAGCTCTATACGTTCGTTGGAAGGAAGACTGGAGGGGAAAAGATTATTCTGTACTTTGCTGGCGATTTCAAGCTCTTTTTTCAGCGCTTCCTGCTGCAGCTGCTTACGGGCAAGCTTCTTGTTTTCGATGGCTACAATCAGAATACTTGTGAGTGTCTGAACAAAGGAAACCGGGTTATCCTCATCTTCCGGATCCTGTCCGGGTATCCCGCCCAGAAAGACAAAAGCGAGGTTTTTTGATTTGTGCAGTATCGGAATGATCACATCAAAGCCTTCCGGTATATCGGGCGGGGAAACCGGAGTAATGGCAGAACTGTTAAGCAGCGTTTCGCTGATATAGGCCTGACTGTCCGGGCTGACCGGCACTCCGTAATGTACCTTGCACTCCCATTGCTCGTCCAGCACAAAGAGCGCCAGTCTGGAAATCGTCAGATTCGAAAGCAGTGTGAAATGATAAATCCTGTAGAGTGCATTTTCCGGCAGATTGGCATTAATTGCCTCTGTGACCTCAAGCAGTGCGTTCAGTTCAAGCTGTTTGAGGTTAAGCTTGTCTGCAAGATTATCGGTTTTACCATTTAACTGCGGTTTTCGGGTCATATGCATCTCTCAGGCCATTGCCAAATAAATTAAACGCCAAAACTGTAAGACTAATACAAATACTCGGCAAAAGTACTAAATATCCGCTATCTCTGGAACCAATAGAGTGAAAACCTTCATTTACCATCATTCCCCAGGATGGCATAGGCGGCTGAACCCCGAGCCCCAGAAAGCTCAGTCCTGCTTCTATCAGGATAGCAGAGGCAAAATTGGCAGTGGCAATAACAATGAGCGGACCCATCATATTGGGTAGTATATGCAGAAATATAATGCGCATGCTCTTCATCCCGAGGGCTTTGGCTGCTTCAACAAAGAGCTTTTCCTTGATGCTGATGATCTGTCCGCGGACCACACGGGCAACTTCTACCCACATGGTAAGACCTACGGCGACAAAAGCAACCCAGATTCCTTTGCTTTGCAGCGCAAGACTGATAGCAATTACGAGCATGATGCTGGGAATAGACCAGACAACCGTCATCAGCCACATGATAAAATTGTCGAGCCAGCCCCCGAAAAAACCGGCGATTGCCCCGAGAGTGATACCTACAAAAAGGGAAATCAGCACAGAAATAAATCCAATGGACAGTGATATACGGGCACCGAACAAAAGGCGGCTGGTGATATCGCGTCCGGCCTTGTCTGTTCCCAGAAGAAAATACCGGTCTTCAATATTGTTTTTCTTAAAATCAGCTACAATATCTGCTTTGGCGACTTTCCGCACATTTTCTTCCAGATCAAGGTAGGTAATGCTGTCCCCCTTGATTTTGTAGTTTTTTTCGGCTCCCGGAGACAGCTTGTCCGAATTGCCTACATATACGGGAGTGGTTATGGTAAACAGGTTGGCAGAATCCATGCTGCTTTCCGAGCCGAATTTGCTGTAGTATACTTTGAGCTTGTGCTCATTGATATAGTATTCTTTGACCGGAACAATAATATACGGGCTTTCTTCCCCCTGATACATTTTGGTCAGCAGACCGGGAGATTCAATTTTCCGGTTTTTTCTGAACTTCAGCAGGGTGGTATGAAATCCCGGCGGCTTTTTCTTGATAAGCGCAGAGCCATCGTTGGCATTGGGAGTGCTGTCGGGCATGATCAGATAACCCAGTATGGCAACTATATGAATCAGAACAATAAATGCGAGGCCAATCATGGCCGGCTTGTTTTTGATCAGTCTTTTTCTGACGTAGTAGGACGGGGTCTTGGCTATTTCCTTGTGTTTTTTACTCATAGTACCTACCTGCTGTTGTGGGCAAGCAATCCTGCCTTGGAGGCAAGATAATTATAATTGCGATATTCTTCCTTAAAATTTGCCAGTGCGGATGGGGTAGCATCTTCTTCTCCGGCCAGTATGCGAATCCAGCCTTTGGCATGCAGACTGGCAAGCTGATCAGCGAGAAGTCCGGCCTCCAGGCTTACTTCCTGCTGCAATCTGTCAAAACTGACCAGAAAATACATTTCATCAATAATATCAAACTCCAGTTCTGTCATCGTATCTTATGCAAGCTTTCGGCCTTTCCAGATATATTTACCACGTTTACTGTAAATCGCAAAAAAAGATACATATATCGGATAAAAAATTTCAAGTACTGCAAAGGCGCGCGTGTTAAATGCTTGGCCACAGAATTTTACTATTTTTCTCAAAAATACGAATTCTGCAAAGAATTTCAGAAAGGCCGTAATTAAAAAGATGACGGGGCTGAATAATCCGGACACGACAGAGATCAGCAACAGCAGAAAGCTCAGATTGGCAATAAAAACAAAACCAGCCAGTAGCCTGGGAGTGACCGACTGGTAGTGAGGCCATTTGGATGCCCAGCGCAATCGCTGCTGAACAAAGGTATGCCAGTGCGGAAGTGCTCTGGTGCTTACGGCTGCTTCGCCGTCAAACAAAAATCGTACGCTTTCAGGATAGCGGTGTGCGATTTTGTGCATGAGAAACTCGTCATCGCCCGATGCCAGATGGTCTGTGCCGCTATAGCCCCCCACAGCAAGAAAAGTCTCTTTGTCAAAAGCCAGGTTGGCGCCATTGCACATGGAGGGGATGCCCAATTGCAGACTCGCCGCACCACTGCCCACAAGACTGGCAAATTCAATGCTCTGCATCTGTCCGAAAAGGCTGCTGCCAGGCTCAATGGCTACTGGTCCGAGCACCATTCTGAGATTATGCTGCCGGTAAAACGCTTCGATACGCTGCAGCCAGAACGGACCGGGTATGCAATCTGCATCGGTTGTCACAATAAGCTTTCCTTTTGCCTCCCGGATTCCCTGCCGCAGGGCTGATTTTTTTCCCGTTCCCTCTGCCCGCAACAGCCGCAGGCTGAGTGAAGCATTCTGGATATGCTGTTCGGCAATGATGGCAGTATCATCTTCCGAATGATCATCAATGACCAGTATTTCATACAGATGAGACGGATAGTGCTGCTTGTCCAGCTTTTGCAGCAGAACCGGTATTGTGTGCGCTTCGTTGCGGGCAGCTACCACCACACTCAGAAAAGTGGCAGGTGCTGTTTCCGGATATGGCTGCCGGTGCCCCTGCCTGTGCCATTGAAACCAGAAGATGGCCACCATAAGAATATAAGCCGGAAGCGGCAGATACAGCAGAATGCTTAATACAGGATAGTCCATAATATGATTGATTTACTGATCGTGCCGGGGACGAAACCGGATGCCGAATACAAGAAACATTCCGATAAGCGAGGGACTGAGCACATTAACCAGCCACAGAACAATGCTGGCCTGTACGATGTGCGGATTTTCCAGCCCGAGCGCAGCGAAAAAATACCAGGCGGCATATTCGCGTACACCCAGATCAAGGAGGGTCGGAATAACGGATTTGGCCAGAAAGATCAGGTTTACTCCCAGCAGCTGTATCAGCAGGGTACCAGGTATATTGTACAGCTGTATCAGTAGTACAAACTGCAGGGTAAATACTCCGTAGCGCAGAACAGAGAATAAGGCAAGACGGATAAACTCACCGGATGAATGCTCCTGCAATCTGCCGAAAAAGCGCTGTATCCAAGGCTGTCGTACAAGATTGTACAGGAGAGTCCGGTTGCGGCTGACCAGCAGAGCAGCAAGCAATATGACAAGCGCCGGTATGGCCGGCAGAAACAGCCACCGGAAGCTGAAACTGGTGTAGGTACCGATGAAATACAGAAGGGACAGACCGCCGGCAATTACAGTAACAGCCAGCTGGGCCATACGGGTAAGAAACACAGCGCCCACGAGACTGCTGCGCTCCCGGTAAGGCAGCCGGAGAATACGGCCGAAATAATCGCCCAGCCCATGCGGTGTGGCAAAGCCCATGGCTACTCCTGTAAGAATTCCTTTGTATGCTTCGGTATAGCTTAGCGGGTGAAAACGTTTCACCATCGTCTGCCATTTGAGCGCTTCCAGGCCCCAGTTGGCGGGCAGCAGAAGGACAACAAGCAGGGCTTTCCCGGGAGCAGAGAAGACGGCCTCACGTAAATCATTGAGAAAGTGCAGGCTCCAGTATGATTTGTCATTCAGGGTATAGACTGTATAGGCTGCAAGAAACAGGAAAATGAGTACTTTGACAGCCTGATAAGTATATGGACGCAATTCGGCTTTTTTAAAAATAATCTGACTAAATTGCATCAATGTTGACTTCGATTGGTGAAAAGATTATTCTGGGTATGGATCCCGGTACGACCGTCATGGGCTATGGTATCATTAAAGCGAAAGGAAGCAAGCTTACTCTCGTTCAGTATGGCGTAGTACACCTGAGCAAATATAGTAACCACGCCATGAAGTTAAGCAAAATATTTGAGAGAACGACACAGCTCATTGAGGAGTTTATGCCTGATGAGATGGCCGTCGAAGCTCCTTTTTTCGGCAAAAATGTCCAGTCTATGCTCAAGCTCGGCAGGGCTCAGGGGGTATGTATGGCAGCAGCGATCAGCCATGAGGTACCTATTGTCGAATATGCTCCCAAAGAGGTCAAGCTTTCTGTAACCGGCAATGGCAATGCTTCCAAAGAGCAGGTAGCGGGTATGCTCAGACAGTTGCTGCAATTTAAGGAAAATCCCGAATTTCTGGATGCGACCGATGCTCTTGGCGTGGCGGTGTGCCATCATTTTCAGAATGGAAAAACCCGTACAACAGCAGCCAAAGGCTGGGGAGATTTTCTGCGAAAAAATCCGAACCGTTTAAAATAAGCGCTGCTGTTTTTATGGTAGGGCGGATGTAATCGATTATCTGCTGAATCTGCCTGAATAATGCTACATAATCGGGAACCTCAGGCAACAGGCAACCATAGCCCGATTCCTGCCCCGTATCACGATCTTTTAGCCTTTAGCCTTTAGCCTTTACACTTTACACTATCTGCCTTTTAACGATTTCACCGGGCCGCGAAGACCTGTACAGCATATATTCTGGACTTGGCAGAATCATAAACCAGAGCAATTCCGGTGTGCGTATAGGTCTTGTCACTGATGTTTTTCAGATGCGGTTTGGATTTCAGCCAGTTGGTGACCAGTTCCTCAGTCATTTCCTGACAGGTTTTGTAAATCATTTCTTCGCTTTTCCCCCGGATCTGAATAGTTGCCACTGATACATAGGCAACGTTTTCGCCTATGTATTTGAATTCCCTGTTGTAATGACCTACCCGTTCGACCGGTGTACGAAACTGTGCTTTATTCTGAAAATGATCCAGCTTGCCCTTCTTTTTCAGATAGTCAGCATGGAGAAGGGCAGCAGCGTTCAGATCGTCATGAAGGCTGAGCGCTGCGATTTTTTTCTTCTGCCGGAATGAGTTGATGCGATCATGTGTCAGCTGTATCAGATAGTTCATATCCGGAGCCTCCGGGTTGAAACGATCTGAAGGTTGCTGAGCCCGTACTTCAGGGCTGACAAGCAGACAAAGCAGAAGCAGTGTCAGCAGATAATATGCATGGATCCTGTGCATGATTTACAGAATAAATATAGCTGTTATAGTGCTTATCGCAACCCGGTGATCTGCTTGTTTTTGGGAAACTCCACCGAGTACCGGAAATCAATCGTTGCAGTCTGCCCGCCCTGTATGGTTTTATCCCATTCGAGCAGACCGGTAGCGTCCGTTTTCCTGGCTCCGCTTATATCCTGTGCGTCTACCTTGATCTGGCTGTCCTGGCTTACCGGCAGCTGATCCTGTATCAGTATCTGTATTGGCTGCTTCTTGCTGTTGCGTACACTGATGCGATAGGCAAACTCCTCCTTGCGTGCAGAGCTGAGCAGTTTCTTGTTTCTGAACTCTTTGAGATTTTCACGTTTTACAATGACATTTTTGTCTACTCCCAGACCAAACTGGAGTGTATCATCCGTAGTGTTCAGATTGAGATAGGTTTCGCCCACATAGGTGCCTTCAAAATAGACATTGGCTTTGCCTGACAGCAGGTTTTTATCATCGTAGTCGCTGATACGGGCAATCAGATAGGCCGATTCGGATAACTTTGGAACCGCAAAATGTCTGTATTCAGCCTTCAGATTCAGATTTTGAATATCCACCAGCTGACCTTTGGACGAAGAAGGAACCGAATAGGGTATGCCAATAGAGTACTCCACCGCCAGCGCAGTTTCCGTTGTTGCGGTAAAGGAAGCTATAGTAAAAGCCTCGGCTTCCGCGTCCATGGCAGAAACAGCATTATTCAATCGTTTTTCTCTGGCCTGTGCGGCAACCGGTTTAGGTGGCGGCGCAGGCTGGTACACGGACAGATACCACGGACTCAGTTCCGGCTTTTGTCCGCTTACAGAAGGATTGGCAGTAGACAGTGTAAGCTTTACATTTTTCCATTCTATGCCGGTATACTGGTAGACCATAGCTTTGCAGGCGACCGTGACCGGTTCGCCGACTTCCCGGACACGCAGATCATATACCGGATGCCAGGAAGCATTACCGACAATATAATTCAGTTCGAAAGAAGCGTTTGTTTTTGCGGCGGCAGATACTGTCACCTTGATTCTGCCTGCCGGTCCGGCTCCGTTTTTCATGACGGCAAGCTGATTCCTGATACGTTGTACATTGCCAGTCATCGTCTGGATATCCCGTGTGTTTTTCAGAATCTGAAAGCGTATATCAAGCAGGCGCTTACGGAAAAACTCAGCAAAATACTCCAGATCATCTGTGTCCAGCGGAGCATTTTTTCCACCTATGACCTGGTTGGAAATAAGCATTTGCTCCTCCTTTTGCATGATTTCTTCAAAGTTTTTGAAGGTGGTGAGCTGAAATTCATAAAACTTCAGCGAGTCTTCCAGCCGCAGGTATTCTTTGGTTGGCTGTATGGGCTGCTGATAGTTTTCTTCGTAGGATACGCCCAGTATAGTGAAATTTCCTTTGCCGGATACCTGTATGCTCCGGGGATCGATACCCTTGGGCAATGCTTCAAAAAGAAGCTCGCTCACACCGGCCTCAATGCTTGCGGATGCTTCTGAGCTCAGCTGGGCCTGATGCAGAAATACAGTAGCTGTCCTGAGCTCGGGCCGAAGTGTCTTTTCCTGTCCGGAGGCAGCATGAGTGAGCAATAAAATCGCAGTAAAAAAACAGATGCTTTTTATCATATTTGTATGTTTGTCCGAATTATCGGAGTTTTGTTCGAATAAAAGACATTGGAAATTTATACTTCAAACGATTAAAAGCAAAAAAAATATTAACATCATAATGTATAGTTACGATCATTTGCTGGACTTTTCCAGAGAGGTATTTGTCAGAATGGGCTGTTCTGAAACAGATGCGAATCTGGCTGCCACAACGCTTTTGTCGGCAGATTTGCGGGGAGTGGATTCACACGGAGTAGCACGACTGAGCGGATATGTACGTCTGTGGGAAGCAGGTCGTATCAATACCCGGCCGGATATACGGATTGTACATCAGACTCCCAGCACAGCTGTAGTAGACGGCGATGCCGGGCTTGGCCTGGTGGTGGGTCCCCGGGCTATGCAGATTACCATCGAAAAAGCTTCCAGCGTGGGAACAGGCTGGGTATCGGTCAAAAACTCCAATCATTATGGTATAGCGGGCTATCATGCCATGAAAGCGCTGGCCTCCGATATGATCGGTATTGCCATGACCAATGCCAGTCCGCTGGTAGTGCCTACGTTCTCGCTGGAGCGTATGCTGGGTACCAACCCGATAGCAGTTGCCATTCCGGCAGGAGAGGAGCCGCCTTTTGTTGCGGATTTTGCCACAACAACGGCTGCCAATGGCAAGCTGGAAATATTGCAGCGCAAGGGCCAGGATGCTCCTGAGGGCTGGATTCAGGACAAAGAAGGATATTTTACGACCGATGCCCATGCACTGAAGAGCGGTGGCGCATTGTTGCCGTTGGGCGGAGACAGGGAGCACGGGAGCCACAAAGGTTATTGTCTTGGAGCTATTGTTGATATATTTTCCGCGGTATTGTCCGGAGCCAATTATGGCCCCTGGGCGCCGCCGTTTGTCAGCTTTCTGCCTCTGGCGCCGGATCCGGTAGGCGAAGGACTGGGGCATTTCTTTGGCGCCATGCGGGTAGATGCTTTCCGTCCCAAAGAGGATTTTCTGTTTCATATGGACAAATGGATAAGACGTTTCCGTTCGGCTACACCGGTGCCGGGGCAGGAGCGTGTTGAGATTCCGGGCGATCAGGAACGGATTATTCAGGCGCAGCGAATCGAAGAGGGTATCCCTTTGCTGGAACCGGTCATAAAGGATCTGATCGAAACCGGGAAAAAATTTGAGGTGGCCTTTGAATAGAGGTTAGCATGGCAGGAAAGAGCGTTTCCCGAAGCGCTGAAGGAGCTGAGCTGAATTGTCGCGGAACGGGGCCGGCTTGTTCTGCCTGATGGCTGTCATTGACCATGAGCTCGGTCAGAAACTTATGCTACAGCAGTCCGGTTAGCTATACTACGATCGGAGAGCGCAAATAGCAGGGAATGGAGGGTTGCAAAAATCGCTTCGTCAAAAGCAATACGATCATCTGTTGCGCTGGCCTGACGTATACGATTATTAAGGACAGGAAAGTGGTAGCCGTTAGTCCGGATAATACGGAAAGAGTTATAAAATCATTGCCTGAACCGGAATTGATCTTTCCGGACTGAAAAAAGGGATGGTTCTAAAGCTTAAGTAACGGTGAGCGGGCCTCGGTTAAGGTTTTTTGCCGGTCCGAACGGTTTGGGAAAAAGTACAGGGCCGGATTTTTTTAAATGCTGATCTGATAGAGCATGAGCTCTCTACCAGAGGTTTTATCGGTCTGAATGATTACGAATTATGTCCGGACCAAAACGATCTGGATGTATACTACCTGGCTTCTGACGATTCCCTCTAAAACTTATTGGCCATATCCCAGTACTTGTCTGCCAGCTCATGCAGCACATCAAAGTTCATTCGTTCAAAGTTTTCATCATAGATTTTGACCTCATCAGCTGTGAGGTACAGATTGCCGCCGGAGTAGGTATGAGAACAGTTGGAATAGATCTTGACCTTGTCGTACAGGTATTCTGCGCCGAGCATATCAGGCTTGAAGCTTTCGATCAGCCTGAGATCACAGATCCGGTTGGACTCTTCGTCCCAGGGGATAAAGTAAAATTCGGATACATTTTTTAACGTCCCGTAAAAATGCTTTGAACCGGGAATCAGCATGTCTGCAAGATAGGCGCATTCTATCTTGAAGTTAATATCATTTCCAATCCTTGAAAATTCTTCAAAGTATCCTTCATAGAATATGGAAAGAATATCTCTGACCTTTTTGGAATCCATGAAAACGCTTTTTATTCTGTCATTCTACATAAACTTCATAAACAAATGTATTGCCCTGAGACAGATCAAAGAGGGCCTTGCCCTCCGCTGTCGTTAAAGCAACCGGCGTCACTTGTTCGCCAGATAAATAAATCGGTTTTATCCGGATTTGTTTGCCTCCGGATTTAAATTCTATACTGCCTTCTGCCCGCTGGGCCAGTACCGGCAATTCACCGTGCTGGAGCAGTCCGGTCCGGTTTCTGTTGTATTTTTGTCCCGTCATTTTTACGGGAGTCGTTACGACCAGATAAAGGAAAGACGTCTCGGACAAAGGCTTTCCGGTGGCTGATACGACAAACAGACTGATCCAGTCATTCTGTATCTGTGCGCTGAAAAAGGGAAAATCCCAGCGCTGATCTTTCAGACTGCCTTCCATGCCCTGTATATAAGGCGTATTGATCCGGAAAATCCCTTTTTTGTAATTCAGTTCCAGCTCTCCGGTTTCACTAAGGATAAGCCCGCTGTCTTTTTTATAATATGCCGAATCCTCTGCATACGCTGTTATTGTACCGTTTTTGTCGTATACTTTGGCTACCCGGGTGATGTAGGGAAGATAATAATTCTTTTCGAGAAAATCATCATAAAGGGGCAGCTTGCTGAGCTGTTCCTGACTGACAGGAATCTCGGCTATGCCAGGCGCTTCTTTTACAAAGCGGTTGAGAAACAGAGGTGCGGCAACCACACACTGTGCCAGCTGATCAGGATCCCCGGACATGCTGAAGCTTGTCAGCGCTGAAGAGCCCGGGGTGTTAAGCCCGAATTCAAACTGCATAAGGGCGTCCATACCCTGCAGACTGGCATAGGCAGCAATAAAGGGTGCGCCTTCCAGCCGGTATTCGTTGGGATAGCAATAGTTGTATTCCGTGATCATGATTGGTTTACCCTTCCAGGCAAAACGGGCTGTATTGCCGATCACGTTGCCGGCCGGGTTACGCAGCATGGAGGTATTGTTGATGGGAGCATAGACAATACGCGACCAGTCATCGTTGATTTTCCATACCTGCGGATGATCCCAGTAGGCATTGGTAATAATCATGTCCAGAAGACTGTTGCTGTACTGATTGGCGAGTATCGGTATGGGAAAATTGCTTCCGGCGAGCAGGCAGCGCACCCCTACATTTTTTCGGAGATACTGATACATATCGTTGTAGTACTTTTTCTCCACATCCGACAAAAAAGCGATGGTTTCATCAAGGTTTCCGCCTGTTCCTTTTCGCTCCAGCCGGCTTCCTCCCGCAGAATAGTCTATTTTCAGTTCGGCCAGCTTTTTTCCGGGGTATTTTTTTTCAAACTGCTTTTGCAGCATGGCCCGGTATTCCGGAGTCAGTATGTCACCCTGAAAATGTACGAATACGGATGATTCATTAATAAATTCGGAAGCGACCACAGCCGGTTCGTTTTTGTAAGCTATACCGGTGTGCGGATTGACGTGGTCAAACAATTGCCGGGCATATTCTTTTTGAAGCCGGATCAGGTCCGGATCGAAATAGGCTACCTGCTTGCCGCCCAGGTCCGGCTGTTGTCTATAGATCCCGTCAGTGGCGGAAAACTGGCGATGTACCAGCAAATCCATAAATATGTATATCCCTTTTTGCTTTAGCTGCCAGATCAGATAGTCCAGCTTTTTCATGGACTCTGCGGACAGCTCGCGGGTTCCGGCCTGATTTCCGAATATATTGGGCAATGCCCATGGTGCGTCCATGTGGTGCAGGCGCACCAGATTGACTCCCATGCGGGCAAGTCTTTTGGCCAGCGTATCAGCCTGGGCCTGTTCCGGAAAGCAGGAGCCGGCCGTAAGGTTTGTGCCCCAGAATCGGGCTTCGGTACCGTTTTCGAATACCAGCCGGTCGCCCTGAGCACGCAGGAATCCGTGTTTACCGGCCGGGGTGTCCAGAAGCCCGGACCAGTCAGCGTAATGGGCGGCGCTTCCGTCGGCAGGCACGGCTACCGGGTACCAGCTGCCCTGATCAGCCGGACCTTTGGGTGGCGCAGCGGGACCAAGTTTTTTTCCTTCATGCTGAAAAGTAAGGTACAGATCATCAAACCATGCCGTACCGGTTGCATTGCCTATGACCGTCAGTACCTTGACATAAGCAGCTCCCTCAGGTACTTTGTATTCCCTGCGGAAGTAGGTCCAGTCTGTGGTACCCTGAGCTTCTCCGGTTACCAGCTGATAGCTGCCGGTCAGTTCCATAGAGGTATTTAGAAACTCAAGTGTAATCCTGGCCATTTCCCACGCTTGCTTTCCTTTTACCACATCCAGGGTGCGGAGCCAGCCTGACAGCTCTGCGCGGCTGGCTTTGTCCGGCAGAGGCACGATCTGGTGCGCACCGGTCCATTTTGCCTCTTCCGTAGTTACACGCAGACTGTAAGAACCGCTGCGGGCTTCGGATGAAAGCGCACCACCCCACATTTCCCAGTCGCTTTCTCCGCTTTCAAAGTCGTGATTGTAAAGAGCGTTTTGAGCAATTCCTGCATGCAGACAGGAAACCAGCAGAACCGGAAGAAAAAAATGCTTCATTAGACTTTATAATGTGTAAAAATGCTTCAAATCCAGTGTAAAATAGTGATTTTTTTTATTCAGGCTGCAAAAACTAACACACAAATATTAGGTTATTATCATATATTTTGTTTCATTGTATGGATAGGTAAAGGTAATTTTAAACCATTTTTTGCATGTCAAAGACCATTATTGTATCAAACCGTTTACCAGTCAGTATATCCCGCAATCAGGACAATGAGTTGGAGTATAAGCCCAGTGCCGGTGGTCTGGCCACTGGTTTAGGTTCTATTTACAAGCAGGGCGATAATATCTGGATCGGCTGGCCTGGTATCTATCTGGAGAGTGAGGAAGAAGAAAAAGAGGTAGTCTGCGAGCTTAAAAAAGAAAATATGGCCCCCGTATATCTTACGCAGGAGGATATTGAGCTTTTTTACGAGGGTTTCAGCAACTCGACCTTGTGGCCTTTGTTTCATTATGTACCAAAATATGCACAGATTCAGGAGTCTTTCTGGGATTCCTATAAAAAAGTCAACGACGAGTTTGCCCGGGCGGTACTGGAGCTTGCCGAACCGGATGATCTTATATGGATTCATGACTATCAGCTTCTGCTGCTGCCCAAGCTGATCAGGGATGAGCTTCCTAACGCTACCATAGGGTTTTTCCAGCATATACCTTTTCCCAGCTATGAAATATTCCGGATACTGCCCTGGCGAAGAGAGCTGCTCAACGGGATGGTAGGCGCCGACCTGATCGGATTTCATACCTTTGATGATGTACGTCACTTTCTGAGTGCAGCCAGCCGGATTATAGGTCTCGATAATAAAATGGGGCAGATCAGGGTCAAGCACCGGGTGGTCCAGATCGACTCTTTCCCGATGGGAATTGACTACGAAAAATTTGTCAATGAGCTGGGCTCGGAAAAAGTCATTGAAGAAGTAGAAAACTATAAGCATTATCTGGGTAATAAAAAGCTGATCATATCCATTGACCGTCTGGATTATTCCAAGGGGATTCCGGAACGGCTGAGAGCTTTTGATCTGTTTCTGGAGCAGTATCCGGAGTATCGAGAGCAGGTATCGCTCGTGATGGTGGTGGTGCCGTCCAGGGATCAGGTGGATCTCTACCGGAAACTGAAAAATGAAATCGATGAGCTGGTCGGAAGGATTAACGGTAAATACGGCAACCTGACCTGGATGCCGATCCATTATTTTTACAGGGGATTTCCTTTTCATACCATTGTTGCTTTTTATACCATGTCCGATATTGCGCTGGTCACTCCTTTGAGGGATGGTATGAATCTGGTCTGCAAGGAGTTTATCGCCAGCAAGACGGACAAAAACGGAGTGCTGATACTGAGTGAGATGGCTGGTGCATCCAAAGAGCTGTCAGAGGCGTTGATCATCAATCCGTTTGATATTAATGAAATGGTCTATGCGCTCTATCAGGCCTGTATTATGCCGGAAGATGAGCAGCACAGGCGTATCGAGGAGCTGCAGCATATTGTGCGGCGTTATGATATACACAACTGGGTACAGCTGTTCATGAAGCGGCTCGACAGTACCAAAGAGCGTCAGGGCGAGCTGGAAGTAAAGCGTTTTACACGCTCTTTGCAGACCAGTATGGTACAGCATTATAAAAATGCCCGGAAGCGGATTCTTTTTCTGGATTATGACGGTACGCTGATGCCTTTCAACAAGGATCCGGAAAAAGTACGTCCCGACAGTCAGCTGCTGGATATTCTCGATAAAATATGCAGTGATGAAGACAATACAGTTGTCATTGTCAGTGGCCGGGACAAGGAATCGCTGGATCAGTGGCTGGGACATCTCCGGGCCGATATGATTGCCGAGCATGGCGTATGGCTGAAAGAAAACCGGCCTTACTGGAGCCTGTTTGACTATATCACGGATGAATGGAAAGGAGAGATCAAGCCCATACTGGAGATGTATGTAGACCGTACTCCGGGATCCTTTATAGAGCACAAAGACTATTCGCTGGTCTGGCATTTCAGAAAAGCAGATATTGCCTTCGGAGAGCTTCGTTCCCGCGAGCTGATCAATCATCTGCAAATCATGCTTACCAACAGCAATATCCGGATTCTGGAAGGCAATAAGGTTGTAGAGATCAAAAATTCGGAGATCAACAAGGGGCGTGCTGCCCTCAAATGGCTGCAGGAAGAATATGATTTTATTATGGCCGTGGGAGATGACTGGACGGATGAAGATACTTTTCAGGTGATGCCGGAATCGGCCTATACCATCAAGGTCGGATTTTCACCGACCAATGCCCGCTATAACATAGAGTCGCATGAGGATTTGCGGAACCTGCTGAATCTGCTGGCAGAAGAAACAGCCGAAAGTATTGGCGCCGGACAAAAAAAATAACACCGGCTACGGTGTTATTTTCTGGTTTTTGGAGGAAGTCTCTTCAGGCGGCGCCTTTAACGATTCCCTGGACTGTTCAAATGAAACAATATCTGCCAGCGTATTTTTCTTCAGAAGATTTACTGTTTCTTCTTTTACTTCCATAAAGACGTTTCGGATACCACAGGATTCTTCGTCTTTACATTCATCGCAGCGTTCATAGTATTTGTAGCTTACGCAGGGCAGCAGCGCTATCGCTCCGTCAAACAGCCGCACTATGGTGGCGAGGTTTACCTCGCCGGGTGGTTTGATCAGGTAATAACCTCCGCCTTTGCCTTTTTTGCTGTTCAGGATACCGGCATTGCGCAGGTCCAGAAGGATCGCTTCAAGAAATTTTTTCGGGATTTTCTCCTCTTCCGCAATTGCACTGATCAGGATAGGGCCCTGATCATATTTTCTTGCCAGATTTACCAGCGCGTTAATAGCGTATTTGGCTTTTTTAGAAAGCATTATTCATCGGGTCAGTCGGTCAAATGTATGTATTATAAAGTAATTAGTCAACTAAGCTTTCTGATAAACGGTACAGAGTCTGGCTTATTGGCTGATTCTTATTTTTTTAGTGACATAGAAGCAGACCGAATAGATGGCAAGAAACAGAAAGCATATCATAGAGCCCAGACTTTCACGAGCTTCTTCCATGGATATGGTTTTCATGGACATGGACTGATTGCTGAGCTCATCGCTGATCCACCGGGTCAGGGAAGGCGGAAAGGTATACAGTGAAAAGCCCAGATAGAGCAGGGCCAGCGGAATGATCAGAAAAAACGGATAGCGGCCGCGGGAAACCATAAAGCTTATTGCTGCCGGCACAAGATAAAACGGAATCCATATATACGGATCGGGATCATTGATCTGAACCAGCGCAAAAAGAATAAAAAGCAACATGGCCAAAAGAGCTGTATATTTCATGATTATATCGGTTGTTAAGAAGATCTGACATAGGAAACAAAGCCGGAGGCAACCAGGTTTGCGGTTTCGGCCGGTAACTGCGGATTATATCCGTGCAGCCATACAGTAAACTCATCCAGCAGGGCAGCGCTGAGGGCTTCCCTGTTTTCGACAAAGCGGTTGAATGAGGCAAATTCTATAAATACGTGCAGAATATGTTCGTCAAGCGATGAGCAATCGTGCTCCCTGCAATAGCGGCGAAGCAGCTTTTCCATTTCTTCCTGAAAGAAATCATATTCCAGCGCTTCATCCAATGAGCTTGCCATCGCAGATATTTTTCAGTGTGATCGGATCTATATCATGTACGCCCTCAAAGGTAATTACCCTGAGGTCCGGTTTGAGAAGCTTCATTTCCTCCATGCGTACCATATGTTCTTCTTTCAGAAAAGGATCCTGTCTGCCATATACAATGGTGATGTCTTTGGTCAGAAACCGACGTATGCTGAACTCAAAGTCATGGTTGAGATCCGGTGGAAATACGCCTGCCCAGAGTATGATCCGGGATACCGGTATATCACTCCCGGCCAGCCAGCGGCATACCGTGGCTACTCCCTGGGAGAAGCCCAGCACGTTCAGCTTTACGGAGCGCCAGTCGATCTGCTGTCCGAGCTGCGTATAGAGAGAAGTCAGAAAGTTGCTATAATCGCTGATATCGTCCTCCCGATCTGTTTTAGTCATCCAGGAGGCTCCGGTACGCCCGCTGAATCCCTGAAGGTAAAAGCGGTGCAGGGCTTCGGGAGCGATGATAAGCGTTTCACTGTCAGAAATAATTTCAAATTTCCGGATAAAATATTCGGCCAGCTGTCCGTATCCGTGGCATACAATCCAGACATTCCGTATTGCTTCGCCCGGCTCACCGAGTGTAAAATACCTGGCTGTTTTTTGTATCTGAATAGTGTTTTTCCGTATCATGCTATATAGAACAAATTTACATGAATTTGTATTACATTCAGAGAACAAAAACTGACAGGGAGTGAAAAAAATTGTGATTTTTGGTGCAGGGCGCTCGTCTGCAGCTCTTATTGATTATCTGGCTGCACAGGCTGCTCAGTCGGACTGGCATATTACTATTGCAGACAAAGTGGCTGGTTCTGGGCTGGGTTGGCTCAGAGACAACAGCCGGGTAGAAATTGCCGAGTTTGATCTGAATGACGCACAGAAAAGAAACAGGCTGGTAGGAGAGGCGGATGTGGTTATTTCTATGCTTCCCCCCTTTATGCACGCAGAAATTGCCGGAAGCTGCCTTGCTCAGAAAAAGCATTTTATGACGGCGTCTTATGTGTCGGAAGAGATCAGAGCGATGGATGCGGAAGCCAGAGAAAAAGATTTACTTTTTTTAATGGAAACCGGTTTGGATCCCGGTATCGATCATATGTCCGCTATGAAAGAGATCGATGCTATCCGGCAGAAAGGAGAAAAGCTCAGAGCCTTCCGGTCCTATACAGGTGGGCTGGTATCGCCCGGGTCTGATACCAACAGCTGGCACTATAAAATTACCTGGAATCCCCGCAATGTCATTCTGGCCGGTCAGGGCACGGCTACCTGGCTGGAAAACGGACGGGTCAAGTATCTTCCCTATCATCGCCTGTTTGGCAATACCGTAGGGGTCAATGTGGAAGGACATGGTATGTTCGAAGGTTATATGAACAGGGATTCACTGCATTATCCGCCGCTCTACGGACTGGATACGATTGATACCTTTATCAGGGGCACACTGCGGAAAGCGCCTTTTTGTGAAGCCTGGAATTGTTTTGTCCAATTGGGGATGACCAGCGATGCTTTTACGCTCAACGACTCCGAAGAGCTTACCTGGGCAGAATTTGCCGAAGCTTTTCTGCCGGAAAGCAAAGGAAGCGTCAGAGAGCGCTTTATCCGTTGTCTGCAGCTGGAGGATAAACCGGAAGTCATGCGTCTGATTGATGAAAGCGGACTGTTTTCGGACCGTAAAACCGGTGTGCCCTCTGCTACTCCGGCCGTGCTCCTTCAGGCATTGTTTGAAGAGGTATGGAAAACAGAACCGGGAGACAGAGATATGATTGTCATGCAGCATCAGTTTGGGGTAGAAAAGGGAGAATCCGCCTATACAAAGTATAGTGCCCTGGTAGTCTGCGGCGATGACCGGCACTCTGCTATGTCCCGTACGGTGGGTTTGCCGCTGGCTATAGCCTGTCGTCTGCTGCTGGAAGGAAAGCTGTCATTGAGAGGAGTGCAGATCCCTGTAGCCGGAGAACTGTATGGACCGATCCTGCAGGAGCTGGAAACACTGGGTATACGCTTTGAAGAACGAACAGAATAGCCGGAGGCTGATTATCGGTGACTTCGAGGGCCTCAGTCTCCGATAATCGGTCGTTTGTCTGAGAGCTTCAAAAGCAATATTCTCAGAAAATCAGATAATAGGGACCTAGTAACTCTCTGAATTTTTCGGAATACTGATTTTGCGAATCCCTGATGATGATCGAGTCCCGCTTTGCTTCTTTTTTTGCAAATCCGCAGTGGACTATGTCCCGCAGCGGTTTGTTTCCTTCCCTGTGAAATACCGTATCGATCCGGTGGGCAAAAATACCGTATTGTTCCAGATGGCCGACCAGTACGGAAGATTCATATACGGGCAGCATATAGGTAAAGCAGCCATGGGATGACAGCAGTGCAGCTACTCCTGACGCAAGCTCTGCCAGGGAGAGCGCGGTACTGTGTAAAGCAAGATCTTTGTATTGATTACCTGTAGGAAGATTATCCTCAAAAAACGGCGGATTGCTGATGATGAAATCGAAACGCACCTCGCATGTTGTGACATAATCCTGAAATGAGGTATGCAGGACCTGCAATCGCCCGGACCAGGGAGATTCGGAAAAATTAGCTCCGGCTTCCTGCGAGGCTCCGGCGTCTATCTCTATAGCCGTAATAGTTGCTGTATCTGTTTTTTGTGCCAGCATAAGGGAGAGCAGACCTGTACCTGTACCGATATCCAGTATGGAGCCGTGCAGGGGAGGACTGGCCGTTGCACCCAGCAGGCAGGAGTCAGTGCACACTTTCATGGCGGACTGTGCCTGCTGTATGGTAAACTGCTTAAACCGAAAGAAAGAATTCTTTGCTCTCATTGTTTTGTGCAAAAATACGGGAATTTAATTAACCGGTATCAGAAAACAAATCTTTAATAAAACCCGATTCCCTGGTATGATATACTTTATTCTGTAATGGGGAATAAGAAATTAGTCGCTTTTTTATTGAAAAAATATTATATAATTTTCCGTTTGAGCTCAGGGGGGTAAAAACGGGAGTGGCTTTAGCCTGGATTCAGGGACAAAAAAAGAGATAACATAGCTATGTCCCATAGTTGGTCGTTTTTTTAGGTTGCTGTTAAATATTATTTTCTGTATGAGAGTATTGTATAGCGTAATTTTGGTTTTTATAGTTCAGGCAGCGTACGGTCAGATTATTGACACTACCTTATGGTCAACGGACGGTGAAGGGGTATATGCCATGAAATTGGTCGGTGACAAATTGTATATTGGAGGACGTTTTGACAACATCGGACCAAGTACAGGCTGTTTGTCAGTTGTAAAGAAAGATGAGTCATATTGTCCTGATTGTTTTCCTAAAATACCAGGAAGGACGGATGTACTGGTTTCAGATGGAGAAGGTGGAGCGTATGCAATTGGTCTCTTCAATGATAATAATCCGGGTTTTAAAATACTGCATATAAACAGTCAGTTTGAAATCGATAAAGAACTTTATTTTGATGATGGGACTGTGTCTTCTGCGAGTAAACTTGCTCAGACAAAGGATAGCTTGTATATTATTACGCCCAGTTCACATTGGAGTTTAAGAATACTTTCAAAAAAGACCGGCAAGGGCCGGAGTGTTTTTAATCATGCAGCAAACCTTGCCATCTCTGATATAAAGATAAAAGATAATACAGCATATCTTCTGGTAAATGGCAAACTCAAGATATATGACACGGATACGTGGACCGAGAAGAAGCCACCTAATCTGGATGTTTTATCTCAAAAGTATATTGACATTGACATCATAGAGGTCTCAGATAAACATTTATATGTCTATGGAAACTTTTACTTTTTTGTAAACGATCAGGAGAGGACCCGACTGGCCTCTTTCAATATAAATGATTATAGTCTTACAGATTGGAAACCGGAAGTAGATAGTCCCAATATAACAGATATTTTGTATAAAAGTGGCAGGATTTTTTTTAGCGGATCTTTTGCTAAAATTAACGGGGTTTCCCGTAATGGCATTGCTTCGGTTAACGCGGAAACGGGCCAATTGTATGACTGGTATCCAGATAGAGAAGTCTTTCGTGATAGTAGACTGCTGGAATTTGGTGATTCACTCATATTGGCTCCTGGAAAGAATATGTTGTTGAAAGTGGATTTATATAATGGGGAAACCCGGCAACTTGGGCTTCATCCGAGCTATCTGCATAATATTGGTGTAGTTGAGGTAAACGGCGCCATGCTGGTGGGAGGAAATTATAATTCTCTGTACTCGGTCAGGAGACGAAATTTAGCCTGTATTGATATGAAAACCGGTAGGGCTACCAGTTGGAACCCCCAAGCCAGTGATGTTGTATATACGCTGGAGCATATGAAGGGAAAGATTGTTGTTGGAGGAAGATTTACAAAAATTGGCAATACCGGGGTGTCACGGTTGGCAATGGTGGATACTGTTGATGGCTTGCTGACAGACTGGCGTCCCAGGTTTGATAATTCGGTCTATACAGTTATAAACTGTGAGGATTCCATTTTGGTTGTTGGAGGGTCTTTTTTAAAAGTCAATTCAATAGCCAGAAACTTTCTTGTCTCATTTAATATGAATGCTGGTGGTGAACTGACAAACTGGACTCCCAAGCCAGATGATTATATAAATAGTATATGCTATGGAGAGGGGAAGTTAATAGTATCCGGTGATTTTAGAGTTATCGGGAATAGCATAAGGCCCAGACTTGTGGCTTACGACACCGATAGCTGGACCTTGAACTCATGGAGTCCTGCTCCCAATGCACGTGTTGGTTCAATGAGTATACGGAATGATAAATTACTGGTAACTGGTTCTTTTGATTTTATATCTGGGGTTAAGAGACATAGTATGGCAATATATGATCTTAATACATTTGAAATGAGTGATTTTTGTGTTTTGGGATATGATATCTATGATCGTCACTACTGGGATGGAGAAACGCTTTTAACAGGCCTCAAAAAGAAAAATCAATGGAGGCTTGACTTTAAATATATGCTGGTGAAAATTAATACCAGAACCTCTGTTATTAGTTATGTGTACCCGGCAATGTATAATAATTTTCTATTTGACAAATACAAAGGCCGGTATATAATGGCGGGAAATGGATATTGGTGGCATCCGTATAAATATGGTGATGTATCTGGTAGTAATTTACTTATGTTGTCAGATAGAAAGTATGAAGGAACTATTACCGGAAAAATATTTCGTAACGACGAAGCCTGTGAAGAGGCAAGTGGATCTCCAATAAAAAATATAATTGTAAAGGCGGAAAATAAAACAGGACGATATTTCGCGTCTTCTGATGCCAGCGGAGCTTTTACTATTGAGTCTGATCCGGGGCAGTATGATGTCGCTCAGGTATTTAATGAGAAACAAAGCAGCCTGATAAGATCTTTTTGCCCTGATCCTGCACAATACTCTGTGGAAATTACTCCGGGTGCTGATACAATAAAAGGTAAGGATTTTATTAACAGAGTCACGGAGTGCTCCTTACTGGAGGTTGACATCTGCACCTTTAAAAGAAGAATTTGTACCAGTAGCGGAACGGCTGTTTCCGTTTGTAATAATGGAAGCATCGATGCATATAATGTTTTGCTGAAAGTAATTATCCCCAAAGGATCGATTCCGGTCAGAAGTTCGCTGGAATGGGACTATGTGCGGGATTCAATGTTGGTGTTTACCATTCCTAAAGTAGACGCGTTTGGCTGCTATTCCTTTTCTCTTATTGATTCGGTAGAATGTGACCTGAATCTGGTTAGCAAAACCATGTGTGTCAAAGCTTATCTGATGACGAAAGATGAGAATAGCTGTAATAATGATCCGGGAAGATCATATCAGTCTGTTCCTGTTCAAATCAATTCGTGGTGTCAGGACAATACAGCCAGATTTTCTGTAAAACAGACTTTGAACGAGTCACACAAGTCATATTTTGATATACGTTTATTCGAAAATGATACGCTTGTCTATAAGGAAAGAAAGAGCAGACTTTCCGAACAGGACTCTCTGGTATTAAACTATCCGTTAGGCAACAATACAGTCAGGCTGAATATAGATTGTTATCAGACGGATGATAAGATTATAACTGCACAAGCTGTGGTGGAACCTTGTAACTCTACGCCTGCATTTCCGAAACTGTCCAACTCCGCCTTTCAGCACGACGCTTATGATGATTTTGAAGTTCACTGTCAGGAGGTAGTATACAGTTTTGACCCTAACGACAAGCAGGTTTCACCTATTGGAACCGGACCGGAAGGGTTTGTTAATAATACTGATATTCTTGAGTATATTTTGCGATTTCAGAATACGGGTAGCGATACGGCATATAAAGTGGTGGTGATCGATACGTTAGATGTAAATCTTGATATCCATTCGTTCAGGCAGGGGATATGCTCACATGATTATATGTTGAAGGTAAGTGGTAAAGACCGGCCTGTATTAACCTGGACTTTTGATAATATTTTTCTGCCCGATAGTGCGACAAATCCGGACGGGAGCTGCGGGTTTATTAAGTTTGCTATTGCGATGATACCAAATCTGCCAGTGGGAACTGTCATTGAAAATAAAGCTGCTATCTTTTTCGATATAAATGAACCGGTTATTACCAATCAGACAATTAATACCATTGGAGACTCGACGAGGATCATTACCAATTATGATAAAGGGGGACTGGTAACTTTCGGAGACCACTTAATTGCCGGCGGAGCATCTGCGCAATGGGTTGACTATCTGTTTATTTATCCCAATCCGGCAAATGAAAGTAGTCAGCTGGAAGTCCGGAGGCAGCATACCGAAGGGAAAAAGGAAGTTGTTCTGTTGTCTTATACAGGTAGTGAAATTGCCAGGGATATGTTTTATGGCAGCAAATATCCTATAAAAAAGATATTGCCTGAACAACAGGGAATATACTTTGTCAGAGTGATTTTTCAGGATAAATCTGCTGTTTTAAAAATGATCGTAAAATAGAAAGTCGCTTTGAAATAATGATATTAATATAATAACTACCTGGTAATAGTTTTTTGTAGTTTGCAAATCTATTGTGATTGCATACTCACTAAGAGAGCGAGCGGTTTTTACTTCATGCTGGTAGCATTTTATCTTGTAATGTTTTGTTGCCGGTATCCTTATCTTTACCGGTTCTCTAAATTCTTTCCACTGTATTTGTTCTTTGTAATCATAGAAGCTTATGACTAACTACAAGATTAGGTGTTTTTTTTGAATAAATTTTTGATTTTAAGTTGGTTATTAGGTAATCTTCATGCCAAAAGCATAAAAACAGGAATAAGCTTCACTGACTGTCGTGCAGTAAACGTTTATCTTTCCACTTTTTTCCAACAGAGCGTTTCTGTCTTCGACAGACTCAGCCCCTGCCGACAGCCGCATCGCGATCTTTGAGGTCTGAGTCTTAAACTTCTTTCTTTTAACGTTTAAAGCCGATATAAATTAAAGTATAGTGAGACACATGCCCTGAATTTTATAATTTTATTGTTTAAAATGTGTGAAAATATTACATGTATATTTTTGTGATTGTATTTCAGAGAAAGGTTGACCAGCCGGACATATGTATATTTACTGTGCAATTTTTTATCTGAAATGTGTTATTTACATATGTATTAATTGATGATTTTATGTCAATTAATCACGGCTTGATTTTTAATTGTGGATAATCCATATTTTGAATAAATAATTAATTATTTAGTTTTGACCTGTTAATTTTTGTCAGCCGCTACAGGCTTAATCTTCGTATTTTTTGATTGCACCTGCATTTGTAAGAATACATATTAATCGTACCTTTTGTATTTCATGTAATTGTATGTTTTATTAAGAAACGCATCAAAGCTGTGTTTTATAAACAATAATTAATATGTGCGGGATAGATATGCCCTGTTTTATCCATATATACATACGATCAGTACTGTATGTGCTTTTTATAGGCTATATGACCGGATGTGGTGCTGAAGATCCTGATCAGAAACGTAAGTCTGTATCGGATAACAGACCATATGAGCAGCCGGCAGCAATGGTTTCAACCGGAGCATATGCCGCAGAAAAAGCATCCGTGCCGGACAGTCTTACAATCAATGAATATATGGCCTGGCTGTATGGCCAGTCAGGTATGACGTATACCGAATCCGAGAATCAGGATCTTAAGGTGTCTCTGCTGTACAGACCGCAGGTACTGGAGGCGGCCATGGCTGGCGAAACGCCCTCTGAACAGGCGTCCAAAAACGGGTATCTGTACTTTGAGCTGTCCTGGCTCGACAAGAAAATCAGTGTCAGTAAAGCATCCGGAGACAAGGAGCGGCTGGCGGCCGGGATTCGTGAGTCCCTGCTGGCAGAAACCGGCTCTGGTGTGGTATACAATACAATTGTGGAAGTATTTCCTCCGGTGCTTCTCAATCAGCCAGGCAAAATGCTGGTGCTGGTACCTGCTTCATCGTTCCGGGACTGGATCGAGCTGCGCTTCAGAGGAGAGAAAACGGGGCTGGAAGACGCGGTATTGCGTCTTACCGGCGATGATATAAAGAACTTACCCAACCTTAAAATATAGTCAGGCATGTTAGCATCTATACGACGATACGGCCGTGCGATCGCCTTGTTTTTACTGATGACAATCCTTCCGGGATTGTTTCCGACACCGTCCTATGCGCTTACCTCCGGACCTTCGCAGCCGGAGACCCAGCAGTTTGCCCCGGCGGGCATGGACAATATGGTGGATCCTTTTACAGGTGATTTCAGCTACAATATCCCTTTGCTGGATGTGGGTGGCTATCCGATCAATATCAACTATGCCGCAGGCATTACGCCCGATCAGGAATCAAGCTGGGTGGGCCTAGGCTGGAACCTCAATGTGGGTGCGGTCAACCGCAGTGTACGGGGTATTCCCGATGATTTTGCGGGAGATCCGGTCACAACTACCTATACTGTCAAACCCAATCAGACATTCGGGCTTAATTTTTCCTTTAATCCTGCCAAGCTGGAAATATGGGGATTTAAAGCCGGAGCAGCGGCCAATATGAGCCTTTATTACAATAATTACAACGGCTTTGGTTTCTCAATGGGTGTCAGGCCTTCTATAGATCTGCCGATTAGCAGCAGCTCCAATTACAAAATCGGTCTTGGCGCCAATATCGGCCTGGATTCAGAGGGTGGGGCTTCCATCACCCCTTCAGTGGGTTTGGGCCCCAAGCAGGATAAGCAAAATCTGGAAACCAGCCTTAACGCCACCCTAAGCTTTCCTTTCAGCACCAGAGAAGGGCTCAAAGGTATGACACTTGCAGCTTCAGGGTATACTACCAGCAAAAATGCGGAAGGAAAAAGCCGAAGGCACTCTTCAGGAAATATAGGAGGTTTTCTGGGTTTTGCCTATCCGACCTATACGCCCTCCGTCAGTCATGACCGTGTCAATGTCAACGCCACGGTTTCGCTGAGCGCTGAGCTTACTAATCCGGCTCTGGAACAGGGACTGATCGGAATAGGCGGATACTACAGCGGGCAGTTTCTGCAGGATGCAAGAAAAACCAGTCCGGCTTACGGGTATATGTATGAGGGACTTGACGGAGGCAATGATCAGGCCATGTATGATTTTAACCGGGAAAAAGACAATAACGGGTTCAATGATGCGACCAAAAATCTGGGGGTTACAGCTCATACCTATGATATTTACAGTGTATCCGGACAGGGGGTAGGCGGTACCTATCGTTTGTTCAGAGGAGATGTCGGGCATGTAGGTGATCCGGTCAATACGGAGCAAAATCATATCGGGGAGCTGGGTGTCGGGCTTGGCGCGGGCGCTGCTCCCTCGGTCAAGGTCAATGTCGATCTCAAATACAACAATGTGGGAACTATTTCTTCCCGCTGGAGCAATAGCCGTATCCAGCAGTTTCAGGACCCTGCTCAGATCGTCAATTCAGATCAGGAGCGGGTATACTTCAGGAGAGTCGGGGAGCCTGCACCGGAAACTGACGGAGTTTTTGTCAGCAATGTACAGAAAGGTGCCGTACCCTATACCTACAATCTGATCGGCAGTCAGGGAGTGCTGGACGGAACACTTGTCCCTTACCGTTCTGAAAATATCGGTCGCGTTGTGACCGGACCGGAAAACCGCCGTACCCATCGCCGCAAGCGAAACAACCAGTTTACCTATATCACAGCCGCAGAATCCGGAGTGGCAAAGCTCAGTGAAGGCCGTGACAATACCCTTGCAGAAGCGGTGCAGCCCATCCGCAATCATAAGACGGGTTTTCAGAAAAAGAATATTCCAGCTTCGTCCAGCCAGATTTTTTCTTATCAGTACGAGGAGCTGCCTCGCGTTGACCAGCACAGGAAGGGACATCATATCACCGAGATCCGTGTTACGGACAATTCCGGAGCCCGCTATCATTATGGGATACCCGTATATAACTCAAAGCAGGAAGAAGTTACTTTTTCTGTGGCTACCTCCAATCGTGAGCAGGCAAGGCAGACCGGACTGGTGACTTATACCCCGACCGAAGCCTCGGAAGGTAACAAAAGCGGACTGGATCATAGCTTTAACAAGGTAGAAACATCGCCTTATGCCACATCCTACCTGCTTACGGCCATCCTTTCATCCGATTATGTGGATAGTGATGGTATTCCCGGTCCTTCTGACGGAGACCTGGGCAATTACACCAAATTCAACTATGTCCGTACTTCTTCTGCTTTCCAGTGGCGCACTCCTTATCAGGAGGGTATGGCTTCGTTTACCGATGCCATGGAGAGCAAAACCAACGATGACAAGGCCAACTACCTGTATGGAGAAAAAGAAATATGGTACCTGCACTCCATCGAAACCCGCACGCATGTGGCCGAGTTTCAGCTGTCGAAGCGTCAGGACGGACACGGAGTCAAAAACGATCGGGGAGGACTGAGCAAAACAGATCAGAATACCCTGTATAAGCTGGATAAAATTCGCTTGTTTGCCAAGGCTGATCTGCTCAACGGGCAGCGTATACCGCTCAAGACCGTTCACTTTGATTATGATTATACCCTTTGTCCCAATACGCCCAATAGCAGCGCGTCAGCTCCTTCCTATTATCCGGGCCATCCGGGCAAAGGCAAGCTGACACTTCGTAAAGTATGGTTTACCTATGGCAGCTCCGGCAAAGGCATGCTCAATCCCTATGTGTTCCACTATGCCGATACCGATTTTGACGGCATACCGGATAATAATCCGGTCTATCAGCTGAAAGAATACGATCGCTGGGGCAATTACAAAAAGCAGCAGGCGGGCGCTATGCGCAACGAAGCCTTTCCCTACACGGACCAGGTCAAGGATACGGTCGACCGGTACAGCGCTGTCTACGCGCTTACCTCTATCGATACGCCTACCGGTGGCACCATACGGGTACACTATGAGAGCGATGACTATGCCTGGGTACAGGATAAGCGGGCGGCCCGCATGTTCAGGGTGCTGGGACTAAGCAGCAGCGCCGGAGGTACACGTAGCAATAAAATATACAACGGTCCTGGCAATATTACCGGCAATCTGTATCTGCATGTACGGCTCGATGAGCGGTTCAAGGCAACGAGTCAGGCTGAGGCCAATGAGATTATCCGCAGGCAGTATCTGGCTGATATGGATCTGATGTACTACAAGGCAAAGCTCAATGTAATCAATGCCGCCAGCGGGGTAGGCGAATACAAGGAGTATGTGCCGGGCTATACCGAGATTGATATAGGCCAGTCGCAGGCAGCACGGTCCGATACGGTAGCGGCCGGATACTATGATATAGCGGTCATAAAGCTCAAAGAAGACCGGACAGACGGGGCCAGGTCCCGTGATGTGCATCCTATTGCCCGCAATGGCTGGATGTATGCCAAGCTTTATCTGCCCAGAGAGCTCAAGGATCTCAAGGATGCCGATTCGCTCAGTGTACTGGGCATTGTAAAAACCCTGCTGGGGCAGATCGACGATATTCTGACATTTTTTACCGGATTTGCCAATGTCATGGCGATCCGGGGCAATAGCGATACCATAGTACCTGAGGAGTCCTTTGTACGTCTCAATGACCGTGACAGGATAAAATACGGTGGAGGACACCGTGTCAGAGCCATTGTGATGGCTGATAACTGGAATCTGATGACTTCCCGGAAAGAAACCGGCGGGGCGAAAGAAGCCGCGTTTTACGGACAGAAATATGATTATGTCCTTACGGAAAAGAATGTGGACGGCAAGCCGGTCAGCTCTGGTGTAGCGGCCTGGGAACCTATGGTAGGCAATGATGAAAACCCCTTCCGCAGACCAGTATATACCGTCAAGAAAGTGCCGCTGGCACCAAGCCGGGAGTTTTATCTGGAAGAGCCTTTCGGCGAAATGTTTTTCCCGGCGCCTACAGTGGGTTATAGCCGGGTAGTGACTACACCGGTCCGGATTACCGGCAGCGCGTATGATGTGAAAAATCTCAAAGGCAATGGTACCGGCTTTGTGGTGCAGGAGTTTTACACCGCCCGGGATTTTCCGACCATTACCCGGCAGACCGATCTGGTACACAAGCGGGACAAGCCCAATCTGGTCCTTACTTTTCTCAAGCTTGGCTCCAACGATCTGGTCACCTGCACGCAGGGCTACCAGATAGAGCTCAACGATATGCACGGCAAGGAAAAATCCAAAATGGTGATGCCGGATGCTCCTGCCGACGGCAGCGATAAGATCCGCCCCATATCGGCGGTAGAATATCACTATAAGCGGCTGGCCAATGGCACGCTGGACAATAAGGTACGCTATATCAACCCCAGCCAGCTGACGATCGAGGCAGAAACCGAGGCGGTACAAATGGGCACGGAGATCGATGTGATCCATGATTCCAAGTTTTACAAATCCGTGACGGCCGGCGGAGGGCTCGACTTCAACGTAAAGGGTATATTCCCGATTATTCCGATCGTGGTACCTTTCCCGCTGCCTACATTCAATGCCGAGGCCATTGAGTTCCGCTCTCTGGTCACTACCAAGGTGGTCAACCGCTATGGTATACTGGAGCGTACCGTGGCTACAGACAACGGGCAGACCATTACCACACGTAATCTGGCCTGGGACAAGGAAACGGGAGAGGTACTGCTGACCAGGGTAGAAAATGAGTTTCATGATCCGATCTGGAACTTTACCTATCCCGCTTACTGGGCCTATCCGTCTATGGACCCTGCCTATATCAACGAAGGCATCGTCTTTAATACCGGATCAACAGAAGCCATTGGCGCCCACCTCCGGGATGGCGACGAACTTCTGTGCCGTACCTCGGCAGGAACCGGTCTCGGATATTACGATGCCGTCCGTAACCGTATTGTCGATGACACGGGCAGGGAGATCACCGGTATTACCCGGATGAAAATCGTGCGCTCCGGCGCCCGCAACCTGCCTATGACCCCGATCGGTACCATCAGCTGCATGGACGACCCCATGCGCGATGGCAGCCGCCTGCAGTTTACCAGAGTACTCAATGCAGCAGCCACCGAATTTAAGTTTGTATGGAGAGCGGTCTGCAACTGCGGGCAGGACACTGATTTTGCCAATGCCAATCCTTTTGTGCAGGGTCGCCGGGGAAGCCTGCGCCCCTGGAAAAACCATACCTATATGACCGAACGGAAACAAACCAGGCTCAACAACAATCTGGATATACGAACCGACGGGTACTTTACCGATGAGTTCCGCGCGTTCTGGACCTATGCCTCCGGCCGTATGAATGCTCCGAGTGAGGAAGAGCTTACGCGCTGGCAGTACGTGACCGAGATCATGAACTACAACCCGGTGGGTATGGAGATCGAGAACAAGGACGCGCTCGGCCGCTACTCCATGGCACAGTTTGGCTACGGACGCAATCTGGCTGTAGCTACCTCTAACAACTCACAGTACCGGGAGTCCGGTTTCGACGGATTTGAAGACTATACCTACGGCGATTGCAACGATGACCATTTTAGCTGGAGAGAGCATGGCAGCTCCGTGCTCAGTGAGCAGGAAGCGCATACCGGACGCAAATCCATCAAAGTGGCAAAGAAAAGCGCCCTGAAAATCAGCAAGGATATTATTGAATGTGAGGAGAGGTAGGGGTGGTAAAGATACGTACTAGTGAACTAATTAATGACAGACATACAGATTTTAATAAAAATTAAACTACATACAATGAAAAAAGCAATAGCAATTATCGCGCTCATGGTCTTTGCATTGACAAGCAAAGCTCAGCAGGAAAACATACTTGAGTACCATGTAGATGAATGGGGGGTGTATATTGATACGTTTTTTATTAAAGGTCCTGTATATCCTACCGACAGCCTGTATATCCTGATCGGAACAGAGGAAAACCTGGGTGATATCAGGGTGTATAAGGACCTGACAAACTTTGATTATGAACATTCAGGAATTGAAGGTTGGCAAGCATTTACTCCATCAAATGATTACTGGACGGGCAGCAGAGGTGGGCGGGTCGCGATATTCCTTTCTGCACGAGACATGAAAGAGCTGATCCGGTATGTAACCATCATCATTAAACGGGAAGGTACTATTATCGGTCAGGTATCTGCTTCTAGCTCACTGGTAACCGGTACGGGATTCTTGCAACCCAGTCAGGATATATTTCAGCGGATTGTGCTTCTTCAAACCGAATCGGGCAACGTAATAAAGAATATATCAAATGAGGACCTGAAACTTGACTTTTATTCGCTTTCCGGACATTGGTATTTTAGAAATTATTTTCTGAATAAAAATGAAGAAATAAAACTTAATGATCTGGGTGTCATTATTATTCGTGATCTGACTTCTGATTATATGAAATCAATTAAAGTATTTTAGCATTGATCATTATCTGCTTGCAAGTCGATCAAAGTGGCAAAGAAAAGCGCCTTGAAAATCAGCAAGGATATTATTGAATGTGAGGAAAGGTAATTAAGTTAATTACAAAATACTATTTATCAACATATTATTCTAATAACCCAAATAATTATGAGAAGACTATTGTTTCTGTTCAGTTTACTTGTTAGTGTATTCTCGGTGAGTGCTCAAGGTGAGGATTATATTTCCTTTAATTCATATTCGGTTCGTGAGATAACGTGGATAAAAATTGACTCTTTTTTTATTAACGGACCTGTTTTCCCAAGTGATAGTGTTTTTTTTCTGATAGGGACTCAGGAAAATCTTGGGGACATTGCTGTATTTGGTGATACTGTGATTTTTCTAGGGGGATTGCATGATAATATGGAGGGAGTACGTCTTATTGATGAAAATCAGGATTACTATTCTAATGGGTTAATTATTGGGCCTCTTCCTGTAGAACCTGAGATGGTTGAATATGTAACAATCCTGATTAAGCGGGAAGGGCAAGTTGTTAAGAATGTATCTTTTAGAAATTCTATCATAACAGGAATGATGTATAAAGGGCCTTCGGAGATAAAAGTTGATCTTTTCTATAGTTCCAGTGAAAATGTCCATATAGTCAAAAATATTTCATCAGAAACCTTAAATGTAAGCTTTTATTCATTATTGGGACATATTATGATTTATGATAAGAGTATTCAAAAAGGAGAAAGTTTGAAAATTGAGGGACATGGGATTGTGAAAATTCTAAATACAGAAGAGTCATTAATTCAAATATTTAGAATATAATGAAAGGTTGTTTTTTAGCAAGCGTATTATTCATATTTTCCTTCTCTGGTTATTCACAGGGAGTTTGCAACCAATTAGGATTTGAGACGGAGATCCCTTTTCACAATTGGAGTGGCTATATAAACAATACTCAAGGTAATTGTTTACAGTGGCGTGATACAGTTTGTATTTCTCGAAGGGGAGTATATCAGTCTGATCCGAGAAGCTGGACCGGTAATAAGGTCTTAAATTTAAATACCCATTCTGTTATAACTGAAACAGATCCTGTTGTCAGATTTAATCTGATACATAAGGATTCAGTAATCAGAAATGGTGATACTTTGGTAGATGGGCCTACCAATATCATTAAGCTTATTAGTCCGGCTGAGAGTAATTATATACTACAGCTGGGTAATAGCAATAGAAATGATCACTCTGAGAAGATTACATTTAGCTTTGTGGTTACTGAAGAGACTCAGTATATTTCTTATTATTATGCCCTGGTATTAGAAGATCCGAGCAACCATACATCGGGTTTTCCCTATTTCTATGCCGAAGCCAAGCATAATGAGGAATTGATTGAATGTGAGGAGAGGTAGGGGACTTTTAATTAATCATATAACACAGATACTTAAAATTTTTAGTATGCAGTATAATGAAAAGCCGAATGTACGGTCATTCTATCAGATCAGGAAGCTGGCGTTTTTTTGTGGCTTATTCTTCTTGGTAAGCGTAATTGCTGTCGCTCAGGAAATTTCCTTTATCGGAGACAGTGTCTACATAAGTCCACGAAACCATACCTATCACATAACAAAACAGAATTTTAACTACAGTCCTGGGGGCGATCATACTTACGATATGCGTGGTGATTCGATCACTGTCACAGTGATCCGCAACGATGGGAAGATCGGGAAAACAGTGTTTGTATATAAGGTAAATCCTGAAGATACGACACAATACCAGTTCCAGCCTGTTGCTTCCAGCATTACTCCCAATGTAACATTGGCTTCATTCCAGCCCAATGGGGATTTTGCCATTCATATAGGGACCATGAGGCCTGACCGGTTTTGTAAAACAAAGGTGGAAATCTTTTCTCGTTCGAGAGCACAGTATTACCAGTCTCAGGAGTGCTATGTATTTAGTTGCCGTGGAAATTAAGAATATGTCTATGAGAAGCTTTTATTTCATTTGGTTTTTTCTTTTAGCCTGCGTACAGGGTATTGCCCAGGATCCGCATCAGGGATGTCAGAATGTGGATTTTCATGACGGCTGGTCAGGATGGACTGGCGGAACGAATTTCTTTAGTACAAAAGGAGGGACATGCAAGGGGCTCGATTGTGTCAACGGCACTTATTCTCACAGTACGCCTACAGATGTCAACAGGTTTAAAATTATATCCGATAGTGAAAATGATACAGACCCGATTGCTTGTTTTCCAATGGTAAGACCCGGTAGTGAGTACTCAGTCAGGCTTGGTAATGCTGTCAATGGAGCTCATACCGAGCAGTTAATATATGATTTTGTAGTAGACTCTACCGAACCATATTTCATATACCATTCGGCTTTTGTATTGCAAAATCCGGGTCATGAGCCTTATCAGCAGCCTTTTTTTGATGTAAGGATGTATCATATTACGGATACAAGTATGAGTTTGATCCCATGCTCTGATGTCGTATATACTGCCGGAGCCGGATTAGCAAATGTCAGTACAACGACAACCTATTGTGACACCAATATATCAATTCCTAATGGTCAGGTACAATATAGAGACTGGCATTCGACAAATGTGGATTTGTCAGATTATAAAGGTAAAACGGTCCGAATTGTTTTTACAACAGCAGATTGTTCTCCGTCACTGCACTTTGGTTATGCCTACATTGCATCCGAATGCATTAAAGGTGCGATTCAGGTTATAAGTGACGGACTGGTTTGCAAAGGAAGACCGATTCAGCTGGGCATGATCGGAATGGGAAATTATATCGGAGAAACCTATCTGTGGAATTTTGACGGGCACCCACAACCGGGTGCAAATCCGGTTTTTGTGCCCTCTACCGGAGGTCCGAAAGAGGTTTCGCTTACAATAACCTTACCAGGTGGAGGCAGTTGCTCTACGCTGGTGCTCAATCAGACCATTGTTATTCCGGAGAGCTGTGATCATCCTTCCTGCACCGACTGCATCACCTCCTTTTCTCCCATGCCGGGCAAGCGCTACCTGCTTTCGGCCTGGGTCAGGGAGCCGCTGCGCGATGTCACGCATACCTTTCTCAATACCGGTATACGGATCACGTACAACGACGGAGACTCGGCCATGGCCCTGTTCCGGCCTTCCGGACCGATCATTGATGGCTGGCAGCGTATAGAGCAGAGCTTTACCATTCCGGCGTATGCCTACAATATACAGGTAGAGCTGGTCAATGAGAGCGAAGGCAACGATGCGTTTTTTGACGATATACGGATTCATCCATTCCAGAGCAATATGAAGTCATTCGTCTACGATCCATCTACCCAGCTGTTGGTAGCCGAACTGGACGAAAACAATTACGCCACCTATTACGAGTATGACGACGAAGGCATACTCATCCGGGTCAAGAAAGAAACCGAACGCGGTATCATGACCATCAAAGAATCCAGAAACAACCAAAGCAAGCTGTTTAAAGACTAATTTTTTATGATCAGGGCTTTTACCATTCTATTTCTATCGGCGCTGTCCTGCGGCCTTTTTGCCGCGCAGCATACCGATTCACTGCGGGCAGACCAGTCAGAGCTGGTGAGCAGCGCTGCTTTTGAACTGAAATCGTCGCGCTACGATCAGATTCAGAGTACGCTCAGCACACCGCAGACCAGGGATTTTTTTGTAGAGAAATCCTACGGGGTAGTGATGCTTTCTTTTCCGGAACCATATCCTGCTGCCGGCTCGGTCAGTCTTACGCTGGAGCTGCAGTACGAAACACTGGAAAACAACGCGCTCTATCAGCATACCCGCACGGTCAGTCTTGCGCTGGACTTTGGCGCACACCGGCCCGCTGCCTGGGTCAGGCTGGACAATGCCCTGAAAATAAACGCAGAAATTACAGCCATTTCCGATATATCCGCTCTGGATGACCTGGTCCTTGACTTTACCATCCATAGTGAGGTATACCAGAAAATGACCTATACCGAAACCGTCAGCGGCATCGGCAAAGATCCGTCCTACATCGACTCCATGGGCAGCCTGCGGGTATACTGGGAGCCTCAGAGTAAGGCCGGGAGCTACGAGCTGGAGTGGACCTACGTCTCCAATCAGGATACCACCGATCCGGATCAGACCATACCGGTTTCAAGTATCAATCTGCATGGAAAGCAGCTGTTCAGAAACAACAGCTCCCGGGTCGAAATCACCGATACCAGCTATTTTATACCATTAATATATGAGCGGGGAGTGATCTTTTACCGGGTACGTCCCATAGGAAAAAATCTTTCAGGCGACCGGCCCGTAACGGTCAAGGGTGCCTGGACGCTCGGTGAAGATTTTACCAGTCCGGCATCCGTAGGTTCGGCGCATTATTTCGAATACGCCGGTCTGGAGCAGAAGCTCAACTGGCAGTCGAGCATCAGCTTTGCCGAAGAGGGCAAAAACAAAGTCGTGCTCAGCTATCACGATGGCACCGCCCGCAATCGCCAGGCAGTAACCCGCATCAACTCCGATGCCCGTTCGGTAGTCGGAGAGACCTTTTATGATTACAACGGTCGTCCGGTCATACAGGTGCTGCCCGTACCGGCCACCGAAAACAACCTGTATTATTTCCCGGATTTCAATCGTATAGACAGCGCTTCTACGGCTGTACCAATGTACAAGGCAAGCTACGACCAGTCGGAAGAGGGTGACGGATGTACGGTCAGTGCGCCGGCGCTGGATACCCTTCATGGCGGTGCTGCGCAGTATTATTCGGCCGAAAATCCTTTCGGCACAGATGGCAATACCGGGCAACATATTATAAACCGGGAACTGATACCCAATGCGGAGCAGTATCCTTATACCCAGACCCGTTATACGTCGGACAATACCGGACGTATCGCCGCACAGTCCGGGGTAGGTAAGGCCCATCGCCTCAATACCGGTCATGAGACCAAGTATCTGTACGGTGTACCGGATGATGAAGAGCTGATCCGCCTTTTCGGGCGTGAAATCGGGTATAGTGGCCATTATAAGAAAAATGTAGTCATTGACCCCAACGGGCAGGTGAGCGTATCCTATCTGGATATGGACGGCAAAGTAGTGGCCACCGCGCTGGCCGGAGGCAGTCCGGCAGGAGTCGATCAGCTCGCCGGAGAACGCGGGCGAGGCATCACCACCCAGTTGCTCAACACTATAACCAACGCGCTTGGCGCGGACAAAATCTCCAAAGAATACACCAAAAAAGTGGTCGTGGCCGAAAATAATACCAGCTACCAGATCAATTATAAGCTCACGGCCCAGCCTTATACCATACAATGTCTGGACCGCAGAGACAATGAGGTAAAATCCCTCAGTCTTTCGTCCCTGCTGGATATCCGGCTGCAACTGCTCAACTGCGGCACACCGCTTATCGATACCCTGCTGAGCATCGACGCCCCTTTTGGCGATATGACCAGCCAGCAGCGGAGCTATGACGGCACCGTACTTTTGCAGCAGGGAGAGTATGTGCTGAGCAAGAGGGTACAGATCAATGAGGACAAGCTGGAAGACTACCTGCGCTCGTACGTGCAGGATGTCAATTATGCCTGCGTTATTCCGGTAGGCGACTATATACACGACTCCATTGCGACTGTCGACCTGTCCGGTTGCGGCTATAGCTGCGAAGGCTGTCAGGACAATATCGAGGCGCTTATTCTGACGCTGGACTCAAGCCGTACAGAGGCAGGAGAACCCTTGCTCAGTGAAACGGAAAAAGAAGACCTTCGCTCCAGATGCTACAACCTATGCCGCAGCAATATCGCCTGTGCTTCCGCCCTCAACGGCATGCTGGGCGATGTGTCACTCGGAGGTCAGTACGGCGAGATCCGCGACAACCTGATGAGCAAGCCCGCAGTACCGTCGATCGACCGCGATAATTTTAACGATGTGGGTAATATAGACGAAGAGCGTTATGATGTTGATCTGCATGACGACGGCAACGGACTCGACGGCAATCTCATGGGCACACCCATTACCGGTATTGATGTGGAAAAATTCCGATTGTCGGTTTTTAACACATCCAACCTGCTCAAAAACCATACAGGCCTCAGCAATATTCATCCCGATTACCGGTACCCGCTTCGAATCACGGGAGGAGCCTGTCCGAACCAGCCGGAGGGATACAACCAGTGCCTGATGAAAGATGAGCTTGACCTTTCGCAGGTCACCTACCATGTCACCGACTACTATGGTACCGATGGCAAAAAAGTCTATGCCAAGGTCGTAAAGCGTGCCGACAATACCTGGTTTCCGGAGTTCTATTCCGAAGGACTGAGCGCCCTGGTGACCGTCGATGAAGAGCTGGGAGAATACAAAGTACCGATCCGCTACCTCAGGGACATGGCCATATTCGAGCTGTACTGGAAGCCCCATTTTGGCAACTATCTGGTCTTCTATCATCCGGAATATCCCTATCTGGTGCGATGCACACAGCAATACGACATCAATGAGTTTGAGTACAGGCTGGTTACTACCGAGACACTGTCCGAAGATACGGGACACAGGTTCTTCAACAACCTGGGAGAGGCCGTCATCATTGACAATGACCCGCTGTTTGACGAGTATCCTCAGCTGAAAACACCTTTCCGCCTGCTGTTTCAGAACTATAAAACCATACCCGGAGGCCCGTCCCTGTCCATGGTACAGGTGGCCAATCTGGGTTCCGAGTGTCCGGTATCGTCCGTGACCTGTCCCGGACTTACCTGTCCGGCCACCACCATCGATCTCAATGACCGGTTTTCATGGAGCCTGTTCAAGTCCATGTACATTTCCGAGCGCCAGAAACTCCTGCGCGGGCTTTCCATCAAAGAGGCCATTGCCGGCAGTTATTACAATGGCTGTATCGGCGATCCGGATTTCAGGCTGGCAGACGAAGCATCGGAGTTTTTCAGGGCCATTCCCTATGAGGTTGTCACCCCGGTGCCGCAGATCATATGTGTCGGGCGATGGTGGTGGACCCAGTGTCATGTTTTTACCCTCAATATCCGGAACACACGTTTTGCCTATCCTTTTCTCAACAGTCAGCAGACCTGTCAGATCTGGAGCTCGCGTCTCTATCAGGACAAAAGCCGGATTTTTTATCCGAAGCAATACGATCTGGGCGGAACTATGGCGCAGGGGCGCTGTGTGCGGGAGCTTTACGACAGTGTCACTGATACCACGTACGAGGTTGAGGTCAACTGTGCGGAAGACGACGAACGATACATCAATGAAGTCAATAATACCGCCATGCGTCTCCGCTACGAGCAGTGCGGGCTATGTCCGCTGGCCTCCGATCTGCAGGATTTTCTGGTCACTACCCAACGCAGTCGCCTGCTCAAGTCAGACACTGCGGTAGTGCTGGGCTGTCCGCCGGGTGTTTCCGCGCTGCAGCTGGGCGGAGCGCTTACCAGAGAGTTTATGGTAGGAGGTATCATGCCTCCTCTGGACTGGAAAGGCAATTACAACACCGGTACCCGTATACTGACGGGACAGCTGGTTTCGTATCAGGATGCGGGACGTACAATAACTGATAAAACAATCGGTGTTACCCTTGATTTCAGCAGCATTCCTTCAGGTATGCCGGTAGCTTTTGATTCACTGCGAATCTGCTGTCTCAACCCGACCGGAGCTACCACCTTTGACATGAAAGTATCGTACCGGGGGTACTATCATATATCCACCGATGCCTGGGTGGCCAGCCTGGACCTGGTATCACCGGCTCAGGAGAGCAACTACCGGGAGGCTGCCTTTACTGTCAGTGGTACAGTGACCGGCATGCGGCTGGATTCCTGTACCATAGCGCCCAATTGCGCGCTTACTTCCGTAGCCCGCAATATTACTGGTTTTCTGAATGTGCTCAATATGGAAATGATTTATGAGAAAGAACGCCATATGGTGGCGGCCGATACAGTCCGGCTGGCAGAGGATTCGCTGATTTATTTCTACGAGCATCCTCTCCGTTCGCTGCTGGATATTAACGGTATTGATGAGGAAGGAAATTTACTTGTGGAGCTGGAGGATATAAAGCCCAGGTGGCGCAGCTCAGTGACCGGCTCAACACTGGATGGTGAGCTCTTTTACGGAAACAATGTACTGCAGCTGAGCATAGAGCCGGAGGAAAGCATGGTATCGCTCGACTATACTGAAGTAGAGTACTATACCAATCTGCGTCCTGTAAGTGATGTGAGCGGCTGCCCCGGCAATGACTGCCCCATCGGAAAGTTTACAGCCGATGCTGTTACGTTTGACAACAATGAACGCAAGCGATATACACGCGTGGAGATCAGCGTACCGCTGTACACCATGACCATCTGCCGCAAAGCGGTAGTGCAGGGCAATTAAGAACAATACGAACATAGATCATTGAGATACCTGATTATATATGAAACTTTTTAATCTGATAGGGATACTCGTATGTCTGGCTGTTGCGGTGCGCGGTCAGGAGTGCAATTTTTCAGTGCAGAGCCGGCCGGTGAGCTGTTTCGGCAGTGTGGACGGATCGGCAGAGATCTGGTACAACGGCAGCCTGCTGGTGCCCGGTAATAACAACAATAATGGCAATCCGCCCGGCTGTGCCGTAGCGGAAACCAGTCCCTACAGCTGCGCAAGCCCCGTACCCGGAGCAGAGCAAAGCTCCGAAACCAGCGGTGTCGTAATCGTACCGGCGGGCAAAACCCTGTATCTTACGGCCGCTTCCTTTGACGGCAATATACGCTTCACCGGCAGCGGTACGCTGATCATCTGCGGACAGGCAGTGGTACGCAGCTTCGAGATGAACAACAACAGCCAGCCGGTTACCATCATTATTAACGGAACCATGAGCCTGAGCAGTCCTTCGCTCAATCTGGATGCGCAGAGCACGGTAAAAAATTACGGGCGGCTGACACTCGGCCAGACCGTCGGCTTCAATGGCTATCTGTACAACTACGGGATACTGCAGGCTGAGCAGACACTCAATATCAATGCCCCCAAAGGCGTGCTGTACAATGCAGGTGAAATCGATGTAAAGGGCTCACTGACCAATTTTAACGAGGCGCTCAACGAAGGCATGCTTCGGGTAGCCGGCATGCTGCACAACAATGGTGGTTCCGGTCTGGTCAACCGGTGCAGGGTAGAGGCGGGACAGCTGATGAACTCAACGACCATGGAAAACCATGGCCGTGTCGGAGGCCTGCATGGCGGAGAAGCTTCGGTCAATCTGGCAGGAGGCAGTCTCTATAAGGGATACGGCGGCAGTCTGCTGAAAAGCAGCGACATTATTGTAGACGGGATAGCGGAAGGCAGCGATACAGCCTGCGCGGCGATCCGTGTAAGCGGTTCTACCCTGATCAACGGATCTGGCCTGCTTCGCGGCAAGCTGGATTTTTGTGATATCAATGGAATAGAAACCAATACTGGCACCATTCAGAGTCCCGCGGTTACGGATTGTCAGTGTCCCGCCAACGGCGACGGGCAGGGCGGCAGCGGTGCCGTTACGGCTTCAGTGGAATGGAGCGGCGGCACGCCGTTCAATGGCGGCGGCAGTGTCCGTGGTCTGAGCGCCGGCAGCTATCAGGTGTCGGTAGAAGTAGAAGGATGTCCTGCCTGGGATACCGTATTTTCCATAGGTACACCGTCCCGTATCCTGTCGTCTGTGCAGGTCACGGATGATGAAGCGACCGTATCGGCTTCAGGCGGCAACGCGGGAGGGTTTCAGTATCTCTGGAGAAAGCCGTCAACGGGTTGGCAGACCCTGGACAGCTCTCCGGTGCGGGCCTTTGCTTCGGCCGGAAGCTATACCGTGACTGTCGTTGACAGCAAGGGTTGCGAAGGCGATCCGCTTCCCTTTGTCATACAGGACAGCGGGCCAGGTGATGAATGTGATTTCAGTGTGGTGGTGACGCCGGTTACCTGTTACGGAGGCAATGATGGTACCGTAACAGTATACAAAGACGGTGAGCCGCTGACCATACCGGGAGGCGGCAATGGCGGCGGCGGGGGAGAGCCGGGAGACGGAGGCATACCGCAGGGCAATCCCGGAGCCTGTATGCAGCCTCAGGTTTCGCCATACAGCTGCAGCGCTCCGGTAAGCGGGGCAATCATATACACTGCTTCGACCGGTACCATTGAAATTGAGTCGGGACAGACTGTTTATCTGACTGCTTCTTCCTATACCGGCGATCTGCTTATCGACGGTGGTACGCTGGTCGTATGCGGCCGGGCCACCATTCAGAACTTCAATTACAAATATTCTTCAGCGCCACCCTTTGAGCTGGTGATCAACGGCAATGCCGAGCTGAGCGCGCCCAATCTCAATCTGAAAGAAAACCATACGGTAAAAAATTTCGGCAGTCTTACGACCAACTCCATCGGGTTCAACGGTAGCCTGGAAAACCACGGGACCTTGCAGATCAACGGCGACCTGAGCTTCAATACAGCCGAAAACAGGTACCTCAATACGGGGACCATTACGGTCGAAAGCAATTTCAACAACAAGTTTACCACCATCAACGGCGGCCGGTTTCATGTAAAGGGAATCTTCAATAATAATGAATCGACCTCGCTGTTCCGTAACTATTGCCGTCTCGAGGTGGATGGCCAGCTCAACAACAACAAGCTGATCGAAAACCGGGGCTATATCCTGGTAGTCAATCAGCGTACTACGTTCAACAGCAATGCCGTTTACGAAGGCTGGTCCGGCAGCGTGCTTTATACGAAGGAGTTTATGCACAACGGCAGCGCCGAAGGCATGGAAAGCTGTGCGTCGATACGGGTAGCAACTACCACTGAGCTCAACAATACCTCCGTGCTGGAGGGTTTTCTGTCACTTTGCGACGGCAACAGTCTTATTGAAACCAACAATGGTTTTGTAGGCGCTCAGGTGAGCCTGGACTGCCGCTGCGGCGGTACGGTAGACAGCACGGCACAGGGACCGCTTACCTGGTCCGGCAAGCCCGGTTACAGCGGCAATCCGCTGACCGGACAGCCTGCCAGCCCAGGTACCGTGACCATCGTATGGCCCGGCTGCGATACCGTAGTGCTCAGCTATACCATAGAGCAGCCTGCCACTCCCGTTACGGCGAGTGTGGCAGTCAGCAGCGGCACTGCTACAGTGACTGCTTCCGGAGGCAACGGTGCGCCCTATACCTATCGCTGGAATCCCGATCAGGCCAGAGCCAGCTCGGCTTCCCGCTATTTTGCCTGGAACGGTACGTATACCGTTACGGTCTTTGACAGCCTTGGCTGTGAAGGGCCTACTGTGAGCTTTGTGATTACCGGGCAGGATGAGGGTGGAGGCAGTGAGGAGGTATGCGGAGTTACGGTCAGCTATCTGCCGGGCAATGAAGTATCCCTTGTGATCGACTGTCCCCCGGTTGATCCGGAGTGTACCTTCGATACCCTGATAGCCCGCCCCTGCAAAGACAGTATACTGGTACTGGAGCAATGCGGTCGGCTGCATACAGTCAGTGTAAAAGGCTCCCGTCTGTGTAGCTCCTGTGATCCGGAAACGGATCTGGCCGGGGATTCGCTGTGCTATAACAGCTGTGATATGCCGGCAGGCGCTGCCTGTCCCTGCGATCCGGCAAGGGACAACTGCGACGAGGATCTCTGCGATCCGCTGACCGATCCCGGCTGCCCGGTACTGAAGGTGAGCTATCAGCCCATACCGGCAGGCTGCTATCAGCCCGCGTCGGCGGTGCTGACCATAAGCGGCGGCAGCGGCAACTACGGTATAGAGAGCGATGCCCATACCGGGGTGATTGCCGGAGGGCACAGCCCGCTCACTCTCTACGACATGCCTGAGAGCGACAGCGTCAAAGTGAAGGTTACCGACTATGTAAGCGGTACGACCCGCAGCATCTATGTGTACATAGAGCCTGCGCCGGTGCCGGATATTACGATCAGCCAGTCTGCTCTTCCGGCTGAGAGCTGCGAAGACCAGCTGTATATAAGCATTATCAACGCCCCTGCCGGTACTTATACCGTGCGTCCGGGCTGTTGCGAGCCATGGTATACCGAGCAGCAGGTTTCAGCGGGTACGCTGAATCTGGGCCCTTATACCATGCCATCGCATCTGGGCAATACGCCGTTTCAGGTCAAAATTACCGATCCCTATTGCAGGGAATATGACCGTATCATGACCCGCTGCCTGCCGGAATGTACTGATCCGGAAATCAGCGCCTGGGTGCCCGCAGTGACGAAAACCAGACCCGGCTATAAGGGCCGCCGCGACGGCCGTATGGAGATTACCAATCTGCCTTCCGGTGTCCGTGCCTACTGGAGCGGACCGGGTCTGTATGCACTGGTAGAAGGTGCTGTTCTGTCCGGTATAGGAACAGGGGACTACCAGCTGCTGCTGATTGATGAAAATGGCGGGCCCTGCCAGACAGAACGGGTAATAAGCCTGCCGGATGGTCCCCGCTACCGGGTACGCTATACCAAAGTTGCGGATTGTGTATACGAAGCCATTGTAAACAAATACGAAGAAAACGGCAGTCTGAGCAGCATAGCCAATGACGAGCCTTTGCAATATGCTTGGTTCAACCCCAATACCGGCGGACAGATCGCCACAGGCCGTCAGATCGATGTGGCCGCGCTGGCTGCGCAGTACGGTATCGGCGAGTTCCGCCTCAGAGTAACTGATGCCCGCCATACCAGTGTGGTATATACCATGCGGGTACCGGTAACCTGTCTGCCGCCGGATACCTGCGAGGCTACAGTCACCTGGCTGGCTTCCGGTCCGGTCTGTACCGGCGATGCCAGCGGAGCAATTGAAGTGACCGGATACAGTGCGGGACGGTATGTGACCTGGATTACTGAAAATATGCCGGGAGGCTACTGGAATATGAACCAGACCGGTCTGGGCGCCGGCTGGTACCGTCTGGCCCTGCAAAGCAATGATCCTGCCTGTCCGCGTGAGGAGATCGGCATCTATCTGCGCGAACCGGCGCCTTTGCTGGTTCAGGCAGAAGAGCTGGGTACTGGAGGAGTAACCATACATGTACAGAATGGCCGTGCGCCATACCTGGTACAGTGGGCGGATAATGATTCTACAGGAGCTACCCGTACCGGACTGGTACCGGGTACTACGTATACCGTGAATATTACTGATGCGGCCAACTGCCGTACGTCTCATACTTTTGTCTATAATCCCTGCGCGCTGAGCAGCCCCAGACCTTATGTGCTGCTGCAGGGAAGAAGGGCTACCCTGGTGCCCACTGCGGGCGTGGCGCCCTATAGCTACGAGTGGCTGGGGGGAAGTATTGCCAACCGAAGCCTGAAAATACAGGAAGAGCTGGCCCCCGGGCTATACACCGCGGTGGTAACCGATGCGCTGGGCTGTGCAGACAGTCTGGAATTTGACGCGGAACAATGCGGCGAAACCATCGATATGACCATTGCGCAGCAGGCGGCCCGTGCCGATCTTTGCGATGGCAGAGCAGTTGTGAGCCTGGATGGTGTAAGTGACTACAGCGGCTATCGTTTTCTCTGGGACCGGCAGCCCCTTGAAGAGGCGCTGATCTATACCGACCCGGCCTTCTGGCAGCAGAGCACCCGCCGTATACTGGAAAATGTATGCGCCGGTCTGCATTCTGTAGCCGTGATCACCCCTTCGGGCTGTGTGGTGCAGGATACCTTCCGTCTGGGCTATACCAGCCCGCCTGAAAATCCTTGCGGCAGCTCCCTGAGTATTGCCACACCTTCGGGTACCAGCTTCAGCAGAAGCTGCTTTGATCAGTTCCTGCAGGTGGATTTTTCCGTGCAGGGTGGTGGAGCGCCCTACCGCTATGTATGGATTTATGAGCGGCCGGGTGTTGAGCCGGATACCTTCCGTTCTGACAAGCCGGGTCTGTACAATCCGGCTCCGGGCAGCTATGCCCTGACCGTGTACGACCGCTGCGACAATTCAGCTACTGCTTCCTTTACCATAGGCGGCCCGTCGGCTGCTCTGTCGGCGGTACAGCAGACCGAAGCCTCGGTCTGCCATGGCGAAGACGGGGTCCTGCATCTGCAGATCAGCGGGGGCACTCCGCCTTATACCATTACCTGGGCCGATGAATCAACGACAACCAGCTCTTCCGGTGAGGTAAGCCGTGCGCTGCCCCCGGGCATACAGGAAGAATACAGTATCAGCGATGCCGGTCATTGTACCTATACCGGCAGCGCAAGCCAGGCCGGAAAGCCTTTTGGCGGCCGCATATATTACAACCGTCTGAGCTTCTGCCCGGGATCTTCGGGCGCCCGGCTGGCTGCCGCTGCCGTACCGGGGTACCGGTACGAGTGGTCCGGTACAGCCATCGCTCCGGGCAAAGAATACGATGCTACTATTGAGCTCAGCACTCCGGGGCTCGTCAGCCTGACGTATACACCGGCCGACGGCACGGGATGTACCTATACCGTAACGGATACTGTGCGCCTGAGCATACGGGACTCGGCGCTGTGCGTACCGCAGACCAGCCTGTGCGAGATGGTAGAGATCGCAGAGCGGGATATCATCCTTCATGATCCCTGTAGTGTAACCATGAAGAATGTGGACAGCTCCAACGTGCTGGCCCGCTATCAGGCCTATCTGGCCGAAGCCAGACGGGATTTCCGGGCAGGTTATATCAGCGCGGTGATGGGCAATCTGACCGAGACGTTGAGTCTGACTTACGGAGACAAGGAACAGCACTATACCTTATATTATTATGACCAGGCAGGCAATCTGGTACGAACCGTTCCTCCGGAGGGTGTACGCCCTCTGGATACGGCTTCGACCCGGTCACTGGCTCAGTGGCGCCGCGACAAGCTGGCCAATCCCGCACTGACCACGCCGCAGCCGTCGGTATATACGCAGCACAGCTACGCGACAACCTATACTTATAACAGTCTCAACCAGCTGATCAGCCAGGATATGCCGGATCACCGCCGGCAGGATCTCTGGGAAACCGAAGACAATTTTGTGCTGCCGGCCGGCAGCTCGGCCTCAGCATTGGAGTTTACCTCCGGCGGCAAAGGCTTCCTGTTTGCCAATACCACCGGCAGCAGCAGCATCTATACCAGCAGCGACAGCGGCCGTACCTGGCTTCCGCAGCTGCAGATCGGTCTGGATGATCTGCTCGATATCTGCGCTACCGGCGGCAGTGTGCCATCGTATTTCGCGGTGGGCCGTGGCGGCCTGTTCCTGAAAGGGACCAATCAGGGCAAAACCTGGCATCTGTATACCTCACCGACTACGTCGGATCTGATCAGCGTACATTTCAGCGATGCACAGAATGGCCGCATTGTGGCCGCCGATGGCACCATCTGGACGACCACTGACGGGGGATCAGCCTGGTCCAATGCCAATAACGCGCTGAAGAGTGTCGATCCCGGCACCATTACCGATATCTATCATGAAGGCACCAACATACTCGTCACTGCCGAAAAGAGCGGCGTGGCCGCCCTGTACCTGAGCACCAACAGCGGCAGCAGCTTTATGCGTCAGGAGTTCAGCGCCGGACCCTATGCCGCCGTCACACACGATGGCAGCCGTGTGCTGCTGGGCGATGTGAGCGGTACCCTGTTTGAGCTGGGTAGTGATCACAAACTTTCCGTTTTCCGCCAGACCAATCTGGACGGTACCCTACGCCGTCTGGTGGCGCAGGGCGGAAGCTATACCGCGCTGGTAACCTCCGATATCAATGACGACAGAGGCGATATCTATACCAGCATCGACGGCAACACCTGGACACGCCGCACCACCTCCGGCGATATCCGGGAGCTTAGCCTGCTCAACAGCGGCCGTGTATCGGCAGCGACCGATGCAGGCACCTACGGGACCAGCGATGACTGGAGCAGCTTTTCGGCGATCAATGCGGGCGGGGGCAATTTGCATACCCTTTCCAAAGGAGTATACCTGAGCGGAACCATTACCGACAAAGGAGGCAGCGCGCAGCTCGCGGACCGGGAAGTGGTGCTTGCCTCGCGCATTGCCTACAAAGACGGCAGCTCCTGGAAAGCCATGCATATAGAAAACTACTACCAGAGCACAAAATCCATCGCGGTACATGGTGCCAACGACTGGCTGCTGGTAGGAACCGACAATAATCTTTACCGTACGCAGGCCGGCAGCAGCCCGCATCCGGATACCCTGGCGCTGGCCAATGGCGGCAGCCCGGTACAAAGCAATATCTGGGACATCTATACGCTGAGCAATGGTCTGTATGCGCTCCGAACCGACCATAACAATCTGGTCAGACTGACCCCCCACAGCGGTGGTACCGTGAGTATGGCTACGCAGTACAGCCTGCCCGAGCATACCAATGTCTGGTCGATCACCCATATGCAGCTGAGCGCCAACGAAGCAGGAGGGGCCGATATGCTGGTAAGCTTCAACGACGGCCGTACCTGGCTGAAGAAAGGCAGCTCCTCCTGGCAGCAGCTGGGTAGCTTGCAGCCTTCCGGTCTGCTGGCAGCAGCCAGCTCCGGCAGCGAAACCATGTATGCAGGGGGAGCCGGCGGCGAACTCTATAAGCGGGCCAGCGGTGGTGATGTGGACAACAACTGGACGCTGGTCAAGCTCAAAAACACCGCATCTTGGACCATCAATGACCTGTACCTGGACGGCAGCGCCCTTCGGGTGCTGACCAGCGAGGGTATGAAAACCTATAATGCTTCGCTGGCACAGGTACAGAGCGAGCTTTTGCGCAGCAACCTGACGGAGGTATGGAACAATATGGCCGCTTCGGCCGACGGTAGCATCTACCGCCGCATGGGCGACGGCAGCTGGAGCAGCCTGACCGCCGACGGAGACGGTACAGCGATTACCGACATACACAGCAACATCGCCAGCGGCACCGACCGGATCTACTACCTGCAGAGCGGGCAGTGGCATATCGCCGATCCGGTGCAGATCCAGCCCGTCTACGCGATGGCCGAAGGCAGCCGTCTGGTGGCAGTAGGCCGTCAGGGCACCATCCTGCTGTACAACAGCGGTACCCAGTCCTGGAGCTCCTCTTCCGCCGGTACCACCAGCAATCTGCTGTGTGTGGCAGCCCATGGCAGCTACATGGTCAGCGGCGCGGAAAACGGCGACCTGCACTACAGTACCAATGGCGGCGCCAGCTGGACCAGCGTGAGCCTGCCGGGCAGCGGTCCTGTACGGGCGGTAGCGGTCGGCAGCGGCCAGCAGACCTGGGCGCTCAGAGGCAGTCAGGTGCTGTACAGCGCCAACGGCAGCAGCTACACAGCCGTACTCAGCGCTTCGCAGCCGCTTCATGGTATCCATATGGATACCGACGGCTACGGCTTTGTAGTCGGCGATCAGGGCATGGCCTGGCGTATACAGCCGGCCGGCAGCTACAGCAACGAGCAGAAAGCCACCGCGGGCTGCGACGCCAATACACCTTCCGTAGCCCAGACCCTGGGCAGCAGCGGGCTGGAGGCCCTCAGTATCTGTGCCGACAACGATATTACCGACGACAAGGGCAGCGGTATTCCGGCCAGCCGTCCGATGCGCCGCGTACAGTTCAGCGACCGCCTGACCGGCTATATGACCGGTACGGGAGGACTGACCCTCAAGACTGTCGATGGTGGTTATCACTGGCAGGCAGAAACCGACGGCACAGGCAGCGCTACGCCTTTGCTGGCGCTGGCCGACGGAGAGCATGGCACCCTGGTCAATGGCCATGGTACCGTACAGACCCTGCGTGACCGCGCCGAGCTGATGGGAAGCAGGTACTGGTACGATGAACTGGGAAGGATGACGATTACTCAGACAGCAAAGCAGTATACGATCAGTCGTTATCTGAATGAAAAACAATATCAGGGAGTATCAGTTCCGGGTACCGGAACCATCAGAGCCTATGGTATTACACTATATGATCCCGTAGGCAGAATTACAGAGACTTTTGAACTCCTGACACGGGTACAGGTGCCGTCACATGTATATGAATATCAGGTAAAATATGATGATGTTCGTTTAAGCTTTGCCAATAGCGGAGCAAAAGTTCAGATCACCAATACCTATTATGATGAGGCGGTTTTTGAGAATATCCTTCCCAGGTTTGAACAGAAAAATCTGCGTGCTATGGTTTCTTCCGTGGTACACAAAGAACGAGAAGGGGCCTCATACGATCGTGCTACACATTACAGCTACGATATTCACAAGAATATCAATGCGGTGGTGCAGGATGTGCGAATTGCCGGAAACCGCTATGTTAAACAAATAGACTACGAATACGACCTGATAAGTGGAAATCTGAACTATGTATACTATCAGAAAGGGCAACCGGATCAGCTGATTCATCACTACCAGTATGATGGTGACAACCGTATGGTAACGGTTAAGACCAGTGCGGACGGGATTGTATGGACACGTGATGCCTCCTATCAGTATTACGCGCATGAGGGAGTGGCTCGTACCGAATATGGCGAACGTAATGTGGAAGTTCAGAACTATGCCTATACGATTCATGGTTGGGAAAAGGCAGTACTGGGTAACTCTTTCAGCTATGCGCTGGGTTACTACAACAATAGTACCTACAAAGACTATAAGCCGATCGGAAATACCGGTTCAACGCTTGTACCTCTGACGACTCCCGTTTCATCGAGTCTGTACAACAATAATATAGCGTCCACGGCCTATCGGAACAAGCGGCTTTCTGATGATGTTCAGACCCGTTTCTTCGAGTATGACCAGATGAATCGCCTTGTACGAAGTGATCTGGAGGGAGCGTCTGGCAACAATTTCAGCACATCCTACCGTTACGATGCCAATACCAATCTTACATCCGTTGTCCGGTATGACAAAGATGGTGTTCGTTTTGACAGTCTGGAGTATGTATATGCCCGCAAAGCCAAGGGTTATCTGGCGAACAGCAACCGTCTGAGGTATGTCAGGGACGCAGTACTGAATTCAGATATTCCTGATGACATAGAAAATCAGGACATCGACAATTACCTCTATGATGAAACCGGTAATCTGGTGTACGATGACCAGGAAGGCTCCGAACGGCTGGAATGGGACGTAAACAATAAGATCCGGTATATCAAACGCCGGAGTACGAGCAGCAAACCGGATATAGAGTTTGTCTACGACGCATCAATGAAATACCGTGTGGCGCAGATAGCCCGCTATAAGAACGGTACGGTAAAAACCACCATATACATCAATGACGCGGCCGGCAATATTCTGGCGACCTATGTTCAGGAAAACGGCGGAGAAGCCCGTTTGAAAGAGCAGTACCTGTATGGCGCCACCCGTCTTGGTACACTTCGATCGGCTGTGGCCGGTACGCTTGGCAACCGGGAATATGAGCTGACCGATCACCTGAGCAGTGTGCGCGCTACAGTCAGCGATCTGCCTGCAGGCGGTGAGGCGGATATCCGCAATGCCTTTGATTATTACCCCTATGGTATGATCGCCCGTTCGTGGCATAGCCCTGAAAAGTATCGTTTCGGCTTCAATGGCTGGGAGCGTGATGATGATATGGAAAAGGGAGATGGCAATGAATACGGCACCGAGTTCCGTCAGTACGATTCCCGCACGGGGCGGTATAGCTCGGTTGATCCGCTGGCGATTACTCTGGCTGCCTATTCACCGTACAGCCATGCGCTGGGTAACCCTGTCCGCTTTGTCGATACGGAAGGTGACTGGCCGAAGCCTTCCACCGCGCTGGCCAAGGTAGGAGTGAGCCTTCCGCCGTTTGTGGCGGGTCTTGTTGATGGTCTCGCGGACGGTTCTCCGATAGGCATGATCGGTATGGCCTGGGATATAGCTTCCGATGCGAACTTCCGCAACGAGATGATCAATGCCTTTACCGAGATCGCCAAAGATCCGGTAGGCTTTATAGGGGCCATGTTTGACGACTACAAAGACCTGATCACCCGTGTCATGGAAGGCAAGGCGACAGACGAGGATATGAAGCGTCTGGGTGAAGAAATCGGCTCAGCGATAGCGGGAGCAGTGACCGGTTCGGCGATGAACAAGGTCTTTGGCAAGGTCAAAGCCTTCCAGAAGCTCAAGCTGGACGCGGGAGATGCCAAAAAAATAGCAGGCAAGACGGACGGGAAGAGTCCGAATATTAAGTGCGCGTCCTGCTTTACAGCGCTTACAAAGATTCAGACCACAGAAGGTCTGAAGAATATAGAGGATATCGTAGCAGGAGACAGCGTGCTGTCCTTCAACGAGCTTTCGGGCAAGCTGTCGTATGAGCGGGTAGAAAGCACCTATCAGAAGTACCGTGATACGATCATTACGATCCATGCCTATGGAACCTTCATAGAGACCACGACGGAGCACCCGTTCTTTGTAAAAGGAGAATGGCGCCGGGCAGATGCCCTGAAGGCTGGCATGTCACTGACACTGGCCAGTGGTGAGGAAGCTGCGATCGAGCAGGTAGAAATGCGTCTGGAGCGTACAGCGGTGTACAACTTCTCGGTGGCTAATAATCATACCTATACAGTTGGAAATGTACAGTTTTTGGTGCATAATTGTGATGGAAGTAAGAAGATCCAGAATAAAATAGATGGAGATAAAAGAGAAGCTAAAGTTGTTGAAGACTTAAAGAAAGAGTTTCCTGACGCAGAAGTACAGACTGAAAGATATTTAAGAGATAAAGACGGAAAAATTATTAAGGATCCAGTTACTCAAGAGGCAAGAAGAGTAGATATTGCGGTTATTCAGGAAAAAAAGGTTACTAAGTTAGTTGAGGTCACAAGTGAAACTGCTGATAAGACAAAACAAGTAGCAAAGGAAAATAACATAAGAAAGACAGGTGATGTTTTTATCAGGGATAAGAATACTAAAGAGTTATATAATGTTTCAAATGTTCCTACTGAAATTCAACGTGTAAAATAAAATGGATCAATTAATTAAAAATATAAGAAAGAAGGAGTTAATAGGTAAAGAGGTAAATGTAGAGGATATCTTACCATTAGTTAAAATTGGTGATACATCCATTTGTTACGATCTTTTAACTCTAAAAGAGGAGTTTCAATGGTCAGAAGTTGGAAATGTGGAAAATCAGGTACCTTTAGGTAGTTGGGTAGATATAATATGTATTTATTACCGAGATGGTTATGGTGGAGTTGTGAAAGTGGGAATTGAAAATGTTCAATTCTTAGGTATTATTCTTGGAGTTCTTGAAGAGTTAAAGACTGTAGAGTCTCTCAATAGTGTTGCTAACTTACTTGAATATTATACAAGGAAGGATACTAATGTAGAGGCTGCCTATAGATGTATTATGGCTATAAACCAAATGATTTCTTTTGATGAAGAAATAGATTTAAATACGCAAAGAACAGCGATTAAGAAATTAATAATAGAGTTCATTGAATTAATAGACTCCTTAAATGTTGATGAGGATGAAAGATACATTATAGGTGCATATTGCTCCTTAAGAAGAGTGGGAGATATAGATACGATTGATATGATAAAAAGGCGCCCTCAGCTAAAGTCTAGTGGTGGTCTTGGTTTGGAAAAAATAGTAATAAAAGCAATTAAAAAATATCAGAAATAGATGATTATGTAAAATATGAATTAAGTAAGAAATATTCTGGAGAATTAGCAGGGCAAAACGTATGTAATTACATAAAAATGACTTCAAGTTATCGAAGTTTCTGGGAAACAGATGGTTCGTTTTGAAAATAAAAACGTTCATTGAGTGATTGAAAAGAAGGATAGGCAACAGGAGGACATGGAATACCTGCAAGGTGCATTTGTTCTTTTTAGCTGCAGGTTTTACATCTCTGCGGCTTGTTCAGGGCGATTCGCTGGGTTCTGGTCGGGCAACTCCCACGGAATTACATAAAAACGACTTGGAGTTGTCGAAATTTGTAAGAGTTGACGGGCTAACTGGTAAATACAGTGTTGATGAAAAATTAGCATTAAAAGCTGCTAAAATGGATGTGATCCCTGAGGGGTATGTATGGCATCATCATTAAGATGGAAAATCAATGATGTTAGTACCCAAAGAAGTACACAATGTTAAAGTCGGAGGTGTAAATCATACAGGGGGAGCCGCTGTTATTAAACATAATAACAATCCGGCAAATGCTAGCAATCAGTTGAAGTTTCCATCACCTCCATTAAAATAATTGTTTATTAGTATGAAAATTTTTAAAAAGAATGGTCCTAAAATTACATTAACTGAGATTCTTTCTTTGGAGAAGCGTCTGAATATTGTTTTTGCAAATACGTATAAAGAGTTTCTTCTTAAGTTTAATGGCGGGGTTCCAATAAAAAACTATATTGAATTAAGAAAATTCGATTATGATAAAGAAAATACTAACACTTACATTAGAGTAGAAACTTTTTATTCACTAGAAGAATTAGAAGAAGCATACGGGTATACAAGAGACGCATTGGCTGAAGAAGGGCTATTTGCTATTGCAGATGTAGCTGGTGGTATGTTTTTGTGTATGGAGTTAAATGAATACTCTAATGGGGATGTATATTATTTTGATTTTGACTTTGGTAGGATTAGAATAGGATCATTACAAACTTTGTTTGCTAATTTGATATCGAACGAAGAAGTTGATTATTCTAAATATAGCACGGAAGAAGTTATAACTCCTGATGAAGAAACAATTATGAAGAATAATGATTTTGAAAAATTAAAGGATTTAATTAAGGCAGGATATAACTTTGATACGATTATTAAAGGCTATGATGTTAGATTAATAGAGTTAGCAACAATTTTTATTAGAGTTGAGATGGTTAAGTTTATACATCAGAATGGATCTGATTTTTATGATTCTATGTCTATTGCTGAAGAAAATCTTAAATTTTATAAAGGAGAAGGTTTGGAGGAAATTATTGATTATATAAAAAATAATAATTAATAAAATATTATTAGTTAATAAACGCTATTCCAAAGATAGAGGAATGGCGTTTATTTGTTGGGTAGGGATTGTGAAGTTTTTCTGATATCAACCTCCCTGCTTTACAGCGCTTACAAAGATTCAGACCACGGAAGGGCTGAAGGATATAGAGGATATCGCAGTAGGAGACAGTGTGCTGTCCTTCAATGAGCTTTCCGGAAAGCTGTCGTATGAGCGTGTAGAGAGCACCTATCAGAAGTACCGTGATACGATCATTACAATCCACGCCTATGGAACCTTCATAGAGACTACGACAGAGCACCCGTTCTTTGTAAAAGGCGAATGGCGCCGGGCAGATGCCTTGAAGACTGGCATGTCACTGACACTGGCCAGCGGTGAGGAAGCAGCGATCGAAAAGGTAGAAATGCGTCTGGAGCGTACAGCGGTCTACAACTTCTCTGTAGCTAATAATCACACCTATACAGTTGGAAATGTACAGTTTTTGGTGCATAATTGTGATGGAAAGATAAATAAGAACTGGGAAAGAGATATTTATGAAACTGTCAAAAATTATTCTGGGAAAACTTATCGGGTTGGAAAGCATGAGTTTCGTCTGGATAAGACTAGTGTCCAACATATTTTTCAGAGGCACCATCCCGATTTCTGGGATGGTTCTGTAAAGAAAAGTCAGAGCTTCATACCTAAAGATTGGGATGTATCTGATGTAGAAAAAGCTGTTTCACAAGTTCTTGGTCAAAATTATAATAAAATAAATGCTCGAGGAAGTAATACTGGAATGTTCCAAGTTGAAGGTACATATAAAGGAAAAACAGTCGTTGTCGGATTTAAGGATGGAAAAGTTGGCCAGTTATATACAAAAGAATAAATACTATGCAGTTAAAAACATATTTAAAGAAAGATAATCGTGTTATCACTGATATTAATTTAAGTCGGGATGAATGGAGTTCTTATTTTGTCAATATAGAGTCTCTTTCTAAAGATGAATTAGGGAAAATAATAGCTCCTAATGATTTTTATCTTGAAGGAGCTATATATTGGAAGGTTAACGAAAAGGTTATAATTGATTTTTCAATGTGGGATTTAATAGATCAGCTTTGGGCTTATCTAATACATTCAATGCATGAAATTATAGTTAATAAGAGTATCCACGAAAAGTTTTATTTCCCAGATCAACCAATTGAAGTTGAAGTAAAGAGAAATAACATAAGTTTCTATATAAAAGTGAATAATGACGGATTTATTGAAATAACCCAAGGATTAAAATTAGTTATCTCTCATGCTAATAGTTTTTTTAAAATTCTAAAAGAGATTTTTCCGGACAAATATGATGAAGAGATAATAAAATTGAAGGAAATGGAAAAAGTGTTTTAAACTTGAAAGAACAATTCTTGTTTACAAACATAAATTTAAGAATAATTAAAATATGAATTTATTGAAGCTGTAGCTAAAGAAAGAGTTACTGATGCTGAAATACAATCTGTATTTCAGAAATTTTATTCTGAAAACGTTAATCAAGGAAGATATAAATAATAATGACAAATTTAGGATTCTATTGGACGAAATTTATTGATAATCATTATAATATTCTTATTGAGGACGAGGCTATTAATGGGATAGATAATGTTGAATTATTCAATGAATTTGATACGTTATATGTGGAATTACCGGCAAAAGGAATTCTGTTCAATTTTTCTCCTCTTAAGTTGGTAACTTCTGTTTTTTTATTATCTAGCGAAATCATCCTTAATACGGATGACTACAAGGATAAGTTCATCGCGTATAATGACAAAATGCCGGAGGAATTACAATGGGGTATGGGGCCAGAAGATGTAATAAAAACATTAGGAAAACCTAATAAATCTGGTGGTGGTGAACAGTCAATACTGTATATTCCTGTTTGGTATAAATACTATTATAATAATTGTTCACTACATGTTCAATTTTCGAAAGATAATAAAACATTAGATATGATTACTTTGGGATCGCTTAGTTTAGAGCCTTATTTAAATAGCTAATACTAGTCTGTTTAAGACACGATTTCCCAGGTTGATTGACTAGTCAATATTAGAAAACTTTATAGAATGCGAGTTAGTATATTTTTTATTTGTATGGTGTTCTCAATGAACTTGTATGCTCAATCTGTAGACAGGGCTGGTGAAATTATTCGTCTATCACAAATGGAGTCTGTGGTGCAGGAGATGGTGACGGTCTATCTGAACAAGTTTCAGAAAGACAATCCGAAAATACCACAGTCCAAATGGGCTTCGATTAAATCGGGTATAGATCATTCTACATACATCAAAGGAGTGGCTGAGCTGTACCGCAACCAGTATGATGAGAAGGAGCTGGATGAGTTGATTAATGTGTTACGGGCAGGAGACCTAACCCGATTTTATACATTGACTGAGCGCACGAAGGATGAGCTGTATACGCTTTCCATGTCCCATGGGAAAAAGATATCGCAATATATCTTTGATCAGTTAGGAAAATAGGTTGGTTATTTAAAATATAAACACTATATTCAATGTGTTTATATAGAAAAGTATATCAATATAACAACCAGGCAGCATTACGCCATCCCCGCATAGAGCCGGGATGGCGTAATGCATTGAGGGGAGGGCGTCTCCAAAAAGTTCTTTGAAAATTTACTCCGGCAGCGCAAATCCCATAGAATTACATAAAAACGACTTCGAGTTATCGAAGTTTCTGACAAACAGATGGTTTGTTTTTGACTAAAAAGATGGTCTTTTGAAATATTGAAACAGGTTGGAGCGAACGGATAAAGAAAGAAAAAGGAGAAAGTTGAAAGCGGAATAGCTGGTTTTTAGTTACAGGTTTTACATCCCTGAGCCTTATTCATGGCTGTTCGTTGAGCTCTGGCGAGTTTTGTCTGTTCTGTGAAGTCCATGGAGATCGCTTTTGAGGTATAGGTTTCCATCGGGGTATATCCTTTGAGGCTTCCGTGAGGTCTGATGCTGGAGTAGTCTAAAACGTGTGCAGGCAGTCCACTCAATAGCTGTTGGAAATTTTGTGGCTCCTGCTTTCGTATGTATCGTTTCATGATCTTGTGTATGGCTTCAATGGGCGAGTTAGAGAAAGCGATATCCTTGAGCGCTATGAGTTTGGTAATTTTTGGATTTTCGGTTATCTCTAACCACTCCTCTACAGAAAGAGCGTTGTTTTCGCTTCCGCCATCGGATACCAATAGAGAAACGAGCTGCTGAGGGTGGTATGTGCGTATGGTTTGCAGAGCCATTTGTAAAGCTTCGATCACGTTTTGTGCACTGTGCTTTAGCGAACAGGCCCATCCGAGTATGTATTTTGAAAAGTTGTCGGATACGAACACGATGGCCGCTTTGGTACCGTCTGGAAGCGGGTAGAAGGTGGTGTCCACATGTAGGAACTGGTTAGGCGCTGTGGAAACGATTCCTTTTGTTTTATCGGGCGGTCGTATAAATCGTCTTTTCAAGCCGAGCAGTTGGACATACTTATACCATGTACTAAGGCTGATGTGGAGCATGTTTTCTCTTTTTGCGTACCAGGCAATGGAGGATATGGGCCAGCAGGCGAGCTCTGGTTTGCTCATCAGGTATTTGATAATGGCTATTTCCTTGGCGGCGAGTTGGGAAGGGTGTTGTTTGAAACAGAGACTCAAAGTAGATATGGCGCATTGTATCTTTTGACTTCTGTAGCGCAAGGCGGCTGGCGACCAACCAGCCAGTTTGCAGGCTAGTTTTTTAGAGGTTACCTGAAAGAGCCTTTGCAGTTGATCCAAGACGAGTTCCGCGTTTGGCTTGGCCTGTAGTACTGGTTTTATGACAGGGGTGATCGCGATCCAGATTCTGCATAAAACCTGTACGGTCTTTTTAAGCTTCTGTCGCTCAAGAAAAAGTTCGTACCATTCGAGTCCTTCCCGTTGCATATGTATAAACTCGCTTCCTTTGAAGTGCATAAGCTGTTGGTTTCTCCATGTGGAGGCTGTGGAATGTGGTATGGACTGTCGGAACTCGATTGGTAGCAGGTGTTCTTTTCGCTGATGGTATAGAGTGGGTATCAGTGAATCATACCTTGTCTGTATGTTGTTTTGGATCATGATATAAAAGTATTAATAATTTGTATTTTCAGGAAAGTTCACTCATATTGAGTGTGTTTTTATAGGTGGTGATTGTCTTTGTTTTGCTAGCCTGCTTGCTCCCGGCAGCCGACGCGATCCCCGCCCGCGCCGGGATCGTGTAATGCCTTGCGGGTGAGGGCGTCCTAAAAAAGTTCTTTGAAAGTTTGATATTATAAGCCTATCGGAACAAGCGGCTTTCTGATGATGTTCAGACCCGTTTCTTCGAGTATGACCAGATGAACCGCCTTGTACGAAGTGATCTGGAGGGAGCGTCTGGCAACAATTTCAGCACATCCTACCGTTACGATGCCAATACCAATCTTACATCCGTTGTCCGGTATGACAAAGATGGTGTTCGTTTTGACAGTCTGGAGTATGTATATGCCCGCAAAGCCAAGGGTTATCTGGCGAACAGCAACCGTCTGAGGTATGTCAGGGACGCAGTACTGAATTCAGATATTCCTGATGACATAGAAAATCAGGACATCGACAATTACCTCTATGATGAAACCGGTAATCTGGTGTACGATGACCAGGAAGGCTCCGAACGGCTGGAATGGGACGTAAACAATAAGATCCGGTATATCAAACGCCGGAGTACGAGCAGCAAACCGGATATAGAGTTTGTCTACGACGCATCAATGAAATACCGTGTGGCGCAGATAGCCCGCTATAAGAACGGTACGGTAAAAACCACCATATACATCAATGACGCGGCCGGCAATATTCTGGCGACCTATGTTCAGGAAAACGGCGGAGAAGCCCGTTTGAAAGAGCAGTACCTGTATGGCGCCACCCGTCTTGGTACACTTCGATCGGCTGTGGCCGGTACGCTTGGCAACCGGGAATATGAGCTGACCGATCACCTGAGCAGTGTGCGCGCTACAGTCAGCGATCTGCCTGCAGGCGGTGAGGCGGATATCCGCAATGCCTTTGATTATTACCCCTATGGTATGATCGCCCGTTCGTGGCATAGCCCTGAAAAGTACCGTTTCGGCTTCAACGGCTGGGAGCGTGATGATGATATGGAGAAGGGTGATGGCAATGAATACGGCACCGAGTTCCGTCAGTACGATTCCCGCACGGGACGGTACAGCTCAGTTGATCCGCTGGCGATTACCCTGGCTGCCTATTCACCGTACAGCCACGCGCTGGGTAACCCTGTCCGCTTTGTCGATACGGAAGGTGACTGGCCGAAGCCTTCCACCGCGCTGGCCAAGGTAGGAGTGAGCCTTCCGCCGTTTGTAGCAGGCCTTATGGATGGCCTTGCGGACGGCTCTCCGATCGGTATGGTTGGAATGGCCTGGGATATCGTCTCCGATGCCAATTTCCGCAACGAGATGATCAATGCCTTTACCGAGATCGCCAAAGATCCGGTAGGCTTTATAGGCGCCATGTTTGATGACTACAAAGACCTGATCACCCGTGTCATGGAAGGTAAGGCGACAGACGAGGATATGAAACGTCTGGGTGAAGAAATCGGCTCAGCGATAGCGGGAGCAGTGACCGGTTCGGCGATGAACAAGGTCTTTGGGAAGGTCAAAGCCTTCCAGAAGCTCAAGCTGGATGCCGGAGACGCCAAAAAAGTAGCCAGCAAGACGGACGGCAAGAGTCCGACGATCAAGTGTGTTTCCTGCTTTACAGCGCTTACAAAGATTCAGACCACGGAAGGGCTGAAGAATATAGAGGATATCGCAGTAGGAGACAGTGTACTGTCCTTCAATGAGCTTTCGGGAAAGCTGTCGTATGAGCGTGTAGAGAGCACCTATCAGAAATACCGTGATACGATCATTACGATCCATGCCTATGGTACCTTCATAGAGACCACGACGGAGCACCCGTTCTTTGTAAAAGGAGAATGGCGCCGGGCGGATGCCCTGAAGACAGGCATGTCACTGACACTGGCCAGCGGCGAGGAAGCGCAGATCGAGAAGGTAGAAATGCGTCTGGAGCGTACAGCGGTGTACAACTTCTCGGTGGCTAATAATCATACCTATACAGTTGGAAATGTACAGTTTTTGGTGCATAATTGTGGGGATTTAAAGGAATATGGAGGCCCTGGAGGAGGACATCATACTCCTGCTAAAAAAGCTTTTGAGGGAGACCCGAAGTATAATGAGAAAACAGCCTTGGCTTTACCTAATGATTTAATGAAAAAATTAGGTATAGATCATAATAAAGTAACAGGCGCTCAAAAAAGCTTGTATACACAATTTGCTAAAACTGGAAAACCTTTGACTTGGGATGTTGTTAGAAAAGTTGAAATAGAAGCATTAATGCGATCAGGAAATAATTTGGATATCAAAAAAATTACGGAATATGTTGATACTGCAATAAAGGATTTAAAAAGTAAAGGAGTATCAGGTCCTACAAATATTCCTTGGAATCCTAAGAAATAATTTATTAAGTCACATTATTATGAATGAGAAAGAATTAGAAGGATTTGCCAAATTACTTATAGAGTTTGTTAGAGATAGAGCTATTGACAATCTTGATAGTAAAATTTCACCAGATTATCCATTATCACCAATTGGAAAGAGATGGGATGACGCAATTAAAAAAGGAGATATAAAAGAAGTAATAAAAAATGTAATAGCTGATGCAGTGGATATAACTATCTTTTATACATTGTATTCGGTAGATGAGAAATTATTTGATATTAAATTCAAGGTGGGGAATATCAATTATGACTTAGGAAAGGAGTTCTCAGGAGAACTGGCTGGCTATTATTCTGGAGGATGGATAGAGCAATTTTCAAAGGAAAGACATTACGAAGATAATCAAAAAGGGGAAGATAATTTTAATTTTGATGATTTCTAAAGGGGTAATGTACCAGGCAAATCCTACGTAATTACATAAAAATGACTTCGAGTTATTGAAGTTTATGCCAAACAGATACTTTGTTTAATAGTATGAACGAGGAAAAATTAAATGAATTTGCTAAGAAAATTGTAAATAATATAAGGGATCAGGCAATTGAAGAATGTGATGCAAATCTGTCATTTACTAATTTGGATAATCCTATTACTAAAAGATGGTATGATGCAATGCAAAAAGGAGACTTTAAAGAATTTGCTAAGAATATTATAGCAGATGCAGTAGACTCAGCATTGTTTCACGTGTTGCATTCGGTTGATTATGAAGATTTTGATATTGCTTATAAAATTGATGATGTAAAATATGAATTAGGTAAGGAATATTCTGGAGAATTAGCAGGATACTATATGGGATCTTGGGTACAAGAGTTTTCACAGCAAAGATATTATAATGACTTGCCAAATTATGATAACATCTTTGATGATGAAGATCCAGAATAGTGTCATGAATTATGGAATATCTTTTTAATAAATTATCTGTAGCTGAGTATCCTCCAAGTGTAAGCTCCCCATTTTTAGGACAGCACTAAATTAGAATTTTTATTTTCCTTTAACAGTTCCTTTCCGGGGCTAGCCCCGGAAAGGAACTGTTTGGCATATATCACCGGGGGTAATCCTCTGAGGCTGTCGTGGGGTCGGTGATGGTTAAAGTC
>Ga0207415_1000036_pt1:127500-169347 | contig 169347 bp, 132 predicted proteins | sample Passage237A_FD_187369 | JGI IMG/M metagenome (GOLD analysis project Ga0207415, IMG submission 187369) | Cellulose adapted compost microbial communities from Newby Island Compost Facility, Milpitas, CA, USA - Passage2 37A (SPAdes) (version 3) ... | reverse complement strand
CCCCCCCCGCGGCTTCGCCGCCCCCCGCGCCGCTTCGCGGCGCTCCTCCTCTCAAATCACTGAGTCTTCTCTCGCACAAAACAGCTGAGCCCCTCTCCTCTTCGAGGAAAGGGGCTCAACCATGATTGGGCGCTACGCCTTACTCGCCAGGCGTGTAGTTCACCGTCGCAAAGCCTCGCTGGGGAATCGTGAACTGCAACATGGTCCCACCGATCGACAGAGTCGTTTGCGCCGCGTTGCCCGAGTTGAACATCGCAACCACGATGCTCCCGTCGGGGTTCTTGAAGGCGAGGGCATCCCCGCCGCTCACACCAATGCGCTTGGCTCCCGGCTCCACGTACTGCGTCAGGTGACGGAACGCGTAGTAGTAAGGCGTCACGTTCACCGTGCCATCCTGATTGAAAGAAATCAGGGCATTTTGTGGCCAAGGCCGCTCCTGATCGAGGTTTCGGCCAACGCGATCGAGTACCATGTTCCACGCGCTGTAGCCATTGACTCCCGCTGTAATCCACTCCTTGAAAAGGCCCCACGACTCCACGGCATAGTTGTAGTTGTTCGGAGCCCAGTCTTTCCAGAACGTATCGTAATCGGCCGCTTCGGCGCTCGCGGCAGTGCTCGTCTTTCCTTGGTCACCCAGCCACGGATAGTTTCCGCACTTGTGCTCCGACTGCATCGTCAGACCGGCGCTGACTGCCGTCGACGCATTGTCGATCGTCGCCCATTGAAGGCCCGTCCCCTTGACCAGGGACTTGTCAGAGAGGCTGCCCCAATAGTTCGAAAAATACTTGCTATTCGAGAACGTGCCGAACCAAACGTCCGCCTTGTCACCGAGTTCGGGGATGAGATCTTCTGCAACGAAGTTGCCCAAAAAGGCAGGCGTGGCCGTGTTGTCCGTGTTGGTCGTACTGTCCGTGTAGGGTCCCCAGGCGCACGTGGGGTAACCCTGCGACCAACCCGGCTCGTTCTGCGCGTAAACGTGATCGATCGGGATCCCTTCGGCCTCGTATCCCTCCACCCAAAGGCGGAAGTACTTGGCGTAGGCCTTCCGCGTAGCCGTATCATTCTTCATCACGCCCTTGTCGTAGGCGTTGTTCGTTTTCATCCAAGGCGGGGGCGTCCAGGGGCTACCCCAGAAGGTGATGTCGCGGATGCCCTTATATTGCGCCTTCTCCGCCTCCACGACCGCCTGAGCCGCTTTGACGTACGGGATGAGCCCTCGCTGCGGATCCTTGTCGTGATCGATGGAGAAGGTCGTTTCGATATTGTCGGCGTTACAGGGAGCATCACAGAGCGTATAGCGCTCGACGGCGTAGTCGCTGGCGCCGATGGGAATGCGACCCCAAGTCAGCGCGAGACCATCGACGCGACTGAAGAGCAGCTTCATGACTCGCTCACGTTCAGCAGCGTCGAGCTTCATCAGCTCGCGCCAGCCCACCTCATTGAACGTTCCACCCCAGCCGAGCCACGCCTGATGCTCCATGCTCGGATTCACGGTGATGTTCGCGGTGGTTCCGCCCATGGTCGGCTCGGCGTCCGTCTTCCAGAAGGCGCCCGCGGCCGAGGTGATCAGCTTCGGCTTCGGAATCGGCTCTCCTTCCGTCGTCCCGCTGCCGCCCACGCCGACCTCGCCGCCAGCTCCGCTGCCGCCCGTATTCCCGTTCCCGCCGGCTGCGGCGCCACCACCGCCGTCACCGCCGACTCCAGGAGCACCACCGCCACCCGGCGTATCGCCACCGGTGCCGTTCACATTGCCGCCGGCTCCGTTGACCAGGCCGCCAGCTCCGGGGCCGGCTCCGCCGCTACCGACGTTCCCGTCTCCGCCCACCTGCGCGGTACCACCAGCGCCGGGGTTCCCCGGGTCGTTGGAGGTGCCACAGGCCACCGCTCCCAGGAGGCTCAAGCCCATCCCGATCCCAACCGTAGAAATGAAAGTTCGATTCAAGGTCTTCATACTTTGCTGCCTCCGAGGAGCAACGAAGGCCCGCCCTGACTCCCCTCAAAACGAGAGAAGAACCAAAGCCCCCGCGTCCTCCAACCTATCCCTTAGATCTATTATCGCGGCAGGGTCCGGTCGTCTCTTGGGGAAGCGCTCCCTTCGTCCAGCCTTTCCGCATCTCTCTCCCGTCACTCTCTTTTGTACCCGCACTCAAAAAAGCCTCGCTCCGCCCATTGCGAAGCAGGCCAACTGAACGAGGCATTGAGACCGACAGTGCGTGAGTACCCGCGCAACCTCTGGTCGGGCACTTCTTGTTCTCATTTTCTCGCGATGGCGCGCTGGGCTCCTCGCGCGTCCGCCCCCGCGCACTAGGCCACAAAAGAAGAAAGGCGCCCTCGTGCGCTTTGCTCACGCACGGGGACGCCCCAGCTTCTCCTCTCGCGAAGGTTAGCCGCCCTGATAGTTCAGGGTCGCCCAGCCGTAGGCCGGGATGTTCACCTGGAACATCTTCCCGCCCATCGAAACCACCGTGTTGGCAGCGTTGTCATTCGGGTTGTGCACGATGGCGACCAGGCGTCCGTCAGGGTTCTTGAACGCAAGAGCGTTTCCGCCTTGGACCGTGAGGCGCTTGGCGTCGACGTCGACGAACTGCGCGATGTGACGGAACACGTGATAGGTCGGCGTGAGGATGAGCGTCTTGGCCTGACGGTTCACGACGAGCGGCGCGTTCTGGTGCCAAATGCGGCTATCGTCGAGGCTCTTTCCGCTCTGGTCGAGCACCATGTTCCAGGCGCTGTAAATGTGGACCCCGCCTTCGATCCACTTCTTGATGAGGTCCCAGCTCTCACGGCCGTAGTTGTAGTCGTTCGGGGCGTTCTCGTTGGCCGATTGGGTAGCCTTGTGAGTGACATATCCGCTCGACGAGCCCCACGGATAGTTTCCGCACTGGTGCTCGCTCTGCATGATGATCAGGTTCGGCGCATCGCTCCGGATGGTAGCGATGCGAGCCGAGGTGCCCCATTGGAGGCCGACGCCCTTCACGAGCTGACGACCCGAGGCAGACAGATTCCCCCAGTACTGTGTGAAGGTGTTGTCGTTCGAAAGGGTGCCGTACCAAACGCTCGCCGAGACACCAGCCTGCTGGAGAGCGGGAGCGAGGTATTGCTCGACAAACGTTCCGAGGAACGCGTTCGCCGACGTCTGATCGCTGGGGCCCCAAGCGCAGCTCGGATAATCCTGCTGCCATCCGGGCTCGTTCTGCGGCTGGACGTGATCGATCGGGATCCCTTCCTTCTCGTACTCCTGAACAAACTTCACGAAGTACTGAGCATGGGCCGTCAAGTTCTCCGGAGTGTTCTTCATCGAGCCGCGGTCATAGGCGTTGTTGTCCTTCATCCACGGCGGGGGGGTCCAGGGACTGCCCCAGAACTTGATCTTGTTGTTCACGGCCTGCGCGGCCTTGATGAAGGGAATGAGCTTTTCCTTGTCGCGCTCGATCGAGAACTTGCTCATCGACAGGTCATTCGCGTTGTCGTTGAGCGTGTAGCGGCTCATCGCGTAGTCGCTCGCGCCGATCGGAATGCGGCCCCACTCGAAACCAGCGCCTTCAGCCTTCGAGAAGAGCAGCTTGATGGCCCGCTGACGATCCGCCTCGCTGAGCTGCAGGAGCGCGTCCCAGCCCATCTCGTTGAACGTGCCGCCAAAGCCTTTCCAGGTCTGATTCTCGGTGTTGGTGACGGTCACGTTGGCGGTGGTGCCGCCCTCGGTCAGCTCACCTTCCTGCCAGAAGGCGCCATTGCCCGTCGTCACGAGGGACGGACGAATGATGGGCTCACCGCCGCCGGTCCCACCGGTACCGCCGGGGTCGCTTCCGCTGCCGCCTGCTCCGGGATCCACCGTCCCGCCGCCACCAGCACCAGGACCGCTCCCGCCCGCCCCGGGATCCACCGTCCCGCCAGCGCCAGGTACCTCCCCGGCGCCACCGCTCCCTGGCTGACCGCCGGCCCCTGAGACGTCGCCGCCTCCGGCACCGGGCCCGGGATCGGCCATTCCACCCACGCCTGGGGCAGCGCCGGCGCCGCCCGTGCCGACGCCGCCGTCACCTGCGGGACCGGATGACGAAGAGCCGCAGGCGAGCCCGAAGAGCCCAAACCCAATTCCTAAACCAAGAGCAGTGATGAGACGAGAAGAATGAATCATTTTGGGACCTTCTATCGACCGAACGCGCAGAGACGCCCGAGCGCAAGCAAGAGCACGGAGCGTCCTGCTCGCCGACAGCGAACGGTCGGACACGCCGAGATGCGCTCGGATCAGACAAGCGCGCCAAGAAGGTAGAACCCGGAGCCCGACCTTCAAGTCAGGGAAGCGCTGCGCCCCAAACTTGTACTCACATGGTTCTCAGCGAGGTGGAAAAATCCCGGGACAATGACTCTCCATCCCTTGCCCGAGACCTCACCTCAGAAGAAGTCGAACACAATGGCGGGCTCGGCCACAGGTGAGGAACCGAGCCTCCTAAGGGAGCGGCGCCTTCGCCTCCGGCGCGGCTTCTGAGCCACAAAATGAGGACGGGCCGAAGAGAAACTCTTCGGCCCGCGAACTCTCTCGAACTCGACCTTATGCGCCGCCAGGGCTACCGCCGGGCGAGCCGCCGGGCGAGCCGCCGGGGCTGCCACCAGGGCTGCCGCCGGGAGAACCACCGGGGCTGCCGCCGGGCGAGCCGCCAGGGCTGCCGCCGGGCGAACCACCAGGGCTGCCGCCAGGGGAACCACCGGGGTCACACACGCAGCTCGAGGGCGAACCGCCGGGGCTGCCGCCGGGCGAACCGCCGGGCGAACCGCCAGGAGAACCACCCGGGCTACCACCGGGCGAGCCGCCCGGGCTACCGCCGGGCGAGCCGCCGGGCGAGCCACCAGGGCTACCGCCGGGCGAGCCACCAGGGCTACCGCCGGGCGAGCCACCAGGATCACAGACGCAGCTATTCCCGCCGCCACCGGAGGCGGGCGCGCCGCCAGCCGAGGGAGCACCGCCGGTTTCTTCTTCGACGTTACAGGGCGGAGGACAGGCATCGCCGCCGGTTCCGTTGAGCGTTCCTCCGGACTCGGCTCCAGTAGGCGCGCCGCCAACGCCGCCGCCGGGTGCATCTTCGCGGCCACCAAAACAGCCAGAGCCGACAAAGCCAAGTACGAGAACTGAGACCGAGATGAGCGATTTGTCCATTATTTCGTGATCCTAGCGGAAAGTTCGAGGGGCACTCGCGCGCTGGGCCGCGAGAAGAGAGACGGAACTATACGAGACGAAAATCGCCTCGGCAAGGTTGTAACCGCTACCGCGATCGCAAGGCGAACTTTCGAGCGATCATTGAGCGCTCATGGTCCGCGCCGCATCGGGCTTCAATCGAGCGGCAGCTCCATCGCGATTCGCGCGGATCCGCCGCACATCTTCCTCCGGAATCGGCACTCCAGCTTCCACCTTCCCTAAGAGAACTTCGCAGGCCTCTTTCGAAGCAGCGTAGTCACCGAGCCAGAACGTCGCCACAGACAGCTCGTCCCACAGGCGCCAGCTGTAAACGGAATCCGAGACGTAGAGAGCGTCATCAGGTTTCGGCGTGCGGACACCAGCCTTCGCGAAGAGAAGAGCCATCGCATAGGACTTCTTCGAGCGAAAATAACAGGCGAGCTCGTAGAGGGGCTCCGCTCGGATCGGGCGCAAGTGATAGGCCGCGAGGAGCTCCGCGAGCACGACGTTCTCGGGTTTGCCGAGACGGATCGAGATCTTGCCGACCTCGAGCTGCGAATAGAACCGCTCCTCGTCCCAGCCCCCCGGCATGGCGACCCGTTTCCTGTAGGCCTCGAGAGCTTTCTCGAAGTGACCCGCGTCCCGGTAGGACTGTCCAAGCAGCATCTGATTCCGACCGTTCGTCGGATCTTTCTCGAGCTCGCGCTCAAGGATTTCCGCATCCTTCAAATATTTCTGCTCAGCCGTAAGGCCGTGGGATTTCGCGCCCTGGTGCTGGTGATAAACGATCCAGACGTCTTTGCGGGCACGAGCGAAACCTGGTCCTTCGACGACTTTGAGAAGGTTATGGACCGGGCCGACCCATTGAAATCGGCTCGCCCGGACGTTCACGAGCGCGGGAACCGCGTACCGCATTCCGCCGTGGTGCTTCTCGATGTTGTAGCTGACGCCCGGCTCGAGCTTCTCGAAGAACTTCGGATCGGAGACGCCCAGTTCCTCGTCCGCGTCGATGAAGAGAAGCCAATCTGCCTTGTCCGCCTGCAACGCGAGTTCAAGGGCCTGCTGCCGGTTTTCGCCGAAATTGACCCAGGGCCGCTCGTGGATTTCCCCCGGGATTCCATAGGCGTCCATTTCACGGCGGATCAGCTCGATGGTGGAGTCCGTCGAGCCAGTGTCGACGATGACGTAGTAGTCGACGTAGTCTTTGACCGAACGAAAGAGCCGGGGGAGAACTTTCTCCTCGTTCTTCACGATCATATTGAGGCAGATGTTCGTGCGGCGCTCCGGCATAGCCGCCCTTATAGCCCAAGTCGCAATGCCCCGGGGGCTCCCGTTCAAGCCGGGTGTCGAATGGTCCCCGCGCATCCGCCAGCCCCCTGAAAAAAAGCACGACAAAAAGTGCCCACGAGGAGGTCGCCGATGCACCTATCCGAGGACCGACCTCTCCCGCCGGTCTCGAGCCATGCCCTCGCTTCCGAATGCAGTGCTCTCGTTTTCTGCTCACCACACCCGGCGCGGGTGCAGCTGGGCTGTGCAACCACTAACGTCCACGCGATCAGAATCTGGAAACGGTTCCACCCGCGTCTCACCTCACGCTGCTTTCGCAGATCTAGCGGCGAGCGATCTTTTGACGTCTGCAAGAATCACGAGAAGGCGCCTCGCGCATCTGATGCGCACTTGGTGCTGAAAGAACGCCATGCTAGAGGGTTCGCCCCTCGCGTTCGATCTGGCCCCTAGAGCAGCCGTCGTTCATAGAAAGCTTATCCTTTGCCCCCAATTATGGAGCGTTTCGATATATGAGTCACCGTAGCCGTTCGAACCAAAACCGAATTCCTCTCGTCGCACTCGTCGCCTTTGGCCTGACGGGTGCGACCCTTGTCGCCTGTGAACATTCCGACGACCTCAAGGCCGTCCGAGAAGCAGGCAAGGCCGGCGGCCAGGTAGGCGGCGACGGCGATGGCGGTAAGCTCACTGCCCCTCGTTACTTCACCGAAGGAGAGGATCCGACCGTTGCGCTTGCGACGACCGAAGAGGTCGTCGACAGCGGCCCTAGCGACTTCGTCGTGGGACCGGCTGAGCGGACTTCCTGCGGCGACGAGCCTGTCCGCGATCTGTACACTACCGATCCCGCGATCACGGCGGAAGCGGAAGGCCTCGTGCAGCAGATGACCCTCGAGCAGAAGGTGATTCAGCTCACCGGCGTCGATATTCCAAACTACGACGATCCTAACCGCTGGCGCGACATCCAGCGCTCGAGGGACGACGACGCGCTCGGGATCCGCGGCTACCAGTGGCGCGACGGACCTCACGGGATCAATCTCGAGGCCGGCATCGACTATCGCACCGATCAGCCCCGCAAGACGACGTTGAAAAACTATTCGACCTCGTTCCCGACGAGCGTGGTCCAAGGCGCCGCGTTCGACTTCGACCTGGCTCGCCGCGTCGGTGAGGCCATGGGTGACGAGACGGTGGCCTCCGGCCACAACGTGCTCCTCGCGCCCTGTATGAACATCCTGAGAAACCCGCTCTGGGGCCGCGCACAGGAGACCTTCGGTGAGGACTCCTTCCACCTCGGTCGTATCGCAACGGCCGTCACAATCGGCATCCAGAAGCACGTCACCGGCTGCGCCAAGCACTACATCGCAAACAACATCGAGCTCCAGCGCATGTCGATCAACGTCGAAATCGACGAGCAGACTGCCCGTGAGACCTACGGTCGCCATTTCGAGATGGTCTCCCGCGACGGTGGCATCGGCTGCGTGATGGCCTCGTACAACCTCGTCAACGGGAAAAAGCTCACGCAGCACGAGCACCTGCTCACGCAGGTCCTGAAGTATGATTTCGGCTTCCGCGGCTTCGTGCTGACGGACTGGTGGGCTATGCCTGCCGATGGCCTGGGCCAGGGTGGCAAGAGCTATACCATTGCCCAAAGGATGAGCATCGCGGAGGAGGCCATCAAGGCGGGGCTCGACATTGAGGTACCTTGGGCCATCCATTTCAGTACGCTGCCGCAGCTCGTACAGGAAGGCCGAGTCCCAGTGCAGTACGTGGATCGCGCGGTGACGCGGGTTCTCGAACAGAAACTCCGCTGGGGAACCGCCTACAAGGATAGCCCCTGGGGACCGCAACCGACCGTCACGGGCTACGACGTCGCGGAAGGAAAGATTACGAACTCCGAACCGCACGTGGCCCTCGCCGCCGAGGCGGCCGAAAAGGGAGCTGTCCTGCTCAAGAACGAGGGAATTCTCCCGATCCCTGAAGCCACCAAGAAAGTCGCCGTCATCGGCGCGAAGATCGAATACGCGGTCAAGAGCGACGGCAGCGCCCTGAAGACCTTCGATTTCGCTCGAGACGTCGCGCTCGGCGATCGCGGAAGTAGCCGTGTTCTCCCCGATCCGGCCCTCTCGATAGGTCCCTTCGACGGCCTGAGCGCCCATAAACATTCAGGCACCGAGGTTATCGCCGGGAACACCGCCGCCGAGGTAGGCGACGCAGACTTTGTCGTGGTCGTCGTAGGCCTCACCTCTGGCGACGAAGGAGAGGAGTATACGGGCGCCGCCGACCGTGACGATCTCTCAATTCCGTTGCAATGGGACGCCAACGAGTCAGCCGAGCTGAAGGCAGCGAAGCCCCGCCCCAAGACACTCGATCAGAACAAGCTCGTGACCGATGTTCTAGCGCTCGGAAAGCCGACCGTCGTCGTCATCGAGGCTGGTGGAGTCATCGATGCACCTTGGCTCGATTCAGCGAAGGCGCTCGTCATGGCCTGGTACCCGGGGCAGCGAGCGGGCGACGCTCTCGGCCGCTTGCTCTTCGGTCACGCGAACTTCTCGGGTCGCCTGCCTGTCACCTGGCCCCGAAGCCTGGATCAGTTCCCGACCTTCACCCTCGGCGATACCGTCGCGAATCCCATGGAGTTCAACGTCGGCTACCGCTGGTTCGACGAGAAGGGCCACACTCCCCGCTACGCCTTCGGGCACGGCCTCTCCTACACGACCTTCGCTTATGAGGGTCTCGACGTCGGCTGCGGCGATGTGACCGCAAACGGCATCATCCGAGCCCAGGTCACCGTCCGTAATACGGGCGAGCGCCGCGGCGCCGAGGTCATTCAGCTCTACGTCTCCTTCCCCGAAAGTAAGGTGCGACGGCCTAAGAAGGAGCTCCGAGGCTTCGCTCGCGTCGAGCTCGATCCGGGAGAAGCCAAGCGTGTGACGATTCCTGTCCGCGTCCGCGATCTCAAGTACTTTGACATGACCCGCAATGACTGGGCGATCGAAGAGGGCCCCGTCGAGATCCGCGTGGGAGGAAGCTCTGACGCCCTGCTCCCGCCCCAAACTGTCATGGTTCGCGCGTCGTCCAACTAAACCGATCCTCTCACTTCGATAACATCTATGAGAACATCCCAAGACGATCGCATGGTGCGGCGCTTCGCATCCCTGACGGTCCTTTCCAGCCTCCTTTTCCTCAGCTCCACATCCTTCGCCCAAGAGACGGAAGACGGTTTCTCGAACGGTCTCGGCTCGGCTCCCTCGGAGCCGGAGGCGGAAGAACCTCAGGAAGAGCCCCAAGCCGAACCCCCTCTCTCGGAGACCCAGGAGAAGGAAGAAGGCGCTCCCCCGACCCAGGTGCAGGCCTCGGCTGAGGTCTCGCTCGGCGGCGATCAGGTCGGCGAACCCAAGGTAGCGCCCACGGACGACGTCCCGAAGCCCCCCCCCTTGGCACTCGAAGTCCTGCCGCCCTCGGCCTATCCGAACGACCCGATCGCGGGCATTCGCGGTGGCTCACTGGGCTTCGTACTCTCCGGCATGCAGTGGCCCTACATGCCGGCGTACGGGGACGACCAGCCGAAGCTCCGCATCGGTATTTCCGGTTCGAGCTGGGTCGACTTCAACTATCGCGCCGTTCGGCCGGGGCGCGCTATCGAACCCGACGCTCAAGAAGGCCGCGTCCAAGGTCGCCTCACGCTCCGGGTCAGCCCCGTCTACAATTTCAAGGACGGCTGGTTTGGTCAGTCTCGTATCGAGTTCGTTGGCATCACCGAACAGCAGCACGAAGCCAACAAATACGTCGATCTCGACGAAGCATGGGTCCGCTTTGGAAAGTGGAAAGCGTTCGACGTGACCGTCGGCCGAACCCAGGGCTTCGAGGTCTACCACTTCGGTATGGGCATGGACATCAACACCGGCGAGCGCGAGGGTGCGCGCCCCATCGGTGCAGCGTCCGGTCAGTCAATCCAGCAACCCTATGCGCTCACCGAGCTCTGGGACCGCGGAATCAACAATGGCGCCATTGCGTTCCATGTTTACACCCCGAAGTGGCTTCGCCTGGAAATGTTGGGACGTATGGGCCTCACCGCCGGCGGCAACGACCTCGGGATTCGCCCCGCGGGTATCATCGACCTCGGCTGGATCAAGCTGAAAGGCGGCTACGAGTATCGTGTCCAGGTGCCCTTCGCGGAGGGGCGCCTCGACAAAACGGAGACCAAGGGTTTCGCCGGTAGCGTGAACTTCGTGTTCGATCCCTGGATCGAATTCGGCGGCGGCGCGGCACACCGCCTCGTCGACGTCATCAACGTCAGCGGTGGCCCTGACGTGATTCCGAGCAGCGACACCACTACCTTCGGAGGCTTCCTCAACGTCAGGCCCTACTTCGAAGACTGGCTCGTCGGTCTCGGCTACCACAACACCTACTGGGAAAACTTCAACTATAACTCCTTCGGTGAGGCTGAGAACCAGACGCACGAGCAAATGTTCGGCGCGGTCCAATACCAGCTCTGGGATCGCTTCTTCTTCAAGTACGTGCTCGCCTACTCCAGGGTACACATCGAAAACCGCAGCGAAGTGCAGAGCGACGAAGGCTACACGAACCAGCAGATCAGCCATCGTATGCGCTTCATGATGCTCTTCTGAGCACCAGCGCTCCTCACGAAGGCGCACGAAAAAGCGCGGGCCCGAAAGGTCCCGCGCTTTTCTTTTGTACTCAGCTGCAGGCTGAAGCCGTTTTCCCTCGGGAAGCTCGCTCCGACGACGCGAACGGCGCCGAACGAGCTTCTCTCTCTCGGGAGCGCGTTAAAGAAGCGTTCTCGTCTCCGTCGAGCCGATCAGCTCGAGGACCTGTGACAGAGCTTGTTTGGCTTGCTCGAGGGCGCTCTGGTCCGCCTGCCACTTCTCGTGAGCGTGAGCGACCTTCCTCGACTCGTTTTCGAGTTTCTCAGCGAGGTCGCGGTTCTCGGAGCGCACAGAAGCGAGCTCTGCTTCGAGGAGACTGATGCGCCCGTTGAGCTCGTAGATCGCGCGACGGGCGGTCTCGAGCTCTTCCGTTCGCGCGTCGAGCTCGCCGCGGGTCTGTGCCAGGCGAGCGTCGCGCTCCGCCTCAGAGGCTCGCTTGGCCTCTTCGAGCTCGGCGTAGCGCGCCTGGGCCGCTGCTTCGGCGGCGCTGAGGTTCTGCGCAGCTTCCTCCCGGAGCTCGTTCTCGCGCGCCGCGAGAGCGTTCTGAGCTGCAAGGTTGGCCTCGTCGAGGATCTGGGCGTGTTCGGCGCGCAGCTTGCGGAGCGCGTCCTCTTGCGCCCGGTGCAGCGCGGCAAGCTTGGCGTCCTGCTCCGCGCGAAGCTCCGCTTCTCGCGAGCGAACAGCCGCTTCTTGAGCTTCCCTCGCCTCCGCCTCGAGGGCCCTGAGCGCCTCTTCTTTGATCCGCTGGGCTTCCTCGCGGGTCGCCGCGACCGCGTCTGCGACGGCTTTCTCCTGAGCCAACTGGGCCTGTTCGGCGGCCTGCTCGAGAGCCTTGCGATGGTCGTCACGGAGCCGCGACATCTCCGCGTCGCGCTCGATCAGCTCATTTTCATGCTGCTCGCGGGTCTGTTTGAGCTCGGCATTGCGCTGCTCAAGCTCTTCTGCGAGCCGCTCGGACTTGGCCTTGAAATCGTCAGCGCGCTTGTTCGCCTGCGCCTTGTCGAGGGCGAAGGCGTCGCGCTCCTTCTCGATCGCGGCTTTCTCGGTCTCGAGCGCCTTGAGCGCGTCGGTCAGATCTGCATTCTCCCGATCGACCTGGATTCCGATGTCGCGCAGCTTGATGAGCTCGCGGTCTTTCGCCGAAATTTGATCGCGGTACTCGAGCAGCTCCTTGTCCTTACGGTTGAGCTGCTCTCGCAAGTCGAGGAAGTCTCGGGCGCTCGCGCCCTTTTCCTTCTGTGAGAGCTTGGCGGTCAGGTCCGCGACCTCGGCGGAGAGCTGATCGATCGTTCGATCTTTGTTCTCCTGAAGCTCACGGAGCGCTCCCTTCCAGGTCTCTTCCCCTTCGACAGCTTGGGACAGGGAACTCTCGAGCTCCTGGACCCGTGCCTTGAGTGCTTCCATCTCGGCCTCGAGATTCGAGCGCTCGGAAGAATCTTCGATCGGTGCCGGCCGATCGGAGATGATGAGGCGCAAGGAAGCTGCGTCCTCCATGACCGACTCGACGTTCTCGAGGGCAGATTCGTCTTCGAGGACAACATCGAGCTCCTCATCGAGCTCCTCCGCCTGAACGGGCGGGGGAACGGACGAGAGGCGTGGAGGAGCCGCAGAAGGCCGCGAGGGCGGCGGTGGCATGGACGGAGGCCGACTGGGCGGTAACGAAGGCGCCTTTACGATGAGCTGCTCGAAGGCGGTCTCTGCTTCGACCTCAACGTCAGGGTCGCTCGTGAGCGCGGGAGCGCTCGGCAACTTCACAAAGGTCGAGACCCGGTCGAGCAGCTCCGCGACGGTGATCGGCTTTTTGATGTAGTCGTCGGCGCGAGTGCGAAGACGACGGTGCTGTTCGAAGGTCTCTTCGGTCGCGTCACGACTCAAGAGCAGGAGCGGAACGCGGTCGAGGTTCTTGTGCCTCTTCAGTTTGTTACAAACCGAAAAGCCATTCATCCGCGGGAGCTCGATCGCCAGCAGGATCACATCCGGCGGCTTCGCCTCGGCCCGGAGAATGCCCGCTTCGCCGTCCTCTACGACTTCGACCTCAGCGCCCCTCTCAACAAAACCAGCCGCGACCTCAGCGGCGAACTCTGGATCACTCTCGAAAATGAGGACTCTCATAGCGACCCTCTCCACAGGTGGCGCGCTCTTAACCGCATGACCGACTGACATCGTAATGGACCCTCGTCTGAATTCCCACCCCCGAGCTACGCACGAACGAGCCCGAACTTGAGGGTCAGCGCCCACGAAGCACTCAGCAGCGTCGCTTATCGAAGCGACATTTTCATACAGGAGAGCACCCCTTTGGAGGATTACTCGGCCTTCGGAGCCTTCGGCGCGCGCGCCGCCTTCTCTTCGTGGCCTCCGACGCCCAGGCGTCGTCCGAGAGCCGCAAACACGCGGCGGACGCTCTGATCGCGAAGTCTGAGACCAACCAAGAGATGGTAAAGGACGTCGGCTGCCTCTTCGACGACGCGGTCGTCCGTCTCTCCTTCGAGAGCACGCGCAAACTCGTCGGCCTCTTCGCGCACCTTCGCGCCGATCTTCGGGGGGCCCGCGCTCAAGAGGCTCTTCGTGTAGCTCTTGCCTTCAGTGCTCGACTGCCGATCGATGAGGATTCGTTCAAGCCGCGCCAGGATGGGCGCAGCGAGCGGCTCCTCCTCCGGGGTCGACTCCGCAAGAGGCTGAAAGAAACAGTTGCGCCGCCCCGTGTGGCAAGAGGGACCGACCGGCTCGCACAAAACGAGGATCGTGTCGCCGTCACAGTCCGCGTACACGTCGCGCACGTGCAGGAAGTTTCCACTCTCTTCGCCCTTGACCCAAGCCCGCTGCCGCGAGCGACTGAAGAAGGTGGCGCGCTTCGTCTCAAGGGTCGCCTGGAGGCTCGCTCGGTCCATCCAAGCCATCATGCGCACCTCACCGGTGAGCCAGTCTTGGGCGATCGCGGGGATGAGCCCGGCTGAATCGAACTTCAGATCCTCCTGCTTGATGCTCATGCCGCCTCCATAGTCGCACCGTCCCGGCGCGTCCAAGCGGCGCCTCGCGAAAATCAGACTCCCCGCGCCCAGGCGCCTGGTCCACGGGGCGTTCCTTGAGCCCCGAGCCCGCGTATGGGTTAATGCTCCCGGTTGCTCGACCAGCTCCCCCCGTTCATCCCGGTCGGCTTCGCGCTGACGCTCGGATTGCTGTTTGGCAGCTTTCTGAACGTCGTCATTCATCGCGTCCCGCGGGAAATGTCGATTGCCTTCCCCGCTTCCCACTGTCCCGCCTGCGGCGCGCCCATCCGCGCCTTCGACAACGTGCCCGTCTTAGGTTGGGTTCTCCTGCGCGGTCGTGCCCGCTGCTGCGGCGCGCCCATCTCCGCGCGCTATCCGATCGTGGAAGCCATCGGCGGCGCCGCCGCGGTAGCGATCTACTTCCAAAAGCTCTCGGGCCGCGGCTTGCCCCTGACGACCGCGCTCCTTTTGTTCGCGCTCTATCTCAGCTTGGCCCTCGGCCTCATCGCGCTCACCTTCATCGATCTCGAGTTCATGATCTTGCCCGACTCCCTCACGCTCGGTGGGCTCGGGGTCGGACTACTCAGCGCAACGGTTCGGCCGGAGGTCTCCGTCCTGGACGCGGCGATCGCGAGCGCAAGTGGCTTCCTGCTCGTCTGGGTGCCGTTCATCTGGGGTTACGAGAAGCTCCGGGGACGCCCCGGCATGGGGCTCGGCGACGCCAAGTTGCTCGCTGCCTCGGGCGCCTGGTTCGGCTGGCTCGGAGTCTTCTTCGTGCTGTTTGCCGCGGCCATTCAGGGCACTCTCGTCGCCCTGACATTGCTCCTCACGCGAGGCGGTATCGAGGAGCCCGAAGCTGTCCAGAGAGAGCGCGAAGAGCTCGCCGCCCTCGTTGAACAGGCAGAAGGCGAAGAACGCAGACTGCTCGAGGAAGCTATCGCCCTCGACCCCATCGGCGAGGAACCCGACGGAAGCTGGGCCCGTGCGCGCATGCCGTTTGGTCCTTTTTTGGCGCTCGCGATGCTCGAGGCTCTGCTCTTCCATGATGAGCTGACCCTCTATTTTCAAGAACTCTTCCTGCTTTGAGTCATGAAGCTCGCCCCGGCCCACCTCGCTCTCTGCACCGCATTGCATCCGGGCACCTCGCTTCGAAGGTCTGCCCTCGGGCTCGCCATGAGCGTCGTCTCCTCCTTTGTCACGAGTTGCGGCGGCGGCACCCAACTGCTTCGGGAAGCACCCATGCCCGAGAGTGCTGTGGGAACGACTGTGACCTCCCTGCCGCCCCCGGCCCGCGTCGAAGTATTGCCCATTCGGCGCAACAGCGAGTGCCGCTGGCAAGACGGCTACTACCGGCCTCGCGCGACCCTCTCGATCGGCGGCGCAACCGAATGGGTCTGGACACCGGGCGCCTGGGTCGTGCCCAGCGAAGGCTGCCGCTACGCGCGCCCGCGCACCGAGGCCGAGCGCTCCAAGGACGGCGGCAGGATCGCCTATTTTCCGCCGCTGTATTTCAATCCAGCGACGGGAGAGCCCTGCCCCCAGCCGTCTCCTTGCGACTGAGAGATTTTTCGAGCTCTTCGGGTTATGAGCGAGCCGCCCTGCTCATGGAACCCGCGCAGACCGAGCCCCAATGGACCATCGCCAAGGTCCTCTCCTTCGCCGCGGCAGACTTCGGCAAACGCGGCCTTGAGGCTCCGCGGCTCGAAGCTGAGCTCTTGCTCGGCCATGAGCTTCAGATGAGCCGCATGCAGCTCCTGCTCGACGCAAACCGTCCCCTGAAGAAGGACGAGCTCGCCCGCTTTCGCGCCCTGATCGAAAGGCGCCGAAGCGGTGAACCATCCGCGTATATCCTCGGGAAAAAGGAGTTCTACGGTCGCGAGTTTCGGGTCGATCGAAGGGTCCTCATCCCACGTCCCGAGACCGAAACGCTCGTCGATGTGGCGCTCGCCCGCACGCGACCGCGGAGTCTGGCCGGACGAGCCCTCGACGTCGGAACCGGAAGCGGCGCGATCGCCGTGACCTTTGCTCGCGAACGTCCCACTTGGCAGGTCACCGCTCTCGACAAAAGCGAAGACGCCCTCGCCGTGGCAAGAGACAACGCGCTCCGCCTCGGAGCGGTCTGGGGCTTCCGCCTCCTCCAAAGCGACCTGTTCAGCGCGCTGAAGCCCGCCGAACGTTTCGAGCTGATCGTTTCGAATCCCCCCTACATCTCCCGCGAAGAGCTCACGACCCTTGACAAAGGCATCCTCGACTTCGAGCCGCGCATGGCCCTCGACGGCGGCGAAGACGGTCTCGACTTCTATCGCGCCCTCGTCAAAGGTGCCCCGCCACATCTGACCCAGGGGGGCGTTTTGGCGGTCGAGATCGGGGCCGATCAAGGCCCCGCCGTAGAAGAGCTGTTCAAGAGCGCCGGCTTCGTCGACGTCGAGTTGACGCGCGACTACGGCCGGCGCGATCGGGTGGTCAGCGGAAAGAAGCCAGCTCTTAAAACCTGAAAATCCCGTCGATGGACAGGCTGTGCGAAAACGCCTGGTGCTTGCCGATGTTGACGACTGGAGAGGGCCCTCCCGGCTCCACGGTCATACAGTCCGCCCCTGTGCCCATCTCACAGGCCCGCGGATTGATCTGCGTGATGCGCCCGTCGGTCTCCGCGACACGCACCGGGATTTGGTGGCGATAGTTGTAGGCGACGGCGAGCTCGAGAATTCCGAAGAAGAATGATGCGCCGAGGCCGCCCGTGAGATGATGTCCGGTGGCAAAATCGGGGGTCGTATACCCAGCGTCTGCGACCGCTGAATCGTAGCCCAATCCAGCCCGCACCGTGAATTTCTCGGGAAGCAAATGGTAGTCGCCGCCGAGCGCGAGCGTGAAGCTATCACGCCAGGCCTTTTCGATGATGACCGTGTTGATCGGAACGGCGAAACCGGTGAGCGTGCCGACCAAGCCGCGTGAGTCGAGGGCGAAGTTCTGGACCCGCGACCAGTTCTGGTAGCTGACGTCGAGCTCGACATCGAAGAGAGGCTCTCCGTTCTTCTCGTGCACGTAGCGAACACCACCCCGCAGCATCAACGGCAAAGGGATCACCATCTGCACGTCATTCGCCAAAGCCCCGTCGCGCGTGAGAGCGACTTCTTGTTCTCCTGCGAGCCGCGTCAGCTCGATCGTGCCATTGGCTCGAATCGTCGTCGGGATCACCTGACCCGAAAGGCCCACTTCGAGCCACGGCGCCGGCTTGAACCATCCGCCTAGAATCAGCTGAAAGATCGGGAAAGCGGAGGCGGAGACCTCCGAGCGGACGTCAAGTCCGCTGGAAACGGGATTGCCGACGCCGCCGCGACTCGTGATCGGCTGCACAAGCAGCGAATAGTCGAGCTTCGGTACGTGCATGAGCTGGGCGCTGAGCCCGACGCCGAACAGATCTTTGAACTTGTAGGCTGCGCTCAGGGAGTACTTCAGAAGCTCCGCCTCACGGCCCACCATCATATATGCGGGACCGCTCGGGCGCGCCGACATTTCTCCTTGGGTCTCGTCGAAGCCGACACGGGCCGTCCCCGGAGGAGAATAAATGGAGAGCGCAAATCCGAAGTCTCTCAGCCCAAAGTCGTAACCGACTGCCAGCAATGGATCGAGAGCTTGCAAGGGGCGCGTGTTGGAGGCCCGGTCGAAACGTATCGGCGCGCCGCTCGCATCCGTGGCCGGTGCACGATCAAAAATGACCTCGTTGTAAGAGAAGCGATTGCTGATCTGAACCGTCCAGCCCTCGAGGCGAGCAAGGCCCGCCGGGTTGTATTCGATGGCGGAGAGGTCATCCGCCTTGGCGACGAATGCTCCGGCGCGCCCCGCGACGCGAGCGCCCTTCGAACCTGCGTAGAGCCCCTGCGCCGAAGCGACACCACTGGCACAAACAACTAACGCAACAAGACTGAATCGAAGGAAGGTCTGGTTCACTTTGGGTCCTCGGAGACGAAGAGGTCAGCGCATCAGACTGATTTACGCTAGCGCCCAGGCCACGGTTTCAGCCGTTTCTTCGCAGTTTCTACGAGGGCACAAGTTTTCCGTGTGACAAGAATCTGAGACACTCATCGCTTCATCATCATCGCAGAGCGTGTCATGAAAGATGAGGCAGGCGACGACGCCTTCGGCCGCGTGCAACGTGAAGCCGCTTCCACGAATGCGCGTCGCGCTTTTCTCAAAATGGTCTCGGACTTTGTTCCAATAAATGATGAACCGTGCCTGGTTCTGCCGTTTCCGGACACTGTTATGGGCACCCATGAAATAGGCCAGTTCTGCTTTGACCGGATCACAGCCGAACTCTAAGCTCAGAACACTCCTTTCCACCGCGCCTTCTTTCGTCGGGCGTTCTTTCTGAAATACGGACTATCAAGCAGTGACTTCTTCATCCCCCTCCCGCTTCCGTCCTTCTCTCACCCGACTCACTTCCTGGGCGCTGCTCGGAACGCTGACTGCTTTCAGTGCGCTGCTCACCGGCTGTGACGACGGCGGCGTCACCGGTGGCTCTGGTGGAATGGGCGTTCCTGCCGCTGGCGGCAGCGAACAACAAGGAGCCGGCGGAACCATTCAGGGCGCGGGCGGAACACCGGCGGGAACCGGCGGCGACATGAGCGGCGAACCAATGAACAGCGCCTGCGGTTCGGGGGACATGCCCTTTAAGATCTTCGCGGACGAGAAGAACAACATCAAGATTCAAGCAAACGTCAGCCTCCCGACGACGCCGATGAAGAAGAACGATCCTGAAGTCGTCTTCGATTGGTCCGGGGTGAACACTGACATGTTCGGCAACCCGGTGAGCGCTGCTGACATCACGCACGCCGTTCTCGTGGTTTGGCTCGACACTTACAGCATCGAGCAGGTCGCCCAAGGTATCAGCACCGACAGCCCCGAGCTCGAAGGCAACGCGCTGATCGCCGCTTACCACCCGACCGCGGGCGCTACCTCCGCGAAGCTCAGCAGCTTCCTTCTGCCCGGTCAGGAGCCTTTGCCCCTCGACCAGCTCAGCAGCTACATCGACGGCTCGAAGCCTCTGACTCTGATGCTCCAGAGCAATCCCGAGGTGACCAGCGGCGATCCGAAGTTCGGTTACAGCGTGAAGATGATCCAAGCCTTCGCGCTCGACGACGCCGGTCCCTCGACGGTCATGCTGACGAACGCCTCGACGGTCATCACCGCAACGCCCGACCTCGCCACCGTCCAGGATACGCTCGTCCCCGCGGGCACGAACAACATCAGCGTCGACTGGGGCTCGACGATCGCGACGCGCGGCTACGGAACGAACCTTCCCTTCCCGAACAATGGCATCTCGGAGATCGCGATCGCTCGCTACGGGGGAGATGTCGATCTCAGCACACAGTTCACCCGCCTTGAGGGCATTCCCCTCGATCTCTGGCGTGGCACCATCTATGCCGGCTCGAGCTATACTCTGAACGACGCGGAGCTCACCAACGAGATCAACCCGGGCGTCCCCTTCTCGGGCGTTCCCGCCGGAAGCACCGATCAATATCTCTTGATGCTGCTCTGCGCGAAGAACATCTGTCGTAACCCGACCCCCTGGTACATCACCCCGCTCAAGACCTGCCCGTAAATAGGTCCCTCCTCTGAACTCCTGCGCCGCGGGCCGCGGCGCGGGCTGGCTCGATCGTCACGAGGGGCGCGATGGATGTCGGGCCACTCTCCATTCTCCCGAGCGTCCCCCACTTTTCATGCGCCCGTATCTTTTCCGCTCCTCCTCTCTCCGCCGTTCTCTCGCTTTGCTCACAGCCCTGGGCTCGCTCAGCCTCTTGTGCGTACCCCGGGCCTTTGCGCAAGAGAGTCCCCTTGAGGACACTCCCGGAGAGGATCCCCTTTCCTCGGACGACACTTCCTCGAGCAGCGACGAGGCGTCCGTCGAGGTCTCCACCGGTGGCGGTCTCTTCGAGAGCGCGAGCTCGTCGAGCGACAGCGAATCGAGCTCGGCCGGGCTCTCCTTTGAGCTCGGCGGCTACGTGCGCGGCGATACGTTCATCGGCGTCGTGCCGACCGGAGACGGCAGGACCAGCGCTGGGATCAACGCAGCCTACGGCGAACTCAGCCTCCAGCCGACGATCCGCAAAGGCACCTGGGGGAGCGCCTTCGCCGACATGCGCTTCCGCTACGGCCAACAGCTCTCCGATAGCGGCCTCTTCCTCGATCTCCGCGAAGCCTACGTCAACTTATACGCGGGTCCCTTCGACATCCGTCTCGGAAAACAGATCGTGGTCTGGGGACGCGCCGACGCCTTCAATCCGACGAACAATCTCTCGGCCGTCGACTTTCGCATCCGCTCGCCGATGGAAGACGATCGTCGTCTCGGCAACATCGGCGCTCGCGTCTACTTGAACCTGCTCCCCTTCCGCGTTGAAGGCGTCTGGATGCCGCTCTACGTCGCCACGACCTACCCCGACGTCGAGATCAACCGCTTCGTTCGCTTCCAGGAGCCTCGTTATCCGACGCAAACTCTCGGCAGCGGCACCTTCGCCGGCCGACTCCACCTCGAGCTCGACAAGTTCGACGCCTCCGTCTCCTATCTTTACGGCTACGCGCCGCTCCCCGGCTTCGAATATAACAGTTACCTCGGCGGCATGGGCGCTGAGACTCCGGAGCGTCCGGCGGTCTTCGTCACCCGCACCGCCTACAACCACCACGTCATCGGCGGCGACTTCTCGACAACGATCGGCGATTGGCTCGGCGTACGCGGCGAAGCGGCCTTCCGCTCCCCGATTCGGCGCGAGGAACGCCCGTTCACGCCCAAGCCCGACCTCCAGTGGGTGCTCGGTGTCGACCACGAGTTCGGCGACGTCATGATCATCGCCCAGTACCTCGGACGTTATACGTTCAACTGGGAGCCGAAGCGCTTCGCCACCGGCAGCGACCAAGATCTTATCAACGCGAACGACGGTCAGCCGAACGTGAACCTCGCGCTCAGCGATCTCACTTTCAACTCGAACCAGATGCTCTTCAATCAGCTGAAAGAAGTGCAACACTTGGCTTCGGTCCGTGCCGAATGGAAGCTGCTTCAAGAGAAGCTCTCGATCTCCGCACTTGGTCTCGTGAACTTCAGCACCAGCGAATGGGCGCTCATGCCGAAGGTCGGCTACCAAATTACCGGTGGACTCAGCGCTTACGTCGGCGGTGAGATCTACGCAGGCCCCGAAGGCACGCTCTTCTATATGGTCCGTGAAGCTCTGAGCTCCGGCTATTTCGAGCTCCGCGCTTCGTTCTGATTCGCCGCTCGCCCCCGAGCGCCTGAGCGCTCTCTCTTGGGGAGTTCGTTCCATCCCCGGCAAAGCCGGAGGTCCCCTCGGGCCCCACGGCGCCACCGCCCTCAGCTCCGCGTTCTCATGCCACGCGTCCGTGGCTGGGGCGCCGCGCCTCCGCGCATCGCCTTCCTGCGCGCTTCTCCGCATGACAGACGCTCAGCACACCTCTTCAGGCCCTCCCGGACGCTCAGCACACCTCTTCAGGCCCTCCCGGACGCTCAGCACACCTCTTCAGGCCCTCCCGGACGCTCCTCTGACCCTCCTCTTTTTTGAAGGCCCCGGCCCATCACATCCACCGCGCCCCGGCAGAGCCCTCACCGTGGCTCAACGTCGCCCGCTTCGCTCCCCACCGCGCCCGAAACGCCCATGAAAAACCCCGCGGCGCTCTCGCGCCGCGGGGTCTGATTTCTCCGCCGTGTGACTCGAGCCACACAAGCTCATTCGATTAGAAGTCCGGCGGACCGTAAAGCGACGTGCGATGGGTCGTATATCCGCCGGAGCCGCGCATAGATTGAATGAGCTGCTGATTCGGATCGATCTCGTAGACCGTCGCGTTCTGGCTATTGGTCAACAGATAGTTGCCGTTCTTGAGCCGAACCGCGTCACCGAGGGTCGGTGAGTTACCGGCCATGGTGAAGGACCAGTCGAGGGTCGCGTTGGAACCGTTGATCGTATAGTGGAGGATCTTCGACGAACCCGCGCCAAAAGATCCGTTACTCCAGAGCACGATCTTGTTCTCCGCGTACCAGTCGTGTCCGTGCTGGACGCGCCAATCCGAGCCCGCTCCCTGTGCCAAGATGTGATGCTCGAGGGGTGATTGTGGCTGCTTTCCGATGGAGGCGACGTATTGACCTGTCTCCGAGAACATCGCGATCACGTCTTTCTCACGATCGGAGACCGAGAAGACCTTCCGATCCGAGTAGTAGTAGATGGCGTTGACGTGGCATTTTTCACCCATCGTACCACCCAGGCCACTTTGCCCGACCTTTCCGAAAACAACGTCGAGATCGACGAGCATCTTCCCGCCGGATCCGTCTGGCCCCGCGGTGTAGATCCTGTCGCATTGGCCCGCGGCTTCCTTCGAGATGTACGCGATGCCCGTCGGAGTCACCGTGAAGTCGTGGTGATTACCGCCGATGGTTTGGACAGTCGTCTCACCAGTGCCGTCCATAGCGACGCGGTTGATCGAGCCGCCGTTAGCGGAGTTGAAGGGCCCAAGATCCCGGTTGTACATGTACTTGCCATCCCAGGACATGTGAGCGCGGATCGAGCCGGACTTGAATTGGTAACTCCAGACAACACGGCCCGCTTTGTTCACAATCCACACCCAGGTGCCGCCCATGCCGCTCGTAAAGAGCAAGAAGCCCTTCGCTGGCGCGACCTGACTCTGACCCTTCATCGGGTTGACGTCTGAAGGTCCTCCGTTCGGAAGTGGTCCACTCTTGTAGGTCGCGTCGGGGCTCACGCAGACGCTGTTGCCCGCGAAGACCGCGACTCGGTAGTGCACGTCGGTGTTGGCCGGAATGCCAAGGAGCAGCGTCTTGTGTCCGTCCGCTGCCCAATCGACCGGCGCTTCGTAGGAGTACTGAGTCGTTTCGCCGAACTGAATCACAGCTCGATCGGCGCCCGGAAGGTCAGCAGTGAACGTCGCAACGCCGACCGTGGGGATCCTCGACGCGTTCGTGACCGTCGGCGTGATCGTACAGTTCACCGGACTGAACGCTGTCAGATCGGTCAAACCATCGGCGCCAACAGGAGGTGCGCCCCCCGTTCCTCCCCCGGGACCGCCTCCGACTCCTCCCGGCTGTCCACCAACCGAAGGAGAGTTCCCGAAGCCTCCCGAGCCCGGGCCAGCGAAACCACCGCTGCCCGGCCCAGCGAAACCGCCCGCTCCCGGCCCCAGTCCCGCACCGCCACTGCCTGGACCCGCGAAACCGCCGGCTCCTGGCCCAGCGCCGTTCCCTAGGCCTCCAGCCCCGGGCCCGGCGCCCATTCCGGCTCCTCCGCTGCCGCCATCCACGCTCCCGTCTAAGCCATCGTCCACCTGGCCGACGTCGTCCGGCGCCTCAGCACATGCGAACGCAGCGCCGAGCACGAGACACGCGCCGGCGAGTTTACGAAAAGGGAGGGGACTGGCTTTGGGTTTCACGAGCGATACCTTTTTGAACGAGGGTCCGGATAGTGGGCTTCTCCACTCAGGGAGGAGCGAAGGGGTCAGCGAGGGCGAGGCGGCTCAAAGCGATCGAGCGTCTCAGGGCAATGAAACGTCGGCGGCGATTGCCATCTGACCGTGAGAACGCTCACTCGGCGGGCCCCCAGATTCTGTGCAGGAAATTCCGCGACAGGGTCGAGTAAAACGAGCTCCATTCCCAGGGACTAGTGGCCGGACATTTCATTGTCAGGCAAATCCCGGTCGAGCTCCCGCCTTTTAGAGACGAATCTGCGGTTACGCTTCGCCTTCTACCGTCCTTGGTCGAACTTTGTGAGCACGGTACACGGAAGTGTACCGCGCGAGACGACGCGCTCCTTATCTCTCCCTGGCTGAGGTCGCATTGCGTGCAGAAGGAAAGCTTCGATGAAAAAGCTCAGCATCAGTATGACGCTCGCCGCCCTCACGTCTCTGCCAGGCTGCGGAGAAGCGGGGCCTCCTCCCGAACCAACCGGCGTCGCATTCGGCGAAAAACACTCAGGCCAGTACCACGAAGGGCCCGTCGACTTTCGTGAAAGCGCTTGGCACAACGCCTGTGCACCGGCGGGCGGCTACCGAAGCGAGCTCAGGGACACCGTGGGGCTTTACGGTGAGTACATTGCTGGCGTTTCGAATCAGCTCGGAGCCGACGGGTCACTCTGTGATGCGTGCATCGAAATCGAGACCGAACGGGGGAATAGTATTGTGGCGCGCCTTGTGACCTACGGCGTGCACCAAAGCCCTGGTGATATCGATGTGAGTCCAAGTGTCTTCGCCGCGATCCATGAGGGCGAGTACCCGCGTACCATGCAATGGCGCCTCACCGCCTGTCCTCCCGCTGGGAATATCGTCTACGAGTTCCAAGAGGCGGCCCATGCTTACTGGACGAGCCTCTGGGTCAGGAACGCGCGACTCCCCTTACGCAAAGTGGAGGTGAAGCGGCAGAACGAAAAGTCGTTTACAGCTCTCGAGCGAGGGACCGACGGAACTCTCACTCGAGGAGACGGTTTCGGCGACGGAGCCTTCACCCTGCGCCTCACAGCGATCGACGGTCAGGTGCTCGAGGAGGAGCTGCCTGGGTTTTCGCCGGGCGCCCTCATCGACTCCAAACTTCAGTTCGAGTGAACGATTCTCCTCTCAAGAGATCGCTTTCCGGCAGAAACTGAGAGTCGGAAGAACTCTCCGTTTGCCGCGCGCCACTTCAGCCGATTTTCCAAGTGGAAGCGCTTTCTGTAGGCACAATGTCTGCTATGAGGAGGCGTGTCCTCGTTCCGGTATCTAGGCCTGCCTCTCCTCCTCGCTGTCCTCGCCTGTCGCGCTGAACAACCTCCCAAGGCCCAGGACCAGACTGCCCCGAAGGAGGCGAAGAGCGCGGAGCCCAATAGTGCGCGCCAGCGCGCGCTGGAGCTCCTGTCTCAAATGACTCATGAGGAGAAGCTCGCGTACATCGGCGGGGACCGCGATTTTTTCATCCGCCCGATCCCGAGGCTCGGCATTCCCGAGATCAAGCTCGCTGATGGCCCCCTTGGCTGTCGAAATTGGGGACCGAGTACGGCCTACCCCGCGACCACTGCTCTCGCCGCGAGCTTCGACGACAGTCTGGCTCGAGAAGTCGGGGCGTCGATCGGCCGCGACTGTCGCGCACGCGGAGTCCACATCCTCCTTGCGCCGGGTGTGAATCTTCAGCGCTCCCCGCTCAATGGCAGGAACTTCGAATACCTCGGAGAAGATCCGCTGCTCGCCGGAAAAATCGGCGCTCACTATGTACGCGGCGTCCAGGGACAAGGCGTGCTCGCGACCGTGAAACACTTCGCCGCGAACAACCAGGAATGGGACCGGAACCGCATCAGCTCCGACATCGACGAGCGCACGCTTCGTGAGATTTATCTCCCCGCCTTCGAAATGGTCGTGCAAGAGGGCGAGGTCGGCGCCGTCATGACCTCCTACAACCTCCTCAACGGCATCTACGCGTCCCACAGTCCTTGGCTGCTCAAGACTGTCCTCCGCAAGGAATGGGGCTTTCAGGGGATCGTGATGTCCGATTGGCACTCGGTTCACGATCCTCTCGGCGCTGCGCTCGGTGGTATCGACCTCGAGATGCCCTACGGGCAACACATGAGCCCGGAGCACCTGCAACAGCTGCTGGATGCGGGCGCTCTCAGCCAGGAGGTCATCGATGAGAAGGTGCTCACGATTCTTTCCACCATCATTCGCGCAGGCTTCCTCGACCGGCCCCAGGTCCGTCCCGAGCTTCCGAAAGACGATCCCGAAAGCCGCAAGGTCGCTCAGCGCGCCGCGGAGGAGGGCATAGTCCTTCTCAAGAACGCCAGCATCTTGCCGGTCGAGCGCTCCTCCTTGCGCAAGGTCGCCGTGATCGGCCCCACAGCGCACCCCGCCGTCTACTCGGGCTCCGGCAGCGCCTACGTCACCCCGACGCACACGGTCAGCGTCCTCGAAGGCCTCCGGCAAGCTCTGCCGGGCGTCGAGGTGGCCCATAGTCCCGGGCTTCAGCTCAAAGGTCCCCTCTCCGCTCTGGGCCTGCCGCTACCCGGAGCCGAGCTCAAGATGGAGTTCTTCGCAGGGAGGAACCTCGAAGGCGCCCCCGTCGCTTCCCAGAAGACTGATCGCATCGACTTCCGTCCTCAGGAAGGCGAAGCCCCGGTCGATGGCCTGGAAGCGAAGGATTACTCGATCCGCTGGTCCGGAACGTTCACCGTCCCGAAGAGCGGGCGCTATTCCCTCGTCACTCAGTCCGACGACGGCATTCGCGTCTACGTCGACGGAAAACTCTGGATCGACGATTTCACGGTGCACGCGCCCCGAGGGCAGACCGAAGTCATTGAGCTCACAAAAGGGAAACACGAGCTCAAGGTTGAGTACTTCCAGGGGCTCTACGGAGCGATCGCTCAAGTCGGACTCTCGCCCCACACTGACGCTCCCAAGCTCGGCGGAGAAGAAGAGCTGAAACAAGCGCTCGACAAAGCTGACCTCGCGATCGTGTGTGTCGGTTATGGCCAGAACAGCGCCGAGAACTCCATGGGCCAACCGTTCCCAGGTTTCTGGCCTCCCGACTGGGCTCGTAAGGGAGACCTGGTCGAGTCAGAAGACTCCGATCGCAGCTTCTTCCTCCCGAAGGCTCAAGAGGAGACGATAAAGCGTGTCGCGAAACAGCACGACCGTGTCGTCGTCATCATGACCGCCGGCGCCGGTGTTTCCCTCGAAGGCTGGATCGACGACGTCGAAGGCCTGCTTTGGGCCTTTTATCCTGGCCAAGAAGGGGGGACGGCGCTCTCCCGTCTGATCCTCGGGGAGGTCAGCCCGAGCGCGAAGCTGCCGATGACCCTCGCCCGCAAGTATGAAGATCACCCGAGCGCTCCCTACTACCAGGTCAACGACCACGGGCGCTCACCCTATACTGAAGGACTCATGGTTGGCTACCGCGGCTTCGATGCATACGGCCGCGAGCCCCGCTTCCCCTTCGGCTTCGGCCTCTCCTACACCGAGTTCCGTTATGGCGAGGCAAGCGTGAAGAGCTCAGACAACGGTTCGCTCACCGTCACGGTCCCGATCAAGAACGTCGGCTCGCGCGCCGGGGCCGAGGTCGCACAGCTGTATGTGGTCCCTCCTGCCGATCAGCAGAAGGCCCTCGGACGTCCCCCGAAGAAGCTCGAGGCCTACACCAAGGTCTCGCTTGTACCGGGCGAAGAGAAGCTCGCGACCTTCCATCTTCCCCCGCGAGCCTTCGCGATCTGGGATCGAGGCTGGGTAGTGCCACAGGGGCGCTACGAGCTCCTGGTCTCTAGCTCCTCGCGGGATCCCGGAGTGAAAGTGGTGGTCGACCGCCCCGCGGCTCGACTCGACTGAATCGGCTCTCCTCTCATTCGCCCAACCCCTGACGAAAAGCCTTTCTATTCGGCATTTTGGGAGCCGCATGGCGTCCGGACTAACCGCGTCTGGACTCGAATATAGAGCCAGGGCGGCGAGGCCCCCGGGAGGGCCGGGCGCCGCTCCTGCTGGCCCCAGAATAAACATATAATTTTACAGCGGAATGTGGCGGTTCCCCGCTTCTTGATGACCACTGGACGACCGGGTCGTTCGGCCGCGCACCTTGTGCGTTTTTTTTCGATTTCAGGGAATGCCTAGGAAGATCGTGGGTTTTTGTCACGCCCTTGCCGGAAGAGTCCGCCCGTGTTTGATTCGTTCTTGACATTACCGAGCGGCGACTCAATAAATAGTCCGATGAACTCGTCGGACGACGCCCACCCTCCCGAGCCGCGTACGCGCGGTCGCGGCCGGCCTCCGACCGTCGACGTGGATCGAATCCTGGCGGTCGCGCGCGAGGTTTTCCTGGAGCGCGGATTTCGAGCCACAACTTCAGAAGTAGCTGAGCGCGCCTCTGTCTCCGAAGGGAGCATCTTTCACCACTTCAAGACGAAGGACGCCCTGTTCCGTCAGGCGATGAACCTCGAGCCCGAGGAAACTGCCAGGATCCTCGGCGACGCCATCTCTCAGATGGAGAAGCAGGACATCCGTGAGGGCCTCGAGCACTTCGCCGAGAAAATCATCGAGGTCGGGCGGATCACCCTGCCCCTCATGATGATGACCTGGTCAAACCCCGAGGTCTGCACGGCGTCTCCTCAGAAGGCCGCGTTTCGCGGCCTCATGTACCGGGTCATTCACTATTTCGAAGCACAGGTCGAAAGCAAGCGGCTCAGGAAAATTGATCCTGAAATCGTAGCACGCTGTTTCCTCGGCTCACTCCATCACTTCTGCATGGTGCAGGTCATCGCCCCTGAAGCGGCGGAGCTGATGCTCCCGCGCGGGATGTTCGTGCGGGGCCTTGTCGACTTGATCCTCCAAGGCGCCGCGCCGAGGACCCCTGAATCTTCAGCAGAGCTCGCTTCGCAGACCTGATCCTCATAACTATCAGCCCACAGTCACGCTGCCTCAAGGATCCCATGACCATCCGCCGCCATTTCCTGAGATTTACCTCGACCACTGTCGCATTGCTCGGAGTCCTGCTCAGCGCGTCACCCGCGCTCGCGCTCGAACCGCTCGAGGTTTTCCTCGACGGCGCCCGTTCTCAGAACTTTGACCTGCGCGAGCAGGCATTGGTCCAAGTACAGCGCGAATGGGAGACCAACACCGCGCTCGGTCGTTTGCTTCCCTCCTTTTCTGCCCGCGGCGTCTATCAATTCAACCAGTACGCCGCTGAGTTCGCTGTTCCGGGAACCGATCCTCCAGTGATGGCGACGATCCTTCCCCAACACCAGCTCGATGCGTACTTCTCGATTGATGCGCCTCTGATCGACATCGCCGGTCACCATCGCCACAAGCAGGCCGGCCACATCGAAAAGGCCACCAAGGAGTCCACACTTGCTACCGAGCTTCAGGTCGAGACAACCGTCGCGCGGACCTACTTCCTTCTCGTCAGTGCGGCAGCCTTGGTCGATTCCGCCGAGAAGAGCGTCGCCAGCGCCGAAGACAACTTCCGCTTCGTCGACACGCGGGCTCAGCTCGGCGCCGCGACCAGCCTCGATGTTGAGCGCGCCCGAGCCAACGTGGAGCGCTTTCGCCAAGATCTCGCGGATGCGATTTTGAACCGCGACCTCGCGGCTCGTCAGCTCGAGACTCTGAGCGGCGTGCGCCCGAGCCGGGTCGAAGATTACCCCGAGGTCTCCCTCGAGCCCCAAGGTGAGCTCAGCGAGTGGCTGACCGGCGCCGAGACGCCCGCCGACCGTGCTCAGAAGGAAAGTGAACAAGCGGCCATCTACGGACGGAAAGCCGCTAAGGCCGCGCTTTTGCCCACGCTCTCGGCGAACGTCACCGAGCGCCTCACGAACGCCACGAGCTTCACGGGTCAGGTTGCGACCTTCACCGCTCAGGCCGTGCTCGCCATCAAGCTCGACTGGGCCGCTTATTCGAACGGCCGCGCGCAGGAGGCGGCCGCCGAAGCTCAGCTCGTCCGCAGCGAACGCACCAAGCGCAACACCGAAGACTCCATCTTCGAGGCGTATCAACGCGTCACCAACGGTATCGTCCGCAGCAAGGCCGCTCGCGCTCAGGCGGAAGCCGCCAACAAAGCCGCCGAGTTCGCCCTCGAGCGCTATCGCTCCGGCGCCGCGACGCAGCTCGACGTGACCCAGGCTCAGCGCGACGCGCTCAACGCAGACGCTGCCCGCGTGCGCGCAGATGCAGATCTCGCGCTTGCGCGCATTCAGCTCGTCACGGCGACCGGGCAGAAGCTCGATCCGAACCGTCTGCAGATGCGACGAGCTCCCCTCCGCTCACCGGACGAGCTCCCTGAGCCGAGCGCGGCCGCGCCAAGCGCGGCCGCACCCGCCGAAAGTCCCGACGCCTCTGGCGCTCCCGCCCCCAGCGCGGACGCGCCTGCCCAAGCCCCCGCCCCCGAGGCGCCCGCCCCCCAGACCCCCTGAAACGTCTGTCCTCCCCGCCCCCATTGTCCAGAAGAGTGCTCTTATGAAACGCGTTGCTCTGCCCACCAAGGCTCTTGTCCTCGGCTCTCTGCTCCTCGTCGCCGCCTGCAGCAAAAAGGCTGAGCCCGCCGCTCCGCCCGTCACCAAGGTGGCTGTCGAGACGGTCGAGGTGACCACTGTTCCCACGCCCGCCGAGGTGCGTTTGACCGGTACGCTGAAAGGCGCCCGGGAGACCGACCTGGCCGCTAACGTCTCCGGACGTATCCTTGAGACCCTCGTCGAGCGCGGCACCCGCGTGAAAAAGGGCGACATCGTAGCGCGCGTCGACGTCCGCGCCGCGGCCCTGCAGCTCGCGGAGGCCAAGGTCCAGGTCGAGAGCTCTCGCACTCAGGAGGAAATCGACCGCATCGAATGTGAGCGGTACGAGAAGCTCAAGGCCCAAGGTGCGGTCACCGACCTCGAGTACCAGCAGGTCATGGCGCGCTGCCGCAAGAACCCGCTGAACGTCGACGCGGCTCAGGCTCGCGCGAGCATCGCTGCCAAGAACGTCGGCGACGGCATCATCCGCGCCCCCTTCGCTGGTGTCGTCACTGAGCGCGCTGTCGAGGTCGGCGAGTACGTGCAAGCTTCCACGCGCGTCATCTCCCTCGCCGAGACCGACGAGCTGCACCTCGAGCTGAGCGTCCCCGAAGCCATCTTCCCGAAGGTGAAGATGGGAGGACCCTTGATCTTCCGCACCATCGCCTACGGCGACCGCGAGTTCTCGGGCCAAATCGCTTACATCGGTGGCGCTGTCCGCGCGACCCGTGACGTCTTGGTCGACGCCACCGTCGACAACAAGGACGGCCTGCTCCTGCCGGGCATGTTCGCCGACGTCCGACTGATCGTTGGCACCGAGCCGAAGCCCGCCGTCCCCGCTTCGGCCGTCTTCGAGCAGAACAAGAAGCCCAATGCGTTCGTCGTTCACAACGGCGTGCTGGAGCAGCGTGTCCTGCAAGTCGAACGTCAGACCCCGGAGCAGGTTGTCATCAACCGAGGTGTCAGCCCCGGCGAAAAGGTCGTCAGCGTCTACCGTCCTGACCTGAAGAATGGCCAGCTCGTTCAGCAATAACCCGAGAGTGATTGGGATAGTTATATGCAATGGTTAGCTAGAATATGCGTGGCGCGGCCCGTCCTCGCCTCGGTGCTGATGCTGGTCATCCTCGTGCTCGGCACGGTGGGGTATAAGAGCCTCGGCGTCGACCAGTTCCCGAACGTCGACATTCCCGTCGTCGTCGTGACCACCACTCTGCCGGGCGCGGCTCCCGAGGAAGTCGAGTCCGAAGTCACGGACAAGATCGAAGGCGCCGTGAACCAGGTCTCCGGTGTCGACGAGCTCACCTCCGTCTCGAGCGAAGGCGTGTCCCAGGTGGTGATCCGCTTCGACCTCGAGAAAGACACCGATGTCGCCGCTCAGGAAGTGCGCGACAAGATCAGCCTCGTCCAGCGGGATCTGCCGGAAGGCATCGACCCGCCCGTGGTCATGAAGGTCGATCCGAGCGCCTCGCCGATCTTGATGCTCGGTCTGCGCAGCGACACGCGCCCCGTCCGGGAGTTGTCGGAGCTTGCGGATAAGGTCGTTCGTCGGCAGCTCGAGACGGTCTACGGCGTCGGTAAGGTGAGCGTGGTCGGCGCCCGGAAGCGCCAGATCAACGTCTCGATGAACCCCGTCCTGTTGCGCGCCTCTGGTGTGACCGCGGTCGACATCATGAACGCCCTCAAGACGCAGAACCTGATGACGCCGGGCGGTAACATCGAGACCGGCCCCGAGAGCTTGACGCTCCGCATCGACGGCCGCGCCCAGTCTGTAGAAGGCATCCGCGACCTGGTCGTGCGCGCTGAACAGGGACGTATCCTTCGCCTCTCGGACGTCGCCGACGTGGAAGATGGCGAAGAGGCCATCGAAAGCCTCGCCCGCTACGACGGGCAAGACGTGGTCGTGCTGACCGTCGTCAAGCAGTCCGGCACGAACACCATCGACGTCGTCGACCGAATCAACAAGCGCCTGCCGAGCCTTCGTGAAGGGCTCCCGCCCGGCGTTGAGCTCAGCGTCATCCGCGACAACTCCCAGACCATCCGCACCAGCGTGAACTCGGTCGTGGAGCACTTGATCGTGGGTGCGCTCCTCGCCGCTCTCGTCGTGCTCTTGTTCATCGGGAACGCCCGAAGCACCATCATCGCCGCTGTCTCGATCCCGATCTCGGTCATCGGAACCTTCGGCCTGATGTGGGCTCAGGGCTACACCCTGAACAACATTACGCTGCTCGCGCTGGCTTTGGCGGTCGGTATCGTCATCGACGACGCGATCGTCGTGCTCGAGAACATCATCCGCTTCATCGAAGAGAAGGGCATGAAGCCGTTCCCGGCGGCGGTGCTCGCGACCAAGGAGATCGGCTTCGCGGTCTTGGCGACAACCCTGTCGCTCATGGCCGTGTTCATCCCGGTCGCGTTCATCGGCGGTATTCCTGGGCGCTTCTTGAAGAGCTTCGGTTACACGATGGCGTTTTCGATCGGCGTGTCCTTGATCGTGAGCTTCTCGCTCACGCCCATGATGTCGGCGCGCATGCTGACGAGCCACGCCGAACCGGGCATTTTGACCCGCGCGGTCGACGTCTTCTACCGCCCGATCGAGCGGCTCTACATGTCGATGCTTCGGTTCTCTTTGAAGAACCGCTGGGTCGTGGCGCTCGCATGTGCCCTCGTGATGGGCTCTTGTGTCCCCGTCGCGAAGTCGCTTCCGGGCTCGTTCTTGCCCCTCGATGACAAGGCGAAGTTCCAGATGACGATCCGCGCCCCCGAGGGCACGAGCTCCGAAGAGTCGCTCCTGATCGCCGAACGGGCCGCGGCGCTGCTCAAGCAGCTCCCCTCTGTCACGCACACCCTGATCACGGTCGCCGAAGACGATCAGCTCACGCGCAACTTTGCGCAGGTCTATGTCGATCTGACCGACCCGGACCAGCGCCAGCTGTCCCAGTTCGAGCTGATGGACATGGCCCGTAAGGAGGTCATTCCGAAGCTGCCGAGTGATCTCCGGATCAGCGTCGCGGAGGTGCCCGACTTTGCGGTGGGCTCGAACATGCAGCGCGTCCAGTACGTGCTCACGGGCCCCGACTTCGACGTGCTCACCGAGACCGCGAACCGCATCACGGACGAGCTCAAGAAGAGCGGAAAAGCCGTGGACGTCGATACGACGAACCTCCCCGGCCGCCCCGAGGTCCAGGTCAGCATCGATCGCGATCGCGCCGCCGATCTCGGCGTCACGGTTCAGCACGTCGCTCAGACGCTGCAGATGCTCGTGGCCGGTGTGAAGGCGTCGACGTTCCCGGAGCAGGGCGAAGAGTACGAGATCCGAATCCGAGCCGACGAGAAGTTCCGCTCGAACGCCGACTCCCTCGCGCTCATCACCGTCCCCTCCACGAAGTTCGGGAGCGTCCCGCTCTCGTCGGTCGTGACTTGGAACGACGGCGTCGGTCCCTCGCGGGTCAACCGCTACGGCCGTCAGCGCCAGATTACCTTGCTCGGTAACGCGGCGCCTGGCTTCGGTGACAACGACGTCAGCGCCATCATGCAGAAGGTCTTCAACGAGTCGAAGCTGCCCTACACCTACTCGCTCACCGCGACGGGCCAGTCCAAGTCTCAGGAAGAGACCGGCCGCGGCTTCTTGATCGCGATGAGCATGGCGTTCATCTTCATGTACCTGATCCTCGCGGCCCAGTTCGAGTCCTGGCTCTACCCAGGCATCATTCTGAGCTCGCTTCCGCTCACGGTGCCCTTCGCCTTCATGAGCCTCAAGATCTTCGGGCAGAGCATCAACATGTTCTCCATGCTCGGTCTCTTGGTTCTGTTCGGCGTCGTGAAGAAGAACAGCATCTTGCAGGTCGACCACGCGAACCATCTGCGCAGGCTCGGAAGGAGCCGCTTCGACTCGCTCATGGAAGCGAACCGCGACCGTCTCCGTCCGATTCTGATGACCACCATCGCCTTCGTAGCCGGTATGCTCCCGCTCCTGCTCTCCCACGGCATCGGTTCGGGCTTCAACAAGGCCACCGCGAGCATCGTGGTCGGCGGTCAGACGCTCTCGCTCTTGCTGACCCTCCTCGCTGTGCCCGTCATCCACAGCTTTACGGATGACATCGGCGACTTCCTCGGACGTATTCGCAAGAAGAAGACGATCGATCGGGGCGAGGGCGAGCTCGAAGCGGCTATCGCCGAAGCGACAGGCATGAAACACGTCGCTGCAAGCGACCCGGTCGCCCTCAAGCCCGCTGCCGCAGAGTAAGGAAAACTGGCGCGATGCGAGCGCCCTGAGCGGGTGTCGCGCCAGCCGAAAAGACGTTCGACCGAGACGAGCTCCAGCTCCTCTCGGTCGAACTTTTTTGTGCCCCCCCCTCGCGTTCAGGAAACCGAACGCGCAAGCCTCAGGTGAGGAACCCGAGCCGAACGAGCGCCTTCCCTGCGCTCCTCTCGCTCAAACGCCGACGCCGCACGCATCACCCAATATGCGGCGAGAGCTACGAGGGACATCACCAACACTGCGCTCACAAGCAATACAACGACAATGGTCATGGTTCTTTGAGCGCCCAGCCTCGGGCGCTTTTGGGGGCTTCTCCGGGAATCGAACCCGATGCTTGATCTACCGAGGAACTCTCAAGCCATCCCGCGATGCAGAAGCCGTACGGGTCGACAAGAGCAGAAAGCATGCCATCCAGAGGAAAGGCCCGAATCCGGCCCAACTCTCACATCTCGTGAGCTGTGCCCTGCACACCCATCAATAGCTCCCGTGATATGATCGGGGCGCCCGGCTTCCCTCACCGAGCGCTCCTCCATCCCGCAACCCCTCTTTCAACCTGGCTTCATCCTGAGCGCGTCGTCGGGGTCGTCGCGGCGATCTTGGGGCATCGCCGTCACCGTCGTCAGCATCGTCGTCCAGCCGTCCGCCGCGCGTCTGAGCCCAGCTGGGCGCGCCGGACTTGCCTCTCTGCCGCTCCGATCGCTCTAGGAGCCGTACTTCACGGTACAGCCGTACGCCTTCGTCTCGGGGACGCGCACCGGCTGCCCCGCGAGCGTCGAGACGACCGCGTCCTCGAGATAACGGACGAGGGACCCGCCCTCAGGAGACTCGCCTTCGCCGTCCGGCGAATTGTCGACGGCGCCGCGGTAGACCAGCGTCCCCTGCGCGTCGATCACGTAACCGTGGGGCGTGTTCGTCGCCCCGTACGCCCGTCCTACCTGTCCGCTTTCGTCGAGCAGAATCGGGTGCTTCATCCCAAACTGGCGCGCCCCTTTGCGATTCTCCTCCACTCCGTGCCCCTGCTTTCCGGGGGCGTTCGAGTTGATGGCGAGGTAGACGACCCCCTTCTTCTCGAGGCGAGCCGCCAAATCGACGAGCGATCCTTTCGTGTGCGACGCGCGCACAAAGGGACAACCCGGGTTGAACCACTCAAGAACCACGACCTTTCCCCGGTAGTCCCGGAGCCGCACCTTCTTCCCGTCGAGGTCGCTCAGCTCAAAGTCCGGCGCCTCCTGGCCTACGCGCGCGACCCCCTGCGCCTGCGGCGTCGCCTTCTTGGCGTCGCCAGCGGCGAGCTCCTGCTCCTTGGGCGCCGCGCTCGGCGGGGCCGCTCCCGTTTCCGTGGCTGCTGCGGCGGGCTCTCGACAACCAGCGAGAGCTAGGAGGGAAAGGGCCAGGAGCGCGAAGGGACGAGCCATGTTCCCGGGGGTACCACCGACCGAGCCCTCGTCAAACCGCCGCTTCAGGATGCCTCCCGGAGCGGCGGCTGGCCTGCGCGAGCGCGCCTTCGAAAGTGGAGCGATATGTCGTCGGCGGGGCGCAGGGTGACCGACGGGCTGAACCTGAGCTCCGGATGCGCGGAGCCGATGACCTCGTGGGAGCTCAGCAACGTCGCCAGGGCAAAGAGGGCCTCGAGTTCGGCAAAATGCTGCCCAATGCAAACCCGCGGGCCCGCGCCGAAGGGGAAATAGGCCCCCTTCGGCAGCGCGTCGGTCTCTCCGTTCCACCAGCGCTCCGGACGAAAGTCATGGGGCTCCTTGAAGTAGGCAGGATCGCGGTGCACCACCCAAGGCGAGACCACGACCTGCTGGCCCTTCTTGATCGGTACTCCTCCGAGCGTGAAGTCGGCCATGGCCTCCCGTCCCGCGGCCCAAGCGGGCGGATACAGCCTGAGCGTCTCCTTCACGACCGCGCGCGTCACGGTCAAAGAAGGAACATCAGCCAACGTCGCCTTCCTTCCACCGAGCACTCGATCGAGCTCTTCGGTGACCTGTGCACGCACTTTCGGTCGGTTCGCCAGGGTGTGCAGCGCGAAACCAAGGGCGAGGGCGGTGGTCTCGTGTCCCGCGAGCATCACGGTCAGACACTCGTCCACAAGCTGCTCATCGCTCATGCCGACGCCCGCATCGTCCCGCGCCTCGAGGAGTCGCGAGAGCATATCGTCCGTCAGAGGCGCCTGCCTACGCCGCTGAATGACCTCGAGTGCCACCGCGCGCAGCTTGTTCCTCATGCGTCCGAAGCGAATTCGTGACAGAAACGGAAACCATGGAAACGCCGCCCGATAGGACATCGTGAGACGTCGGTAATCGTCCATGATGATCTCGAGCCAGCGCCCGATTTCATCGCCGCGCACGGCGTTCGTTCCGAAGAGCGCTCGGAGCACAATTTCGAGCGTCAGGCCCATCATATCGTGGTGGGCGCTGCGCACTTCGTCATCACCCAACGTGGCGGTGAGCTCTGCGGTCGTGTCGACCATCAGCTCCGCGAAGCGCTCGATGTGCCGCGGCTGAAAGGAAGGCGCGAGGAGCTTGCGCTGCTTCTTCCAAGAGGCTCCTTCGTTCGTGAGAAGCCCCAGGCCCAAGATCGGACGGAGCGCCTTCGTAAACTGGTCCTTCTCCAGCCGATCGGAGCACTTCACGAGGAGCTCATCGGTGAGCTCGGCGCTGAAGGCGAGGTAGACCACCTGCGGGCCCTGCCTATAGGTCACGAAGGGACCATGGAGGCGCCGCGCCTCCTCGAGGACTCCGAGGGGGTCCGCCGCAAAATGCAGGAGCCCCAGAAACCCATCCAGCTCAGGAGAATGTTCCGCCACAGCTGCCATCGCAGCCGACCATACAACGCTTCCCGCGCTGAGGCCGCCTCTCGGGGGGCGCTGCTTTGAGCTGCTCGAATGCCGACTGCGCGCGTTTCGCTTGGCGGGCCGCCGCCGAAGCAATGCTCCCGTGCTTTTATGAGATGTCGAAAGAGCCCTCTCCTGTCACCCTTACCCGTTCTCACTCGCGACAGCTCGTCCCTGGCCTCTTCCTCGATTTCATGTCCCGCATTCCCTTCCTTGTCCTCGCCCTCCTTTGCGCTCCCCTTGCCTGCTCCCCTGACCCCGGCGGTCCCATCGGAGCCTCGGGGGGCGAAAGCAGCTCCGAAACCGGGGGCGCTCCCGGCCACGAGGGCCCGCCACAAACGGGCGGTAGCTCACCGGGAGCCGACGGCGGAAGCGGAAATGCCGCGGGCGGCACCGTGGAGACCGGCTCGGGGGGAGCCAGTGTCGGCGGCAATTCCGCAGGGGGAACAAGCGCGGGAGGAACAACCGCCGACGGCGGTTCAAGCGCAAGCGGCGGAACTCTGTCGACCGAACCGATGCCTCGCACAGCGTGCCCTGAGCCTCCTCCCGCGGAACAAAAAGCTCCCGCAGGCGATCGGGCTCTCGCTGTCTCCAAGAACGCTTACAGCGCGCTCATCAAAAAAGAGACGCCTTTCGTGGGCACCCGCGGCTCGCTTCCCTATCACCTCTATGAGCCCTCGGGAGCCGAGAAGCCGAGCGCCGGGTTCCCGCTCCTGCTCGTTCTTCACGGCGGCTACGGCCGCGAGGTCACCGACGGGAACATCATGGTCGACGTGGCCCAGTACCTGCTCGGCTCGAAAAATGGCCTGCTCACCGAAACGAACCGCGCCGCCTTCCCCACGTATATCCTCCTGCCCCATTGCCGCGAGAACGAAGGCTGCACCTTCGGAAGCAATGAGTGGTCCTCAGCTGGCGGCGCCCACTACCAAGTGCAAGCGCAGCCGTCGGTCGCCGGCGGAACGGCCCTCGAGCTCCTCGAGCACGTCATCAAGAACTACCCCATCGACCCGACGCGGGTTTACCTCACCGGGAACTCCATGGGCGGCGGTGGCACTTGGGAGTTTGCGAGCCGTCGCCCGGAGCTCTTCGCGGCTATTCTTCCCGTCTCGGGGCATCCCCCCGCTGACCAGTTCTTGGCTCCCATCGCCGAAGCGAAGCTGCCCGTCTGGGCTTTCGGAGCCAAAGACGACTACACGAATCCTTACACGGACACCGTGAGCGCGATCGACCTGCTCTCAAGCCAAAATGGCTGCGCGTGGCTCACCACGTACACCGGCGCCGGTCACGACGACGCGCTCTGGAGCAGCCCCTATCTCGAACCGGGCCTCTGGCCCTGGCTCTTCGCCCAAACGAACCCGAGCGCTCCGCGCTAACACCCGATTCACAGGGAACGAGCACCCCCTGTCCACGGTGCGCACCTGAGGGGCGGCAATGAGCGCTCGGAGAGCGGAATTGTCCGCTCAGGTGCGCTCGGTCGCGCACATTCAATAGTTACCTTCGCCCTCAGAGCGATATAGTGCGCGCCTCATGGAATTCGCTACGAGCTGCGGAGGTAGCCATGCCTGCTGGCGAAACGATCCCCTTCGAGCTGGAGTCGCTGCGATCGCTTTGGCGGGGCAACTGCTGGTGACCTGCTGGGTGTTTTTCGGACCAGCTGAAGCGTGAGAAACCGCCTTTTCGGACCACCGAAAAGAGCAAGAGAATGAAAAAGAGCCGATTCAGCGACGAGCAAATCGTTAAGATTCTGCGCGAAGTCGATAAAAGCACCGTCGCCGACGTGGCGAAGAGACACGGCATTAGCGAGCAGACGATTTACGTCTGGAAGCGACGGTTCGGTGGCCTCGAAGTCGCCGACGCCAAACGGCTGCGCTCGCTCGAGGTCGAAAACAATCGACTCAAGAAACTGCTCGCAGAGCGTGACCTCGAGGTCGAAGTGATGAAAGAGGTGGCAGCAAAAAAATGGTGAGCGCGCGCGACCGTCGAAAAGCTGTCGAGTTCGTGCGAGCTCGCGGCATTTCACTTCGACGAGCGTGCGCGCTGTATCAGGTTGCTCGGTCTTCCCTTTGCTACAAGTCGAAGCTCAAGTCTAAAGATGCACCCGCCACGACCGCAATGCGTGCCCTGGCAGCCCAGTACCCTCGCTACGGCTATCGCAAGATTCGCATCTTTCTGAGCCGTCTTGGCCACACAATGAGCGTCGACCGGGCACACCGTCTCTGGCGTCAGGAGGGCCTGCAAGTGCCTAAAAAACGCCAAAGACGGCGCCTAGCGGCGTCACGACCGAGGCCCGTGCCAGCAAGCGGTCCAAACCAAGTTTGGGCATACGACTTCGTACACGACGCGTGCGCGAACGGACAGAAAATCAAATGCCTCACGCTTGTCGACGAGTGGACTCACGAATGTCTCGCTATCGATGTCGCAGGCAGCATTCGCTCGACGCGCCTCATTGAACTCCTCAGCAAGACGATGAGCGTTCGGGGAACACCCAAATACTTGCGTTCCGACAACGGTCCGGAGTTTCTTGCCACGAAGCTCTTGAAGTGGCTCACGGACGCTGGCGTCGAGACGGCATTCATCCCGCCAGGCAAGCCTTGGAACAACGGCACGAACGAGAGCTTCAACGGGAAATTCCGCGATGAATGCCTGAACATGGAGTGGTTTCGCTCTCGAGCCGAAGCAATCGCCATGATCGAAACCTGGCGCAAACACTACAACGACGTCCGACCCCACTCGAGCTTGGCCTATCTCACCCCGAACGAATTTCGATCGTCCCTCAACCCGAAATCAACAACCACCTGAAGGGCAGAATTCACGCTGCCTTTGGTCCGAAAAAACCAGGCAGGTCAGCATCATCGACGTTCCCGCCGATCTCCGCGCGAAAATGAACAGCAGAGCCACTAGGTACGCGAAGCTATTTCGCCACCCGCTCCCTGCCGGCGCGCCCTTCTCGAAGCTCGAAGGAGCCCATCGCGACGCCAGCTCCGCTCGAGGCGGGAGGATAGACGCGCGAACAGACAAAAAAGCGAAGGGCCTGAGAGGTATTCCTCTCAGGCCCTTCTTAAGATTAACCCGGCAACGTCCTACTCTCCCACAGAGTTCCCCCTGCAGTACCATCGGCTCCGACGAGCTTAACTTCCGAGTTCGGGATGGGATCGGGTGTGGCCTCGTCGATATCGCCACCGGAAACTTTTGGGCGTCCAAACAGCGCGTTTCACGCGCTTTCTGACTCGTTTTGGTGAGTCATGCTGAGTCGCACTCTCTGTGCGAATCGCCCGCTCCTCTTTCGAGGTTCGGACTTTCCGAGAGCTCGACACGACAACCTTAGGTTGTCTTGCCCGGACTCCGGACTTTAGCTTCAATGATTGCCTTAGCGAATAAGGTCAAGCCTCACGGGCCTATTAGTACCGGTTAGCTCCGCACATTGCTGTGCTTCCACACCCGGCCTATCACCTTGTAGTCTACAAGTGGCCTTGAGTGCCTTTCGGCAGGGACACCTAATCTTGAGGCCGGCTTCCCGCTTATATGCTTTCAGCGGTTATCCGTTCCGTACTTGGCTACCCGGCTATGCCACTGGCATGACAACCGGCGCACCAGAGGTACGTCCACCCTGGTCCTCTCGTACTAAAGGCAGATCCTCTCAAGTGTCCTACGCCCACGACAGATAGGAACCAAACTGTCTCACGACGTTTTAAACCCAGCTCGCGTGCCGCTTTAATTGGCGAACAGCCAAACCCTTGGGACCTGCTCCAGCCCCAGGATGCGACGAGCCGACATCGAGGTGCCAAACCGTGCCGCCGATGTGAACTCTCAGGCACGATCAGCCTGTTATCCCCAGAGTACCTTTTATCCGTTGAGCGATGGCCCTTCCATGCGGTACCACCGGATCACTAACGCCTGCTTTCGCAACTGCTCGACCTGTCGGTCTTACAGTAAAGCCCCCTTCTGCGTTTACACTCTACGGCTGGTTTCCAATCAGCCTGAGGGGACCTTCGCGCACCTCCGTTACGTTTTGGGAGGTGACCGCCCCAGTCAAACTGCCCACCAGACAGTGTCCCTCACCCGGATCACGGGTGTAGGTTAGAATTCCAGGTTATCCAGGGTGGTATTTCAAGGTTGGCTCCATCGAGTCCGGAAACCCGATATCAACGCCTCCCACCTATCCTACGCAGAATAACCCGAAACTCACTGCCAAGTTACAGTGAAGGTTCATGGGGTCTTTCCGTCTTGTCGCGGGTAGAGGGCATCTTCACCCCCGATGCAATTTCGCTGAGTCTCTGGTCGAGACAGTGCGGATGTTGTTATGCCATTCGTGCAGGTCGGAACTTACCCGACAAGGAATTTCGCTACCTTAGGACCGTTATAGTTACGGCCGCCGTTTACTGGGGCTTCGGTTCAAAGCTTCGGTTGCCCTAACAAATCCCCTTAACCTTCCAGCACCGGGCAGGCATCAGACCCTATACGTCCTCTTGCGAGTTCGCAGAGTCCTGTGTTTTTAGTAAACAGTCACAACCGCCATTTCACTGCGACCCCCTCCAGCTCAGAGCGCAAGCTCATCACCAGTAGGGGCACACCTTCTCCCGAAGTTACGGTGCAAATTTGCCGAGTTCCTTAACCAGAGTTCTCTCACGCGCCTTGGGATATTCACCCCGCCCACCT
>Ga0207415_1000036_pt1:0-122500 | contig 169347 bp, 132 predicted proteins | sample Passage237A_FD_187369 | JGI IMG/M metagenome (GOLD analysis project Ga0207415, IMG submission 187369) | Cellulose adapted compost microbial communities from Newby Island Compost Facility, Milpitas, CA, USA - Passage2 37A (SPAdes) (version 3) ... | reverse complement strand
CGAGCGCTCGCATGAAGAATCGCGAGCTCAGCCGCAAAGACCCGGGTCGAAAAAGGATCGAGCCGGCCCCAGTAGTCGACGGTCTCCCCTTCGTCGTCCACGAGCACCGCACAATCGCCACCGGTACGCCGACACAGCTCTCGGAGAATATCCGCGAACGGAGTCGGCGCTTGGTCGCGCGGGGGGAGCTCCGAATTGGTCACCGCTTCCGCCCAATGAGCTTCAGGAGAGAGGCGCGCTGTTCCGAGAGAACGACGGGCGTGCGGCTCCGAAGTTCACGTTTGAGAGTTTCGAGCTCAGCGCGCCCCCGGTCTGCCGCGACCAGCGGCCGCACCAGCTCGGACAACTCAGCATCACTCGCGATGCGCTCCGGGATGATTTCGTGAGCGATGAGGAGGTGATAACCGCCCGCTGTCCCGACCACCGGGCTCTTCTCTCCGGGCTCTGTGAGAGCGGTGGCGGCGCGCACGATCTCCTCCGGGACCCGTTCTCCTGGGTCGTCGCCCAAACCGACGGGGACAACGCGACCGTCCGCGGCGACCGGCGGCCAGATGCGCCCCGCGATCTCAGCATCGAGCTCCTTCGCCGCCTCGGTCGCGAGCTCGCCGAACTGAACGGTGGAGTCGGCTTCAGAGACCCGCTCGCGGATCTTTTCCATCTTCGCGCGCGCCTTCTCGTCCGATTCGAGCAAGCGTACGCGCAGGAAGATCTCGGCGGCCCGAACGGCTCTGGGTCTCTTGAGCTCAAGCCACGCCGACGACGTAGCGGTCTCAGCCTCCTCGGGCTCCACCGGTCCCCGAGCGAGCATCGACGCCCTCCAGCTTTCCATGAACTCTCGCGCCAGCACCGCGCGGGTCACAGCACGAGCCGCCGACGGTCGTTCTTCTTCCATGGCGCGCACGAAGTGCCCCGCGTCGGTCCAGCGGCGGGCGAACTCGGAAGCGCGAGGCCCTGCCTCAACAAGGGCGTCCGCCCGAAGAACATAGGAACCAACCCGAGCCAAGCCCCCCTCGGGCAGCTGCTCCTCAATCCGTCCGCTGGTGGCGCGGCTGCAGGAAGCCGACGCGAGCGCCAGAAGGAGCAGAAGGGCCCTCATGATCTAACTTTCTCTCGGCGGACGGAGCGAGCGCAAGCCTAAGCCCCCGGCGATGAAGGCCAGAGCAAAGGCGCAGCTTGCGAGAGGGAAGGAGGACTCGGACCAAGCGTGGGCAGCGGCCAAGAGGGCCAGGCTCGACACCGCCCAAAGGATCAGAGCGACCCCAGAACGGCGCCCCATCTTGGGAGTACGGAGATTCTTCGGGAGACTTCCCCCGGCACCTGTCCCCGCGAGGGCGACGATCAGCACCCCGGCGCTGACGAGAAGGACGCGGCCGAGGATTCGATACTCGAGGCGCTCAGGCTCGCCCCCCCAAAGTACGGAGACTGCCGCCACGAGCGCCGAGACCAGGATGGCGAAGGCCCACAGGGTGCCACCTCTCGCGTGAGGCTCGTGCCCTTCACTGTGGAGCTCGGCGGCCTCTTGGCCCTCGCCGTCGCGCTCCTTCAGTGCGCCCATAGAGAGAGCAAAGGCGAGCCAGCCCAGGAAAACAAAGCCCCTCGGGATTTCCGCTTCACCGGGTGCGAGCACCACCGCCAGCAAAGTGGCCCCGCCGAACCCGTAAATCCCTACGGGCACACCGGAACGACTCGGAAGCGCCAAACCGAAAAGTAAAAGGACCCACCCGAGCACCCCCAAGGCGAAGGGAGTCCCCTCCGCTCCGGGGAGAGTCACGCTCGCGGCGTAGGCCCCGGTCAGCCAAACCGGGCTGGCTCCGAGCACTCGGGAGAAGGCCGCTTTCACCGAATGATCTCCGGCTTCCCAGCCGGGAGCGGGGGGGCTGTCTCGAGACGCGCACCGTAGCGGTTCCAAGCCCACGTGGCCGCGGTCACCATCACCACAACCCCACATGCGATCGTCGTGATCAGACGGATGAGATAGGGACGCACTTCGTTCTGGTTGTTGGCCACGGCACTCCTTTCCTTCTGTAAGCTCCGAACTGGGTTGAGCTCGAACCCTGGGCCCGCCCTTCCACCTCACGCGAAGCAGGGAGGCGCCGAGCGAGACTATCGGCAAGGGAGACGACGAAGCGCCGCCTTAACGGGAAAAGCGAAGATAGAAGTAGCCGAGGAGCAATACCCCGAGAAGAACGATGCGCCACATGAGCGCCCGCTGCTTCCGCGCGAGTTCTGCTCGCCGGCCGTCTTCGAGGCGGTCTTCGAGGTTCCGCACGCGCCCTTCGAGCAGGGCAATGCGCGCTTCGAGCTCCGGGGTCTCACTCGGGGAGGGCGGACTCTGGGGCGCCGGGGAAGATTCGTCGAGTTCTGACATCGTCTCTTTCGGACCTTACGGGACCAGGACCAGCTTGCCTACCGTCCGCCCCGATTGGAGCGCGGCGTGGGCTTCTCCGACCTTTTCGAAGGGATAGGTCGTCGGGGTCGCCGCCTGGAGCTGCTCCCGAGCGATGAGATCGAGGATTTGGGCCATGGCGGCGCGCAGGGTCGGCACCTCGGAGAAGAGGTACGACAAGTTGAACGCCATCACGGACTTGTTTGCGTTCGTCATCTCGAGAGGCTGAAAGCGGGGAGTCCTGAGGAACCCCCAGAGGAGGCGGAACGGGTTCGGTAGGGCCCAGCCGCGGCTCATCATCGAGTGCGCCCCGTAAATGACGAGGCGCCCGGTCGGACGTAGGACGCGATAGCTGTCACGCAGAGTTTCGTAGCCGTTCGCGTCGAGGACGATGTCGTAACCGCGCTCGCCGGGGCTCAGAAGGCCCTTCTTGAAGCCGGGATCGCTCCGCACCAGGACCCTCTCGGCGCCGAGCGAAAGCACCTTTTCGGCCTTTTCAGGGGACCCTACGGTCCCCACCACGTGGCAGCCGAGCGCTCGGGCGATTTGGACCATCATGGAGCCGACGCCACCCGCCGCCGAGTGCACGAGGACTTTTTTCCCCGCCGAAGCCGCCCCGAGCTCGACGAGCGCATACCAAGCCGTGAGCGGCGCTACGACAAGAGCCGCCGCCTGAGCTGCGGTCATGCCCGCCGGGCGCGCAAAGAGATAGTCGGCCGGGACCGCAACGTGCGTCGCGTAGGCTCCAAAGAGAGAAGCCCCGAATACGTCATCGCCGGGACGGAAGGTCGTCACGGCGTCACCGACGGCTAACACCCGCCCACTGAACTCGAATCCCGGCGTGATCGGCCAGCCGACGTACTCCCGGGCCGAAGGGTAAAGGCCGAGCCGTACGACGACGTCAGCAAAATTCACCCCGATCGCCTCGGTTTGAACGAGGACCTCGTTCGGTCCCACCGCCGGAACCTCCGCCGTACAGACCTTCAGGCGGGAGTAGCCGCCCGGACGAGCGACGACGATCTTCTTTGCCTCAAGATTCATGGCATTCATGAAGAGTTTCCAACACTTCTCGTTAGCAGCCGGCGCGACGAGCGCCGGACCCTTCTGACCCTAGAACTCTGACCTGTCAAACAGAGCTGGCCCTTGCTCGGCGCTCCCGGCTGGGCTAGCGGCTCGCCCAGAATGTTCTCGACCATCCAGAAGGCTCCCCCCGACCCCATCCTCGGCATCACAGAGGCGTTCCAAAAGGACCCCCGCTCGACGAAGATCAATCTCTCGGTGGGCGTTTTCAAGGACGAGAGCGGGCAGACCCCCGTGCTCGAGTGTGTGAAGCGCGCGGAGAAGATCTTGCTCGAGACCGAGAAAAACAAACTCTACCGCCCGATCGAAGGTGACCCCGTCTACGACCGCGGCGTCCGCGAGCTCTTGTTCGGTCGCAACGCGGCCCGGGTGAACGACGGCACCGCCGTTACCTGTCACACCCCTGGCGGCACCGGCGCGCTGCGCCTCGCTGCTGATTTCCTCAGCCAGAAGGCCGGCGCCAAGCGCATCTGGGTGAGCGATCCCACGTGGGAGAACCACAAGCAGATCTTCTCGGCCGTGGGCATGGAAGTTCTCACATACCGCTACTTTGACGCGCAGCAGAATGCTCTCGACCTCGCGGGTCTGAAGAGCTCGCTCGCCGGGGCTCAGCCCGGCGATGTCGTGCTTTTGCACGCCTGCTGTCACAACCCCTCGGGTGTCGACCCCAGCGCCGACGAATGGGCCCAGATCGCGGAGCTGGTGAAGGCGCGCGGCGCACTTCCGCTCGTCGATTTCGCTTACCAGGGCTTCGGCGACGGCCTCGTGGAAGACACGGTCGGACTCAAGAAGCTCCTCGAGCAGGTCGACGAGGCCCTCATCTGCTCCAGCTTCTCGAAGAACTTCAGCCTCTACAACGAGCGCACCGGCGCCCTCACCGCTGTCGCTCGCACGGCGGATGAAGGCGCGGCCATCTTGAGCCAGCTCAAGGTGTGCGCGCGCGTGAACTACTCGAACCCTCCGGCTCACGGCGGCGCGATCATCGCGACGATCTTGACGAACCCTGAGCTCACCGCGCTCTGGGAGCAGGAGCTCACGGCCATGCGGACGCGCATCGCCGAGATGCGCTCGGCCTTCGTCGAGGGCCTCAAGAAAGCGGGCGCGACGCGCGACTACTCGTTCATCACGCGCCAAAAGGGCATGTTCAGCTTCTCAGGCCTGAACAAGGACCAGGTCGAACGCCTCAAGGCCGAGTACGGCATCTATATCGTCGGCTCTGGTCGCATCAACGTGGCCGGCATGAACCGCGCGACCATGGATTCGCTCTGCCAAGCCATCGTGAGCGTTCTCTGAGACGCTCTCGAGGCGCGTCTCCCCTTCGAAACGCGCCCCCCCAAATCCCGAGCGCGAGCAAACGCCTTCCGCGGGCTTCGGCCCCGGAAGGCGCGCCAGGACCTTCGTCCAGTCGGGCGAGATGCCAGTTCTCTCGGGAAATTTGCCTGCATTTCGTGCGCGTGGCGACCTCCTTGCCCGAAGGTCACAATGACGGGAGCGAAAGGGAATCATCATGGCCGAAGAGTCGGAGCCGCCATATTCCACGATCAACCGTCGGCTCATCCTCGTCGAGGACGACCCACTCGTGCGCGGTGCGCTGCGTCGCTCCCTCGCCACGCAGGGCTACGGAGTGCTCGAGTTTGGCTGCGCCGAAGACCTCCTCGACTTACTCGACGCGCAGGCCTTCGAACCTGACCTCCTCATCAGCGACGTTCGCCTGCCCGGCCTCGATGGGATCTCACTCGCCGAACAGCTGAGCGAGCGTTTTCCTCGGCTCCACGTCCTGCTCATCAGCGGCTACTTGGACGACTCCCAGCTGAGGCGCGTCCATCGCTGCCCTCAGTTCTTCTTCCAACCCAAGCCCTTCGTCGGAGTCGACCTGACCCGGCTCGTCGCGGACATCCTCAAGAGCGTCGCCTAGTCAGAGGCGCTCTCGAATGCGCCCAAAGGTCCGGGCAAGCGCGAAAACCGGAGAGCCGGCTTCCCCATGAGCGCGCCTCGGCGGCCGCGGCCTCCTTGTGACGGCGAGCTTGTGAGAGAGGGCCACACACCTCGCGGCTTTCGCCAGGACGGCAGGAAGCGACGCGCCAATTGACAGGAGCGGACTTTGACCGGACCTTGATCGATAGGGCGCGGATCTCCCGCGCCGTGAGGAAAGGCGGACAAGCTTGGGTACTTTGGTGGTGATCGCGATCGTCTTCTTGGTCTTCGTCCTGGGGGCGATCTTTTGGGGTGTCGGCGTCTACAACCGACTCGTGACGCTGAGAGGGCGCTTCCAGAACGCCTTCTCCCAGATCGAGGTTCAGATGAAGCGCCGCTATGACACCATTCCGAACCTCGTCGAGGTCGTTAAAGCAGCCGCGAAGCACGAGCGGGAGACACTCGAAGCCGTGATCGCCGCACGCAACCGAGCCCTGAGCGGACTCGAAGCCCTCAAACACGCTCCGGGCAACGCCCAGCAAATGGCGGAGCTCGGAGCCGCGGAAGGAATGCTGCAGAGCGCTCTTGGCCGTCTGTCGGTCGTCGTCGAGGCTTACCCCGACCTGAAGGCGAACTCGAATTTCGCCCAGCTCACCGAGGAGCTCACCTCCACGGAAAACAAAATTGCTTTCGCGCGCCAGGCCTTTAACGACGCGGTCACCGACTTCAACACCTACAAGCGTTTCTTCCCCCAGGTCATCCTGGCGGGCATGTTCGGGTTCGCCGAAGACGCAACCCTGCTCAAGTTCTCCGACAGCGAGCCGACCGCCGTTGCTCCGAAGCTCAATTTCTGATCTGCGCCGGGGCGACGCTGTCACCAGGCCGAGGGGCCGGACGAGCATGAGCCCCAAAGAGCGCCGAGGAGCGAAGCGTGAGGTTCTTTGAGCACCAAGCCCAAGCCCGAGCCAAGACAACACGTCTCGTCGTCCTCTACGGCCTCGGTGTGCTCTTCCTCGGACTGCTGAGTGGCCTCGCCATTCACTTTGCCCTGAGCTTCGACGGAAGCACCCTCGACAACATGAGCGAGGCGCACTTCTCGCTCGTCGCCACCGGGGCCATCGGGACTTGGGGTGTCGTCCTCTTGGGCTCAGCGATTCGAACCATGCGCCTCGGTCAGGGGGGGCGCGTGGTGGCCGAATCCCTCGGAGGCACGCTCCTCAACCATCAAACTGCTGATCTCGCCGAAAAACGTGCGCTCAACGTCGTCGAAGAGATGGCTCTCGCGTCGGGGATGCCGGTGCCGCCGGTGTACCTGCTTCGCCGCGAAACGAGCATCAATGCCTTCGCGGCAGGCTGGTCCCCGGACGATGCAGTGATCGGGCTGACGAGGGGGGCCGTGGAACACTTGAGCCGCAGTGAGCTCCAAGGAGTTGTGGCCCACGAGTTCAGCCACATCCTGAACCGAGACTCGGCGCTCAACATGCGCATGCTCGGGGTCTTGCATGGCATCGTCGCGCTCAGCCTAGTCGGCCGCTTCCTGATGACCGTCCGCTCGTCGAACCGGAAACGCGACGCCGCGCCCTTTGCGATGATTGGGATCGCTCTGTGGCTCCTGGGATCGGTCGGAGCCTTCATCGCCGAGCTCATCCAAGCGGCAGTTTCCCGAGAGCGGGAGTTTTTGGCCGATGCTTCTGCTGTTCAGTTCACCCGCGATCCGACCGGGATCGCCGGGGCTCTGGCGAAAATTGGCCTGGTTTCTTCCTACTTGGGTTCCAGCGCCGCTCGACCCGCCAACCATTTGCTCATCGCCGAAGCATCGCCGCCGGGCTTCTTCGATCGCGCCTCCCATCCACCTCTGAAGGAGCGCATCCGTCGTCTGGTACCCAGCTGGAACGGGGAATTTACGAGCCTGTGTAGTCCCCTCGGCGCAACCTCTCTCGGTTCTCTTGGAGGCGGCTCTTTCGGGCTTGCTTCGGGCGCGATGGGTTTTTCGGGCGCCACGCATGCACAAGGAGGCTCGGCTGATCTCCGCGACGCCTCCGATGAGCCGAACCTCTCTCCCTTCCAGGGCACGCAAAGGCACATGATCGACGGCGCGCGCGAGCCCTATTTCGCGCGCCTCCTCCTCCTCGCAGCGTCCCTCGACGAGAACCTCGAAGCCCGCAACGCGCAGCTCGCCAATCTCGAGCTCGCCGATCCTTCGATCGCTGGTCTGCTCCCGAGCATCCACCAAAACTACCTCGCCGTTCCGCCCGGGGAGCGCTTACCGCTCATCGATCTCGCGCTCGGGACCCTCGCGGCCCTCTCCCGCCGCCAAGCCGACGAGCTCTACCTTCTGCTCGAACAAGCGCGCGCAGGGCTCAGTCCTTTTGCTCATCGGGCCTTCGCCGTGCTCCGCCTCGGCCAGCGGCACCTCGTGCCGCCCGGTCAGCTGCAGCAAAGGACACACGGCTCTCCTTCCGACCGCGCCGAAGCCATTGCCTGTCTGCTCGGCGTGCTCGCGCGCCGGGGCCAAAAGAGCGAGACCCAAGCGGCATCAGCATTTGCCCACGGAAAATCGCGCCTGGCTCACCTCGTCCCCGAGCTCGCCTTCCCCGCCCCGCGCGCCCTCACCCTCGACGCTCTCGACCGAGCTCTCCTCACGCTTCTCGAGGCGCCCCTCTCCGAGCGGCGCTCGGTCTTGGATGCGCTCGAAAGCGTGGCATCCTTCGATGGCGTCTTGAAGCCCCTCGAAAGTGAGCTCATCCACACCTTCGCCGTTTGTCTGAACGTCGCGACCAGGACACGTCTCATTGAGACGGAACCGGGAGCGGTGACATGAAGCGGCTCGGGACGCTCCTTGTCATCGCTCTCGTCGCCGCAGTCGCCTATCACTTCGGAAAGAAGGCGGAGAAAGAAGTCGAACCGGAGTCATCGACCCTCGAGCTCACCCCGACCCCCACGGCGCTCACGGCCGTCCGCCGCCTGGCACGCCTCGAGACAGCCCAATTCAACCTCGAGCGCGTCATCGACCTCAAGGATCAACAGAAGCGCCTCATGGGGACCATCGAAGCGCAGGATGCCATCTTGCTCGTCGCCGCCGGCACCGTGTCAGCGGGCATCGATTTTACCCAGATGGAAGAATCGAGCGCGCGCGTCGATTGGCCGAGCAAATCGATCTCGATCACCCTCCCTCCGGCGAGCGTCTTCTCCGTGGCCCTGGACGAAAAGCGCACCTACGTCCACACGCGCAAGACGGATGTTCTCGCAACGCGTCGAGAATCTCTCGAGACCGAGGCGCGCCGCGAAGCTGAACGCGGCTTCCTCGAGGCCGCGAAGAACCAACACTTGCTCTCGATCGCGGAAACCAACGCCGACAAGACGGTCCGCTCGCTCCTCGAATCCCTCGGTTTCGAACGTATCGAAATCCGATTCGCCGAGACCAGACCAGGCGAATAGCGCCAGAGAATCGAAAAGCACATCGCGCATTGTGCCGCCCGGGGAGCCGGGTTAAGGGCCCCTCGATGTCTCGGGTCCCGATCCTCTCCCTCGCGAGCGTCGAAAAGGTCTACAAGACGGGGCACCATGCGCTGAAGGGAGTGTCTCTCGAGGTGCATCAGGGCGAGCTCTTTGCGCTGTTAGGGCCGAACGGCGCCGGCAAGACAACACTGATCGGGATCGTGACGGGCCTGGTCAAGAAAACGAGCGGCACGGTTCTCGTTTCCGGCATCGACATCGATCGCGACCCCGCGCGCGCTCGCGCTCACGTCGGCCTCGTGCCTCAAGAGCTCAGCACGGACATGTTCGAGACCGTCTGGGACACGCTCTGTTTCAGCCGTGGCCTGTTCGGCAAGCCAAAAAACCCCGAAAAGCTCGAAGAGATCCTGCGGGATCTGTCTCTTTACGACAAAAAGAACGCCAAAATCATGACCCTCTCAGGGGGCATGAAGCGCCGCGTCCTGATCGCCAAGGCGCTCTGTCACGAGCCGAGTTTGCTCTTTTTGGATGAGCCAACCGCGGGCGTCGACGTCGAGCTCCGCCGCGACATGTGGAAGGTCGTCGATAGGCTGCGCCGCGGCGGAATGACGATCGTGCTCACGACCCACTACATCGAAGAAGCCGAGCAGATGGCGGACCGCGTGGGAGTCATCCACGGCGGACAGATCGTTCTCGTCGAAGAGACGAGCACCCTCATGAAAAAGCTCGGACAGAAGAAGCTCTTCGTCGAGCTCGAGGAACCACTCTTGGCCCTTCCGGAGGCGCTGGCGTCCGCCGGGGTCGAGCTCGCTGCGGGCGGGCTCAAGCTCATCTATACCTACGACGCCAAGGCGGAAAAGGCGCCGCTCGAGCCGATTTTGAGAGCTCTGGACGAGGCGAAGGTCACCCTCAAAGACCTCCAGACGAAACAGAGCTCCCTCGAAGAGATTTTTCTGAACTTGCTCAAGGGGACGAATCAGTCGTGAACACGGGAGCCATCATTGCCATCTACCGTTTCGAAATGGCGCGTTGGTTCCGCACCATCGCCCAGAGCATCCTCACTCCGGTGCTCTCCACGTCCCTCTACTTCATCGTCTTTGGGTCCGCGATTGGCTCGCGCATCGAAGCGATCGACGGCGTGCCCTACGGTGCGTTCATCGTGCCGGGCCTGACGATGCTCTCCGTGCTCACCGAGAGCGTGTCCAACGCTTCCTTTGGCATCTACATGCCGCGGTTCTCGGGAACGATTTATGAGGTGCTCTCGGCGCCGATCTCGAGCCTCGACATGGTCCTCGGCTACGTCGGTGCCGCGGCGACGAAATCTTTCATTTTGGGCCTGATCATCATGACCACGGCCCGGCTGTTTGTTCCCTACTCGATCGAACACCCGCTGTGGATGATCGTCTTTCTCCTGCTGACCTGCGTCTCATTCAGCCTGCTCGGTTTTTCGATCGGGCTTTGGGCAGATGGGTGGGAGAAGATGCAGATCGTGCCGGCCCTGATCGTGACGCCGCTCGCCTTCTTGGGCGGAAGTTTTTACTCGATTCAGATGCTGCCGGAGCCCTTTCGGACGCTCACGCTCTTCAACCCGGTCGTCTACTTGATGAGCGGTTTCCGCTACAGCTTCTACGGACAGGGAGACCTCGGGCCGACCTTGAGCCTCGCGCTGCTCGCGGCTTTCGGCGGCGCCTGTCTCGCTCTCGTCTTGTGGTTGCTCGAGACCGGTTACCGGATTCGTCAATGAGCTAGCCAAATCGGGCTTGCGCGCCACGACAGGATCTTTCCGCTCAGGCCGGGCCGTCTACCTTGTCGCACAGGGTGACCCGCCGCGCCCTCGAGCCCCCGCCGGCCCGGAAACGATGGCTTCCGGCCAGGGCGCTTGAAGCTGTGGTGTTTTCGAGGGAAACTGGTTTCAATTGACCGGCCAGGACCGCTCCGCCTCCCCTCAGGATCGCGGAGTCCGAAGTTTGCCGAGGCGGTCGAGGCGAAGAGGGCCCGTTTGAGCGAGCAGAACGAACAAGACGAGAAGACTCGAGTGACGGAAGTCGTCCAGCCGGCCATGCCGGAGACGAACGCGACCGCCGAGTGCCTCGTTGTCATCTATACGACCGAACCGGCCCTGCTCGGTAAGCGTATCGTTCTCGAACAGCCCGTTTTGCGCATCGGCCGCGGCAACGAGAGCCACCTGATCCTCGAAGGAGACAGCGTGAGCCGCCGCCACGCGCACCTCGAGCGCCGCGGCCCCGGCAGCTGGTATATCGTCGACGACAAGAGCACCAACGGGACCTACGTGAACGAGGAGCAGGTCGAGAGCGAGGCTCGCCTGGACAACGGCGACCGCATCAAGATCGGCCCGACCATCCTGAAGTTCCTCTCCGGCGCGGACGCCGAAGCCAAGTACCACGAGGAGATCTACCGGATGACCATCATGGATGGTCTCACGCAGATCTACAACAAGCGGCACTTGGTCGAGGCCCTCGACCGCGAGGTAACACGCGCTCGCCGCCATACACGCGACCTCAGCGTGCTCATGTTCGATATCGATCACTTTAAGAGCATCAACGATCGCTACGGGCACCTCGCGGGCGACCACGTCTTGCGCGAGCTCGCTCGCGTCATCTCGGAGCGGATCCGGAGGGATGAGGTATTCGCGCGCTACGGCGGCGAGGAGTTCGCGCTCGTGCTGCCTGAGACTTCTCTGGAGGGTGCACGCCAGCTGGCCGAAACCCTGCGCATGCGCATCGAGGCCCACGATTTCGTCTTCCAGGGTGAGCGTATCGCCGTAACCATGTCGATGGGCGGAGCAGCCCTAGCGCCCAAGATGACCGGCGCTGAGCTGATCGCCGCCGCTGACCAGAAGCTCTACGAAGCCAAGCGCAGCGGACGCAACCGCGTCTGTCTCTGAGCGAGGCGTAAAGGCCCAGCCACGGTCAGCGGAAGAGCCCCGCCTCGATTCCGAGATGCTATAGAGGCGCGCGCCTATGTTGGAATCGAAGACCGAGCCGCCGGACGTCCGGGTCCCTCCGCCCGGCCCAAACTCCCGCGCCTGGTCCGCGCGTCATCGCGCCCAAGCGGCCCCCATGGGACCGAAGGCTCCGAACGGACAGCCCTTCGACTCGGTCGTGTTTGAGCGTGGACGCGCATCCAACGTCTATTGTGTCGATGGGAATCGTTACGTCGATTTCGCCGCCGGCTTCGGCGCACTTCTGCTCGGACACGCTCACCCCGAGCTCGAGAAGGTCCTCTCCGAGCAGAGCACCGAACTCTGGCAAGCGCTCGGCGATGTCTCTCCCAGCACGAAGAAGATCGAGCTTCTCGAGAAGCTCACCAGACTCCACCCGAGCGGCGATGCGACGGGCCTACTCGGACTGAGTGGCGCCGATGCGATCACCGCTGCGCTCAAGACGGCGCTGCTCGCGACGGGGCGTCCCGGTGTGCTCGCCTTCTCCGGCTCCTATCACGGCCTCTCCTACGGCCCCCTCGCGCACTCGGACTTGCGCCAAAGCTATCGCACCCCCTTTTTGGCTCAGCTCTCTCCTCACGTCCGCGTCGCTCCCTATCCGGAGGGGGACGGCGAAGAATCGCTCGAGCGCGCTCGGGCGCTCATCGACGACAACGTCGGCGCCGTCCTCATCGAACCGATCCTCGGGCGCGGCGGCGTCGTGGTTCCGCCTGCTGGCTATCTCTCAGCCCTCTTCGAACTCGCTCACTCGCGAGGTGCGCTCGTCATTGCCGATGAGATCTGGACGGGCCTCGGGCGCTCGGGCGCTTGGCTCAGCTGTGTCCACGATGGCGCGCTGCCGGATCTGATTTGTCTCGGCAAGGGGCTCGGTGGTGGTCTTCCCGTGAGCGCCTGCCTCGGTCCCAAGCGCCTGATGGAGAACTGGAGCCGACCGGACGAGGTCGTGCACACCTCGACCTTCGCTGGAGCTCCTCTCTCCGCTGCTGTGGCGCTCCGCACGCTCGAGATCCTCGAGCGCGATCGGCTCCCGGAAGAAAGCCTGCGCAAAGGCGGCCGGCTCATTAAACGTCTCGAGCCCCTCACCGAAGAGTTCCCCGGCCTCAAGCTACGCGGAAGAGGCCTCATGGTGGGGCTCGAGGTCGGGCTCGCGGCGGGAGGCGCATCCGGGCTCCGGCAGCGCCTCCTCGAGCGGGGCTTTATGACGACGACCGGCGGCGGACAAAGGGACGTCTTGGTCCTGACACCGCCGCTCACCATCGAAGAGGAACACTTGGACGCTCTCGCCGAAGCCCTCCGCGACGCTCTCCAGCAGCGAAAAGGAGCGCGATGACGGACCCGATCGCGCGCGTCATGCGCCCCCGCGCCCTCGAGCAGAGCGAGTCGCTCCACGCGCGGGTGCGCGCGTTTGCGTCGAGTGTGGTCGAAGGCGCGACACCCTCCGAGTCCTTCGAAGAGCTCGCCCTCGCCATCGCGGCATTCCAGCGCCAGGAATGTCCGGGCCTCGAGCGCTTGATCCCTGCTCCTCCGAGCTCGCTCGAGGAGCTTCCTCTCGTTCCGGCGGAGGTCTTTCGGCTCACTCGCGTCGCCACCTATCCGGCCGAGCTCGACGTGGCCCGTTTTCAGACGAGCGGGACCACAAAGCGCGAAACCGGCGTCCATCCGACCCGCACGCTGTCGACCTACGACCACTTAGCGCTCCTGCTCGCTCGCTCCACGCTCTTCCGGGGTCTCAGCGCCCGTCCCATCATCGTCGCCCTCGCCGAGCCGAAACCTGGCCCTCGGCCCACCTCCTCTCTCACGTACATGATGGAACTCTTCATGCGTGAGATCGACGGCCGCAGCTTGAGCACCGACCCAGTCCCCGCGGAGCTCGACTACGCCGGCCGCTTTCTGATCGGGCCCCGCGGCGTCGATATCGAAGGCCTGAGGCGCGCCGTGCGCCTCGCGCGGCATCGCCAAGAGCCCCTCGTCGTGCTCGGAACCAGCTTCGCTTACGTCGCTCTGCTCGAAGCTCTCGGCGACGAACGACTTCCCCCAGCTCCCTTGGTACGCCTCATGATCACCGGCGGCTTCAAAGGACGCGCGCGGGAGGTTCCCGAGCAAGAGATCCGGGCGCAGATCGCCCGAGCATTCTCCGCCGAGCCAGAACAAGTGCTCGGCGAGTACGGGATGACAGAGCTCACGAGCCAGCTCTACGAAGCCTGGGGTTCCGAAGGAAAGGACGAGCCCAAGAGCGCGTGGTTCCCCGCCAGAGGGCGCGCGAGCCTCTATCACGCGCCCCCTTGGCTTCGGGTGCTCGCCGTCGATCCTGTGACCCACGCTCGCGTCCGCAGAGGGACTGAAGGGCTCGCTGCCTTCATCGACCTCGGCAACATCGACTCGTGTCTGACCGTGCTCACCGAAGACCGCATCCTAGAGATAGACGGAGGCATTCAGCTCCTCGGTCGCGCTCCCGCGGCTCCCCCTCGTGGCTGCAGCCTCACCTATGAGAGCTTGCTCGGAGGAGGAAAGTTATGAGTCACCGCGTGACCGACGATCAGGCCGCGCGCGCCTTTGCGCTCGCGCGCGCCGCTGAGCTCATCGCCGATGGCTCGACAGAAATCGGAAAGCGCGCGCGCCGGGAGCTCGCCGAAGAGACAGGCCTGTCTCCGGAGAACGTCGACCTCGCGCTCCTTTTCTCTCTCGAACATGAGGCGAGCCGCGCCACCATTCTCCAGCTGGGAGCGCGTCTTCCTTCTTCCGAGCGAAGTCATGTCCTCCTCTCAGCGAACGTCTTCGTCGCCGCCTACCGAGCCATCTTGATCGGCATCCTCCAGGGCCAAACGTGCCAGGTGCGCGCATCGCGGCGCGCCCAGACCATGGCGCGTTTGCTCGCGGAAGGATCGGACGGGGCCTTTGAGCTCGTTCAGGAGCTCGAAGTCGAACCGGGCGACCACGTTTGGGCTTACGCCCACGACAGCACCCTCGACGAGCTCAGAAAGAGCCTACCGCAGGGAGCTCGCCTTCACGCTCACGGCAGCGGCATGGCCGCAGCTGTGCTCTTTGAGCCGCTCATTGAAGCCCCCGAAGAGGAACTCGATCAGCTCGCCTGCGACCTCACGACCGATATCATTCTGTTCGACCAAAGGGGCTGCCTGAGCCCGCGCATCTTGCTCCTCCAGGGCTCCGAGGACTTCGCTCGCGACTTCCAAGGTCGCCTGCAAAGGGCCCTCGAAGACGCCGAAACCCAGGTCCCTCGCGGCTCGCTCAGCCCCGAAGAGGCCGCGGCCGAAAAGCGCTACGTGATGACGTTCGAGTACGTCGGCGGCCTCCTCCACGCGGGGCAGGGCTCCGTGACCCTCGATCCGGAGCCAGAGCGGCTCATCGTCCCGCCCATCGGGCGCCACCTCCACATCACCCGCACCGCGGCCGCCCTCGACCGGCTCGAGGAACTCGGCCCTGCCCTGACCGCCGTCGCTCACCATGGACAGCCCCATTTGCCTGGATTGCTCCTCGAAGCGATCGGCGAGCGCCGCATGGTCCCTTTCGGGCAGCTGCAGAGACCACCTCTCGACGGTCCCGTCGATCTGCGCTCCGGGATCCGTCCTGAGATCATCGGCGAGACTTAAGCGGGCTTCGCGGTCCGACGCTCTAATTCATCGCGAGCGGGAGCCGGCGACGCTGTCGCACGATCACGTTGGGCTCTCCGGGCGGAAGCGGCAAATCGCGTCCCTTGGCGTAGACCGGATGGCGCCCGTACTTCTTGTACCACTCAGCGACGCTCGCGGTCTGGAACATCTTTTCGACGATTTGGCGAAAGCCGACGCCAGTATTGTAGGCGCAGAAGCTGATTTCACCGAGCTGCGTCGCGTAGGGGATGATGCACATCTCCGTACGGCGGAAGTCGTAGTTGAAGACGTCCTGGAACCACATGCCTGCGACAAATAGGAAGCGCCACTCAAACTGTTGCGCGTCACCCTCGCTATCTCCGACCTTCTTCCCCTTCGCGCCCATCTGGCTCATCGCCTGACGGATCATCTCAAAGGCGCTGTAGCCGAGGGGCGCCCGATCGGGACGGAAGTTCTTGAAGAGGGAGAGCGCCATCATCGCGTAGCGCTCCGCGCGCCCTTCGCTCACCTCGGCGATCGTCGTGAAGTCTTTCAGGACTTGTTCGACGTCGAGGAACTCTGCGAGCGGGACCGTCTCTCGGGTCTTCTTGTTGACGAGCAGGATCGTGCCGATGCCGCAGTTCGGGTGGCAGCCGCAGTTCAATGCGCCGAACTTTTCAGCGGGATTTTGCAGGAGATCGACAACGTCCGACAGCGGATTCATCGAGCTGAGCGGGAACCAATCGCGACCGGGCTCCGTGATGCCGAGCTGACTGCTCACGTCGTGGGCGAGGTGGCTGAGGGTGTAGCGCTTCTCGCGGCGCTCCTTCTCCGAGATGTCTTCGTCGCGGCCCGTGAAACTCACCGGCTGAAACGATACGACGGTCACTTTGTCGATGTTGTCGATGGCAAACTGGACCACGGAGCCGACCTGGTCATCGTTCACGCCGCGCACAACCGTCACCACCAGCACGACGTCGATGCCCGCCTGAGCGAGATGATCGATCGCCCGGAGCTTCACGTCGAACAGATTCCCGACCTTGCGGTGACTGTTCGCTTCGTTCGTCACCCCATCAAACTGCAAGTAGCAGAGCCGAAGACCGGCCCGCCTTGCTTCCTTCGCGTACTCGAGGGACTCGGCGAACTTGATGCCGTTCGAAGCGCATTGCACCGAAAAATAGCCCACCTGACGCGCGTAACGGACCGCCTCGAGGAAGTCGGGGTGCAGCGTGGGCTCACCGCCGGAAAACTGAACGCTGAGCTGGCGCCGCGGCTTGATCGTGAGGGAGTCGTCGAGCAGCTTCTTGACCTCGTCGAGGCTGAGCTCGTGGACGTAACCGACTTGATTGGCGTCCATGAAGCACGGATCGCACATCATGTTGCACCGATTCGTGAGATCGATCGTGAGCACTGAGCCACGTCCGTATTGGATCGAACTCGGACCGTGCTCGCGCAAGTTCGTGCGAAGCCCCGCTAAATCGCGTCCAGGGAAGAGCCCCTCGATACGCTCGAGAAACTTCTCGTCGATCGATAATAAATCTTCGACCTCCCCATGCACCGGGCAGGTCTTCCTCATCCAGACCTGTCCGTCGCGCGCGAAGATCTCCGCCTTGATCAGGCCGGGATGGGCATGGAGGAAGCGATTCAGATCCATCTCCCCAGAGACCACAGCCGCACGCGCCGCCTTCACGCACTCAGGGCAGAGGGAGTCCGTGGTGCGCGGCCAGCCGAGGGGCGGTTTCGTCTTCTCCGAGGGGCGCGCCAGTTTCTGCCCAGCCCAGGCCGGGCTGGCCCGTTCTCCCGAGGTGCGAGGCCTCCGCGCGAGGAGCGAAAACGCCGTGCCGGAGAGCCGCCCCAGGTTCGTCTCGAACAAGACCTTCGGGTGCGAAAAAATGCGCCGGAGCGCCGCGGGTCGACTCATGACGCGAGGTTAGCCCAAGAGCGCTGGTTCGAAAGTGGGCTATAGAAGTCCCACGTGAAAAGCACGCTGGTCTTGAGCGACGTCCACCTCGGTGAGGGTCATGGCCGCGACGCAGGTTGTGCGCTCGCCCGTTTGCTCACTGAACATACACACAAAGACTTGATCTTCGCGGGAGACACCTTCGATCTCACGCTCGGCCCGAAGACCGAGTCCACCGGCGAGACGCTCTGCAGGATCCTCGCGCACCATGAGCCGGTGCGGGCGGCACTTCGCGCGCACCTGGGGCGCGGCAATCGCGTCACCGTCCTGCCCGGCAACCACGACGCCGCCCTCAAACAAGAAGAGACCGCCGGCGAGCTGCTGAAAAGCCTTGAGCCTCCCAGAGATGAGGCGCTCTCGGTTCGCGACTGGTTCACGAACTTCGGCCCAGCCCACATCCAACACGGGCACCTGTACGACGCCGACAACGCCTTCGCGCATCCGCTCGCGCCCTTTCGCATCGGGGCCGAGCCCCTCGGAACCGCCCTCATGCGCGACTTCGTCGGCCCCTCCGGCGCCCTCTCCTTCGCCCACGCCCACGAGACGAGCCCCGTGCGCGGCCTCGTCCGAGCGTTCCGCGAGTTCGGTCCCCGCGCACCACAGATCATCCTCCTCTACTTCCGTGTCGCCTTGGCCCTGTGTCTCCGCGCAGCACGGAAAGACGAGCTTCATGCCGACGAGCAAGAGGGGGAGCGCGCCCTGAAGGAGCTCGCGCGAAAGACGGGTCTCCCCGAAGAGCAGCTGCGCGCCCTGGCCGAACTTCGCGAGAGCCCGACGCACCTCTCCGCGAAAGAAACCTGGCATCGCCTCTACCTCGACCAAGTCTCCGCCGGCGCCCTTTTTACCTTCGCAGCGACGCAGGCCCTCTCGAATCCCGGTTTGAGCCTGCCGCCAGCTCTTGTCGCCACGGGGCTCTTCATCAAGCGAAAGCTCGAGCCCATCGACTACCACGAGCGCATGAACGAAGCGGCGCGACAAGCCGCGCACAAGATTCGAGAGCTCCTCGGCGCAGAGCTCGTCGTCTTCGGCCACACGCACTCAGCTCATGAGGAACCCGGATACGTCAACCTCGGCTCCTTTGGTGTGGCGCGAAGAGCTCGCCCGTACCTCGTCCTCCGCGAAGATGGTCATCACGAGCTCAGGCGTTTCGAAGCGACTTGAGCGTCCTCCCCAGACGAGCTGACTTCAGCACCGTTCGCGCAAACGAAAACGGCCCGAGGGTTGCTCGGGCCGAACGTCCTTCTTAGGGCCGCACCACCTGGGTTCCCGGAGGCGGCGTGAAGGTGAACTCCTTCGGATCCACCGGCTGGTTCACAACCGGATCGCCGAAGTCGAAGCGATTGCGGTTCCGCTGAGCGTCGATCATCAAGACGCGTCGAACCTGGAACGTGCCCGCGTCGATGTAGAGGAGGATCTTCTGGTAAGCGGGGGTCGGCGAGACGGGAGTTCCGAGCAGGACGTAGCCGCCTTCGAATCCGAGGTCCTTTGCCTCGAGCTTCGTCAGGTGGAACTCCTTTTTGAGCTGACCGTCGCCGAGCAAGAAGGAGAGAGCCGCCGGATATTGGCTCTTCTCGATGCTCTGCTCGAACATCTGCTTGTTTTCCTTCTCGTAGACGCGGATCTGCTTTCCATCCGAGACAACACGGTTGCCGTTGTTCTCGTAGCGCCAGCTCATCTTGCCCGGCTTCTGGAACACGACGGAACCGCTGGAGTCTTTGTACTTGTCGTACGCGGCGATGTAGTAGCGCTGCTTGAAGGTCGCCCGGTACGTTTGGCTCTTGTCGTAGACGGCCTGAACCTTGTCGGCGAGCTCGAGCGCGGTCATGGCAGCGGGGGCCGCAGCTGGCGCCTTCTGTTCAGCGAAGGCGGAAGAGAGCGGCGCTGCGGACAGCAAACCAGCAATGGCCAGAGCGGCCAGAAGCGGACGAGAAGCAGGACGGTGGATCATAATTCAGGGGCACGGCGGAGGGCCGACTCAGAGAGTTACGATCAGGTTACGGGTGGGGCAAGCCGCGCCTCCCCCCGAAAGGCGAGAAGAAAGTCGGTCTCAGGCACAAGGGCCCAAGAATTACGCCGATTTCGCTCAGGGCGCGCGGACGAGGCGGGTCACGTGGGGCGGGAGGGTCTTCGAGCGAGTTCGCCGCGGTTTCTGGACCACTTGCGGAGTCAGCGGGTCGAGCCGGAGCTCGGTGATCGCGATCGCGAGGGCGTCTGAGGCGTCAGGGGGCAGCGCTTCACGGATCCCCAAAATGGCGGAGACCATTTGGGCGACCTGAGACTTTTCGGCGCGGCCGTTTCCAGTGAGGGTGCGCTTGATGCGCGCGGGCGCGTGTTCACGCAAAGGGACCCCCGCTCGGGCCAGGGAGAGAAGAACGACCCCGCGAGCGTGCCCGAGTTTGGCCGCCGCCTGAGGGTCCTTGTGAAAAAAGAGCTGCTCCACGGAGCCGAGCGCCGGCCGGTGCTCGGCGATGACACGTTCCAGCTCTGCCGCGATCACGGCGAGCCGGTCCGAGAGGGACTCGCTCGGGCGCGCGTGGATCACGCCGTGGCCGATGTGAACGAGCTTCGGCCCCCTGCGCTCGACGACGCCCCATCCGAGATGGATCGTTCCTGGATCGATGCCGAGCACGAGCACGGAGCTCACCCTACCAGAGCTCTTAGGCTTGGCGAAGTCTTCGGACTCGTGCGATGGCCTCTGCTGCGTGGGACACCGCATTTCGTTCACGACGCCGGAAAGTGACGCAGGGCTGCGCCTCGATCAGCTGCTCGGTCGGCACATCCCCGACCTCTCCCGGCGCAAGGCGCGCGCCCTCATCGAACAGGGCAGCGTCTACGTCGACAAGAAGAGGACCAAGGTCGCCTCCCGCGCCATCCGCGCCGGCCAGAAGATCCTCATCACCTCCCTCGAGCTCATCTCCCCAGAGACCGAGCTCCCAGCCCTCGATGCAATGATCCGTTACGAAGACGACGCTCTCGTCGTCTTCGACAAGCCGAGCGGTCTCCTCTCCGCGCCGAGCCAAGAGACCGATCAGATTGACCTCCACAGCTTGGCCCAAAAGCGCGCTGGACGTCCCCTCTGGCTCGTCCATCGGCTCGACCGACCCACAAGCGGCCTCATCGTCTTCGCCAAGACAAAAGGGGCAGCTCGGAGTCTGAGTCAGGCCCTCCAGGACCACAGCATGGGGCGCGACTATCTCGCCATCGTCCTCGGACGTCCCCCGTCTCCCTCAGCGCGCATCACCATTGCCATTGATGGGCAGCCCGCGGCGACCGAGTTCCTTCTGCGTGAAAGTCGCAGCGGAGTGAGCCTTGTCGAGGCGCGCCTTCAGACGGGTCGCACGCACCAAGTGCGCATTCATGCCACCGAGCTCGGCTGCCCCATCGTCGGTGACCGCCGTTACGGGCGCGCGCTCGGCGCGCAAGGAGCGGTCCCCTCAAGTCCAAGGCTCCTCCTCCACGCCACCCGCCTCGGGCTCAGCCATCCTGAGCGCGGCACGCCCCTCGAGGTCGAGAGTCCGATGCCGGACGACATGCGCTCCTATTGGGAGAGGCTCGGGGCTCAACATTTGCCCGCTCCGCCCGTTCCAAGAGGGACGTAGGGGCGTCCATGTTCTTCAATAAAGACAAATCTCCGGCGTCCTCTCCTCGGTCCGAACCCGCTCCTTCTCTGCGAGACGACGCCAGCGAGGCGCTCGAAACCACCGCCGCCCTCTTGCGTAGCTTAGGTCGCCACGCCTTCGACATCGAAGGGCGCACTCGCGAAGAGATCGCCGAGACCTTCGAGCGCTGGGCGCGCACGCTCTTGCTCGGAGACATGACCCGCCCGGTGCGAAGCGCCGATGGCACACTGCGGCGCGATTGGGGCGGAGTGCGCCGTTTTGTCGAGGCTCATCGCCGCGAAGAGAAGCTCTACGTCGAGCAAGCTCTCACGAACCTGCGCGACGCCGTGCGGGAACTGGTGCGCACGACGACCTACTCGATCCGGACCGACAGAGCGCACGACGAGCGGCTCTCGGAAGAACTCGACTCTCTCGATCGAGCTCTGGTCGTCAACGATCATGAAGAGGTGCGCGCGACGGCGGAGCGCACCTCGAGGCTCGCCCGCCAGCAGATCGAGTTCCATCGCACCCGCGAGCTCGAGACGATTCAGGCCCTCGAAGGGACCATCCGAGCCCTGCGCGCCGAGCTCGATCATTCGCGCAAAGCAGCGACCACCGACGCCCTGACTCAGGTCTACAACCGAGCAGCTCTCGACTTGCATCTCCAAGATGTCACCGACCAGGCGCTCCTCTCCGCTTCACCCGCTTGTCTCGTGATGGTCGACTTGGATCACTTCAAGGCCATCAACGACACCTTCGGGCACGTGGTCGGCGATGAGGTCCTCAAGCAAGTCGCCGATACGATCGTGCGCTCGTTTCTCCGGCGTGAAGACTTCGTGGCTCGTTACGGCGGCGAGGAGTTCTGTGTGGTGTGCGAACACGCCTCTTTCGAGCCCACTCGCGAGCGCGCCGAGCGACTGCGTAAGGCGGTGATGGGCCTGAAAATTGGAGGCCGACCGATCAGCCTCTCGGTCTCCTTCGGCATCGCCGAGCTCGCCCGGGGAGAAGCGCCCCACGCGTGGGTGGCGCGCGCCGACGCCGCGCTCTATCGCGCCAAGCAGAAAGGGCGAAACCGGATCTCGGTGGCCCCCCGGGCCAGCGAAGAGCCGAAGCCCACCCGCGAGATCATTGAAGGTTTCCCCTTGCTCGGGGGCGCGCGAAGGGGCGAGGCCCCAGAGCTCTCAGGCCACTTGCATCCTGGAAGCGACCCGGGCCCGCCGAAAACGGTGCGTTAGACGCCCCGAATTGCCCCAAGAGCCCTCGGGACTCGGGGCCATCCCACGCTCCGCCCAGCGCTCCGGCGTGTTTGCTGCCCGCTCACCCCTTTCGGCCGGCTTGCTGCCGCACTTGAGCTATGAGATTCCCCTCCCGAGACGCTCCTAAGTTTTTATGACCAGCGCATCCAAAAAGCCGCTTCCTCCGAAGCTGACCTCCAAACAGGCGAGTTACTTGAGAGGTCTCGCGCACTCCCTCGATCCCGTGGTTCGTCTCGGAAAAGGGGGGATCACGGACGGGGCGCTCGCTGAAGTCGCTCGCGCCCTCGAAGCTCACGAGCTCATCAAAGTGCGCCTGGAGCGTGAAGCGGACATCGAGACTTCCGAGCTCACGGAAGCGGCCCAGTCGATCGGAGCCGCCGTCGCCGGACACGTCGGCCGCGTCTTTATCCTTTACCGTCGCCACCCCAAAAAGCCGAAGATCGAGCTACCGAGGGCCGCGAAAGCGAGCGCACCATGAGCATCAAACGAGTCCAATCCCCCAGGAACTTGGTGTGGATGGACCTGGAGATGACAGGCCTGAACCCCGAGACGGACTGCATCCTCCAGGTCGCCGCCATCATCACGGACGAGAATCTGAATACTCTCGAAGAGTACGTGAGCGATGTGTTTCAGCCGGAAGCGGCGCTCGCTTCGATGTCTCCCTTCGTACGCAAGATGCACACGAAAACGGGCCTTTTGTCGCGCATCGCCGAGGGCGTCGAGCTCCGGCAGGTCGAGCGCGAAGTGCTCGACCGGGTGAGCGGCTGGTGTCCCGCGCGGGCGGTCCTCTGTGGGAATACGATTCACTCGGATCGGAAGTTCATCGATCGCTACATGCCTGGCCTCGCCACCTACCTCCACTACCGAATGGTGGACGTGAGCAGCCTGAAGGTTCTGAGCCAGCTCTGGCTCCCTTCCACGTCTCAGTATCAGAAGCCGGACAGCGGGGAGCACGACGCTCTCTTCGACGTGCGCCAATCGATCGCGGAGCTCTTGCACTACCGCCGCGTGATGCTTCGCGATGTTTCGGGCACCTGAGCTCCCCGGGCCCAGCCAGGGCCAGCTCGACAGCGGCAAGGCCGAGCTCCTCCGCTCCCTCGGCTCGCGTGTCCTCTTCGACGACGAAATCAGCGAAGACTATCGTTCCGACGACTCGCGCATCCTCGGCGAAAAGCCGCTCGCCGTCGTGCTCGCCGAGTCGAGCTCCGACATCGAAACGGCGCTCACCATCGCAAAAGCGCACAAGATCCCCGTCGTTCCCCGGGCCGGCGGCTCCGGGCGCACAGGAGGCGCGGTTCCGCTCTGCCGCGGCATCGTGCTCGCTACGGCGGGCATGAGCGAGCTCCACGAGCTCGACGGGCGGGAGGGATTCGTACGAGTTGGCCCCGGCGCGCGCCTCTCCGAGGTCCAAGCTGCGGTCGAACGCGAGGGATGGTTTTATCCTCCCGATCCGAACTCCGCTGAGCTCTGCTGCATCGCCGGGAACGTCGCAGAAAACGCCGCAGGTCCCCGCGCCTTCAAGTACGGCGCAACGCGCGACTACGTCCTCGGCATCGAGACAATCTTGCCTGGAGGACAGAAGTTTTTCGCCGGTCGTAAGACGCGCAAGGGCGTGACCGGCTATGACGTGGTTTCGCTCCTGGTCGGCAGCGAGGGAACTCTCGCTGCCTTCGGCGACGTCACGCTCAAGCTGATCCCGAAGCCGGAGGAGGTTCTGACGCTCGCCGCGACCTTCCCGAGCCTCTCGCACGCGCTCGGAGCCGTCGGTGCCCTCGTCCAGGCTCAAGTTCCCGCCCGCTGCCTCGAGTTCCTCGACGAAAAGACGCTCGCCGTCATGCGCCAGAGCGGGGTCCCCCTCGCTCCCTCCGCCGAAGCGCTTCTCATCATCGAAGTCGATGGCAGCGAAGCCGAGTGTGAACACCAGGCGGAACGGATCCTCGGGATCTGCGAGCAATGCCGAGCCATTGAGGTCCAGGTCGCGCTTCTCGCCACCGCGCGGGCGCAGCTCTGGGACGCGCGGAAGCAGATGAGCCGGGCTGTGCGCGCGAGGGCTCGTCACAAGATCAGCGAAGACGTCGTGGTTCCGCGGCGAGAGCTCTTGAGGCTCGTCGATTGTGTCCGGGAGCTCGGAGACAAGTATTCGATCGACGCTCTTTCCTACGGCCACGCGGGCGACGGGAATCTCCACGTAAACTTCCTGTGGAACGACCCCGAAGAAGAGACGAAGGTCGCCGCTGCCGTTCGTGAGCTCTTCGTGACCACCCTTTCGCTCGGTGGGACCTTGAGCGGAGAACACGGCATTGGCCTGCTCAAGGCCGAATTCTTGCCTCTTGAGCACCCTCGACCTCTCCTCGATCTCGAGCAGCGCATCAAGGCGACCTTCGACCCGCTCGGCATCATGAATCCGGGAAAGATCTTCCCGAGCGAGCCCGGCGGCCGCACCGGCCATGGCGCTTGCTGAACGAAACCCCTGCGCCTCTTCCGGCTCCGGGCCCCGACAGCGCTAGCTCATCTTGGCTAGACCTCATCGGGTAGACGCAGGCGCGGCATGGGTGTTTCGTCCTCACGCCGCAAAAAAACGCGCATCTTGAGGGTCCGAGTAGGCTCTGAGAAGTTCGCCGGAGGCCTGCAGGACAAGACCCGTGCGAACGGGAAGTCATCAACACATCGAAGAAATTCCGCGCCAGACTCCGCCCCCATGACGGCGCGCCCCCCCGCCGCGCCCCTGAACACCCGGGAGGCGGCAGAGATTTTCCCCCCGAAGGTCGTTTGACGAACCGCCATTCGGGTTTATATGTAGGTGGTTGGGTGTGGGCCTCACTCGGCTCACCCTGGGGTAACCCCCTCTCCCGCTCACCGATGAACCCGGACCGAACTGCCCCCCCTGTGGACACGACTCCCGAGCCTCCGGTGCTCGACCGAATCACTCCCACGGAGGGTTCGGCCCGAGCGCATCCGGACCCGTTTCGCGTGGAGACTCCGAGCCGTCCGCGACGCACCGTGCAAAGCGGAGTTTTCCATCCGCAACAAACGGCTGGCCGTTACTCGCTGCGGCCCGAAAGCGAAGAGATCATCAGTACGCCTCCTCCGAGCTCGACGATACCTGCTGATCCGAATGGCAGGGCCGCTCCCAGCGAACCGCCGCTGCTCGAAGCTGACATTTCTCAAGGCACCTTGAGCAGCCGCATCAGCGTCCCTGAAGAGGTGCGACAAGGAGCGTTCCGCTGGCTCACGACCGGCGAACTCGAAATTTCGAGTCAGTTCACCGCTCGCGAGGCGCGCTCACTGCAGAGGGCGATGCTCCTCGTGCTGATGCAGGAAGCGCCGCTCCGCACCTGGCCAACAAGCCTCGTGCAGCGCGCGAGTTGGCTCTTCCGCGCCGGCTGGGACCACGATCCCGCTGAGGCGAACGCTTGCCTGGACGCGCTCCACCTGCCGCCCGACATGAACACGCGCGCCGCGGTCCTCGACTTGATCGCCGAACACCTCGGGCGCGATCCCTTCTGAGAAGGGGTCCGAGGAACGCGAGCCGCTCGGCCTGAGAGAGGAACGCGAGCCGCTCGGCCTGAGAGAGGAACGCGAGCCGCTCGGCCTGAGAGAGGCGAGCCTTTGGCTCACGAGCCTTTCACTGAACCCAACGAGCCAGGACACACGTCACGTTGTCCGGGCCGCCGTTCTCGTTGGCGCGGTCGATGAGTCTTTGGGTAGCGGTCTTGAGGTCCGGCGAACTCATCAGAATTGCCTGGATGTCTTCGTCGCTCACGGGTCCGGCGAGACCGTCCGAACAGAGCACCATGATATCCCCGAGGCGCGGCTCTTCGAAGCGCGTGTCGACCTTGACGGTCTCCTTCATACCGAGCGCCCGCACGATGACGTTCTTGTGAGGGAAATTCGCGATTTCCTCGTCCGTCAGGTGCTTCATTTTCTTGTAGTCGTTCAGGAGCGAGTGATCCTCGGTGAGCTGCTCGAGGACTCCGTCGCGCAGCCGATAGATGCGGCTGTCGCCGACGTGCGCGAGGTAAACGCCCTGCTGCGTGACGAACAGCGCGACGATGGTCGTACCCATGCCTCGCTGGGCGGGGTTGTTCCGAGCGGTCTCGAAGATCCGAAGATTGGAGAGCTTGATGCCAGTGACCAAGCGATTCTCCTCGTAGCCCTTGGTCCGATCCATTTTGTACGGCCAGGTCTTGTCTGGATCGTCCTGGGTCGTGGCGAAGAACTCCCGCATGGTGTCGATCGCCAACTGGGATGCAACTTCGCCGGAGGCGTGCCCACCCATCCCGTCGGCGACCAGATAGAGACCAAAGTCACCGAAAATGGCGAAGTTATCTTCGTTGTGGGTTCGCTTTCGTCCGACGTCTGTTTGGCCAGCTATCTCAATGCGCAAAGGGAACTCTCTTCAGAAGGTGAAGCGGCGAGGCGCCAGCACTAGTTCCCCTATCCTGACACGGTTTGCCGGGAGCTTGTCAATCACCGGGCGCCCCGGGGCCGCTCCAGGGTCCGAATTCCGTCCTGCCCTGCGACCAAGACAATGTCGGCCCGTCCGACGAAGAGCCCCGTTCCAACAACACCTGGCACCAGAGCCAGCAGACCGGCCAGTCCCCCAGCATCCTTGATGGGCTCGACGTGCAGGTCGTAAATGACGTTTCCGGCGTCGGTTTTTGTCGGCTGCCCCCCGGTCATCCTGAGGACCGGTCGCCCGTAGGCGGCAAGGAGCCGCTCGGTGGCCTTATGGCCGTAGGCCAGGACCTCGATAGGGATGGGCCACTTCTCGCCGAGCCGGGTGCTCAGCTTGGAGCTGTCCACGACGATGATGTTCAGGCGGGAGGCGTAGTTGACGATTTTCTCGCGCGTGTGCGCGGCGCCGCCGCCCTTGATCAGGTCAAGGTCTGCGCTCACCTCATCCGCACCGTCCACGCAGACGTCGATCTCCCAGGGCCCCTCGTCGGAGAGGAGCGGGATCCCGAGAGAGAGGGCCTGCTGGCGACTTCGCTCGCTGGTAGGAACCCCTGCGTACTTTCGACCCGCGCGAACGAGCTCCCCGACCGCATCGACGAAATGGCAGGCAGTCGAGCCGGTGCCGAGGCCGAGCACTCCTTCTTCGGGTAAGTGGGCGAGGGCCGCCCGGGCCGCTCTTCGCTTGACCTCATCTTGCTCAGCCATGGGGGCCCCTCGTACCAAAAAACGATCCCCGGGCGCGAGCCGAAAGGACCAGCGATCTGCGGGCTTCGAAAAACCCGGCTCCGGCGAGGGGCCTAGCGCTGACACCGGGCGCAAAAATGGGTCGAGCGCCCGCCGAGAACGACCCGGCTGAGGACAGTCTTGCAGCGGGGGCAGGGAGCGCCGCCTTTTCCGTAGACCTTGTGCCAGTTCTGGAAGCCCCCGAGCTCGCCGTCGGGCTGCAGGTAGTCATTGATGGTGCTGCCGCCCCCTCGAATCGAGGCACGAAGGATGGAACGAATCGCCCTGAGGAGCGTCGCCGCTTCGGCCCGGGTCACATCGCGGGCCCTGCGCGTCGGGACGATGCGCGCTTGGTAGAGGGCTTCGTCCGCATAGATGTTCCCCACGCCGGCCAGGATGCTCTGATCGAGGAGCGCGCTCTTCATGGGGATGGCGCGACTTTGCAGACGCTCATAAAACGGGCCGAGTCCGATCTCGAGAGCGTCGGGGCCAAGGCGCGCGAGACGAGCCGAGCTGCCCCCGGGGCGGACCCACTCGACCTTGCCGAACTTCCGTACGTCTCGGAACACGAGCTCTGTCCCCGAATCGAGGCCCAGGCGAAACTGAATATGGTCCGAGCGACTCAGACCCGCCGCGCTCCATTGCCCCGTCATTCCGAGGTGAACGACGAGGGACGACGCGTCGTCGAGCTCGGCATGAAGATACTTCCCGGTTCGCCCGAGCTCCTTCACCACCCGTCCGAGCAGGACTTTTTTGAGCTGCGCCGGCGGGGTGACGAAGAAGTAGCTGGGGCTGGCGACCCAGACTGTCTCGATGCGCCGCCCGACGAGCACGCGGGCAATCTGCCGGCGCGTCACCTCAACCTCCGGCAGCTCAGGCATCGCCGTCCCTAGCTCGTGCACACTCAAGCGGCGCGCGTCCCATGTCCGAGCTCTGGCCTAGCGCCACTACCTAGGCCGGTAAAGTGAATCGCGAGAGACCCGAGCGCCGAGGCTCGCCCAGGTACACTCATCACTTCCGCGAGCCCGGGCCCTGGGCTTAGAGTCCACCCTCGGGATCTCATGCACCGCTCTCGCCGCGCCTCATTGGCGTCCTTCCGGCTCTTTTCTCACTGTCTCCCTCAGATGGTGAAAGCGGCGACTTGGGTCGCCTTCGCCGCCATTTTGAGCCTCGGCGGCGGGACCGCGAGCGCCGAGACGCTCCCTCCCCCAGCAGGAGAAACTCGGGCCACCTGGGCCCAGGATCTCGCGGCGGCCCAGAAGCGCCACTACGAGTGGCTTCACAGTCACCCTGAGCTCTCGGGCTCGGAACAGAAGACCTCCGAATATCTCGCCCGCGAGGTGAAGAAACTCGGGTTCAGCGTGCGCTCACAGGTGGCAGGACACGGCTTCGTCGCGACGCTCAAAAACGGCCCGGGGAAAACTCTCTTCCTGCGCACGGAGCTCGACGCTCTGCCGGTCCGGGAACAGACGGGCCTGTCCTACGCGAGCAAGAAGTCAGCCTCTGCCGCGGGCGGCTCTATGACGCCAGTCATGCATGCCTGCGGCCACGATCTCCACATGGCCGCGTGGCTCGGGGCGGCGAGTTTCTTCTCGTCCCACCGGGACCTCTGGCAGGGAACGCTCGTCCTGTTGGCGCAACCCGCGGAAGAAACGCTCAAGGGAGCGCGCGCCCTGGTCGAAAGCGGGATCTTGAGCTCACTGCCCCCGCCGAACCTCGTCTTCGCCATTCACGCTCACGATCAACTCCCAGTGGGTACGGTCGGCTTCACTCCCGGACCCTTCGCGGCGTCCGCAGACTCGGTTACGGTCACCCTTTACGGTAAAGGCGGCCACGGCGCCTATCCTGAGACAAGTGTCGATCCGATTGTCATGGCTGCGGAGTTCGTGCTCAGCCTCCAGAGCATCGTCTCGCGGGAGGTGAGTCCGCTCGAGTCCGCTGTGGTCACGGTCGGCTCGATCCATGGCGGCGCCAAGAACAACGTCATTCCCGACGAAGTTCGACTCGAGCTCACCGTCCGCACTTTCCAAGAAAAGACGCGCGAGACGGTCCTCGCCGCCATCGAACGCAGGGCGCGCGCCGTCGCCCAGAGCAAGAGCGCCCCAAGAGCACCGCGGGTCGAAGCTCACCGCGACGTCGCTGCCGCGGTGAACGAACCTGAGCTCACCCGGCGTCTCGCGAAGCGCCTCACCGAGCGCCTCGGAGGTTTCGAGATCAGCGAGCTGCCGCCTGAGATGGGCTCGGAAGATTTCGCCGAATACTCCCGCGCGCACCTGCCCACGGTGATGCTCATGGTGGGCACGGCAGCTCCCTCCGCTGTCGCAAAGGCCCGCGCCGGTGGACCCAGCCTCGATCCTTTACATAGTAGCACCTACAAGCCCGAAATGCCCGGCGCGCTCGAGGCCGCCATCGCCGTCCACATCGAGGTCGGCCTCGAGATCCTCGGTCGCTAGACGAATCGGGAGCGGCGCGAGGGGGGGCCTCACCGGGGCGCGCTCGCCATTTCGCGAGCGTGTCCTAAGACAGCGGAATGCGCTTCGAAAGCACGTTCCTCCGCGAGCTCCCGGTCGACCCCGAGACCGGACCCAGGCTCCGCCAGGTGGAGAAAGCCTGCGCCTCCCGCGTGCTGCCGACTCCGGTGAGCGCGCCGCGCCTCTTGGCTTTCAGCCACGAGATGGCCGAGGAGCTCGGGCTTTCAGAGGCTGACCTTCGGGGCCCGTTTGAGCCTGTGCTCGGCGGCAATGAGGTCCTCGAGGGCATGGATCCCTACGCGGCCTGTTATGGGGGACATCAGTTCGGCAATTGGGCGGGACAACTCGGCGACGGGCGCGCGATCACGCTCACCGAAGTCCGCACCCCATCAGGTCAGCGGCTTGAGCTCCAGCTCAAAGGGGCGGGGCGGACGCCTTACTCTCGGCGGGCCGACGGGCGCGCCGTCATGCGCTCGAGCGTTCGTGAGTTCTTGTGTAGCGAGGCGATGCACCACCTCGGCATTCCGACGACCCGGGCGCTCTCTCTGGTCCAGACCGGAGATCAGGTCGAGCGGGACATGTTCTACGATGGCCGGCCCAAGTTTGAGCCCGGAGCGATCGTTTGCCGCGTTGCCGAGAGTTTCCTTCGCTTCGGAAACTTCGAGATCTTTGCTTATCGCGGTGACGAGGACACGCTGCGACGTCTCGCGACCTATACCATCAAACACTTCTTCCCTGAGCTTCTGAGCCCAGGGAAGTCCCCGGGCCCGGACGAGTTCGTCCGCTTCTATCGCGAAGTTTGCGTGAGGACGGCGGCGCTCATGGTGGAGTGGATGCGCGTCGGATTTGTCCACGGCGTCATGAACACAGACAACATGTCGATCCTCGGCCTCACGATCGACTATGGTCCCTACGGTTGGGTCGAGGATTTCGACCCTTCCTTCACCCCAAACACTACGGACGCCCACGGACGCAGGTATCGCTTCGGAGCCCAGCCGCGCGTCGGCGAATGGAACCTGGCTCAGCTCGGGAACGCTCTCTACCCGCTCGTCGGCAGCGTAGAGCCTCTGGAGGAAGCGCTCGGCGCCTACGTCGAGGAGCTCGACCGCCGTCAGCGTGAGATGATGCTCAAGAAGCTCGGTCTCACGCGCTGGGACGAAGACGAAGACCGCTTCCTCAGCGAAGAGGTCTTCGTCTTGCTCAGCATGGTGGAGACGGACATGACGATCTTTTTCCGCAAGCTCGCGGACATCGACTTCGATCCAAGCCTTTCACCGCAAGAGCGGCGAGCGCCGCTCGAGCCCGCCTACTACTCTCCTCTGCTCCGCGAGCCGGATTACTTCAAGACCCTCGACCGCTTCTTGGATCGACTGGGCGCACGGGTCGTACGGGACCTCGCCGAGTCCGGCCGCTCCCCCGAGGAGCGGCGCCAAGCGATGCGTCGCTCCAATCCGAAGTACATCTTTCGCAACTACATGGCCCAGCTGGCCATCGACCGCGCGGAGACGGGTGACCCCTCCCTCGTTCAAGAGCTCCTCGAACTCCTCCGCCGCCCCTACGACGAACAACCGGAACACGAGGAGTGGGCGGCAAGGCGGCCCGATTGGGCTCGGAACCGAGCGGGCTGTTCCATGCTGAGCTGCAGCTCATAAATGTGCGGAATCTGGCTTGGTTGAGCCGAAACGCTCGCCCCTCGCGGCGGGCAAAGCAGAAAAAGAGAGGCCCGCGGGCCGGCCCCATGGACACACCCTAGGTGAGCTGGCTATGCCGCGGCGGGTGAGCTCTCTTGACAACCAAGACTGGCCGGTAGGTTCAAGCGCGCGCCTGCGTCTCCCCGAAGACGTCAAGGAATCGCTCAAGGGGCGACGTGTGCTCGTGACCGGAGGCAGCGGCTTCATCGGCGCGAACTTCCTCCTCGAGTCCGTACCCGAGCTGCCCGAGACTTCCTTTCGGAACTTGGACGCGCTCACCTACGCAGCGCACCCGGACAGCCTGATCCCCCTCGCCGCTCTGCCGAACTATTCTTTCGTCCGCGCAGACCTCCGAGAGCGGGAGAGGACCCAGGAGATCGTGCGCGAGTTCGCGCCCGACATCATCTTCCACTTCGCCGCTGAGAGCCACGTCGATCGCTCGATCGCGGCTCCGGCGGCCTTCATCGAGACCAACGTTCTCGGCACGTTCCACCTGCTCGAAGCCGCTCGCGGCCTCGCAAAAACGCCGGTGTTTCATCACGTGAGCACCGACGAGGTCTACGGCTCCCTCGGCGAGGAAGGCTACTTCGTCGAGACCACTCCGTACGATCCTTCGAGTCCTTACTCGGCCTCCAAGGCATCCAGCGATCACCTCGTACGAGCTTACGCGCGCACCTACGGCCTGCGCACTCGGATCACGAACTGCTCGAACAACTACGGTCCCTACCAGTTCCCCGAGAAGCTCATTCCCCTCATGATCTTGAACGCTCGGGACGGGCGCGAGCTCCCCGTGTACGGACAGGGAACGAACGTCCGAGATTGGCTCTTCGTCACCGACCACGTGAGCGCGCTGTGGGCAGCGCTCAGCCGCGGACGCGACGGCGAGACGTACAACATCGGGGGCAACGCTGAGGCTCGCAACATCGATATCGTCCAAAGCATCTGCGACCTGGTGGCCCAAGCGACTGAGCAAGATCCGGCCAAGGTGCGCTCCCTCATCCGCTTCGTTCCCGACCGGCCCGGCCACGACCTCCGCTACGCGATCGACGCTACCAAGATCCGAACCGAGTGCGGCTGGCGGCCCACCGAGTCACTCAAGACAGGCCTCGAGCGGACCGTCCGCTGGTATCTCGCGCACGACGCTTGGGTCAAAGCCTGCTCCCACCAAGATCACAAGGCATGGCTGGAGAAGAATTACCAGGCCCGGATCGGGTCAGGAGCCTCGCTTTGAAACGCGGAGAGCGAGCACGTAGAGTGGGACGGACATGAAGGGCCTCATTCTGGCAGGAGGGACAGGATCGCGCTTGTTTCCCATCACCCGGGCCATGAGCAAGCAGCTCGTGCCGGTCTATGACAAGCCGATGATTTACTACCCGCTGAGCGTCCTGATGCTCGCGGGGATTCGCGACATCCTGCTCATCACCTCTCCGGAAGCGCGCGCCGCCTACGAAGGCCTGCTCGGTGACGGACGCCAGTGGGGGCTCACGTTCGAATACGTCATCCAAGACTCACCCGACGGCCTCGCTCAGGCGTTTCTCTTGGGGCGCGATTTCATCGGCGGCGAGAGTTCCGCGCTCATCCTCGGGGACAATATCTATTACGGATACGGCCTGCAGCGCACACTCCGCGAGGCAGGTCAGCTCAAGAAGGGCGCGCGCATCTTCGGCTATCCCGTCGCCAACCCGAGCGACTATGGAGTCGCTGAGTTTGACGAAAGGGGTCGCATTTGTGGCCTCGAAGAAAAGCCTACCCAGCCCAAGAGCAAAATCGCCGTCACAGGCCTGTACTTCTACGACAGTCAGGTCTGCGACCTGGCCCGTACCTTGCGACCTTCCGCTCGCGGCGAGCTTGAAATCACTGATCTGAATCGACTCTACCTGAATGAAGGCTTGCTCGACTTGGTGGAGCTCGGACGCGGCGTCGCTTGGCTCGACACGGGCACCCCTGAAGCCCTGCTCCAGGCGGCTCAATTCGTTCAGACGGTCCAAGAGCGGCAAGGTCTGATCATTGCGTCCCCTGAGGAAATCGCCTTCCGCAATGGCTGGATCTCTGCTGACGACCTTTCGGCGCAGATCGAGCGTCTCGGGAAGACTCGCTACGCCCGCTTCCTTTCTGAAATGCTGACCCAGAGGTCTTAAGTCCGTGTTCGAACGTCTCCGAATTCCCGATGTTCTTCGCTTAACTCCCCGCCGCTTCCCTGACGCCCGGGGCTCATTTCAAGAGACATGGGTCGCTGGGAAGTGGCCTACGGGAACCAATGACTTCGTCCAGGACAACCTCTCGGTCTCCCGGCAGTCAGTCCTCCGCGGTCTTCATTTTCAGAACCCTCACAGCCAGGGAAAGCTCATCTTCGCGGTCACAGGAGCTATTTGGGACGTGGCCGTCGACGTGCGCGTCGGCTCACCGACCTTCGGCCAGTGGGTCGCCGAGGAGCTCAGCGCCGAAAACGGCGTTCAGCTCTTCATCCCTCGCGGATTCGCCCACGGGTTTGTCGTCCTCTCCGAATCCGCTCACGTCATCTACAAGTGTGACGATGTCTATACTCCGGGCGCAGAGGTGACGCTGCGCTGGAACGACCCCGAGCTTGGGATTGCCTGGCCTGTTCAAGATCCGATCCTCTCGCCGCGAGACGCGGGCGCTCCTTCTCTCGCCGAACTCAGGAGCGCGGGGGCCCTGCCGAGCTTCGGAGACCTTCGGTGACCCTCTTGGTGCTCGGCGGAGCAGGCATGCTCGGACGGGCCTTCGCCGGACTCGGGCGTTCCGAGCTCCGCTCCTTGCGCCGAGAGGACTTCGAGCTCGGCCATTCCGATCCATTCGAGCTCCTCGAGAGGCAGCGGCCCCAGCTCGTCATCAACTGCGCCGCCTACACTGAAGTCGACAAAGCCGAGGCGGAGCCCGAACGAGCCCACCTCGTGAACGCCGCAGCCGTCGGAAAGCTCGCGGAGGCCTGTCAGAGTGTCGGTTCGGGTTTGATTCACTTCAGTACGGACTACGTCTTCGACGGCTCGGCCAACGTGCCCTACGAACCCGATGCCCCGAAGCGGCCCATCAACGTTTACGGACAGACGAAGTCCGACGGGGAAGATCTGGCTCTCCAAAGCGGAGCCGAACTTCTCATCGTACGCACCAGCTGGGTCTTCGCCCCCTGGGGGAGGAACTTCGTGAGGACAATGGGCGAGCTCCTCCGCACCCGCCCGGAGGTGCGAGTGGTCGCCGACCAGGTGGGCTGTCCAACGTACGCCCCGGATCTCGCGGCGCGGGCCCTTGCCCTCTATGAGTCAAATGTCAGGGGGGTTGCGCACGTCACGAACGGCCCCCCCGTGAGTTGGTACGAGTTTGCTGTCGCCATCCAAGAGGCCCAGGGCTCCGACGCTCAAATTATCCCTGTTCCGAGCGCGGATTTCCCTCGCCCGGCGCCCCGCCCTCACTACAGCGTCCTTTCTAGTACCAGCGGACGTGGCATCGGCGAGGCTCTCCCTGACTTCCGTAAACATTTGCCCGCCGCACTCGGTCTCTGAAGCTCCCCCCCGAACCGTCGGGGCCATGTCTTCCGATGTAAAAGGGTGTGCGTCTTTTTGCTCCATCCGGACGCCCGTGATAGGGGAAAGAGCATTGGCGGGAAGAACCGCACCGTCGGTCATGAATTACTCGTCTGAAGTCAGCGTCGTCATCCCTTCATACAACGGGCGGAAGCACCTCGAGCGCTGTCTTTCGACGCTCGCAAGCGAAGCCCCCGATGCTGAGGTCATTGTCGTCGATGGCCAATCGACGGACGGCTCAGCGCAGCTCGTGCGAGACAAGTTTCCGAGCGTCCGGCTGCGCTCCGTGCGCAACCACGGCTGGGCCCACGCGACCAATCGGGGTATCGAGCTCGCGGAGCGCCCCTACCTGCTCTGCCTGAACTCCGACGCCTTCATCACGCGTGAGGCCCTCACGGCCATGCGCAACCGCCTCCATTTCTCGCGCGAGGTCGCCGCCGTCGCACCGATGCTCAACAACGAAGACGGTACGCGACAGGCGCTCTTCGGCATCTGGTACTGGCCTACCTGGAAGCCGATCACGAAGCCCACCTCGGTGCCCGTGCTGAGCGGCGCGTGCATCATGACGAGGCGCGAGACCTACGAAGCCGTAGGCGCCTTCGACGAGAACTTCTTCCTCTATAACGAGGAGCTCGACTGGTGCTACCGGGCTAAGTCGCTCGGCTTCCGCCTCGAAATCTTGCCGGTCTCCATGGTCCACGTCGGTGGCGGATCCACCGGAAAGAGCCCGCTGCTCCGCCTCGAAGAACAGCGCGGGTTCATCTACCTCTCCTCGAAGCACTGGCCAACCTGGGTCACGAGTCTGCTTCGCCAGGGGATGCGCATCGAAGGGAAAATTCGGAAGCATCTCGACGGACGCCCGGCCCACAAGGCCATGTGGGAGGCGCTTGAGTCGACGATGGCCCGGGAGGCATATCTTGAGAGCCCGTTTCAGCTCTCCGGACGGGGCGTCCCGAGTGCCATCTTTCGGCCCGCGCCCGGGAGTAGTGAGTGAATGAGAAGTGGAGGCGTCATCTCCGGACGGCGCTCTTACTGCTCGGAGTCTCGCTCCTCGCTTACTCGATCTATAAGACCGGCCCGCTCACCATCCTGAACACGGCCAAGGGCGCTCTGCCGTTCTTGCCGCTGATCATGCTGTTCAACGTCGGCTTTTATGTGCTCGAAGCGCTCGGTCACAGGCAAATGCTCGGCGCTCATGCGCGACGCGCTGTCCCGATAAGCGCCTTTGTGCGCGCGATGTTGTCCGGCTTCGTCACTTCTCTCCTATTCCCGCTGGGTCGCGCAGGGGCAGAGGTTGTCCGCGCGAGCGTCCTCGCCCCTTACGTCGGGACCCCGCGCGCTTCGGCCGCGTCCGCCGCCTTTCAGATCCCGGCCATGTACGGGATCGGCATCTTGGGCGTCGCCATCCTCGGCGCGGCCTTCTTCAGCCTCGGCGCCTTGAATCCTCTCACCCTCGCGGTGCTCGTGCACTGTCTCGTGAGTCTCGGCTTCGCCACGCTGATGCTCGTGATGACCCGCAATGTTGCGGTCGGAAACACTCTTCTCCGCCGGTTCCCCCGACTCACCGAGGGCGCCAAGGCCTTCGATAAGGCCATCAAGAGCCCGAGCGAAGACTACCTCGTCGGCACCGGGTACTGTGTCCTCGCCCGGGTCTCGGAGCTCTCGCAGTACGCCGTTGTACTCCTTGCGCTCTCGGTGCCCCTCAGCCCGGTCAAGGCGCTCCTCGCCAACGGCATTCATGTCGTCGGCTCCACGGCAGGCGAGTTCATCCCCGGCCAGATCGGCACCGTGGAGAGCTCCTACCTCTACTTCGCGCCAGCCCTCGGGCTCGCGGATTCGTCTGCTCGTGCTGTGTCCATCGCGCTCCTCGTGCGAGTGGCTCAATACACTGAAGCGGCTGTCGCCTTTGTCATGCTGCAGCTCTGGCCCGAACCGGCGCCCTCTGAGATCGCCGAGTAGGGGCGTCCGCGGACTCCGCCCCGCCCGAAAACGCTCTAGCCTTCTGGTCAGTCCAACGGGCCCGCACCCCCGAGCCCCGGAGAGGCCGAGAGGGCGACGACGCGCAGATAGAACTCAGCGCAGGTGTCGTTGCGCACGCGAAACGTGCGTTCGTTACAGTCTTCGATGAGCGCCTCGTTTCCCGCTGCAAGCGCGACGTTACTGAGCTGCCCACGCGACTCATCCGAAAAAGGCTCCGCGACGAAGCTGATGTAGGGGGTGATTTGGGACGGGCAGACTCCGAGTCCGTGCTCGAAGTCGTACGTTCGACCGGAGGGGAAATGGAGCATTTCTTCGTTGACCCCACCGCTCTCATAGAGCGCTCCTACAGTGCGCCCCGCACTGTACACAATCGGCTCACGGCCGGTCGGATTGCACGCGCTACACGCTACGGTCAAAGACGACGCGCAGGGGATGGCGAGACCGGAAGCCAAGGCGAGGCAAGGTCCGAGCAAACGAGCCGCCTTTGAGCGAAACACAGGACGATTCACGCGCCCGACGCTATCACGGGCCCGCCCAAGGGTGGTAGCCTCCGGGCCGAGACAAGATGGCTGCGCTCGAACGATCCCGTGGAAAGGTATGGCTCGTAGGGGCGGGCCCTGGCGATCCCGATCTCATCACCTGCCGGGGACGCACAGTCCTCGAGCGGGCCGAGGTCGTTCTCTACGATGCTTTGAGTCATCCGGAGCTTCTCGAATATGCGCCCGGCGCCGAGCTCATCAACGTCGGCAAGCGCTACGGCGAGAGGTCTCCCGCCCAAGAGACCATCACCCGTGAGCTCATCGCCCACGCGCAAAAGGGCAAGCGTGTCGTGCGCCTGAAGGGCGGCGACCCCATGCTGTTCGCGCGAGGCAGTGAGGAGGCTCTCGCGCTCGAAGAAGCTGGAATTCCTTTCGAGGTCGTGCCCGGGATCGCCTCCCCCGTAGCTGCCGCGGAGTTCTCAGGAATCCCCCTCACGCACCGCGATCTCTCCTCCAGCGTCACCTTCATCACCGGAAGCGATCAAGCGGGAAGGGAGTGGACCAAAGAAGCGTGGACTCGCCTCGCTACTGCCACAGGGACCATCTGTGTGCTCATGGGGATGCGGCGCATTCGCGAGATCACTTCCGCGCTCATCGAAGGCGGGCGCGATCCGAACACGCCAGCGGCGGTCGTCCGTTGGGCCGCTCGCCCCGAGCAGCAGACGCTCACCGGACCTCTCCACGGCATCGCAGATCTCGTTGAATCCAAGGGCCTAAGGAGCCCCGCGATCATCATCGTCGGCGAGGTCGTCGGATTGCGCGAGCGCCTGGCCTGGTACGACACAAAGCCGCTTTTTTCCCAGAGAATTCTGGTACCGCGCCCCCGCGCCCAGGCGGCAGAGACGGTCTCCAAGATCCGCGCGCGGAGCGCTTTCGCTCTCGTCGCGCCGGCGATCCGGATCGCGCCTCCACCTGATCCCAGCGCCTTTGAAGACGCAGTGCGCCGCGCGAAGAGCTTCGATTGGGTCGTGTTCACCAGTCAAAACGGCGTCGACTCCTTCTTCCACACGGCCCAAGAGCTCGGACTCGACGCGCGCCTGTTCGGCTCAGCACGCATCGCCACCATCGGACCAAAGACCGCATCGGCCCTTACGCGCTACGGACTCCGCTCCGATCTCGTCGCCCCCGAGTACATCGCCGAGAGCTTGACCGAAGAGCTCCTGAAGCTCTCTCCCCGCCCAGAGCGCGTCCTCCTCGCTCGCGCCCTCGAAGCGCGAGAAGTGCTCCCGGAGGCGCTCACGAAAGCGGGTATCTTCGTCGAGATCGCCTTCGCCTACCGAACGGAGCTCGTCAGCGGCGACGAAGCTGAGCAGCTCAAAAAGGCTCTCGAGAGCTCCACCACGGTCCTTCTGACCTCGAGCTCCATCGTGCGCTCCTTAGTGCAGGCCATCGGTTTTGATACGTCGCTCCTCGAAGACAAGACGATTCTTTCGATCGGACCCGTCACAAGCGCGACAGCTCGCGAGCTCGGTCTTACGGTCCACGTGGAGGCCCGTGAATACACCATCGACGGCGCCCTCGACGCCCTTGAACTTCATCTCACGAGGGATCGAGTGAGCGGCGTGTGAGACGCGAGTGACCAGCGGCGAAGCGGTCGAGAGAGCTGTCGTGAGCGGCGATCTCGAGCCGAAGCTGCGTCGGCTCAGGGGCGGCGAAGCGAAAGGCGCGCGAACTCGACGCCCTCCTCGAGTTCCTGACGCACGAAGCCCTGAGCGAGATAAGGAGCTTCGACGTCCGCGACGTCTTCGAGCAGAAAGCCCGTCAGCAGAAGTTCCCCCCCCGACGCAACCTGACCCCCGATCGAACCAGCCTCAGAAATCAGCGTCTTTCGGTCGATATTGGCGACAACCAGCGAAAATTTCTCGCCCGCATCGGGGAACGTGCCGAGGAGGACTTCGAGCCGGTCCAGAAGCCCGTTTGCAGCGGCGTTCGCTCGCGCTGCCGCGACTGAGATCGGATCGATGTCTGTTCCGACCGCGCCCCCTGCGCCACTCATCAGAGCGACCAAAGCGAGCACGCCTGTTCCCGTTCCCACGTCGAGCAGCCGCACTTCCCTCCGCGCGCGCTCCTCCCGGGAGAGAACAAGACGCTCAATCGCGCGCGCGGCCATGCGGGTCGTCTCGTGTTCGCCGCTGCCGAAGCTCGGCTGAGGTTCGAAGAACAGAACCTTGTCCGCCCCCTTCACAAGGGACTCTTTCCCTCGAGGGCAGAGGACGATGCGCTCGGTGAGTTGAACCGGGCGAAGCCGCTCGAGCCACGGCCTGTGATAGTCGGCGTCGACGGGCTCGCGCTTCGGCGACTCCGCAACGAACTCGGGGACCGCGAGCGCCGCCATCTCCTGAAACAGCGCAAATGCTGCCTCAAGAGCGGAGGCCCGGCTCTCGTCTCCGTACACAACTAGCGCACCGGGTTCGCTGACGAGTCCTTCAGCGCCGTGCTCGAGCAGGCACTCCGAGAGCGCGTCCCGGAGCTCGTCGTCCACTGGAAAGGTGACGCGAAAAAGCGCCTCTTTCACTAGGCGCTCACCACACGATTACGCCCGAGCTCCTTGGCTCGATAAAGGCGCTGATCAGCCAGCCGAACGATACTCACCGAGTTCGCCTCGGGCACTTCTTTCAGAATCGCGACGCCAACGCTCGCGGTCACCGGGATCTCCTGGCCCTCGTGGGTCACCTTGAGCCCCTCAATCACCGAGCGGACCCGCTCGCCCATCGCCCGCGCGCCCAAAAGGTCGATATCGCGGAGCACGAGCGCGAACTCTTCCCCACCGTAACGGCAGAGGGCGTCCTCTTTGCGGACCTCGTCCCGAATGGCCGCGGCGACGGCGATCAGGACGGCGTCACCCGCGGGGTGCCCGTGGGTGTCGTTGATGCGCTTGAAATGGTCGAGGTCGAACAGAACGAACGCGAGGTGTGATCCGTGGCGCTTCGCGTACGAGATTTCACTCGCGAGGAGGGACTCCATGTACTCGCGATTGCGCGCGCCAGTGAGCGCGTCGGTCACGCTCGTCGCGTAGAGCTGTTCGAGCAGGGCTCGCTGGTCCTCATCGGTCACCGTGTACCGCAGCAGCGCGGTCGGGCCGACCTGGATCTGGTCGCCGTCGGCGAGCACCCGGGTTCCGACCACTCGCACGCCCTGCACGAAGGTGCCGTTCGCGGACCCCAAATCCCTCACCGAATAGGTGGGTCCGTCGAGGGTGAACAAAGCGTGACGCCGGCTGACGCCGTCGTCCGTCAGAACCAATGTCGACTCAACGCTCCGGCCCACGAGCACCTCGCGTCCCTCCAAAATCCGCACCCGCCCCATCTCGGTCCCTTGGGCGTGGACGAGCAAGTGGTGCTTGGAGCGACGAGAACGAGGCGCACGAAGATCGGCAGCGTTCACTACCGCCGTGAGCTCTTCATCGTCGAAGTCGAATTTCGAGGTCAAAGGACCGCCCGTCACTTCGCGTCGGCAGTGAGCCGACGGATCTCTTCACGGATGAGCGTCTCCGCAAGGGCCGGGACGACCTCCCAGACGACCTGCTCGATCACGTCCTTCGAGAGCGCGAGCACACCTTGGACTTGCTCCGCGGACAGACCGAGCCCGCTCAGCTTCGCGGAGAAATCCGCCTGGGCCGCGCTCGACTTCGCGGCCGCGGGTGCCGAGGCAGCGACCGGAGCCGCCGCCGCAGGCTTCACGGGAGGCGCCTCGGAAGCGAAAGGAGCGGGAGCGAGCGGACGAGGTGCCGCCTGCGGCGCAGGGCGCGCTGCAGAAGAAGCAGAAGCAGAAGAAGACGCCGGCGCCGGAACCTGAGCGGAAGTCAGATTGACGCGGCCGATGCTTACAGCGCCTGTCGACGGAGCCGAAAGTCCACCCGCGAGGGTGGCTTGAGGAGCGCGGGCTTCCGGCACAGCGGCGGGCGCTCCTTCTCCGACGATCGAGTGAACCTTGTCGATCAGCTTTTGCGAGTCGAAGGGCTTGTCGAAATTCCCGATGGCTCCCGCGGCCTTCGCCGCGGCCTCGTCATAGCCACGCTGCTTGCTCGTCAAGATGACCACGGGCAGGCCCGGGACCGTCTTGCGCAGCTCAGCACAAAGCTCATAGCCGCTATCGCCGGCCAAGTAGGCGTCGACGAGGGCGATCGCGGGAGCATCCGTCCGCGCAGCCTCGAGCGCTTCAGCGCGATTCTGGCAGGTCGTGATTTGAAAGCCGTCGCCGGCGAAGGTGATGCCGAGGACTTTGCGCATGGTGCTACTATCGTCAACGGCTAAAAGCTTAATGGTCACCGGGTCTCCTGAACGAACGTGTCTCTCGAATCCGGCTCAAATCATCCTGGCCCCTACAAACCCTGTCAAGATTTCGGAAGAGTTCTTCTCCTTTGGCCAAAAGCAAAGCAGGTCCTCGGCTCCCTCTCGCCTCGAAGTTCGACAGAGCTTCGAAAGGCCTCTCTGATCGACGCACGCAGGTTCTTTATGCCGTCGTCACCGAATACATAAGAACGGGCCTACCGAGCGGAAGCCGCACTCTTGCGGAAACATATGGCCTCGATCTTTCACCTGCGACGATTCGGCACGTCCTGAAGGAGCTCGAGGAAGAAGATTTCCTTACACAGCCCCACACATCGGCGGGCCGCTTACCGACGGAGCGGGCCCTTCGCCTTTACGTCGACGCGCTCATGCGCGTCGAGAATGTCCCGCCCGAGACCGCGGAGCGGATTCGCGCCTTTTTCCAGGCACACCGCGGCGCGGCCCTCGAAGCCCGTTTCGCCGAAGCGCTCGGGGGGCTCCTCGCCGACCTGTCCCATCGCCCGGCCCTCGTGCTCCGCAGCCGGACCACCTCGAGCACCATCCGCACAATCCGCTTCATCCCCACACGACCGAGCGAATTGTTAGCAGTGATTGTGCTCGACGACGCCACCGTCGAGAACCGTTTCATCCGGCTCGACTCTCCCCTCGACCCGCCCTCTCTCGAGCGCCTCCATAACTTGCTCGACGAGCTCACCCGAGGCCGAACCCTCATTGAGGTTCGGGCACATCTGGCAGCCCTCGCCGAGCGCGACACCCGCGACGTCGCCGAGCTGCGACTGCTCGGCGACGCCCTTCTTCGAAAGACTGTCGCCGAGCTCGGCCCCTCCCAGGAGCTCATCATCACGGGCCGGGGCAGCCTGCTCGAAAAGGGGGGCGACGCCGAGCGCACCCGGCAGCTGCTCATCGTCCTCGAAGACCGCGAGCGGCTGATCCGCCTGCTCGACCGCGTCCTCGGCTCAGAGCGAGTTCAGGTATTTCTGGGGCGTGAGGCCGAAATGGCCCCGGATGAGTCCCTCAGCCTGATCGCGGCCGGGTTCGAGCAAGAAGCCGGGGTCCAGGGGGCCCTCGGCGTGCTCGGACCGCGAGAAATGAACTATCCGGGGCTGGTTTCCCTCGTCGAGAACATGGCCACGGCGATGAGGAACCTGAACGAGGACAAGGGTTTAGAGGCTTCGCCCCAGGACCGACCCAAAAAGGACGGCTGATTTGACTGTAGGGGCGAGCGATGGCTAAGCCGTCCTTCGCATGAACCTCCTTCGCTCCCCTCGCTCCCTTCGCCGTCTTCTTGGGCTCATGAGCCCCGCGCTCGTCGCACTCTCCCTGAGCGGATCTGCTCTCGCTGAGATGCGCATCGCCGTGGTCGACACCCAAAGGGCCATGATGGAAACGGAAGATGGCCTCCGCATGCAGGCTACCCTCAAGAAGATCTTCGAGGCGAAGCAGCGCGAGCTGAACGCGAAGCAGCAGGAGCTCGAGGCTGAGCGCGCTGACATCGAGAAGCAGCGCGGTGTCCTCAGCGCCGAGGCTCTGCAGCGCCGAGCCGAGACCTGGCAGCAGGAGATGGTCGCGCTCCAGCAGCTCTTCGTTCAGTTCAACCAAGAGCTCCAGGCGAAGCAGAACGAGCTCACGAAGCCGATTTACGAAAAGACGCTCGGTCTGATCCGCCGCCTCGCCACCCAGGAAGGGTACGACATGATCGTCGACCACCAGGCCGTGCCCTACGTGCGCAGCGACCTTGAGGTCACCGATCGCGTCATCACCATGTACAACAGCGGCGCCGCTCCGAGCGCGCAACCGGCTCCGGCCCCCGCGCCGAAGGCGAGCACCCCGGCCCCTGCCGCACCCGCTCCGGCGGCGCCGGCTCCCGCCGCTCCCAAGAAGTAAGACAAGTTCTCGGCGGGAGGCGCCGCGGACAGCCAGTTGATGATCGTTCAGGGAGCGGGCGCCGCCGCTTCGCTCCCTGAATCCTGGCTCGCACTCTCTTCGGCTTCGTTTGTGTCCGTCTTCTTTTCGGGCTCTTCGCTCGCGACCTCTTCCTTGCGCGCGAGGTAGAAGAAGTCCCGCATCGAACGCTCACGGAGGTAGAGGTTCTGGGAGAACTCGAAGCCCTCCGCGAGGGCGATCGGGCGCAAGACGCCCTGTTTATCCGGCTCGTAGGTGACGAACTTCGGATAGGACCAGTTCACGTCCATCTGGGCTACGACGTGGGAGCCCACGTGCTGCATGCCCGCGGCGAGCACCTTCGCAGTCGTGTGGTTCGTGATGCCGACGTAGAGGATTTTCTTGTCTTCACTCAAACCCACGGCGCTCCGCCGAATCACCGTATTGCCGTCGAGGGTCGCGCCCCATTTGCGAGCTTGGTGGACCTTCAGGAACGGATGCATCTCGCCATCCTCAATCATGCAGGCGGGAGCCTGACGGTACCAAACCATGTCGGAGGCGCGTTCGGCGATGCGGGTCCAGGTCGCGATCTCGATCGAGCCATCTTTGAAGCGGGCAAGCGTGCACGCCTCCGGCTTCGGATCGAGGAAGGTGATGCCGTCGAAGAAGAAGCCGTATCCGCCGTGCTCCGCCATGAAGCCACCGTTGAACGCCCCGAGCAGCGCGTCGTAGTGCTTCTCGGGGATCTTGGCTGTGCGCACGTATCCTGCCGCTTCGGGTTTCTCGGTACGGGGCTCTTGGTAACCTAGCACGGGGAGCACTTCGACCTGTCTGAGATCGACAGCGACGACGAAGAGCTCCGCCCAGCTCCGGCTCTTATCCGGATGGATCAAGGTCTTGTACAGGCGGGGCGACTCGTTCGGCCTCCTGGGGTCGACCATCGGAACCCACACGCCATCGCCTTCAGCGCCGTAGCCTCCCGCAAAGGGCCCCTTCGATTCAGGAGCAAAAGGCGGAATCTCAGGCGTAGCCGGCTCACTCGCTTCGGCCTGAGCGCTCTCGTCACTCGGCGGCGGAGCGGGCGCCACCGGAGCCGGAGGCGGCGTCGGGGGAACTTTCCAATAGCTCCGTGGTCGCTCATTGGCCTTCGTCGAGCGATTGATACGGTCCTCGATCGCATAGACGAAATCCTCGAGTCGTGCGACGTTGTCCTTGCCGATGACGCGGCGCAGCGAGTTCGCCACGAGTGGACCCGCCCAGGGCACTGAATGCACGAAGATCCAAAGCCCCAAGATCGCGGACGGGATCAGGCCGAACAGAGCGATGAGGACCAGAAGCCGCTTCGAGCGGCGTTTCTTCTGGGGGAGGGTTTCGGGTCCGGACGAGACGGCTTCCACGAAGTGACCCACTACGACAGGGCCGTCAAGGTGGCAAAAGGTTTGGGGGATGGAGCTCTTCCGGCTGTTTCTCGGCTAGGCAGCTCGCTCGCGCGGACGGAGAGCTGGGCGGTTCGGCTGCGCCGAGGACTTGTGGCGCGCTTCGGAAAAGCGGCTTTCCTAGCGCTTCTCACGCTCGCCCATTCAGGCCACGCGGAGACGCGCCTCGAGCTCGAGCCCATGGCTGAGGACGAGATCCTCGAAGGCCGCCCCATCAGCGCCGTCCACGCGGAGACGATCGGGCCCCTTTGGCCGGAGCGGCTCACCTTGCGCAGCGTTCAGCCGGGCGACCTGTCCACCGGAGAAACGGCACGCCGCGCCATGATCGAGCTCACTCAAACCGGGCGCTTCGCAGAGGTGCGCGCGGAGTACCAGATCTCGTCCGAAGGCATTGCGCTCGTCGTTTGGGCTGAACCGCGTCGCATCGTGAGCACGGTCGACATCAAAGGTTCACGGCTCGATGGCTCCGCGTCGCTTCAAAGTTTCGGACTCAAGGACGGCGACGAGGTCACGAGCCGTAGCCTTACCCAGGCCGTCAAGTCACTCCGCCTCGCTCACGAGCGTATCGGATTCGGCAGCGCCCAGATCACAGCACGCCCCGAGCCCACTGACGATCCGATGCAGGTCGTGCTCCGAGTGCAGGTCGAGGCAGGTGAGCCTGATCGGATCGCGAAAATCTCGATGCGCGTGGACACAGAGGCCCATCACCCGGCGCTCGGCGGATTGGTCCGCGACTTTTCACTTCGGGTAGGGGACGTCCTCGACCAGGAGGCGCTCACCGAGGCGCGCCAAGAGCTCGAGAAGAAGCTCAGGGAGAGCGGCTTTTTCGAAGCCCGCGTCGAAGTCGAAGCCAAGCCGGGGCGCGTCGTTTCCGTCATGCTCTGGCCGGGCCCCCGCTTTCGGGTCCATCTCGAAGGGAATCGAACGTTCGACGCGAAGACCCTGATCGACATGGTCGACTTGGCCGACAAGGGTCAAGCCTCCCTCGATCTCCTCGAAGGCGAAATTCGGGACTTTTATGCCAAGCATGGGTTCTTCGACGTGCGCACGAACTCTCGCCGTTTCGACTCGAAGGATGGCCTCGAGAGCACGCTCTACGTGCGCGTCAGCGAAGGCGAGAGGGTCACTGTCGTCGCCCGCCGCTTTCCTTGTCTCGAAGGGATCAAGACAGAGCGCCAGATCGAAAACGAGATCGATGGCGTCCTTCGGGAGCAGTTCCCCGAACCGGATATCCTGAGCGCAGTCCACCCCGGGAGCGTCGAGCGGGAGCTCACAGGACGACCGAGTTCGGAGCCGAGTCCGCTGCGCGCGGCGCCGTACACCAGCTATTCACGGGACGCTTATGACAAGGTGAGTGAACATTTGCGCTCACTGCTCCAGTCCGAAGGCTATTTGAGCGCGCGGGTCGGCCCCGTGACGCTCTCGAGGCGCGCGTGTCTTCCGGGGACCCAGCCCGGCGAGTGCCGAACCTCGGGACCTCGCCTGGTGCCCAAGGCGAGCTGCGAAGCGCCCAAAGAACAAGAAACAGCCGAGATCTTGACCTGTGTCCCGGGGCCGCGCGTGCGCTGTGAGACAGAAGCGCTCCTCTCGCTCCCGATCATCCCGGGCCCGCGCGCTTACCTCTACGAGATCGCCATCTCGGGCAACGAACACTTCACCCGCCAGCGGGTCGAGGAGGCGCTGGGGCTCGAAAAGAACGCACCCCTCGGTCGCTCCGAGGTCGAGCGCGCCGTGGCCCGCCTGCGCGACCTCTATCTCGAAGAGGGGTTCGCCTTCGCGGACATCGAGAGCTCCATCGAACTCTCTCGCGACGGGACCCGCGCCAGGCTCCAGATCGTCGTCGCCGAACGCAAACAGGTCCGCGTATCGCGCATCGTCATCCAGGGCGCGAGCCGGACCCATGCCGAGCTCATCCGCAAGCGCATCACGCTCAAGCCCGGGGGATTCTACCGAAAGAGCCTGATCCGCTCCACTCAAGACCAGATCGAGGCCCTCGGCGTCTTCACCAGCGTCGCGGTCGGCCTCGAAGATCCGCGTGTCCCCGCGCGAGAGAAAGTCGTCGTCGTCTCGGTCAGCGAGCGCATGCCGCAGTACCTCGACATCAAAGGCGGCTTCTCGACGGGCGACGGCTTCCGTATCGGCTTCGAGTATGGACACCGAAACATCGGAGGCCGCGCCATTCAGCTCGTCGTTCGCTCCCAGCTCGGCCTCAGACCGCCGTTTCTGATCGTCGAATCCGACGTCCGCTCCCGTTACGAAGCGCTCGACCTCGCGGAGCTCCTGGAGCGACGCAACAGCATCTCGCTGTCGCTCCCAGAGACTGGGCTCGGTCCCCGCTTCCGCTTCGAGCTCGAGGCGCTCGACTTCCGCGACAACCAGCGCGACTACTCGATCACACGCGACGCTTTCCAGCCGCGGCTCCTCTATCGCCCGAGCCGCCTTTTCACTTACAGCTTGCGCGCCTCCATCGAGCGCAACGACGTCTCCCTGCTCGCGCTCACCGGCGACCTCGAAGACCTCGAGGAGATCATCCGCGACAACCCGAACATCCGCGTGCCTGAAGGTGAGAGTATCGCCTTCGCTCAAGAGCTGAGCGGGACCTGGGACCGGCGCGATCGCGCCCTCGGCCCCACGCGAGGGACCATCCTCTCCCTCGGCGTCGAGCACGTGACTGCCGTTCCGACAGAGGGCACCGACAACTGTACAGGAGGCGCCGCGAGTCCCTTCGACCCCACCTGCAGCGAGCTCTTGCGCCTGAGCGGTCGCTTCGGCGGCTACATTCCGCTGGGGGACTCCGGGCTCGTCGTGGCCTTCGGTTTGCGCGCCGGGATGATCCAACACCTGGACCAAGACTCCCGTACCTATCCCGACCGTCTCTTCTTCATGGGCGGGGTCGAGACCATCCGCGGCTTCACCCAGGACTCCATGGTGCCCCAGGACGTGGCCGAGCTCCTGCTCGACCCCGATTCTGGTCTCACTATCAATGAGGTCGTCCTCCGCGGCGGCGACCTGTTCTGGAACCCTCGCCTCGAGCTGCGTATTCCCATCGCGCGCAACCTCGAGACAGCGATCTTCCTCGACGCCGGAAATCTTTGGGTGGATCGAGCCGCCTTCGATCTCTTTGCGATGCGCTATGCCGTCGGGACCGGATTGCGCTATCAGACGCCCATCGGGCCCCTCGTCTTCGACTACGGGTTCAACGTGGATCGCGTGCTCGACACCCTCTTCCCCGATCGTCCCCGCCAAAGGTCCTGGGAGGATCTGGGCGCCTTCAGCTTCAGCATCGGCTACTTCTGAGAAACCCCGTGACTACCGCCGTTCCCTCGCCCGGGACCGATTCGATTCCGGTGACCCTGACCGGGCAAATGCGCCGCAACATCCCGCGCTATTTGTTCGGGATCGTCTTGCTCGGTCTCTACCAATACTCTCAGTACTGGTTTGACACGCGCCTGGCCCACGCGATCAACCTCGCGACCAGCGGAGAGAGCTCCGCCGCGCTCGAGATCGGCATCTGGCTCGCCGCCGTTTCTCTCGTCGCCTTCGGCATCCGGGTCCTCTCCCGCGTCGTCGTCTTCAACGCTGGACGGATCTCTGAGTATGAGCTCAGAAGCGCACTGCTCGGTCACATCCACAAACTCGGGCCGAGCTTCTTCCAGCGCATGCCGGTCGGCGAAGTGATGAGCCGAGCGACCAACGACCTGACCCATGTGCGCCTCTTGCTCGGGTTTGGCGCGCTCAACGCGGTCAATACGGTGTTCGCGCTGGTGAGCGCGGCTGCTGTCACGCTCTCGATCTCGGTGCCGCTGACGCTGGCAGCCATGTCACCGATTCCGCTGCTTTTTTATGTGACACGACGCTTCTCGTTGAACCTCTACGGTCGCCAGAAGGGCAACCAGGACGCCCTCGGGAAAATGAGCGCCATGGTCCAGACCAGCATCAGTGGCGCTCGCGTCGTGCGCGCCTTTGATCTCGAGGCGGACCAAACGGCTCGCTTCGAAGAGGTCAACAGTGACTACCTCGAGAAGAGTCTCGACCTTGCCCGCGTGCGCGGCTCGATGGGTCCGGTCATGCAGGGGATCACCTCGATCGGCCTCCTGGTTGTGTTCTGGTACGGGGGAATTCTCTTGGTGCGCGGAGAAATCGATGGCGGCGGCTTCCTCGCCTTCTTCCGAGCCCTCGGCCGCCTCACCTGGCCGCTCATGGCGCTTGGTTTCCTGGTCGGCCTCGTGCAACGGGGGCGCGCCGCTTACAGCCGACTCAGCGAGATCTTCGCGACGCAGCCGGACATCGAAGACGGCCCCTTGCCCGCCCCCGCGGAGGTGAAGGGCAGCTTGTCTGTCAGGCACCTCTCGTACTCCATCGGCGACCGGCCCATCCTGCGGGACGTGAGCTTCGAGCTCCCGGTTGGCTCCAGTGTCGCCATCGTGGGGAAAACTGGCTGTGGGAAGTCGAGCCTCGCGCGCCTCTTACCGCGGCTCCTTCCGACCCCACCTGGCACGGTGTTCTTAGACGGAGTCGACGTCTGCGATCTTCCCCTCCGCACAGTGCGCAAAGCGATCGGCTACGCGCAGCAGGATCCGTTCCTATTTTCGACCACTGCCGCAGAGAACATCGCGCTCGCTCTCGAAGATGTCGATCCGAAAGAGAAGGAGCGGATCGTGAAAGAGGCGGCTCGGCGGGCCCACGTCCTCGACGAGCTCTTATCGCTCCCCGATGGCCTCGACACCGTGGTCGGAGAGCGCGGCGTGCAGCTCTCCGGAGGCCAGAAGCAACGAGTTGCGCTCGGCGCCGCCTTCGTGCTCGGCCCCCAAATCCTCGTGCTCGACGATCCGCTGAGCGCCGTCGACGCCAGGACCGAACGCGGCATTCTCGAGGCGATCGACGAGCAGCGCGCGGAACGAGGCGTGATCCTGATCACTCACCGCGTCGTCGCCGCGGAGCGCTGCGACCGCATCTTGGTCCTTGACGAAGGAAAGATCGTCGAGAGCGGTACTCACGCCGAGCTCCTCGCCCATGATGGCCTCTACGCCGCCTTCGCCCGCGAGCAACGCCTCGAAGGCGAGCTCGCTCGCCTCGCCGAACTCGAAATCCCCGCTGCCCCCCTCCCGGTGAGCCCATGAATCGACCTCTGCCGAACCCAGCAGCGCGGGCGACGCTCCGCGAGTATCACATCGAGACCCTCTCGAAGGTCGGCTCCGATCGGACTCTTCTCGCTGGCCTCTGGCCTTTCGTCAAGCCTCACAAAAAGTGGCTCGCGATCTCGATCGTCACGATCTTCCTCGGCTCCGGCTTCACCCTGCTCCGGCCGCTCATCATGATGCAGGCCGTCGACCGCGCCATCGAAAGTCGCGACCCGGAGGTCATGCTGATGGGCGGGGCGCTGCTCTTGCTCGTGACGTTGCTCGAGCAAGCCGTCTCTTTCGCGCAAATCTACTCGGTACAGATGCTCGGTGCGCGCTCGATGGCGGACCTGCGCTCGGCCATCTTCGCCTTTCTCGGGAGGCTCCCGCTCCGCTTCTTCGATCGTCAGCCGATCGGCCGCCTCGTCACTCGCGTTACGAACGACGTCGACGCCATCCTCGAGCTCTTTACGTCGGGGGCTCTGAGCGCACTCGGGGACCTGGTCAGCCTGTTTGGCGCCGTTGTGCTCATGATTTCCTTGGACGCGAAGCTCTCCCTCAGCGCGTTCATTTTCGTTCCCTTCATTGGCCTGTTCGTCGCGCTCATTCGCCGGCGTTCCCGCGAGGCGTTCCGCGCGATCCGCGCCGAAACAGCGCGCATGAACGCGAACATGAGCGAACAGGTCTCGGGCATCTCCGTCATCCAGGCCTACCGACGTGAGGCCCAGAAAGCCGCCGAGTTCGACGAGATCAATGTCGCGTACCGCAACGCGAACATGAGCTCGATCAAGTATGACGCGATCCAGGATGCGGCCATCGACACCGTCAGCGCCATGAGCATGGCGAGCTTGATTGTCGCGCTCGGGTACCAGCCCGCGAGCTTCGGCACCGTCGTCGCCATCTCCGCCTACCTGACCCAGTTCTTCATGCCCATCAGCATGCTGGCGCAGCGATATACCCTGCTCCAAAGCGCGCTTTCGGGCGCAGAGCGGGTATTTTCTCTGTTCCAGGTCGAGGAGCGGGACGCGCCCGAAGGGGACATCCCGCCGCGTCCCCTTGACCCCCAGGAGGTGCAAGACGCCCCTGAGATCGAGTTCTCCCACGTCACCTTCGGCTACAAGCCCGAACAAGACGTGCTCATCGACGTCAGCCTGCGCGCGGAGCGCGGAGAAGTCATTGCCTTGGTCGGACCGACCGGATCCGGGAAGACCACCATCACCTCACTTCTGCTTCGGCTCTATGAAGCGAAGAACGGCACCATCAAGCTCCGAGGCCGAGACATCCGCAGCCTGCCCAAGGGCGAGCTTCGCCGAAACTTTGCCGTCGTGCCTCAGGACATCTTCCTCTTCGAGGGCACCTTGGCTGACAACATCGCGGCAGGACAAACGCCGGACCTCGAAAAGGTGCGCGCGGTGCTCGCGCAGATGGACGTGCTGGACGTTTTCTTGCCGCGTCCAGGAGGACTCGAGACGCGCGTCGATGCTGGCGGCGTCAACTTCTCCGTCGGCGAACGCCAGCTGATCGCCTTCGCTCGCGCGCTCTACCGCGACGCCGCCATACTCATCCTCGACGAAGCGACCGCGAGCGTCGACAGCGCCACCGAGGCCCGCATGCAGAAGGCGCTCAGCGCTCTGGTGCGCGGCCGCACCGCGCTCATCGTCGCCCACCGCCTGAGTACCATCCAAAGCGCTAGTCGCATTGTCGTCATGCAGAAAGGGCGCGTCGCCGAAAGCGGCACCCACGCCGAGCTCGTGGCCCGTGGCGGGCTCTACGCCGCGCTCCACAAGCTCAGCACCCAAGCAACGTCCCTACACGGGCCAGGCGAGGCGAATTTCGGAGTGGTCGGAGGCGCCGAATCCCCCTGATATTTCTGGGAGCGCTTTTCGCCGCGAGACGTGGCATATTCGCGCTCCCGAAAAATGGCGGCCGAGAAACCGAAGTCGAAAGGCGACAAGAGCCAAGATCGCCTGCTCGCCCAGAACCGTCGCGCCAGCTTCGACTACGAGCTCGGCGATCGGTACGAAGCAGGCCTCTCGCTCATGGGCAGCGAGGCGCGCAGCCTGAGGGATGCCGCGCCCAGCCTCGTCGACTCCTTCGTGGATATCGATCGCCGGGGCGAGGCCTGGGTCATGCATATGCGCATCCAGCCGCTCCGGCACGCCGCCTTCGCGCACTCCGAGACCCGCCCTCGCAAGCTTCTCTTGAACCGCAAAGAGATCGATCAGATGCGCGCGGCGGTCGAGCGTGAGGGGATGACCCTGGTTCCGACCAAGATCTACTTCAAGAAGGGGCGCGCCAAGCTCGAGGTCGCCGTCGCACGAGGTAAGAAAAAGAGCGACAAGCGCGAGGCCATCAAGACGAGGACTGCGGAGCGCGAAGCCCGCGCCGAGATGGACAGGAGTCGGAAGGGCTACCGGTGAGCGGCAAAACAACGCTCGGCGGAGCCGCCGCGAAGGAGCGACCCGAGGCACCCTCGAGCGTCGTTCGGCGACGGCACGGGAACTTCAGCTTGCCTCGAGTTGTCGGAAGTTGAGCCCGAGATGTTTTCCAGTAAGGCTCATCCCGAAGCGCGCCTGATCCAGCTTCTCCGCAAGCGGGACGAGGCGGCCTTCAATGAGCTGGTTTTGACCTATGAGGCCCAGGTGTATCGTCTGGCCTTCCGTATGCTCGGGAGCCCCGAGGATGCGCGCGACCTTTGCCAGGAAGTTTTCGTCCAGGTCTTCCGTAGTATCGAGAATTTTCGTGGTGATTCGAAGCTCAGCACCTGGCTGTTCCGCATCACCGTCAACCTCTCGAAGAACCAGAACAAATATCTGGCGCGCCGTCAGAAGAAGAACCACTCTGAGCTGGATGAGGCGCTCGGCTTCGAGGCCCAAGGGGCCAGCGGCGTGACCTCCGGAGAGATGCCCGCGCCCGAAGAGCAGGCCGTAGGCCGCCAGATCGAACGCATCGTCAAAGAAGCGCTCAACTCCCTCGACGAAGAACATAGGACACTCGTGATCCTGAGAGACATTGAAGGGCTCAGCTACGAGGAGGTCGCGGAGATCGCAGAGCTTCCCATCGGCACACTCAAGAGCCGGCTCCATCGTGCTCGCGCGACTTTGCGCCAGAAGATCGAAGCGGCCACCGGGGAGGTCATCCGATGAGCAGCGAGCGCATGAACGAAAAGGCGCCCCTCGAGGAGAAGGAGGAACAGGAGCTCGCGCAGCTCTTGCGCAACGCGAGTGGCGACCCGCCTCCCCTCGAGGGCAGCCTCTTACCGAACATCCAAGCCCACATCCGGCGGCAGACCCGCGGCCGCTATTTCAGCGGAAACAGGCGCACTTACCGGGACCCGACGGTGCTCTTGCTCGGCGCCGCGACGCTCCTGCTCATCGTCGCAGCGGCCCTGCTCGGTCTGTTCGACTCACTGCTTCGCTGAACAAGGGGGCGCACGTCGCCCGCACGTCGCCCGCACGTCGCCCGCACGTCGCCCGCACGTCGCCCGCACGTCGCCCGCACGTCGCCCGCACGTCGTCGCCCGCGCGAGGGTGCACTTCCCCCAGAACCTGGACCCCCGTTCCGCGCCTTTCTGGGCTTCAAACAGGGGCGCACCTCGGGCAAGATCCATGTTCATGGATAACGAGTGGCCCAGCCTCACCGACGTACCAGGTGAAGATTCCCTCACCTCGGCCCGCCCCAAAGGTCAGGCCCTGACTCGCTACATTTGGTGGAACGGAGAGCTGAGGGAAGCCGAGCGCCAACACGTCCACTACTACGCCAATGCCCTCCACTACGGCACCTCCGTCTTCGAAGGCATCCGCTGTTACCCAGCGGAAGGGGGACCCGCTCTGTTTCGCCTGCGCGATCACATCGAGCGACTCATCTTTGCCTCACGCATCTACGGCATGCAGCATCCGTTTGATGTCGAGACGCTCGAGGCCGGGTGCATCCAAGTTTCCAAAGCGAACGGCATCAAGGACGGCTACCTGCGCCCGGTCATCTACTTCGGCGCAGGGCCCATCGACCTGCGCCCGAAGCGAGGCTGTCCGGTTCACGCCTTCATCGCGGTCCGAGAGCTCGGCACCTTCCTCGGCGAAGGCGCGCTCCGCAACGGCGTGCGTGTGACCATCTCGAGCTGGCGCCGCACCCATCACACGATGTTGCCCACGATGGCCAAAGCCAGCGGGCATTACGCGTCCGCCGTTCTCGCCGCCCACGAGGCCATGGATCGAGGCTACGACGACGCGATCCTCTTGAACAGCGACGGGACGATCTCCGGGGCCACCGGTCAAAACGTCTTCTTCGTCAGCAAAGGCTGTTTGATCACAAACGACGAAACTTCGAGCATCGTCCCCGGCATCACGCGGGATTCGATCCTGACGCTCGCTCGGGAAACGCTCCGCATCCCTGTCGAGATCCGTGCCTTCACCCGTGAAGACTTGATGCGCGCCGACGAGGTGTTCATGACCGGAACGGCCGCGGAGGTCACCCCCGTCTCCGAGCTCGATGGCATGAGGTTCGAGACCGGACGCGGCACCCTCGGAGCACAGCTCGGGCACGCCTACTTGCGGGCTGCGACTGGAAAAGATCCCGAGCGACGCTCGTGGCTCACGCCTCTTGGATGAGCGGCTCCTGGGGGACCGGCTCACCGGGAGGCAGCGCGAGCGGCGCCTGATTCAAAGCGGCGCTCGCCGTGCCCCTGATTCCCTCCTGGGAGAAGAGATCGGGCGCATATCGCCCGATCAGCGTCGCCGACAGGCTCGAGCCGAAGGCGATCCCGAGTCCAACAGGACCGAGCGGCCTACAGCCAAACATCCCGCTCACGATCGGAGTCTGCACGACCATGCCGAGCAGCGCGAGCGTGACGAGGCTCGTGACCACGACCTCGCGGTTCTCGTCACCTGAGCTCAAGGTTTGACCAAGCTGGGTTCCGACCAAAGACAAAAGCGCGGTGGTGCTCGCGCCCCTCCGATCTCCGATCAGGCTCGCGATCGACCAAGCGGCGCCGGTGCCGAGAGCCGTGATCGCAGCGCGCGAGCCGATGTCGCGCGTGAGCTTCACGCCGAGGGAGGCCTCGGGGCCGTGAGCGAGCAGATCCTTGAGCTCGGCGGCCTTCGGCGGACGCACCGCGATCGCCATCGCTGGCGCGACGTCCGTGAAAAGATTCACGAGCAAGAGCTGACGGGGAGAGAGGGGCGGCCGCCCGGACACAAGCCCAGCGCCCAGGGTGAAGCCGATCTCCCCGAGGTTCCCGCCCACGAGGATGGAAACGGCGTCTTTCACAGCGTCCCAAAGAGCCCGCCCTTCGACCACCGCCTCGAGCAGGGTCTCAATCTTCGGCTCAGTGAGCACGATGTCCGCCGCGTTCTGGGCAGCTTGAGCCGAGCGGGCACCGATCGCGATACCCACGCTCGCCAAGCGAATGGCGGGGGCGTCATTGGCTCCGTCGCCCACCATCGCCACGGTGCGCCCGGCGCGCGTCAAAGCGCGGACCACGCGGACCTTCTGGGACGGAACCACGCGGGCAAAGATATCGACGTCCCCCGCGCGAGCGTTCAGCTCGTCGTCGCTCATCACCGAGAGCTCAGCTCCGGTGACAACGTAGGGCTCAACAGAGATGCCGAGTTCAATCGCGACCGCCCGCGCGGTGCTCGGATGATCTCCGGTCACGAGCACCGAGCGCAGGCCTGCGCGCCTGAGATCTTCGAGCGCACGGCGCGCCGACTTTCGGATCGGATCGTGGAAGGAGAGCAGCCCCACGAGCTCCAGGTCTCGGACGTCTTCGTGGCTCGGAACCGCGTCGTCCGGCAGCCATTTGCGCGCGACGGCGAGCACCCGCCTGCCGCTCCGAGCGAGCTCCTCCGCCTGCTCTCGGGCGCGCGCGAGCGCCTCCGCGTCCTCCGCGTCCTCCGCTCGGATCGCGGAGAAGATCGCTTCTGGCGCGCCTTTGACCGCGAACAAAAGGCGACCGCGGTACTTTCCATAGGCCGCGGAGTAGGTGCGGTTCGCTTCGAAGGGCAGCTCACCGCGCCGCTCTTCGAACACGCCGAAAGAAGCCTGGTCGTGGGACTCGGCGCGGCGATGCAGAGCGCGCTCGATCGGATCTGTGTGTTCAAATCCGGAAACCCGGAGCGGGCTCGCGAGCAGCGCGATCGCCAAGGCATCGTCCGGATCGTCCGCGAGCACCTCCCGGAGCTCCACGGAGCCTTCGGTGACAGTCCCGGTCTTATCGAGGCAAAGAGTGTCCGCGCGGCCCAAGGACTCCAGCGCCCGCACATTGCGCACGATGGCGCCGTGCCTCGAGAGACGCCGCGCAGCAGCGAGCTCCGCAGCGGTCGCGAGCAAGGGAAGCCCTTCGGGGACCGAGGCAACAGCCAAGCTCACCGCAGAAGAAATCAGCTCGCTCATCTTTCGGCCGCGCAAGATGCCCGTACCGACCACACCGGCTCCCGCGAAAAGCGCGACGGGGGCCGTCATGTCCATGAGCTCGCGCAGACGGCGCTCAACGCCCGTCTCGCGCACGCGGCTGCGCACACCAACGCTGCCGCGGCGAGCTTCGACGGCGGTCCCGGTCGCCACCACTACCGCCGTGGCCTTCCCGGAGGTCACAACCGTTCCGGCGTAGAGCATCGAGCTTCGATCGGCGGCGGTTTCTGCGAAGGACGCCGCCGCGCTCTTCACGACCGGGAGCGATTCGCCGGTGAGCCCCGAAGCGTCCACCTCGAGAGCCTCCGCCGTCAAAATGCGGCAGTCGGCCGGGACCGCGTCACCGCGGGCGAGCAGGATCACGTCGCCGACCACGAGCTGCTCAGCTCGGAGCTCCTGGGTCCTGCCGTCGCGCAGCGCGAGACAGTTCACCTCTCGCCCCCTCTGCAGAGCGCGCACCGCGCGCTCGGTGTAGTAGCGCTGATAGCCGCCGATCGCGGCATTCAAGGCTACGGTACCTGTGATCATGAGCGCGTCGGAGGTCGAGCCGACTGCGGCTGAGACGCCGGCGCCCGCGGCGAGCAGCGGGACAAGCGGGTTCAAGAGCTCATCGCCCATCGCGCTCAGAAGCTCGAGAACCGGGCGCGGGCGGGCCATGCGGCGGGGGCTACGCTTGATGACCTGAGCCTGTGTGAGTCCTTCGAGAGAACTGCCGAGACGCGTCAGGGCGCCGGTCGGCGCGAGGGCGTGCCAGGGCGTCGGATCACGAGCCGGCGGAAGCTGACGCCGGACAAGCTCTGCGTAGAGGCGCGCGCTGTTCGCCATGGCCGCGAGCGCCCCCAAGTGGACGATGGTGAGCACACGCCCGCCGGACAGCGGCAAAATGCCGCCCGCGGAGGCCACAGCGCCAATTCCGGCGCCAACCAGGGCCACCTTCACGCTCTGACGGCTCGCCAAACGCGCGCCCCGCGCCGCCTCGATCAAGGCGCGCACATCGTCGAGATCGTCGTGGGCGATCACATGCGCTGACCAGGGCACCGGCTTGCCCGGTGAGAGCAGCGCGATGCCGAGATCTGCTACGTCGAGCGCTCGGCTGTCGCCGTGGGACAAGACACAGACCACGTGACCGTCACGCTGCAGCTGCCTCACACCACGCCAGAGATCTTCACCAGGTAACAGCGTGTCGTCCGCCGGAATCGTCTGGAGGATCTCCCGATCGCCGGTCGCTACAATCACGCGCATTTCAGCCTCATGAGCGAGGGCAACCAGCTCCTCGATCCCGACGCGGGACCTCATGCGCACCTCGATCAGGAGAACAACCTCCTGTTCCTCGGCGAGCCCCAGCACAACCTCACCGCCGCTGGCGAGCTGCTCCGCGGTCTCCTTGAGGCGAGGATCGAGCGAGAGCCCCAATGCTCCCACGGGTCCAAGGGCGACCACACCGCGCCGCGCCACGCGCAGCGGGTTTTCGGGATCAAAGAGCTCTTTGGCCACGGCGAGCAGGCGCTCTTCGTTGCGGCCCTGAGCGACCTCCACGCGGCCGAAGACCGTCTTCGATTCGGGCACGATGCCGCCTTCGATCACAAGGCAGTCGACGCGATCGAGGATACGGAGAGCCTGATCATCGAGCACGAGCATGCGCCGCGCCGCGAGGAACCGATGCGCTGAGGCGACGAACACTTCGCGTCCGAGCTGCGCGGGGCGCGGGATCGCGCCGAAGAGCGCGCCGAAGGCGCGCTGCACACTTCGGGTCGAGAGGAGACTGAAACCGAAGGAGCCGAGAGCGATCGCCCAGGCGCGATCCGAGTACTCTTCGATCGGTCCGGGCGGGAGCGGCACGGGGCGCTCCGGGCGCGGGCGAATCGGCGGAGCTTCCACGATGCGTCCGAGCTCCGCCTCGCGGGACTCAAAGAGGTTCCGCCGCACAGCCAGCTCCGAGCCAAGCACCGCATGTTCCACGATGCCGACCAGGTTCTGCAGTGGACGCTGGGCCGGCCCGAGGGCAAGGGAACTCAGAAGCCCGAGCACCAAGTCCACGCGTTCGAAGCCAAAACGCTCGTCCAGCTTGCGGCGGAGCCGCGGCACATTGCGCACCGCCGTGAGCGCCGAAGCGAGCAGGCCGAAGCTCCGACTCTTCGGGATAATGCTGAAGAGCAGGCCGGTCCCGATCAGCATGCCGATCGCTTCGCCGATCAGCTCGAGGAGATGTTGCTCTTCCCTCGACCTGTCCATCGGATGGGACGTGCGAGGCAGCTCCGCGCGGTGCACCCCTGCGCGCAGCTCCGCTTCGATCACGAGCGCGAGCGCGAGCTCACGGGTCAGCTCTCCCTTCCGTCCGCAGATCACGGCGCGTGAGGTCCCTTGGTGAACCTCGGCCCACAAGATCTCCGGGTGGCGCGCCGCCTCTTCTTTCAAGATCCGCGCGACATCGACGAGCTCACCGGAGTCGAGACGACTCAGCTCGACGTGTGCCCGATCTCCTCCGATCCAAACGTGTCGCTCGCGGCGCGCTAGGTTCTTCTTGAGTATGGCGAAAAGCTCATCGGCTCTCATCAGGCGCGCTCAGCTTAACCGGCTTCCGGGCGAACTGCGAATCGAGAGCGCGTTTGGAGCCGGCAGAGCCCGAGGCGCAAAGGGCCCCCGTGCCCCTCGGGATCTGCCGCCCTTTGAGGGTGAGCAGATCGTCGCTATGAACTCGAGAAGCGATGGCCGACAGCGACTCGAATCACCACCACGACCACGACCACGAGGAGGAGGACGAAGAGGGGGTACAGGCGCTCCGGGACGCCCTCGACGCCGCCCGCGGCGGTCTGCGCAGCTTGGTCCAGCGCGTCATCGACACGCTCGACGATGGTGTTCTCTACGTGCCCCTCGCCGAGGACATCCCCGACATCCCCGAGGACCAGGAGGAGACCTTCGACGAACTCTCCTTCCGCCCCCACATGCTCCTCGACAACGACGAGAATGCATACGCTGTAGCGTTCACTGAGCCGGCCCTCGTCGAAAACGTTCAAGAGGCCCTCTCCTGGACCACAGACGACGACGAGCTGAAGTTCGTCCGCCTGCCCGCCCGCTCGGTCTTCGAGCTCGCACTGACGGAGCTCGAAGACGTCAACGTCGGAGGCATCGCCATCGATCCGAGCACCGATCGTGAGCTCGTCCTGAGCCGCGAAGAGGTCCAGCACATCTTGGCCGGCCAGGCGATTCCCCTCGTCGGCTACATCGAAGAGCTCCCCGAGAGCGACGAAGATCTGCCGATCGTGGAAGGCGCCGAGCCTCCCGACCCGAAGCTCATCGCGGCCCTCGACAAGGCTAAGTCCAAGATCCAGGACCTCGTCGGCTACCGAGTGGACACGACCTTCCACCCCGAGCGCGACCGCGAACCTCACCTCACGATCACTCTCTACCTCGCGCGCCCCGACGCCCCGCGCGGCGCCATCGCTGAAGAGGTCATGGGGCTCGTCGATCCGCTCCTGCCCCCGCCCGGCTACGCTGATCTCGTGTTCAAGGACGCTCCGAACTGAACGTGTCCGCTCCGACTTCTCCTGGCTCCACTGTCTCCGGCCCCTCCGCGCAAAGCGCCTCCGACACCGCGCTCATCCGCGCCAGCAAGAAGCGCCTGCCACGGAGTGAACATCTCATCCTGCGCATCGTGCGCGCGAGCCTCGAAGAAGGACTCTTCGACCGCGCCATGCGCTTTTGTCAGCGCACCGTCGGTCAGGCCTGGATCCATCACTCGACCAAGAACCTCAAGCAGGAATATGGCCTCGAGCGGAGCCAGATCCTCGAGAGTCCCGAGAGCGTCATCGTCGTCGCCAACCACCGCAGCTTCTTCGACCTCTACGTGATCACGGCCAGCTTAGTCCGGCGCGGCTTGCCTCATCGGATCTTGTTCCCGGTCCGCGCCGACTTCTTCTTCACGTCGTGGCTCGGGCTGCTCGTGAACTTCTTCATGAGCTTCCTCTCGATGTATCCGCCGCTCTACAGGCAAAGGGAGCGCCTGGCGCTGAACCTCGCGTCCCTCGACGAGCTCGGCGCGCTCTTGCGGAAAAGGCAGCTCTTCGTCGGTCTTCATCCGGAGGGGACACGCAAGCTCGATGATGACCCTTACACGTTCCTGCCCGCGCGCCCGGGCGTCGGTCGCGTCATCCACGAAGCGGGCGTGCGCGTCGTCCCGGTCTTCATCCGCGGCCTGAAGAACGACCTTTGGGCCCAGGTGAAGGGGAATTTCACGGGACGCGGCGAACCGATTCGCATCGTCTACGGCGCGCCCATCGATTTCGGCGACCTCCTCGCTCAGCCCAGCTCCAAGAAGGTCCAGGCGGCGATCTCGGAGCGCTGCATGGCCGAGATCGCGCGCCTGGCGGAAGAGGAGCGCACGCTCCCCACGCCGTTCAACTGAACTCCGCCCGCAGCTTCTTGGCAGCGCTCACCATGTTCTCGAGCGCGGGACGCACCTCGTCCCAACTCCGCGTCTTGAGCCCGCAGTCCGGGTTCACCCACAGGCGCCGAGGAGGAATCTTGCTCGCGGCTTTCCGTATCAAGCCGACCACTTGTTCTTCCGTCGGGACGTTCGGCGAATGGATATCGTAGACGCCGGGGCCGATCTCATTCGGGTATTCGAAGCGATCGAAGGCGTCGAGCAGCTCCATGTCGGAGCGGGAGGTCTCGATGGTGATGACGTCTGCGTCGAGCGCCGCGATCGCTTCGATGATGTCGTTGAACTCCGAGTAACACATGTGCGTATGGATCTGGGTTTCGTCCCGGACTCCGCTCACAGCCACTCGGAAGGCATCGACGGCCCAGTCGAGGTAGCTCTGCCACTCGGAGCGACGCAGCGGCAGCCCTTCGCGCAGGGCCGCTTCGTCGATCTGAATGACCTGAACGCCGGCTCGCTCGAGATCGAGCACTTCTTCGCGGATGGCGAGGGCGAGCTGATAACAAGAGACGCTGCGGGGCACGTCGTCACGCACGAACGACCAGTTGAGGATCGTGACGGGTCCCGTCAGCATGCCTTTCATGGGCTTTTTCGTGAGGGACTGGGCGTAACGGATCCACTCGACCGTCATCGGCTCCGGTCGACGGATGTCTCCGAACAAAATGGGCGGCTTGACGCAGCGCGATCCGTACGACTGCACCCAGCCGAACTCACTGAACGCGTAGCCCTGAAGCTGCTCACCGAAGTACTCGACCATGTCGTTCCGCTCCGCTTCCCCGTGCACCAAGACGTCGAGCTCGAGCTCCTCTTGGTGGCGCACGGCGCGCTCAATCTCCGCTTGCATCGCGCGCTCGTAGGCGGCCCGTTCGAGCTTTCCCGCCTTGTACTCGCTGCGCGCCTTTCGGATCTCGGGCGTCTGCGGGAAGGAGCCGATCGTGGTCGTCGGAAACAGGGGGAGCCCGAGGCGCGCGGCCTGGAGCTTTCTTCGTTCGGCGTAGGGCGACGCGCGGCGAGCGCGTCCCGGAGTGAGCGTCTCGAGGGCCGCGCGCACCCTGGGGTCGTGGACCCGGGCCGAGTTTCTTCGGCTCTTTTGGGCCGCGGCGCTCGCCTCGAGCTCTTCTCGCACCGCGCCCCTCCCCTCCCGGAGCGCTCGTCCCAGGATCTCGATCTCCTCGAGCTTCTGCTCGGCGAAGGAGAGCCAGGACCGAAGCTCCGGATCGAGTTTCGTCTCACTCTGAAGATCGACCGGGACATGGAGGAGCGAACAGGACGGAGCGATCAAGAGCCGGTCGCCGAGAGCTTCGTGGATCGGCTCCAGTCGATCGAGGATCTTGTCGAGATCGGCCCGCCAGATGTTGCGTCCGCTCACGACTCCCAGGGACAGCACACGCTCGGGGCCGAGCCGCTCAAACAGTGGCGCGACCTCTCCCGGGGCACTCACAGCGTCGAGATGGATCCCGTCCACTGGGAGCGACGCCACGAGCTCCAGATTCTCCCCCAGGCGGCCGAAGTAGGTCGTGAGCAGGAGCCGGCAGCCGCTCCCGCGCAGGGCTTCATAGGCCGTCCGGTAAGCTGCCCGCCACTTGTCATCGAGTTCGGTCACGAGCGCCGGCTCGTCCACCTGGACCCAGTCGATGCCCTCTCGGGCGAGCTCTTGGAGCAGCTCCCGGTAGACGCCGAGCAGCTCCGAGAGCAGCGCGAGGCGGTCCGATCCGTCCTTCGCCTTCGCGAGCCAGAGATAGGTGACGGGGCCGATCAGGACGGGCTTCACGTGTACGTTCGCCGCCTGCGCTTCGCGGAGCTCCGCGAGCAGCCGCGAGGGGTCGAGGCGGAAGGTCGTGCGCCGAGAGAGCTCAGGGACGATGTAGTGGTAGTTCGTGTCGAACCACTTGGTCATCTCGCCGGCAGCGATGCCTGAGCCGGTTTCCCCCGCTGCCCGCCCACGGGCCAGCCGGAAATAGGCGTCGAGAGGGTGCCCTTCGTGCGGCCGCGCCCGCTGCGGCACATTGCCGAGGAGGAAGCTCCAGTCGAGCACCTGGTCGTAGAAGGAGAAGTCTCCGAGAGGCGCGAAGTCGAGCCGCCCCTGACGCTCCCAGTTCTCGCGCCGGATCTTCGCGCCCAGGGCCTCGAGCTCCGCGTGGGGGAGCGCGCCTTTCCAGTGCTTTTCGAGGGCAAACTTGAGCTCGCGCGCGCCGCCGATCCGAGGAAATCCTAAGTTGTGAGTTCGTGCCATCTGTTCTCCTTGTCTTGTTCAAGAGAACGTAATGGCCGGGACATGTGACGAATAATGGTGAATTTTCAGGGTTCCATGATAACATGTCATGGATGACCGAGCGCCTCGAACGGGTTCATTTACGTTTGCTCCGGGAGGTCGAGCAGAGCGGCTCTCTCACAGCCGCGGCCAAGCGCATGGGCCTGACCCAGTCCGCCCTGAGCCATACGGTGCGCCGCCTCGAAGATCAGCTCGGCACGGAGGTCTGGGTGCGAGAAGGCCGCGGGCTCCGCCTCACGCCGGTCGGACGTTATCTGCTCTCCGTGTCCGAGCGCCTCCTGCCTCAGTTCGCTCACGCCGAGCACATCGTCGATCAATTTGCGCGCGGAGAACGCGGCACGCTTCGAGTCGGCATGGAGTGCCACCCCTGTTACAGGTGGCTGCTCCAGATCGTGGGACCGTTCCTGCGCGCTTGGCCGGACGTCGATCTCGACGTCCGCCAGAAGTTCCAGTTCGGGGGCATCGCGGCGCTCTTCGGCCACGAGATCGACCTGCTCGTCACGCCGGACCCACTTCGGAAAAAGGGGCTCGAGTTCGTGCCCGTGTTTCCTTACGAGCATGTGCTCGTCGTGCCCGGTGACCACCCGCTCGCGAGCAAAGACTACGTCCTGCCCCCCGATCTCGCGGAAGAGACTCTCATCACCTACCCGGTCGAGCCCGAGCGCCTCGACATCTACAGCCACTTCTTCTTTCCGGCGGAGACCGCCCCGAGGCGCCAGCAGATCATCGAGACGACGGACATTCTGCTGCAAATGGTCGCGTGCGGACGCGGAGTCGCCGCTTTACCCGATTGGCTCGTCCGCGAGTATCAAGCGCAGCTCGACATCGCGCCGGTTCGCCTCGGCAGACGCGGCATCAAAAAACAACTCTTTGTCGGCGTACGGCGTGGCGAAGCCAAGGTCGACTTCCTCGCGGACTTCATTCGCCTCGCCAAGAACAACCCGCCCCCCGCGCGCCGCCCGAGAAAACCTAAAGCACGCTCTCCTCACAAGGGCGCGGCGCGCCCCGGGCGAGCTCGATGAAAGAAGCGATGTAGTCGACGCGCTCATCCGCTTCTCGGACCCCGAGGCAGATCTGTTTGAAGATGCCACCTCCGAGGCGTACAGCCACGAGTCCAAGCAGCGGCCCGTACTCTTCCACGAGCCATCTCGGCAGCGCCGCGACCCCACGCCCGCTTGCCACGAGCTGCATCAAAATGTCCGTGTTTTCGACGGTTTTTTGCGCAGCCGGCCGCTGGTTCGCGGGCGCGAGGAAATGGGTGAAGATGTCGAGACGATCCTGAGGGACCGGGTAGGTGATGAGGACTTCCTCCTTGAGCTCGCTCGCTTCGATGCAGGCGCGCCCGGCGAGCCGATGGCCCCGGCCCACAGCGAGCACTTGTTCGTAGTCGAACACACCGTGAAAGCGGAGATCAGGATGCTCCACAGGATCGGGCGTCACGAGCAGATCGACTTCGTAGCCGGAGAGCGCAGGGGCGCCTTCGAACTGAACCTTTTGTTTGACGTCGACCTCCACGTTCGGAAACCTCGCGAGAAAGGGCGCCACAACCCGAAGCAACCAGCGATAACAAGGGTGGCACTCGATGCCGATGCGCAGGGTGCCCCGACGACCGCTCGCAAACTGGCTCAGACGCTCTTCGGCGACCTCCAGTCGAGGCAGGACCTCTCGTGCCACCTGGAGCAGCTCCTCGCCTGCCTGGGTGAGGCGCAGGCTGCGCCCCTCCCGCCGCCACAGAGTCACGCCGAGCTGTCCCTCGAGCTTCTTCATCGAATGGCTGAGAGCGGACTGGGTCAGGCCGAGTCCCTCCGCCGCCGCCGTGAGGGAGCCATGCTCGGCGACCTCCCGCAGAACCACCAAATGTACCCGCTCGAGCATGTATTATGAATTCTACTCATGGATAGCTGAAAACAAAGCGATGGAGTTCATTCAAGAGGGCCGGCATCGTTCGGGGACTGCCCTCGCCGCTGCCCATGACCGCCTCCACCCCTCTGCCCCTCTCAAACTACGCGGTCCGCCTCCGAGGCCTCCGGGTCCCCTGCCATGTGGGCGTCCCCTCGGCGGAGCGGGACCGGCTCCAGGACCTCATCGTCGCCCTCGATGTCGAACATCCCGGGGAGCTCTACCCGCGCCTCGACGATCTCGAGGTCGCCACTGACTACGGCGCCCTCGCTCAGATCGTCATGGCGAGCGCCAAGGAGCGGAGCTTCGTCCTGCTCGAGACCTTCGCGCTCCTGGTCGCCGAGCGAGTGACCGCTCGTTTTCCTCGGGCGGAGCGCGTTCGCGTCGCCGTCACCAAAGCCGTCGTCCCCCTCGAACCCAAGACCGAGGAGGCAACCGTCGAGATCGTCCTTTGCGGGAGCTCATCATGAACACATCTCTCCTCGCCCGAGTCCCCGTCTGGCCGCGCCCAGCGCCCGCCTCCGAACTTCGGCTGACCTACGCCATCGCACCGCCGAGCCGGAAGCTTTTGCCTGAGCGGCGCCGCGCGATCGCCGCGGCACAGTCCGCGCGCATCGCGTCGCTCCCGATCGACGCTCTGCTCGTCTACGACGTCCAAGACGAAACCCTGCGCAACGAACGGCCGCGCCCCTTCCCATTCTCAGCCAAGATCGATCCGCTGACCTATGCGTTCGAGGAGCTCGAGCTCGGATCCCTGCCGCGGGTCGTCTATCGGGCGGTCGCCGATCAAGACGAGGGATCGCTCCTCACGTGGCTCACGCGCCTGTCCAAGCTGGGCGCAAGGGCCGTCCTCGTGGGCGCTCCATCGCGCAGCGCTCAGGCGAGGCTGACCTTGTCCGACGCTTGGGAGCTCCGCCGCACCCACGTTCCCCATCTCCCCCTCGGCGGCGTCGTGATCGCCGAACGCCATGTCGGCCTCGGCTCGGAAGATGCGCGATTGCTCATGAAGACGGAGCGCGGGTGCGGATTTTTCGTGAGCCAAACCGTGTGGTCGCCGCGCTCAATGGGAGCTCTCCTGCGCGATCTGCGGCGCGCTCATCGCGCCGCACAATCCTCTCACGGTTCCGCGCCGTCACCCCTCCCACAGATCCTCGTCACTCTGAGCCCCTGTGGCTCGAAACAGACGCTCGAGTTCCTCGAGTGGCTCGGCGTACACATCGCGCCCGAGATCCGCGCTGAGCTCCTCGCCGCGCCGGACATGCTCGCGCGCTCCGTCGAGCTGGCGATGGCGATCTACTCCGAACTGCGAGCTCTCGCGGTCGATCTGGGGCTCTCGCTCGGCTGGAACATCGAGAGCGTCTCGACCAGGAAAGAAGAGGTCGACGCCGCCGTGGAGCTCCTGCAGCGCATCGCTCAGCGAGAGGCGCGCTGACCGTCCCCCGATGTCCGGGAGCAGCAAGGTACCCGACACGCCCCTTCGCCCTCGCCACAGACGTGAGTCGTCCTTCGAGTGATGGACCAGGGCCGGACGGAGAAGAGGCGGAGGGCTCAGGGCTCAGTCGAGCGGGACGCGAGCGACGGTCGCGGTCGAAGGATAGAGATAGAAGCGGCCGTTCCAGGGGCCGCCGTTCAGAATGCCGACGATAGCCGCCTTGCCGTCGTCGGTGATGGCCATATCGAGGGCGCCCGTTCCATCTTGATGGGTGCGACCGATGATACTCTCGAGTTCGAAGCGGCCAGTCTCGCGTCCGTCGAGATCGTGGCGCATCAAGATCGGAACCGCTTCGAAGGGATGATACTCGGGATCGAGCGGATCGACGGGGACGGACCACAAAGAGAAGAGGGAACCATCGACGAGCGCCATCGCCTCGATCGCTCCGCAAAAACCGAGGGGATCCGGCTTCCAGTTCTGGTCGCGGATATCAATGAGCACAGATTCCGAGCACTCGATATGTTCAAGCGTTATCGGATCAGCGATGTAGTAGGTCGAGCCCATCAAGATGCGTTCCCCATCGCTCGCTAAGAGAGCAGCGTCGGCGTAGATCCCGGGCTTGCTAAGAGCCAAGGAGAAGAGCGAGGTTACACGTTCGGGAGTTCTCTCAAACACGTAGAAGTTAGTCCCGTAGAAGATGTCTTCATGTTGGTCCACACCATTGGCTACCTGATTCCAAACGACTCGATCCTCCCCGACATGGAGAAATGAATGTCTTTCGAGAAAGGAGTGATTGGTTTCAGGACGCTCGAAGAGGATCGTCCCGCTTGGTAGCGCAAGGACGCGCATGATTGGCCCTTCTACAAGCCAGCCGGAACTGATCTCTACGAGGCCCGTGCCACCCGGCCCTAGCCCGGCGAGCGGCATCGTCGGGTGAATTTCCCCGGCAGCAGTGAAGACCTGAAGCCAGCTCTGTGTGAGGATTAAGGTATTTCCGAATTGGTCGATGGCGAGGCTCGGATTCATCGACGGTCGGAGATAGCTTCGAGCTCCGAGCGTTCCCGCGGCCCAGTCGGTAGCACCATCTCGGAATAATCTTACGAGTACGCTATGGGGAGTAGGTACTTCGTCCAAAAGTCGTTGAATCCAGGTAACGACAACATTGCCGCACGGATCTCGGGCAAGGCGGAGGTCCGTGCGAGGATCAAGGTCTCCTGCGTATAGGGGAGCGACCCACGATTCGGACTCGCTCCGTAAACCGCGGCATCTCCCGTCCGCGCCCGGCGCTTCATGCTTCTTCGCCTCGTCCTCCGGCAGGGGCTGAAGCCCCTCCGTCGTTTGACCGTTGCAGCCCGCTCCGAGGGCGAGTGAGAAAGCGATGAGTCTTCTGTATTGCATGGGTTACTCGAAGCCGAGCCTATCGAGGAGAAAGCGACCCGCGCCGCTCGGCCGCCCGGCCCTCACTCGAGCGGGACGCGAGCGACGGTCGCCGTGGAAGGATAGAGATAGAAGCGGCCGTTCCAGGGGCCGCCGTTCAGGATGCCGACGATAGCCGCCTTGCCGTCGTCTGTGATGGCCATATCGAGGGCACCCGTGCCGTCTTGATGTGTGCGACCGATGATATTCTCGAGCTCGAAGCGGCCGGTCTCGCGTCCGTCGAGATCGTGACGCATCAAGATCGGGACCGCTTCGAAGGGATGATACTCGGGATCGAGCGGATCGACGGGGACGGACCACAAAGAGAAGAGGGAACCATCGACCAGCGCCATCGCCTCGATCGCGCCGCAAAAGCCGAGCGGCTCCGGCTTCCAATTCTCGTCGCGGATATCAATGAGCACAGATTCCGAGCACTCAATGCGCTCATGAGTCGCAGGGTCCGCGTCGTAGTAGGTCGAGCCGAGGAAAGCCCTTTGGCTGTCGGCCGCGAGCAGAGCCGTCTCCGCGTAGAAGCTAGGATCTTCAGGGGCATAGACGAATTGAACCTTCCCCACCGGAAACTCGATGACGAGAATTTCTGAACCAGTGAACCTGTCGGTATCGAAATTTTGATTAAATCTCGTCGTCAACCTTCGATCATCATCTGTGATGGCCACGTCGAGTCGGTCAATCAAACTAGTGACCCCCCAATAGCCACGCCCCTCAAGAACTCTACCGCTCGGAAGCGAAACCACTCTATCCCAGCCAATCAACCAGCCGAAGGAGAGTTGGCGCAACGTTTCCCCCCCAAGCGGAAGTCCCTCAGGAGGAATGTTTGGATGCGGGTTCCCCGACGCTCTGTTCACCGTGAGCCAGCTCTCCGAAAGCGTGAGAACATTTCCGAACTCGTCGAGCTGCATGTCGAAGCGGAGGGCGATGGGAAGCCAGGCGGTCCAATCAGTCATGCCGTTCAGAAAAAGCCGGGACAACCGCACGAAATGGCCATCGCCCGAATCTCCTCGATAGGAAGAAAAGCCGACCACGACATTCCCGCACGGGTCGAGCTTCACCCGGACCTGCTCTCGCGAGCCGAGTTGAACAGCGTTGAAGCTCGAGATCCAGGCATCGTCGCTGGTCCGGGTCGCAACACACGTTCCGTCCGCTCCCGGCGCTTCGTGCTTCTTGGCCTCGTCCTCCGGCAGGGGCTGAAGACCCTCCGTCGTTTGACCGTTGCAGCCCGCTCCGAGGGCGAGTGAGAAAGCGATGAGTCTTCTGTATTGCATGGGTTACTCGAAGCCGAGCCTATCGAGGAGAAAGCGACCCGCGCCGCTCGGCCGCCGGACCCTCACTCGAGCGGCACGCGAGCCACGGTCGCCGTGGAAGGGTAGAGGTAGAAACGACCGTTCCAGGGGCCGCCATTCAGGATGCCGACGATAGCCGCCTTGCCGTCGTCGGTGATGGCCATATCGAGGGCGCCCGTGCCGTCTTGATGTGTGCGACCGATGATACTCTCGAGCTCGAAGCGGCCGGTCTCGCGTCCGTCGAGATCGTGACGCATCAAGATCGGGACCGCTTCGAAGGGATGATACTCGGGATCGAGCGGCTCGACGGGGACGGACCACAAAGAGAAGAGGGAACCCTCGACCAGCGCCATCGCCTCGATCGCGCCGCAAAAGCCGAGCGGCTCCGGCCTCCAATTCTCGTCGCGGATATCAATGAGCACAGATTCCGAGCACTCGATACGCTCGTGAGTCGCAGGGTCCGCGACGTAGTAGGTCGAGCCGAGGAAAGCCCTCTGGCTATCGGCCGCGAGAAGGGCGGTCTCCGCGTAGAAGCTAGGATCTTCAGGGGCGTGGATGAATTGAACCTTCGCCCCCGGAAACTCGATGACGAGAATTTGTGATCCGGTGAAGATACCAGCGTTGAAATCAAAGTTCTGATTGATGGTCGTCAGCAGTCTTTGATCGTCTTCCACGATAGCGACATCCAGACGATCTATTTGCCTGCTGTTTCCCCAATAGCCTCGCCCCTCGAGAACTCTACCGCTCGGGAGCGAAACCACTCTATCCCAGCCAATCAACCAGTTCCCTGAGAGCTGACGCAGGTAGCTTCCTCCGAGTGGATGCCCCTCGGAGGGAACGCCGAGATGTGGCTCGCCAGAAGCAGTTAAGACTGTTAACCAACTCTCTGATAAGTTGATAATGTTACCGAACTCATCCACCTGCATGTCGAAGCGGAGCGCCGTTGGCAACCACGCGGTCCAGTCGGTCGCTCCGTTTCGGAAAACCCGGTAGAGCCGCACCGAGTGTCCATGATCCGAGTCTTCCTGATAGGACGTAAAACCTAACGCAATATTGCTGCACGGATCGAGCTTCACCCGAACTTGCTCTCGCGAGCCGAGCTGGACGGTCTTGAAGCTCGAGCTCCAAGCATCGTCGGTGGTCCGGGTCGCAACACACGTCCCGTCCGCGCCCGGCGCTTCATGCTTCCTAGCCTCGTCCTCCGGCAGGGGCTGAAGCCCCTCCGTGGTTTGACCGTTGCAACCTCCGCCGAGGGCAAGCGCGAAAGCGATGAGTGATCTATGTCGCATGGTTACTCGAAACCGAGTCTGTCGAGGAGAAACCGACCGGCGCCGTTCTGAGTGTTCAGGATGATATCGAGGGCGCAAATCGTCGAGCTTGAAAGCGCAGCTTGGACATCGACAGGGAGCTCGAAGGTCAGGTGATTGTACTCATTTGGAAACAGGTTCTGCAGCGGTCGGTTTCCGACGAAGACATTGTGCACATCGACCGAGGGGCAAGAAAGAAGCAACCGCAGCTCTCCGACCCACCACGGATTTGGCTGCGGGTCAGGGATGTAGACGTCGATTCCAAGGGTCGTCGTCGGCGGGGGAAGCTCGCTCGTCGCGAAGGCGCGACTCGTCAGAACAGTCCAGCCAGAAGCCTCGACGCCCAGGGCTCGATCGCCGTGAGTCACATCGATCGGCTCTCCCGTGAGAGTCGCGCTCGAGGTCCAGTCTCCCGGGATCTCGAAGCTCAGGAGATCGCTGGTCGCGATAGTCATGCCGCTGCTGCCTCCTTGATGTGGAACCGTTCTATTTGTGAGTGTCCCCGCGAAGGCAAAATTGTCCACGAGGATGCCCGGCGACGAGGTGTTCGTCGTGACGACGAAGAGCGCGCCTGGGTGGTCCCCGAGCAGAACGGTACGGACGTTCTCCGGAACGGCAAAGGTCAAGGTCGACCAAGCTCCTCGCGGCAGAGGCGTCAGGTCGAGGATACCGAAGTAGGAATACGTCGAGGTCGCGATGTTCTCGAAGGAGACCGCGACGCTGCCGACCCAGTAAGGATTGTTCACGGCTGCGGGGATATAGACCTCGACTTGAACGTCCGTGCCGATCGGATCGAGATCTGCCGTTCGAATGACTGGGCTCGAGATATCACTGTAACCATGAGGCGCTTCGATGGCCTTTCCGGGGCCGTTCGGGCGATCGACGAACGAGGCTGGGCTCGTGTTGCCATAGCTCGGACGGCCATAGGTCCATACGAAGGAACCGGTCGGCGGAGGCTCCATGTCGAGAGGCGGCGCCGAGAGTCCGGCGAGGAGCCGCGCATTTTGTCGCATCCTTTCGCAACCCCGTGTCTGAGAGGTGTCCGCTATGGAGCAATTGAAGGCTCCCCCTATCTCGCTTCGTGTCCAATCGCTGCATCCGAAGATGTTGGTTCCAGAGCCTACGCCGATCATGAGGCTGTTCGGCGCCGTCGAGTGGGCGTCGTTCCCCTCTCGGAGGAGCGCGTGTCCGATCTCATGAGCGAGCGTCGTCAGTTTTTCGGAGCGTCGATCGATCGAAATCGCCGCCCATGAGTACGTATCCGAGGCGCCATGGAGAGGCATGAGCGTCCCGCTCATGGTGCCACAGTTCTCATCGTGTCCGCCGCTCAGGCGCCCTGTGACGATCGCCTGTAACCCCGTCGGTGGCGCGGGCTGCGAGGCGACCTTCCAGCGATGGAAGAGCGCCTCGGCTAGATCGTCCCTCGCAACAGGGTTGCAAGAGGTTCCCCCAAGGAGCCCAGCGTTGGGCCCCATGAACTCCGTCACCCAAGGCGCAAAGCAATTTTGAGCCAAATTGTCCGATCGAACGAAATCAAAGTCACAAGGAGCGTGCACCGAAGATGCGTCCAGGATCTTCCCCCCTTTGTCATAGGCCTGCTCCGACACCTCGATCGCGGTGTAACTCCGCAGTCTGAACTGGATCCCGCACTGGACGAAAATATCATCTGGTCGAACGATCCCAGCTACCGTTCGGAAGTTCGGCGAAAACGATCCGTTCAACAAGGCTTCATTCAACGGAAATGGGTCCTCTTGAAAGCTGACTCTCACTAGCCCTAGCGGGAAGGCATCGTGCACAAATAAGCCATGATCGATGGACTCGGGATCATCGAAAAGAGCGCGCGCCCCACGCTCGCCGAGTTCGGGAGCGGATCCTGTTGGGTATGCTTCGATCACGTCGACTGGGACAAGGATCGTATCTTGTGAGAGTTTCCATACCTCCAAGGGAGAAAACTCGCGCTCCACCGGCAACGGGTCGCCGACGACGGACTTTGAGAAAGACCTCTTGGCCATGCGCACGCTGATCGGATCGTAGTTCAACGGGACTCCTAGTCCCTCGAACCATGCCGTTTCTCCTAGGAACGAATAGGAGTCGAGCCTCTGCTGACGTTCTTGAGCGGTGCGATGGAGTGCGTAGGTCTGCTCGAGCGATCCGTGATTGAGTGTGGGGTTGAGCAAAGGCGGGGCATCAGGAGTCGTGTTCGCATACAGTTCCACAACAAAACCAGTCGACCAGCTCACAGGAACGCTTCCGGGCTGCTCGTACCCGCGCCAAGCCTCCTCACCTTGCTTGAGAACAAAGGGCGCGATCGGACGGAGGTTGTCGAACTGCGAAATGAAGGCTCCGGGTGAAATCTCTTCGGCGGCATGTAAGGCTCGATCAGGGCAAGGAGCGTTCGGATCGCAGGTCGCCGGCGCGTAAGGCTCCGCCGTCGCTTTGAAGCAAATACCGGAGCCCTGAGGGCCATTCGAAAGGCAGGTCTCGCCGTCGGTAGCTACTGTGATGTTCGGATGGTGCACCGTGATGACGCCCGTGCGGAAATCGACTGAGAAGTAGAGGTCGCTCGCGTCACCCGGTACGAAGTCGAGCTGGAATCCGCCACAGAAGGAGTCCCCAGAATCGTGCAGCTCAATCCTATACGTCGCGATAGGATTGCCCACAGTCGCCTGACGCTCGAGGACAGCGATCATCTCGCTCTCGTTGCTGATGGGTCGGAAGGGCAACATCGGATTGTTGGCAGGATCGCAGGCCCAGCCCCCAAAAGCACAATCAAAGGTCTCCATGCGATCCGTTTGCCAGAGGAGATAGTCCGGTCGTGGCCCGGAGAAGACCCGTGCGAAGTTGTCGCTCTCGCCGCAAAAGACCGCCTCCTGAATCGGCCAGGTCTTCGTAAACTGAAGAGTGAGGTCTCCCGGCCTCGCGAGCGCCGGTTGCGCCAAGCCGAAAATGCCGCATGCCCATAACCAACCGATTCTGATTCGCCCCATTTTTCCTGGACTCCCTCGCTCCCCCGCCGCCCTGATGGCGCATCAGCGGTAGTGTTCTCAGGGTCGGGAGAGCCGAGGGAAAATGCAAGGGAGCCTCGGATGGCCTTGATTTTCTCACGACCCACAGGCGCCGCCCCTCGCGATGGCACGGAGAGGCTGCTCCGAGCCCGCGAAGGCCCCTCGGCGCCCGCTCCGTGCCTCTCCCGTCATCGAGATCACGATCGCCACAGCGAGGCGATCTTGCGTAGCCGCGCATCCGTCCGGACCCTTCGAAAGTCCAACATTTTCCGCAGGAAACGTATGGCGCGCCGATTGCACGAACGGCCCCTCATGGAACCGAAACAGGAGACCGAGCTCACCAAGTGCCACGAAATGCTCAAGAGCTTCCGCAATGGGATGCTCGTGACCCGCTCTCTGGACGGAGGCTTTCACGGGCGACCGATGCACATCGCCGAGCTGAGCCAAAACCTCACCATCACCTTCATGACCGGACTGAACACCACGAAGGTCGATGAGATTCTCGCCGATCCTTCGGTTTGCCTCACGCTCCAGGACGGTGGAGCTTTTGTCACCGTGATGGGCCAGGCCGCCATTGTCACCGATCTCGAGGAGCGTCGGCGCGTCTTCAGCCTGCCTTCCGAGGCCTGGTTCGATGGGCCGGAAGATCCGAACGCTGCCCTGATCCGCATTCGTCCTCGGACCATCGAGTACTGGGACAGCAGCGGCGTCAACGCCCTCAAGGTCGTCTTCGAAATGGCCAAAGCCGTCGTCACCGGCGAGACGCCGAAGACGAACGAAAAGCAGCACGGAACCGTCCATCTCTGATCGCCCACTCGTGACCTCCGCTCCCGAAGATTCGAGCCAGCCCGCGGGGCGCGCTATCGGCCCCGACGCGCGCCTTCTCGAGCGCAGCATCGAGCTCGCACGCAGGAATGTGGAGCTCGGCGGGCATCCCTTCGGAGCGGTCATCTCAGAGGGCACACGCATCATCGCGGAGGGGACGAACTTGGTCCTCGAGCTCAAAGATCCGACAGCCCACGCGGAGATCGTCGCAATCCGTAGAGCGTGTCAGGAGCTCGGGGCGCGCGAGCTCACAGGCCTGACGATCTTTGCGAGCGCGGAGCCCTGTCCCATGTGCCTCTCGGCCATTTACTGGAGCCAGCTCTCGCGCGTCGTGTTCGCCGCGACGCGGCACGCGGCGAGCGCTGCCGGTTTCGACGACGCCTTCCTCTACGGCGAACTCACTCGCCCGCTCGGCGAGCGGTCCCTGCCCACGGCTCATGAGCCTCACCCGTCCGAGCTCGAACCATTTGACCTTTGGTGTAGTCGCACGCCCAGCCTCCAGGACCCGGGCGATCCGAGAGAGCCCTTCGAGCTCACACCATCGGCGCGGTCATCCCCCGCGCTGGGTCGGCAGAATCTGAAATCCCACCAGGAGGAAGTAGACGCCGATCGCAAGAGGTAAGAGCGAGTAGATGACGAGGTGCACGAGACTGCCGGCCCGCTCGCCGAGTCGCTCCTTCATCACCGCCAGCCGTGAGAAGCGCTCCGGGCGGGAGAGGCGCATAGCCAGCGTGTAGAGCCCGAACACGGCGGCGACGAATCCAACGATCAGATCTTCAGACAAGAGGAGACTCCGAAAAGAAAAGGGGCGCCGCGAACGACGCCCCCGATCATGCGGCCTTTCGGCGAGAGCTCAAAGGCGCTGGCGACGACGGCGACCAAGAACCCCGAGAGCCGCGATCGCCATGACCCATACACCGGGGCTCGGCGCCGAATACTTCGGCCCGACCGCGCAGCCCCCGCCCCGCGCGCCGTTCTCGGCCTCTTGACCCGCGCCACTGCCATCGGTGCTACTGCCCGGCGCGCCCTCATTCGGATCGGAACCCTTCGGCGGCGGCGAGTCGTCCTCGCCGTCGTCGCCGCTCACGGGAGTATCACCCCGCGACGCGCCACCGAAGTCCACACCGTTTTCGCTCCACACTCGGGGTAAACACTGACCCGGACCGCGGACGGTCGTGCACTCACGGGAGGACCCGGGCTCGGCTCCTTCTCCGTCCGCCGGAGGCATCGGAGTCCCCGACTCTCCACGATCGTCCGCAGGGAGAGCGGGGCCTGAAGCGTCGTCCTCAAAGCCTGGCTCCGCGCCCCCACCCGAACAGTTCACAGTGTCGACCCGGCTGCAGACCCAATCCTCGGGACACTCGTCATTCTCCTCGCACTCGACGATCTTCGGTCGGCACGCTCTGCGTTCGACAGACGCAGGCTCGCAGTCGCAAGGCGCCGTCACACAGGCGCAGCCGTCCGAGGAATCCGTACCCACGACCACACACTGAAACTCCCGCGGGCAGTCCGCGTCGCGATCACAGCTCGAGGCCCCGGGACCACATGTCCCGCTCGGCTCCTCCTGCTCCGGCAAGTCAGAACAGGCTTCAGAAGGGGACGCGCTGTCGTCACGCGAGACGCCGTCGTTCGGCGACCATCCGCCGTCGCCCGAGTCATCCCCCGAACAACCCCCGCCCACGCTCGCCTTTCGACAGACCTCATATTCCCCACACTCAGCGTCCTCGCTACACGGCGCGGGCGGCGTCACGCAGCGGCCGATCTCTGCTTCATGCACCCGCGTATCGCAGTCGCCCGCGTCCGACGTCCCGTTTTCGCCCGGAGCGGGTCCCCCGTCGATCGGCGGGGGTTCAGTCGTCGCGTCACCGACGTCATCGTTCCCCCAAACGTCGTCGCTCGCGCCATCGGCGTACTCCTGCGACCCGCAGGGCTCTACCCACTGCGCCTTCTCGCAGCGCGCGCCCACGCCGCAGTCCGTGTCCGAGCGACACTCGCCGTCCTCCAGCGCAGCCGCCGTCAGCGGGACCCCGCTGAGGGCAAACAGGGACACGAGCGAAACGAGCATTTTCGTCTTCATGGCGATTCCTCCTAGCTTACCTGGGGACCGGTCCCACGCTCACCCGGCCGTGGGCGAGCGACAGACCTCCCGAGGAGCCCTTCCGAACCAGCAAGGCCCGTGCCCAAACTGGACCGACGCGCCAGGGCCGTTTTTTGGGGTCTCGGGCCCCGCAGAGTGGCACAGTTGAGCCACGAGCCGGACGCCGCTGCCGCGGCCCGGAGGGCTCCCGAGTCCTGCCTGGATGTGTTCTAAGGTGCGCCCGAGATGACGGAAGACAAGCGCATCAGCCTCCTGCTCACGACCGGTGGTCGCGGCTCGGTCCTCGAGGCGCAAGGGGACCGCGCCGTGCTCGAGACCTCCAAGGCTTACCCTCACGGTTCGACCGTGCTCGCCTCCATCGAAGGCACCGAACACAACCTTCGCCTGAAGGTGTTCCGCTGCAAGAAGGTCGCTGAGACCGACGGCGCTGAGACCTTTCGAGTCGAAGGTCGCCTCGAAGGGGCCACCCGAGCCCTGCGCGCGCTCCTCTCCGGCGCGAGCTCTTGAGCTCTCTACTCGAGAGCTAATGTCATCCCCAAGGACAGGCCGAGGCTCAGTCCTTCGAGGCGCGCCGCCGATTGTCCGGCCGTCAGCGCGAGCGGCGCGAGAACAACACCTGCATCTCCGCGCGCAAAGAGTCCAATCGAGCCGCTCAAGCTCGTCTCGAATCCGAGGAAGAGCCCTCCGCTGGCCGTGAGCGCATCCTGCTCGCCGGAAGGAAGCGCCACCGGGCCATTTTTATGGAGCGCGCTCGCCCGCGCATAAGGCCCCATGGAGAACTCTCCGCGCGCGGCCACGGGCACCACGTAACCAAGCAGGAGCTCACAGCTCAGAAGCGAGAAGCTCGGCGTCGCCTCTCCCTCTCCGCTCGACGAAAGATCGAGGAAGCCCGCCCCATATCCGAGCGAAACGCCGAACCGGAGCGGCGCGTCTCCATTTACGAGCACGCCGAGCTCTGGCCCAAAAGCCGCCCCCGCGCTCGGAAAGCCAACCGCTCGAAGAGAGCTCAGAAGACGTGGCCGCTCGCGCTCGCGCACAAGGCGCTCGCGCTCCTCTTCCCTCTTCGCGACGAGTTCCGCCTCGAGTTGCCGCTTCTGCTCCATGGAGCGGCGGCGCGAGAGCTTTCGGAGGAGCTCGACCGTCGTGAGCGCGACCCGCCGCGCAACGACACCCGGTCCACCGCTGCCTGAGATCAGCCGCTCTCCGGCCTCGTCCCCCCGGTCCCAGACCTCCACCTTCAGGTTCGGGCCTTCATAGGTCACCCGGATATACACCGAGAGCGCCGCTTCATCTTCGCCGACGCGCCCCACAATCTGCTCATCTTTCAGCTCGATCGCGATCGTGCGCTCGAAGAGCGCGCGGTGTGCCTCGAGGTTCGGATGTTCCCGGTTGCCGCTCGGAAGCGACAAACTCCAGGCCATGTTCGCTGCCGGCGCCGGGCGCGCCACACTCAAAATGGCAATCAGCGCCGAAGCCGCCCAAAGTGCCCTCATCCGTGCTCGTTCGTCCTCAGGCGTTACGGCTCTAGGCTCTCACTCGCCGGAGCGCTCTTTTCGCTCTCTTTCTCACGCCCAGGACCCAGAGGCTCGACAGCCTCCACAGAGGGCGCGCCCCAAATATCCCGCTCGGCGCCCGGAGCGGACGGATCGCTATCGCCCAGTTGTTCGAGGGCGGCGCCCATTTCTTCAGCGCGCGCCCCACCGGGGTGCAGCGTTTGGTACTCAGTGAAGAGGCGCGCCGCGCGAGCGCGGTCTCTGGCTCCCGTCGCGAGCATGAACTCACGAACCAGAGCGTCCTCTGCAAAGTCTCCGTAAGGCGCGAGCCTTCGGCACAGCGAATAGGCGCGGGCGGCCCCCTCCACGTCTCCGGCGCGATCGAGCAAGTTCCCGAGCGTCATCGCCGCGAGCGGTGCACTTTCGTCTTCGGCGTAACGGGTCGTCACCTCACGCAGGAGCTGAATCGCCCAGCCCGTACGCCCAGCGAAACGCGCAATGTCGGCGAGGGTCATCAGATCATCAGCGCTGCCTTCGGCGGACAAGCGGCGCAGCTCGCCGGACTCGTCGAGCGCCTCGAAAGCTTCCGTGTATTTTCCTTGTTCCGCGAGGCGCTCCCAGCTCTCCCCTTCGTACGGGGCGCCGGTCGCCGCCTCGACGAGCTCCACGTCTCCGGGCAAAGCGGGCTCCAGGCTCGGAGCCGGACGCGCCGTGAAGCGAGCGCGGGCCCGCTTCGCCGGAGAGTCCGCGCGACTCGTCTCCTCACGTTTCTCTTCCCGGGGGGCAGGCGCTCGAGGCGGCGCGGAAGCGGCGGGCTCCGCCGTGATGTTCATCGAGCGAGGTTCCCGGAGGTCAGCGAGCGTCCCCTCTCCGAGACCCGCACTCGAACGCCCAAGACCAAAGCCAAGTCCCAAGAGGCACACGGCGGCGAGGGCCAGTTCGGCCCGCTGCGTCCAGGCGCGAGCCGGGCGTCGCGTCTCGAGGCGCTGCCAGATGCGCTCGAGCTCGGGCGCGTTGTCGTAGGACCTCATCCAATGAGAAAGGTCCCGAGAGCGGGAAGGACCAGCCCGTGAATGAACCTCTTCCGATTCAAAATCGGTCATGGCTCAGCTCCTTGCGCCGCGCGGGCGCGCTCAGGGGATCGCAAAGGGAGGCTGCGATTGTCGGCAATGGCCTGCTGGGCCTGGGCGATCCAGCGTTTTGCTGTCGCGAGGGAACATCCGCTCATCTCCGCGACCTCCTCGAGCTGGCGGCCTTCGATATAACGAAGCGTCCAGGCGATCCGTCGGTCCAAAGGCAGCCCTTCGAGGATCGCGTACACCTCAGCGAGCTCGAGGCGCTCTTCGGGAGCGATGCTCGGCGCAGCCACAGCATCCAAATCGATCGGCTCACTGCGCGAAAGGCCCAGGGAAGTCAGAAGACGCTTCCTTCGAAGGCGCGTGCGAACCAAGCGCACCACAATCGACCCGAGCCAGGCCCGGAAGGAATCGCCGCTCCGGAGCTTGTCGAGGTGATCGTGGGCCCGGACGAAGGCGTCGTGCACAATATCCTCGACGTCGACGGTATTGCCCTGAATGCGTACAGCGAGCGCGAGCGCCGAAGCAGCGTGTCTCCGGTAGAGCTCTTCAAAGGCGCCCCGCTCCCGCACTCGACACAAAAGGACGAGCTCCGCGTCCGTCAGCCCCGGAGTCCGACGAGCAGCTTCGGCGTCACCGGCGGAGACGAGCCGCAGGTGAGGCGAGGGTTTCTGGATTCGGGCCGGCACCGGCACGCAGTATGGACGCACCAGCCCCGAAAAACGGCTCTTCAGGAAGCGCCTCGGGTTCGATTTCTCCCACCGGGGCTCTCAGGATTCCGCCTCGGGCGTAATCTTTGCGATGATGGCGTAGCGATTCAGAATAGACCTCGGGTCTGAAAAAAAACGCGCCCCACATGAGCCGAAATGTGGAGCTGTGGCGTCTGAGGGGGGCTGACCGTGGTTCGTGCACAGTTTCGGACCTCCCCGGAGCAGCATCAGATCTGAAACTAGGAGATATACGAACATGATCATTCGCAAGACCGTTCTCGCCGTTGCTTTCGCTTCTCTCGCCGTCGCTTGCGGTGGCAGCCAGGCTCCCGCTGAGGATCCCTCGACGGCTGAGGCTCCCGCTGCTGAGGAAGAGGCTGTTGGCGAGGAAGAGGCTCCCGCTGCTGAAGAGGCTCCCGCTGCTGAAGAGGCTGCTGAGGCTCCCGCCGCAGAGTGATGCCACTCGGCTTCTTCGAGAAGCCTCGGATCAGGAGCGAAGGTCACTGCGACCTGAGCTCCTGTTTCGTTTTGTGCCCCGGAGGGGGCGCTTGTGCCCGGAAAGCGTGCCCCGAGAAACCTCACCCGGCTTCGGGCGAGGAAGAGCGAGGCACCTCCAGACGTAGTCGCAGAGATGTGGGGCGCGCGCCGCTAGGAGAAGGTGGTGCCCGGCTCCGGGAGCTCGACCTTGAGGCGCGTCCGTCCGACGAGGAGCTCGTCGCCATGCCTCAGGGTCTGTTCACCGCGCACTCGGACGAACACGCCTGTGCGCGAGCCGAGGTCGGTCAAGACCAGGCTGCCCGCCTGATCTTCGATCAGGCAGTGTTGTTCGGAGAGCAGCGGATCGTCGGGGAACCTGAGATCTCCCGAGATAGCCCCGATCTGCAGCGCTTTGCCGCGAGCCAGGACCGTCGAGCCCCGCGCGCCGCCCGCGAACTGTTGGACGACGCGGAACGACGAGGGCCACTTCGGCGACGAGTAGAAATAGGTCGGGTCCGGCGCGGGCCCATCATCCGGCTTCGGGTTCTTCTCCACCCGAAGCAGCTGGTCCCCCACAACGAACTCATCTCCAAACTCGAGCTCCACAGGGCCCGTGATCCGAAGGAAGATCCCGTTGCCCCCGGCGAGCTCTTCGAGACAGAGCTGGCCGCCGCGCATCACGAGCAGTCCCTCCTCCGGACAGCAGAAGCGTTCTCCTTGGAGATTGACAGCGCCCTTCGACCCAATGATCGCGCGCGGTCCGGGCGGCGCATAGACCTCCGGTCCGCCACTCAAGCTGCGCGTGACTTGGAGCCGGAAGACGACCTGAGCGCCGCGGATCGACTGCGCGACAATCTCGGAGGGCTGTGGCTCTTCCTTCTTCTTCTTGAGCTTGAGGTCGACGTTCGGCGGCTCCGTCAGGACTTCAAGGCCGCCGATCTCGTGTCCAGCGATGATGCGATCGAAGCCGCCTTCGCGCAGCTTCATGACCATCTCGAGGTGCTGCGCCTTCATCAAGCCGCGCACGTACTCGGAGACGTCGGGGCGGTTGACGTGCTGTTCGTAGGAGCGCTTGTGGCTCTTGATGACGCGCCCGCCGTCCGCGAACAGATGCGTGATGATATGAGGAGCGTCGAGGCCACTGTCTTCGGTCTGAACGTGGTAGACCGCGTTCTTGAACTTGACGTTGTTGTTGAACCCGATCTGAGCTCGGCGGAAGCTCGGCTTACGGATCTCCGCTTCGAGCTTCTGGAGCTGAGCTTCGTCGAAGGTGCGCGTGGCTTCCTCGAGACGCGAGTGGTCTCCGCTCACGCCTTCCATGCGCTCGAAGGCTTGCTGCGCCACGGGGGCGCTCGGGTCGACGCGCAGCGCCTCAGCGAGCAGCGCTTGTCCCTCAGCGTCGTTGGGGCCGTTGGCGGCCCAGGCAGCCAGGAGGGCCACCGCCTCGTCGGGGCGCTCCTTCTCGACAAGCCACGCTGCGATCTTGGCAGCGCGGGCTCGAAGCTCGGAGTGGTTTCCGGTCACAAACTCCATCATCCTCGTCGAGCCGGGGCTCGCGCAAGTCCTGGCTCGGGACCTTCCGCTAAATTCAAGGGCGGACGGCCCCAAGGCCCCGGGCTGCGCCCGCTCGGCGGCCGCTCTTGTTGCCTCCGGATGGAGCTTCTGACAGCGTCAGTGTCCCGAAAAGATGATCCCTGTCGACACACTGACTCAGTTCAGCCGGCGCCTGGAAGAGGTGAGTGAGCTTTTGTGTGACCCGGCGGTGCTCGCCGATCCGCGTCGCCAGAGCGAGCTGAACCGGGAACATCGCCGCCTCGCGCCCATCGCCGAGGCCTTCAAGGCTTACACCAAGGTTGAGAAACAGATCGCGGAGGACAAAAGTGTCCTCGACGATCCCGAGCTCGGCCCCTTGGTGCGCGAGGAGCTCCCCGCCCTCGAGGCAGACCGCGACCGGCTCGAGCGCGAGATCCGCATCCTGCTTCTGCCGCGCGACCCCGACGACGACAAAAATACCGTCCTTGAAATCCGCGCGGGCACCGGCGGCGAAGAGGCCGCATTGTTCGCCGCCGACCTGTTTCGCATGTACGCCCGTTACGCGGAGACGAAGGGCTGGAAAGTCGAGATTCTCTCCCAAAGCGAAGCGACCGCCGGCGGCATCAAGGAAATCATCGCGCTCATCAGCGGCGACAACGTCTACTCCGTCCTCAAGTACGAGAGCGGCGTTCACCGGGTTCAGCGTGTTCCCGCCACCGAGACGCAAGGCCGCGTCCACACCTCCACCGCCACCGTCGCCGTCCTGCCGGAGGCGGACGAGGTCGACATCGAGCTCGAAGACAAGGACCTCCGTTTCGACATCGCCGCCGCGAGCGGACCGGGCGGCCAGGGCGTCAACACCACCAACAGCGCCGTCCAAGTCACCCACCTTCCGACCGGGCTCTCCGTGCGCTGCATGGATGAGCGCAGCCAGCTCAAGAACAAGGCCAAGGCCCTGAAAATTCTGCGCAGCCGTCTGCTCGACGCCGAGCGCACTCGCCAAGCGGAGGCGATCCGCGATGAGCGGCGCAGCCAGGTCAAAGCCGGCGATCGCTCCGAAAAAATTCGCACCTACAACTTCCCTCAGAACCGCCTGACAGACCACCGGATCGGCTTGACGCTCTATAAGCTCGATCGTGTGATGACGGGTGACCTGGATGAGCTGACGGAGGCGATCGTCACTCACTACCAGGCCGAGGCGCTCGCGGCCGATCAAACCAAGAGCTAACGTGACCAACCTCCGCCCACCCCACCCCGACGCTCTCTTCGTCGCGCTCGCTCTCGCGCCGAACACCTATTCGCGGAACAAGTTCTTCGACATGTTCACGCAGAAGGTCCTGTTCACGGCGCGCCGACGAGCTGAGCTGATCCGAGGCATCGTCCGCGATTTGTCCGGGCCGCCCCCGGAGGTCCCCGGGGGCCAGCCGCCTCAGATTCTCGAAGAAACTCGGACGCACGACGGACTCCGGCTGGTCTACCGGATGCCCGATCTCGAGTACCGGCGGACCGCCCTATTGAGTCCCCTCGAAGCGGCCGTGCTGGAGTACAGCTTGAGCCGGGTCGGCGTTCGCACCCTCGCCCCTGAGTCCGAATCCCAAATCCGCAAAGCGCTCTCCGGATTCGAACAAGAGCTGGAGCTCAGTACCCCATGACCTTCCCGCGATCTTCTTCTCTCCCCGTGCTCTTTGTTGTGCTCCTCGCCGCCGCCTGCGGCGGCGGCTCAAAGGAGCCGAGCTCTCCGTCCTCCTCTTGGGATGAGGAGCCCCGCGCGAGCGCTTCTTCGGCAGACGTCGATGGCGCGGGGGCGGAGAGCGAGGCGGAGCCAGCGGAAGCGTTTTCTGGGTTTTCCTGTGGACAGGGGAGCTGCCCGATGGGGGCCTATTGTGATGAGTCGAAGGCGAATTTGGCGGCCTGCGCTTGGATCAGTGATTGTGGAGCGGAGCCGAGCTGCGGATGTCTCACGCGGATTTTGGGTGCGTCGTGCTCCTGTGAGTTCGAAGGCGGCGGCCCGCGGGTGCGCTGTTCGGATTGAGCGCCGCCCTCGGCTGCTCCCTGGTTCCGCTGAGCTTGGCTGGGCGGCGCGGCGGCGCGCCGCAGGCGCGCGGGGGGCCAGAGGCGGGCCGGGGGCGCGGCGGCGCGCCGCAGGCGCGCGGGGGGCCAGAGGCGGGCCGGGGGCTCGGCGGCGCGCCGCAGGCGCGCGGGGGGCCAGAGGCGGGCCGGGGGCTCGGCGGAGCTTCTCGGCCGGGCTCAACATCGAGGATGAGCGCAGACGAAGGCTCGGCTGAGTCGAGGAGGAGGTGATGGACCGGGGCCCCTTCCAAAGGAGCCCTAAGGAGCCTTCGGTGCGTCAAAAGGGCGCTCGGCGCGAGCGCGCAGGCTCGCCGAAAATGGCGGAGGCCCGTTTCGACGACTATTTGAGCGGGCGCTCGGCGCGAATGATGAGGCTCGGGGAGTTGCTGCCGAGGAAGGCGCCCGGTGTGCTCGGACTGCCCGACACCGAGTGCACCACGAAACCAACGTCGTGGAACAGCTTGCCGATCTCCGAGAGACAGTAGAGGCGAATCGAGTAGGTGACCTCTTTGCTGCGTCCATCGTCGAGGATGACGCTGCGCTTCACGGTCAGGCGACTCGTGATGAAGTCGAGGGACATGTCATCCATGCAGATGCAGCCGTCGCCTTCATACCAATTGCTGATCGGAGCTTCCCGCGCCGCGTAGTCGCGATTCAAGACCTCCATCAGGAGTACGCCGCCGGGGCGAAGGGCCGAATACATGCGCCGGAGCACGTCTGCGTTCCGCTCCTCTTCGAAGTAACCGAAGGACGTATTCCAAGAGACGATGCCATCGAACATGGACTCGAAGGCCATTTCGCGCATGTCCCCTTGGAGGAAGTTGATCTTTTGGCTCGCGGACTGGGCCCGGTCGGCGGCCATGGCGAGCTGGAACACGGAGAGATCGTAGCCGACGACCGAGTAGCCTCGCTTGCCGAGCTCGACCGCGTACTCTCCCTGACCACAGGCAAGATCCAAGACAACGGACCCCGGGGGTAGGGCCAGTGAGCGTTCGATGAAGGTGGTCTCGCGCTCAATCTGAGCGGGCGTCGGCGGTCGGTAGCTGCGCGAGAAATCGTCCCCGAAGATTTCCTCCCACCAGGGCTTCTTCTTCATCTTCGCGGTCGGCAGCGCTGGTCTCGCAGGGCCGCCCGCGGGCGTCGCCTTCAGTGACTGCGGCGGGCTGCGCTTCGGGGGCGGCGGACGATCACCGGGGGAGCTCGTCGAAGCCGGAGGAGCCACAGCCGCGGGCGCCACAGCGGGTCCCGAGGTTGTCTCGGGTCGAGCCTCGTCGCCTTCCCGAGGCTGGTAACTCGGAGCGATCGGTGTCGGTTCGACGTCTTCAAGCTCTGCTTCGAGCTCCTCGTCGTGCCGCTCGGAGAGGGGCTCGATGTCGTCCGCCTGGAGAAAGCCCGGGAGCGAGATGCGCGGCTCCGAATCCCGCGCCTCCTCGGCGAGCAACTCGACAATCGCTTCGACGACGGGAGTCTCGGCCGGAGCAGGCGACTCCGCCTCTTCGAAATGGACCGGAGGCTCCTCGAAGTCCCCCGTCGGCGCCACGAACACAGGCGTGGCCGCGTCCGAGAGCTCATCAGAAAAGGACGGCAGCGGACGATCGCTCGCCGCTTTCGGGCCGGAGACAGGACGGCCAGAAATCGGTGGAGGACCCGAGACCGGAGGGCCCGAGACCGGAGGGCCGGAAATCGGGGAACCGGGCGTCTGAGGTAAGGAGTTCGCGCTCGGAACGGGGCTCGGCCAAACAGCCGACGGAAGAGCACCCGGCGGCGGGAACGAACCCGGGGTCGGCCCGGTCGGTGGGCGCGAAGCCACAGGCGGCGGATTCGGAGGGAACGAGCCCGGCGTCGGCCCGGTCGGTGGGCGCGAAGCCACAGGCGGCGGATTCGGAGGGAACGAGCCCGGCGCCCCAGCCCCTGCGCTCGCGTCGCCCACGTCCCCTGCGGAGGCGCCTTGTTCGACGTCCACATCGACTTCGACTTCGTGCTCCGGCGACGACCAAGCAGGCGAGCTCGTCTCCTCCGAGCTCGGCGCGGACGCGTCGGCCCTACGACTCGGAGGCGAGCTGCGCGACAGCGCGATGACTCGCATCGCCCGAATCGGCGCGGGGGTGCGCTCCTCAGTCGCCTCGCCTGGGCTACCGCTCTTGTCGCCGCCGCTGCTCATGCTTCCCTCACAAGTCCGGTCCCATAGCGAATGACGCCGAGACCGCGGGAGATATGGACACCTGGTTCGACGAGGACAACCGCCGTCGAACCCAAATGGAATTTACCGAGCTCGTCGCCGCGGCGGACCGGGACCGGAGGAGTCAATCGCGTGAGGCCCTTCGGAACCGAGGGCTCCGGGATCATGGTCACGCTGATGCGCCCGACGATGGTCGCGCCGACCATCACGACAGTGACGCGGCCGAGGTGCTCGGTGTCGATGTGGATCGCGACCCGGTTATTGCGCACAAAAAGCCCAGGGAAATGGGCCTCGCCGATCGCGTTCACCGGGAACAGATCCCCGGGGATGCCGACGACCTCCGAGACGCTCCCGTCCACAGGGCTGTGCACCCGGTGGTAGTCGGAGGGCGCCAGATAAACGACAGCGAACTCTCCACCGATGAAGCGCTGGCTTTCCTTCGCGTCACCGACGAGCTCAGCTACTTCGTAGACCTGCTGCTTGACGACGATCTTCCCAGCGCCGTCGATCGGCCCCGCCGCAGACAGCTTTCCGTCGGCGGGCGAAACGAGCGGGACATCTGCGATCGGGCGCACACCGGGGCGGAGCGCCCGCGTGAAGAAGGCATCGAAGGACTCATAAGGCCCCGCCTCCGCCGCCTCGTCCATGTTCACCGGATAGAAACGTCGATAGATCCCTTCGACCAAGCCCGCCGCTACCGGCGGCAGTCCTTTCTCCGAAAGGGCGCCGACAGCGCGACTCAACTGGACTCGGGGCAACGCTCGAATGAGCTGGGCCGCAGCTAGGGAGGTAAAACTCACGAAGTCTTCCGAAGGTGGGTGCTCAGGGCAGGCAATCCTATGGTAGGCGCTCGCGAAACTCTTGGTCAAATCGCGGGCGAGCGTGTGCCCGGTGGTCGATCTTACTCGGCCCCGCGCGGAACCAAAGAGCGCACATGGGCGCACAGGGGTGAGAGCGCCGCTTTGTTCTCGGGACTGAGCGGTTCGGTCCCGGAAATGACGTCCCGCGGGGCATCCATGCAGGCCACCTCGAGCAGGTAAGGATCAAGCCCGAGGGCCTGATGCCCCAGGTCGCCGGAGACATTTGACGCCTTGGCCAGGAGCGCCAGATGCCCCCCATGGGCGGAAGCGACTTCCTCCACGCTGCCGAGAACTGTCCGCTCTTCCTCGACGAGTCCGTCGCGGGCAGCAGCCCGCGCAGCACTGAAGCGCAAGGGCGCGCTCGCCGGGACCCGATCGAGCTCGAGGGCCGCGCGCTCGAAGGACTCCTCGTAACGACCGGCGAAGAAGAGGAGCTCGCTCACGCGGTTGGCTCGGGCCGCGGTGACCATTCCGGCCCCCTCTGCGCCAGGCCCCGTGTCCGCGGCAAGATCTCGCTGGCTCAGCTCCGCGTGAAAGAGCGTTTGCCACTCCGAGAGCCCATAGCCAGAAATTCCACGCAGCGCCCGATCGGGATCGCCGAGCAGCGCAATCTCGCGGAGCAGCGCAGGCAGAGCAGCCGGTCCGGACTTATCGATCCAAAAGCCGACGAAGCTCGTCACCTCCGCGAAGGCGATCTGCGCCGCGTCCGCCGAAGGCAACAGCGCGATCGAGGAGCCAAGCCGATCGACTCCTCGCAGGCGCCCGGAGCGATAGGCCCGGGTTGCTACCTCGAGCGGACGATCGCGATCGTCAAAGGCGCGGGGAGCGCGCCAGCGTCTTTCCTCTCGTTTCGCCACCCCCTCCTGGAGCCAGAGCGGAGCTCTGTCGAAGCTCGCACGGCTGATGATGAGGTGGGTGATTTCGTGGGCCAAAGTATCCTGCCACGGATACCCGTGGCGCGGCGCGCGCGGAGTGATCATCGTCACGCGCCCATAACGAGCTACCGCGACCGTGCCCGTCGTCTCGGCGGCGTCGAGAGGTAATCCGGTCACAGCCGAGAGCGAGAAGAGGTCGCGCACGAGATCGATCCGGAGCGGCCGCGGCAGCTTGGTCCGGAGATCTTTTTCGATGGCGTCGCGAGCCGCGGCCGCGGTGTCCATGATGAGCTCGGCGAGCACCTGGTCGGCCGAGTCTTGCATCCTGAGCCAGACTCCGCGCCGCGCGTCTTGCATCACACGCGCTCCCACCGTCGCACCGGCGCATCGTTCTGCGTAGGCGCGAAGCTCTTTGGCTCCGTCCAGGCTCTCGAGAGCCGCTCCCGAGAGGCGGGACAGCGCCCCCTCACAATCACCGCGGTACACGTCGAGGCGCGCGCGAGCGCGCGCAGCGAGCGGTCCCTGCATACCCTGCAAGAGTTTCTCCGCCTCCTCCACATCGAGCGTGATGATCTTGGCCTCAGCGGCGCGCACGCGCAGCTCCGTCAACTTGCGCGACAGAGCGACAAGATCCGGCTGCTCACCTTCCCCAGCTTTTTCGGGTGGCTTCGGCGTGAAGTACCCGATCGCGTACATTCCCCCGCCGAGAGTCAGCGCGAAGACGAGCGCCGTGAGCAAATACCGTCCCGGAATCTTCATTGCAGCTTCTCGAGGTACCGACTCACACTCGCCCCATACCGTCCGCTGCGATCGCGGAGCCCGGCCTGGACGCGCTCCCGAAAGGCCCGCCCGAGGTTCTTCTCTTCTTGGGGAACGACGCCGTGCTCCCGTGTCGACTCGACGCCTTCCCCTTCTTCGTCGCCCCCCGGTCGGCCTTCTCGCTGCTCCCCGCCTTCACCCCCGCCGCCTTCGCTCGGCTGCTCGCTGCGCGCGCGCTCCAGCTCAGTCTGAGCCCGGTCCGCTTGCGCGCGCGCCTCTTCGGCGTCTCCTTGATCGAGCGCGTCCGCGGCCTTCTTCATGAATTGTGCTGCACGCTCGAGCGCCCGCACCGATTCTTCTGGGAGACGCGCGGACCCCGTCGCCCCCTTCTTCGCCAAGGTGCGCGCCCGCTCAGAAAAGCGCCGCTCCCGCTCGGCGTTGCCACGGAGCGAGTCGTCTCCCTTGAGGGCCTCACGGCGCCGCGCCTGGTTCGCGCGCGCAGCATCGAGCGCCGCCTGCACGCCGGTCACCGCGCGCTCGAGCGCCTCCGGGCTCACCGTCGAACCACGCTCTTCGCCGAGTTCACGGGCCCGCTCGAGAGCTCCGAGCGCCGCCTCACCCCGCTCGATGGCCCGCTTGATATCGAGCCCCTCGAGAGCATCAGCCATCGCTTCCGCCTGACCACGACCGAGCGCCGCCTCTGCGCGAGCGCTCCCCGGAGCGCTCGCGCCCTCGGGCAACTCCGCGACCGCGTCCCTCAACTTCTCGGCAAGTTCCTCTTCCCGCCCGGGCGCGTCCGCCTGGGCCGCGAGGCGCGCATCTCGGACAATACGCTCGAGCTCACTCAACTCTCCCGCGTGTTCCTTTCGTAGACGCTCAGTCTCCTTTTCGAGAGAGCGAAACTCCTCGGGAGCCTGAGAGAGTGACCCCTGCCCTCCGCCCTTGGGCGTGCCGCTCTCGACGCTCGCCGGTCCGGTCGCCGGAGCCTCACCGCGCGCCCCGAAGCTCGGGCTCCCGCGGCGCAAGCGGGCCGCGAGGTGTTCCGCGATGCGCGCGACTCGATCCCAGGCCCGATCTTTGACGCTGCGCTTGAGGCGGCCGAGATCTGCCTCAGCGACGGAGCCCAAGTCGGCTCCGAGCACACCGAGCTCGGAGAGGTTCTTCGCCCCGGCGGCCAACAGCTCGCGGAGCTCAGCGATCACCTCCGGCCCGCGGTTCTTCTCGGTATCGGAGGACTTCTGCGCGAGGGCCTTCACCTCATCCAGAGCTAACGCAAGATCGCTCGCCAAGCGCTCCGCGTCCTTCGCGCTCAGCTCGGAGAGAAGCACGTCGACCGCCAAGACTGCGCTCTCCGGATCGAGCCGCTCCGGACCTTTGGCCTCGAGCGCGCTCACCTGGGCCCGCAAAAATCCGAGAGACCCTGTCGCCCCTTCCGGAAGCGTCGCCAGGCCCTTCTCGAGCTCCTCGAGCGCCGCGTTCAGATCGCCGCTCGCCGCACCCTGCGCCTCACGGCGCGCGCCGCCGATCTCAAAGCCCGCTGCGCGCGCATTCGCATAATAGTGGACGAGGCTGCTCCGAAACTTTTTGAACAAGCGATAGCGCTCGACGAGGCTCGCCCCGAGCGCCTCGGGGACGATCGTGATCGACTCGCTGCGACTGGCGGCGCCGCGCCTCGAGAGCGCTGCATCGCGAGCCTCAATGCGCACTTCGACGGGCAGGTACGCCCCCAGCAGCATCGGATGATCGGCCTTGAGCTCCGTAACGCCGGACTCGCCGAGGGTTCCTCGCGCCGGCCGAGCGAGGGCTGTGCGTTCTTCTCGCCTTCCACTCTCGAGGACGAGGTCGACTTCCGTGATGCCGCGGTCGTCGGTCACCTCATACTCAAGAGGAAGGCTCGTGACGTCGCGCAGCGCGATCGAGCGAGGAGCCCCCTTCAAGATGACCGTCGGCTCCCGATCCGGCAGAGCGAAGATCGTCTTCTCGAAAGGATCGATGATCAGCGAGGTGCCAAAGCGGGCCGCGATGCGGAGCACGATCGTCTCTTCGATCGTGATCTCTGCGGTCAAGGTTCCTTCCGCGTCGGGGCGAAACGGGATCTCTTGTTCTCCGTCCGTCAGCACGAGATCGCGCCCCAGGGCGATCGCCTCCGCTTCGACCGTGACGCGGCTCCCGACGGGAAGAACCGCCGTGTCGCCCCAGAGGCTCTGAGTCACGGCGCGCCCAGCCATGTCGCTCGGCGGACGCACGATGACGCGCGCCTTCTCGACATAGGGCAGCATGTAAGGAGCCACCCGATCCTGCACCAAGAGCAGGTTCGTACCCTCGACGAGCTCGAAGATGCGCCCTGAGGCGAGGGACAGTGTGCCGAAGCAGAGCACAAGGCCGAGCGCTAAGAAGATCCGCCCTCGCTTCTGGAGCGCGCGGCGAATCGCCTCGGTGTCGAGGCTCGCCACCAGCTTCTCCCAGTGCAAACGGACGAGCTCTGCGGAGCCCACCGGCTGACCACTGAGAGAGGCTTCGAGGAGCGCATCCGCGCGGGCAAGTTCGTCCGCGCGCGCTCGGTCGACGAGCCCCACCGTGCGCCTGAGGATGCGCTCGGGGCGCGAGAGGCGGCGACGTGAAGCAAGCATGAGCGCGAAAAACGCCGCAAGAAGCAGCCCGAGCATCCCTCGCGCGATCAGACGGTCCCGCGGCAACCCGCTCCGGGCCAGGAGCGCCGCCGCCCCACACACGACAAGCCCCGTACCGAGCGCAAACAGGAACTCGGGGGCCCGCAGAGCTTTCTTGTAACTCTGCGCAAGAGGGGCGAGGCGCGCGAGCCGACTCCGAGGATCCTTAGCCACCAGAAATGGTGCTATAGCCGATTGTCGCGGGGGCCGCTGCCCCGCCGGTTGCATGATGCCAGATTCGCCGTCCGATTTGGCCCGCTCCCTGGTCGCGCTCCCTGAATTGGGCCTGCGTGTCGCCTGGCTTCTGGATTGGACCTCGAGGAGCGCCGCGCCCACCATCGCTCACAGCCTCGACGCGACCCTCGGTCGCTCCATCGCCGGTGACGCCCGCGCGAAAGAGTCCGCCCTGCCCATCGCGCTGCTGCTGGCGCGCAACTACGAGGCCCCTTGGCTCGAAGATCTCCGAAAAGAAGCGGACGCGCGGGGCTACCTTTCCTTAGGGCGCGTGCTCGAGCGGGCTGGTCCTGGCCCGGAGCTCGATTTTGAAATCCGCGTCCCGAAGTACGGGCCGAGGGAGGTGACCCTCGGCGAGCGCCGCTCCATGGCTCGGCGCCCGAGCCGCCTGCAGATCGAAAAGCTGATCCTCGACCCGGACCCAGGTGTGATCCGTCAGCTCCTCCTCTGTAGTTCCCTGCGTGAGGAGGACGTGCTCCTGATGGCGGCGCGACGTCCGACGCTGCCTCCGCTCCTCGAGACGATCGTCGCCTCGGACCGCTGGATGGCCCGCACCCGGATCAGAAATGCCCTGATCCTGAATCCATACGCTCCGCTTGGCCTTGTCTTCCCCCTGATCCTGACGCTGACGCGCGAAGACCTCAACATCGTCGCGAGCGCCATGTCCATCAACCCGCTCCTACGCCGCGCCGCCACCGAGCTCGTCCAGCGCCTGCCGCCGCTCTCAGCGCCGCCGTCACCGTTTGCCCACTGAAAGGAGCGTCCAGCAGGGCGCACAAAGGAAAAGCGTCGCCCCCCCGGACGACGCTTCTCACGATGGGGAGCTCTCCGCGAAAGAGAGCTCTCCCGAACCGACTCAGAGGCAAGCGCTCGCGAGCAGCTCGACGACGTCGGCCTGCTTCACTTCCTCGCGACCTTCCGCCTTCAAGCCGTCCGTCAACATCGTCATGCAGAAGGGACAGGCGGTCGCGATCGTGTCGCTCCCGGTCGAAAGGAGATCTTTGGTCCGGCGCACGTTGATGCGGTCGGCGTTCTGTTCCTCCATGAACATCTGCGCGCCGCCGGCGCCACAGCAGAGTCCCTTGTTCCGCGCCATCGGCGCTTCAACGACCTCCGCGCCGATCTTCTCGAGCAGCGTGCGGGGCGAATCGTAGATCCCGTTGTAGCGGCCGAGGTAACAGGAGTCGTGATAGACGACCTTCCCCTTCACCTCACGCCCCGCCTTGAGTCGACCCTCCATCAGGAGCCCGAGGAGGTAATCGGTGTGATTGACGACCTCGAAGCGCGCCCCGAAGTCCGGGTACTCGTTCTTCAGTGAGTTGAAGCAGTGGGGGCAGGTGGTCAGGATGGTCTGAATGCCGCCTTCGGCGCGGTAGCGATTGAGCGTCTCAGAGTTCGCCTCGGCCAGCATCGAGAAGAGGTACTCGTTGCCAGCGCGGCGCGCCGGATCTCCGGTGCAGGTCTCTTCTTCCGCCAGAATTGCGAAATCGACGCCCGCCTTTTTGAGCAGACTGGCCGTGGCGCGGGCGATCTTCTTGGCGCGATCGTCGTAGCTCGCGGCACAACCAACCCAGTAGAGAACCTTGGCCGTCGGGTGGTCAGAGACGCGCGGCACGTCGAGCCCCTCGGTCCAAGCCGCGCGGTCGAGGCGCGAGAGGTTCCAAGGATTGCCGTTCGTCTCCATCCCCTCGAAGGGTTTGTTGAGCTGACTCGGGAAGTCACCGCGGATCGTGACGAGGTTCCGCCTCATTTGCACGATCTTGTCGACGTAGGTGATGTTCACCGGGCACTGCTCCTCACAGGCGCGGCACGTCGTGCAGGCCCAGAGCACGTCAGGATCCACAACGTCAGGAACCAGATCCGGCACGGGCAAGATCGGCGTCTCCGGCGGAAGTCCGTCCCGGAGCGGCCTCTTCCCGTCGGCCACTTCGTCCTGCAACTCGTAGAGATGATCCCGGAGCGCCAGGGTCAGATGTTTCGGCGACAGCTTCTTGCCGGTGATCGTCGCCGGACAATTGTCTGAACAGCGGCCACACTCCGTGCAGGTGTAAAAGTCGAGGATATCTTTCCAGGTGAAGTGCTGGATGCGGCTGTAACCGACGCGGGCCTGACCGATGTCTTCGCTCTCCGAAGCCTTCTCCACCAGCCCCATGAGCTCCTCAGTGTTCGGAGCGAGCGGGCGGAGCCGACCGGTCGGGGTGCGGTCTCCGAGGAAGACGTTCGGGATCGCCGTGATGATGTGAAAGTGCTTCGAGTAGGGGAGGATATTCAGGAAGATCAGAACGAGGGTCGCATGGGTCCAAAACCCGACCTGAGCGACGCCGGTGAGCGTTCCGATCGATGCATCCGCGAAGAGCGCGGCAAAGAGGCTTCCACCGGGCTCCACCCAGGACCAGGCGAGCGGCTCACCACGGGCGCTGGAGGCGAGGGGATGGATCAAATCGCGCGCTGTCGCGCAGACGTCCTGGCTCGGTGATGCTCCGCAGAACTCGGGGTACCTCGCGTTTAGGACCATGCTCGCGCCGTCATAGGCAAGGTCGGAGATCATCATCACGATGATGATGCCGAGAATGGCGAGGCCCTCCCCAGAGAGGGTCATCCGCTTCTGAGGCTTGATCACGCGATAATAAACGAACACCAAAGTGCCGCCGAGCACGAGCAGCGCAAAGATGTCCTTCAAGAACGCGTAAGCGATGCCGAGCGGCGACTCGGGTCCGAGCACCCACAGGTTGAACCCCGGATCGAAGCCTCGTCCCCAGAGCACCAGCGTCCTCAGCAAGAGGACACCGAAACCCAGGAAGATGAGCTGATGGGCGATGCCCGCGGTCCAATAGTACCGCATCTTCTTTTGGAAGATGGCGTACTTAAGGACCATACCGAGCCGCTCAGGGATCTCGGTGAGGCGGTCTTCGAAGGTCTGTGAGCCCACGTCGAGCAAAGCAACTCGACGGCGAGCCGACCAAATGAACAGTCCGACCAAGCCGAGCCAAATCGCCCCCATCGCAAAGGGATTCATACTGGCAGCAGCCTAGCAAGGCTTGTGCAACACGGAAACGTTGTGGACGAAGAACCGCCTCGCTCGGCGGGGCCTGCCTCCGCATCCCTACTCAGGCGCTCGCGCCAGGACCCCTATTAACGATCCGCAATCCCGGCCGGTTCTTCGCTCGAGCATCGTCCCTCCATCCGATCGAGGCAGGACATCCAGCGCGGACTCGAGGTGATCGCTCGCTCCATGGCGCCTTGGATCAGGCGGACGCGCTCTCGGGGGCGCAAGGTCTCAAGCGCAAGGCACGCTCAGAGCCAGCCTGACAAACGCAACATACCGAGGAAGAGGAGCGAGACGAAGATCGCCATCCACACGCTCGACCTCATCAGATCGCGGCGCAGAACCCGGGACTCATTCCTGGTCGCTCGCGCCACCCCAGCGCTCGGCGGCTGTCCCGGGCGCACCTCAAGGAAAAGATGTCCCGGAGGATGATCCTCCTTGTCACTCGGCATTCCCAAGCTCGGCAAGCGGATCGTGAGTGAGGAAGGAGGAGCCTCCCGGCGCGGCAGGCTGACCTCAAAGGGCTCCCGCACTGGCTCACCCTGCAGAGAGAAAGCGCCACTTCGACCACAAGCGTCACAGCCACCGCCCCCACAAGCGCGGCACAACAGGCGCCTCGGCCATGCCACCACGAGCGTGGCTCCCTCGGCGATCCAAGAAGCAGGGACGGTGATCTCCATCGAGAGATCGGGACCGCGCGGCACGTCGAGGTCCTCGGTCACCTTCCCGAGAGCCTGCGGATCGCTCGTGGACTCGTCCTCCATGGGCCCGGAAGGCCTACCAGAGGCGAGCGGGCCTGCCTACCTCGAGCTCAATCCGACGCTGCCGCCTGTGCAGCACCGCCGCTCGTCGGTCCGCCCGGAACCTGAGGAACCTCAAGTTCAAGGGTCACCTCGGTCTCCGACCGAAAGAACGACGCGCGGTAGGCCCGGGTCCCCTCGGGGCTCCGCACCCCGAGCTCCACGTCCACGCGGGGCGCTCCCAGGTCGACCGCACGCACCACGATCCTGTAGCGGCCGGGCGCGAGCTCCTCCCCATCGAGCACGACACTCTCGCGCTGATTGCCCTGACAAGTGCTCCCCTGCCCTGGACAATCTTGGGTTCGACTCAGCCCCAGCGCGGATGTTGCGCCGACAGGAGCCACAGCACCGCTCGGATCGAACACGAACAAGTCGATCTCACTCCGCCCTTGCCAAGTGATCACGACGTGGAGCTCACCTTGCGGCTCGTTACAGCCCTCGTTGATGAACCCATTGTCGTTGTCGTCGTAAGCGTTTTCGCAGACCTCGGTCACGTCGACGGGCGGGGACACAGCCGCGAGCTCCGGCGTGCCCGGCGGCGCGAGAGGAGGGCCCTGTGGCGCGCTCGTTTGGCCGGAAGCCGCGCACGAAATGACGAGCGCCCCGAGGAGAGTGATCCCCGGGGCGCCGGCCGACGCTTCTCGTCGTCTCATGTTCCTTCGAACTCCTCAGAGAAAGGGGGCCCGGGAGGCCCCCCTTCCGCTCATTCCGTGAGCGACTCGGCGGGCTTGGCCGTAACGCCCGTCACGATCTTCGGGTTGATGAGCTCGAAGACCGCGTCCTCCGCCAGCTTCTGGACAGGACCAGACTCGTCGCGGAGGGCCATGAGCACACCCTGCTCCTTGAGGAAGCGCAGCGTCTTCACAGCACCCTCCGCCTTCGCCGCGTCCGAGCCGCGCGCCATGCGGTAGAGCTCGTTGCGGAGAATCACGCGGGTGAAGGAGTGTGGACCATTGTCGATCGTGAGCTTGTCGAACTCACGCTCGAGCAGCGCGGGCGCCCACTCCTGGGGTGTTGCGTTGATCGTGACGTGACCAATGGCGATCGCGTTGTCGACGTAGCGGAACAGGACTCCGCTCTCGAGATCCGCCGTGGACCAGAAGCCGAAGCTGCGGGACCAAAGGTCCTGGAGCTCTTCGACGGCGACCTTGCCCTTGTCCGCGTACAGCGCCACTGCTCGAGCCGCGGCATCCGGCGAGCCGCCGAGGATCAAGGCGAGGACCGCCGGACCCATCATGTTCTCGTCCTTGGCGAGCTCGAAGAGCTTGGCCTCCGTGTCGGAGTCGATGCCGCTCTTGGCGATGGCGCGGGCCACGTTCGGGCGGGTGTCGATGGCGGACTCAGGCGTGAGCAGGGAGAGCAGCGCGAATGCCGTGCCGGGGACCGGCCTCTGCACGAGCGTCTCGAGCAAGCACTTGCGGCGGAACGCGTCCTGGGGCTCGCTCTTCGAGTACTCAGCGATCTTCTCTGCGACCTTCTCGATACCCTTCTGATCGGCGGTCCAGGCGAGCGCCGCACAAGCGCTCATGCGAGCGTTCTCGTTCTCATAGGGATCGGTTGCATAGGTCAGGAGCGGCTCGAAGCCCTTCGGATCGCCCCACTCGGAGAGACCGTCCGACGCACCCTTACCGAGAGCGTTGAGCGACATACCGAGGATCGCGAGGCCCCCCTGGTACATGCCCTCGTTGTCGATGTGCAGGTTCTTCGGGCGCTTCTTCAGCGAGTCAAGCAGCACGTTCCAGGAGCGCTGGTCCTTCAACATACCGACGTAACGGAGCGCGCTCTGGGCGATCACGAACTCCTCGGGCATCGGAGGCTGCTGACCTTCCTTGGGGAGCGGGACGTCGGGGTTCGCCCACTTGCGCAGCGCGTCGATGTCCTTGGTCGAGCCCATAGCCGCGAGCGCGCGCAGGGCGTTCGCGTGCGGCGAAGGCATCTCGTGCATCCAGAAGATGATCGCGTCCTCGGCTTGCTTGCGGAACTTCTCGTGCTGGTCCGGGTGGAGCCTGACGACGTCCGCGATCATGCGCGCCGCTTCGATGCGCTCCTTGTCGTCGCGCTTGAGCTCCATCTCCCAGTCGTACTCGTCGGAGTAGACCTTGGCCGGGTCCATGCGGAGCCGCTTAGCGAGCTCGGGGATCGAGCGCGCGTCGCCGATCTGAGCCAGGGCGCGCGCGACGCGGTAGCGCCAGTGCACGTCCTCCTCCGTCTGCATGTACTCGTAGAGAGCATCCGCGGCGCGGGGATCGTTCAGCCCGTCGATCAGGCCCATGATCTCCTTACGGCGGAACCATTTGGTCTCGACGTTGCTCTCGTTAGCAAACGCATAGAGAGCGAGCACCAGACCGCGCCCGCCGCTGCCGTTCTTGAGAGCCTCGAGGTACTTGGCGCGGGACTCCTTGTCGGCGTCCTTGAGCCGCGAGATCAGAGGATCGCGAGCTTTCTGATCGCCGATCAGACCGAGACCAGGCGCCGCCTGACGCGCGACCTCTTGATCGGAATCTCCGAGCAACTTGATCAGAGTGTCGGTCCACTTCGGATCGGCGTTGCGGCTCAGCACGGTAGCGACCAGCTGACGAACAGCCGGACTCTCGTCTCCCGCCAAGGACGCGATCCGCTCCAGCGGAACGAGCGCGATGATCTTCGCCGGATCAAAGGCGAGACCACCACCGAGACGCTGCACGCTGGCCAGGTGGCCGAGCCGATACAGCGTCAAAATATCTTCGAAGACCGACGACTCACCGAGAGTCACAAGAGCCCAAGCGATCTGGGGTTTCGAGCCCGGGCCAGCGGTCTTGAGCGCCTCGACCAGCGCAGGCTTGGCTGCGTCAGCGGCCGGTGAGCCATAATAAGCGAGTGCGGTGGCCGCCATGCCCTGAAGCTTCGGCTCCGGCGACTTCAGGAGGCCGACCGCGAGCGCCACGCCCTCGGGATCGCGCGCCCAAGCGAGCTGCTTGATCGCCTCCTGCTTGATCTCACTCATTCCGCCTTCGTCGCCAGGGGTCGCAGCCCACTTGCGCCACTCGGCGATCTGCTCTTCCTTCGGACGCACGAAGATGTTCTTCATGGTCTCGGCAGCCTCAGCGACCGTCAGCTCGGTCGCGTCCGAGCCCTGGCTCAACATGAACGCAGCGCCGCCGCCGAGGGCCGCCACGATCGCGATGATCGCGATGACCTTACCCTTGTTCCCGGATTTGAAGTTCTCGTCGTCGAAGTCCTGCATCACGCCTCCACTTTGCGGGGCCGGACATTACAACAAAAACGAAATTCCCAAACATCGCCTTTCGATCTGATTCCGTCTTCGTTCTACTCTTGAAGCTGAGGTGCACGAACACGGGCGCCGCCCAGCGATTCCCGCACCAATTCGATGCCCACCTCCGTCCCCGCGCCTCACAATAGAAGGATCACCGCGCGCCTCCTCGTGCCGCTCGGATGGGGACTTTTCGTATCCCTGCTCGCCGCGCTCGCCAGTCATTTTGCGCCCGAGAGTTACGCGTCGTCCCTTGTCGGGTTCATCTTCGTCGGCGCCACGGCGCTCGCCCTCCGGCGTAGCTCAGCGTCCCCCGGCGAGCTCGGCCTCGAGTTCGGCGGCTTGTTCGATCCCGCGCCGCTCTCCGTTTCTCGCATGACGAAAGAGACGGGACGGGCGCTCGGGATCGCTCTGCTCACCGCCGCAATCGTATTTCCGCCGTTCACAATCGGCTATCTGCTCTGGTTCTCGCCCGCCCTCCCCTTTTCCCTCGAGCGCGCGCTCCTCCTTGGCACTCCCGGCCCGCTCTCAGCGCTCGACCTCGTCCTCGCCCATTTGCTTGTGGTCGCGCTCCCAGAAGAGGTGTTCTTTCGCGGCTACCTCCAGAGCTCCCTCGAGCCGCCCCGGCAACAGAAGCGGGACTCGTCGCCGCTCCTGCCGCTCATCACTTCGAATCTTCTCACAAGCCTTCTGTTCGCCGCCGGCCACTTCATGACCGATCCCCGGCCGAGCCGCCTCGCCGTCTTCTTCCCTTCGCTCCTGTTTGGCCTGCTGCGTCAGCGCACGGGTGGCGTCGGAGCCAGCATCGTCTTCCACGCCCTTTCGAACCTCTATTCTGCGGCTCTGGCTGCCGGCTTCGGAGCCGCAACTTAGGCGGTCCCAAGAAAACCGTCCGCCGCTCGGCTCGAGCACTCGGCTCGCCCTCCTGCTCCGAGCGCCTCCGCTCGAGACTCGGCTCGCTTTTCTGCTCCGGGCGCTTCCGCTAGACAGCGGACATGGTCAGCGCATGGCTCATGGACGAGGTCATTCGGCGAGCGCTCGAGGAAGATCTCGCCGCCGGCGATCTCACGAGCGAGGCGCTGATCCCCGAGGATGAATGGGCCATCGCCGAGGTGTTCGCTAAGAGTGAGCTTGTGCTCTCGGGCTCGGACGTCTTCGCGCGCACCTTCTATCTGGTGAGTCCGAGCTCCCGCGTCGAGCAATTGGTCCCGGACGGTCAAACCGTCGCCCCCGGGACGCTCTTGCTCCGCGCCGATGGGCCGAGCCGCGAGCTCTTGATGGCCGAGAGGACCGCGCTGAACTTCCTCCAGCGCCTCTCGGGCACCGCGACGCTCACGAAAAAGTACGTCGAGGCCGCGGGCGGTCGCGCCCGCATCACCGACACACGGAAGACGACTCCCGGCCTGCGCGCCTTCGAGCGCGCCGCGGTCCGTCACGGCGGCGGCCACAATCACCGGGACTCGCTCGGCTCCGCCGTGCTCATCAAGGAGAACCACATCGCCGCGGTCGGCGGGATCCGGATCGCCGTTGAGCGTGCCCGCGCGAGCGCGCCGCACACGAGCCGCGTGGAGATCGAGGTGCGGAATCTCGAGGAGCTCGACGAGGCCCTCGCCGCCGGCGCCGACATCATCATGCTCGACAACTTCGATGACGCCTCGGTCGAGCGCGCCACCCAGCGGGCTCGCGGGAAAGCTTTGATCGAGGTCTCTGGCGGCCTGACTTTGGAGCGGATCCCGCGCTTGGCGGCGCTCGGGGTGGATGTGATGAGTGTGGGAGCGCTGACGCATTCGGCGCCCGCCGCGGACATCAGCCTGCTCTTGCGGCGCCTCGAAGGCGGCCCTCCACCGCGAGCTCCCGGTTAAATGCAAGGCGAGTTCTTGAGCCGCGAGCGCTTCGAAGCTTACCGGGTCGCGCGGGGTGTGACCTGGGGTCGGCCGCTGCGCATCCACGACCTCGTCACATCGACCAACGATCTCGCCCTCGAAGCTGCGCAGGGGGACATGAAGACGGGCGGCGTGTTTGTCGCCCGCGAGCAGTCCCAAGGGCGCGGACGTCGCGGCAGCTCTTGGCAATCGCCCCCGGGGGAGAACCTGACCTTCACGGTGCTCGTTCGTTATCCCGGCCTACCGCACATCGCTCAGCCCTATTCGCTCGTTGTGGGGCTCGCGGTCCGCGCCGCCGTCGCCTCCCGCGCACCAGAGCTCGCCGCGCGCTTTTCCGTGAAGTGGCCGAACGACGTCTACTTCGACGACAAGAAGCTCGCGGGCGTCCTCATCGAATCGCGCGCCCGAGCCAGAGAGGTCGCGCTCGCCGTCGGAGTTGGCCTGAACGTGCTTACGACCGACTTCGGACCATTTTCAGACGAGCGCACGTCGCTCGCGCTCATCCTCACATCTCAGAGTGCATCGGACGCTCCGAGCATCGGGCCAGCCGCGCTCGCAAAGGAAGAGCTCTTGGTCGACATCCTCGCAGAGCTCGAGACCCGCACACGCGTCTTTGTCGGCGCAGGCCTTGCGCCTCTACGGGCAGAGCTCCGCCAACATGACCTGCTGAGCGGGCGTGCGCTCACCGTGGATGGCGTGCGCGGAGAAGGGCGCGGCATCGATGCCGAGGGGCGCCTCCTCTTTGCGCCCGATGAAGGCGGCGCGGTACAGGCCATCGAAGCGGCGGCGATCGAGCTCATGAGACCGCTATCAAAACAGCCATAGTCGCAATTTCCTGGCAGGGAAGAAGTTCTCCTCTGCGATGCAAAAAATCTCCGCTTCTCTTGGCCACATTCTTTCGGGATGAGGACAACTAGAAGCGCTCGAGAGCCTCTGCTCCCGGGCACGGGGAGAGGGAGCGGAGTATGAGCCGGAAGAGGGTTGGGCAACACGCAAGCTCCGAACTGCGGAGACGACGTAACAGCACAACTCGACCTCTCACGCACTCTCTCCTTTTCGTCGCAGCGATCTCCTGTGGCGGAAGGACTTCGGTCAGCGACCTCGAGCTCACTGACGTCGAGGGCGACGTTGGAACGGGGGCGAATGCCGGCACGGGGGCTCGCACCGGCGCGAGCAGCGGGGGCCAAAGTTCGGGAGGGGGCAGTGGAGGCACGCTCGTCGGCGGGTCCGGGGGCACATCGGCGGGAGGCTCAGGCGGCGCTGTCGGAGGCGCGGGAGGGAACCACGCGGGAGGCTCAGGCGGCGCACTTGCAGGTGGCACGGGCGGCATCCTCGTCGGTGGCTCCGGAGGAGGCGGCGACTTTGCGGGAGGTGCGCCCGCCGGAGGTCAAGGCGGAGGAGACAACGAGCCCAACTGCCCATTCGGGAGCTGGTTCAACGGAGCGGTTTGTGAGGAGTGGACACAGTGTCAGCCGGGTGAGTACGTCGAGTACTTCGGGTCCAAGAGGTTCGACAGGACCTGTGCGCCGTGCCCTCCCGAAGGCTATACGTCCACAGAGAACGCCGGTGCTTGTCGCTATAATGGCTGTGAGTTCTCCGAAGTCGTCGTCACGCCTGGCTCGTCGACCGCGCCCGCCGAGTGCGCGCCGCGGCCTGGATTTTTCCCCATCGCCCCGGGCAACTCGTACCTCCTGGGGTTCGCGACCTCAGGAACACGCGTCTACGCGGCGCTCGCCAGCTCCACCGAGGCCCAGTTTCACGGCTTCGAAGGCGAAGTTTCCCTGGAGCCGCTGCGCTATTCCCTCGAAGGCCAACAGGAGCCGAATGCCTTCGCGATCGCGCCCGACGGCACGTTCTACCTGAGTGGCTTCGATCCACTCCTCTCGGGCCGAGTCTGGCTCGACGCCATCGCCCCCGATGCCTCGAGTGCCCTCCGAATCGCGGTCACGGACGCGTCCTATTCGGGTCGAACTGGCCTGGTTTCAACGCCGTCGCACTGGATCCACTGGCACACTGAGTACGATGATTCAGGGTACGAAGTGGTGATTCGGGCGAGAACACACGCCCACGTCCTGGTCGGCGAAACCCGTATCGCTGACTCGGATTTCTTTCACGTCTCAGCGTCGAGCGCGGATCAGATCTTCCTGCTCCTCTCGGACACGACTCAACAGCTGTATCGTCTTGTCGACCTCACGCTGCCGCTCCAGAAGGTCCCCCTTCCAGGGACCTTCTTCCCCACGTTCAGCACGGCCACCAGCGCGGGGGAAGCCTACGCTGTAGGACTCCGCTGGGCCGATGAGCACACCGTTGAAGTTTATCAGGTCGGCTCCGACGGTTCGGTCACCGAACACTTCGAACACCGTTTCGAAGAATACGCCGCCGAACCTGTGACCGCCGCGGTCGACCCGGGACGAGCGCTCTACATTCTGTGCTCGTCTTGGATCCCGAGCTATTTCCCGCGGAACAAGCTCCATCTTCTGCGCTTTGACCTGCTCACGGGCGAGTCGACGGTCGAAGAGCTCGGCGGTGGCACAGAGGACTGGGCGGGCTACTTGGGCGTCACCACCGACGGTTCGGTTTACATCGCAGGCGGCACCGCGTCTTTTTACTTCGTGAGGAAGGTCCACTAACGGCCGGAGTTTCTGGAGCAACTGATGCGAGCCGAACGACACCGCTCGATCCTATCCGTGACACGTCGCCGTCCGAGCACTCGACTGCTCATTCCCGCGCTCCTCTACCTCCTGGCGGTCTCGTGCATAGACCGAAGCTCGAGTGAAGATCTCGATCCTCCTCTTCTGCCCAATGGTGGAGCAGCAGGCGAGGGCCCTTTGCACGCGGGCGGACGTGCAGGCTCAACGAGCGGAGGCAGCGATGATCCAGGAGGCGGCTCAGGGGGCAGTCTGGCAGGAGGCGCAGGGGGCATTTTCGCAGGAGACTCCGGAGGCGCGCCCGCAGGTGGAGCGCCTGCAGGAGGACAAGGGACCGGCACCGAGCTCGACTGTGCTGCCGAGACCTGGTTCGACGGAGAGGTCTGTCAGCCGCTCAAGCGGTGTCCACCGGGCCAATACGTCACCTACCCCGGGTCCCGCAGGATGGACAGGGGCTGCTCTCCGTGTCCCCCGTCGACCTATTCCTCCACAGAGAACGCCTCCGACTGCGCCTACTCTGGTTGTGGGATCTCAGAGCTCATCATCGCTGCCGGCTCGTCGACCGCTCCTGCCGAGTGCGCCCCGAACCCGGACTTTATTCCCCTCGACTTGGACGACTCGTCGCTCATTGGCCTCGCAGCCTCGGGAGCGCGCCTCTACGCGGCGACGGTGAGCTTCTCTGAAGTCACCTTCCACGGTTTCGAAGGTGGCGCCCCTCTGGACGCACTCACCATCTCGATCGAAGGGCACCCCATTGCGGGCACCTTCGCCATTGCTCCCGACGAAACCTTTTACTCGAGCAGCCGCGATCCGAACGTTCCCGGCCGGATCTGGCTTGACGTTGTTACGCGCGACGCCGCGAGCGCCGCTCGCGTCGCCATCACCACCACATCCGCAGATGTCTGGCTGGGCCTGACCTCGACTCCCTCGCACTGGGTCTACTGGGACACCGAGCACAATGGACTCGGCCACGAAGGCGTGGTTCGAAGCGCGTCGCACTCAGAGCCCGCTGAGGTCGAAACACTCATTCGTCAGACGAACCTCGTCCACGTCTCGGCGGAGAATATGGATCGGCTCTTCCTCACCGTATCCGAGCCCCCAAGACTCTACCGTTTGCTGGATCTCACGCCTCCTCTCGAGCAAGTCGCGCTTCCAGCGTCCTTCGTCCCGACTCTGAGCGCAGCCACAGCCACGGGCAAAGCCTACGCGATCGGCCTTTCATCGGATCAGCGCAGCCTCGAAGCCTATCAGATCGAGTCGAACGGGACCGTCACAGAACACTTCGAACACCGCGTCGATGAATCTTATCCGTACCTCATGACCGGTGCCATCGATCCGGACCGGGCGCTTTACGTTCTCTTCTACTCGCGAGAGAAAATCTCGCCCGGAAGCTACCGTACGCGCAACACCTATTATCTTTTGCGTTTCGATCTCACCTCGAAAGACTCGACACTTCTCCACCTCGGGAGCGGGGAGAACTCCTGGATGGAAGCACTCGAAGTCAAAAGCGACGGCTCCGTCTACGTCGCGGGCGTCCATGATGGCACCCTCTTCGTTCGGAAGGTCTACTAGTGGCTCAGTTCCCCACCGTGCGCGAAAGGCGCTTTCGTTCGATGCCTCCTCCGCCGCCCCGCTCAGGCGGCGCTCGCCTCCTCACCCCATCGCTGCTCTTTTTTTGGGCGATCGCCTGCGGAAGGACGACCACCGACGGCTTTGACGGGCTCGACGGCCTCGACGGATTGAGCGGCTCCGGGCCCGGCGGAAACTCATCCCCTGTGGGCGGACGTTCAGCATCGGGCGGCGGTGGAAGAACGGGCTCCGGAGGAGACTCAAGCGCCTTCCCCGCGGGCGGCTCCAACAGCAACTCCGAAGGAGGCTCGAGCGGCGCTCTCACAGGGGGTGCAGGTGGCGCTCTCACGGGGGGTGCAGGTGGCGCTCTCACGGGCGGCTCAGGCGGACACTTCTCGGGCGGCGCGCCCTCCGGGGGTCAAAGCGGTGGAGACGGCGAGCCCGAGTGCCCCTACGAGACCTGGTTCAACGGAGAAGTTTGTGAGCCGAAGAGGCAATGTCAGCCGGGCGAATACGTCACACATCCAGGGAGGAACGACCTCGACAGGAGCTGCGCAACGTGCCCCCCCGGAAGCTATTCGTCCCAGGACAACGTACCCAATTGCGCCTACGCGGGTTGTGAGATCTCGGAGATCGTCGTTACCCCTGGATCCTCGACCGCGCCCGCCGCGTGCGCGCCACGTCCCGGCTTTTTCTCCCTGGGCTCAGACGCCCCGTCTTTTGTCGGCTTCGCCGCCACGGGAACGAGGGTCTACGCAGCCACCGCGAACCTCACTGAGGCCACCTTCCATGGCTTCGAAGACGGTGTCGCCCTCGAGCCGCTCCACTACTCGATTGAAGGGAAACAGGCTCCCATGGCGTTTGCGGTGGCTCCCGACGGGACCTTCTACCTGAGCGGGCCCGACCCGATCCTCCCGAACAGGATCTGGCTCGACGCCATCAAAAGCGACGTGTCGAACGCAACTCGAATCCCCATCAGCGACACATCCACCGACGGCTCGATTGGCTTGCTCTCGACTCCCTCGCACTGGGTTCACTTTGTCACTGAATCCAATGGCGAAGAGACGGAGCTGGTGATCCGAGGCGCCTCGCACGCCCACATGACGGCGGGCGAGGCGCGTGTCACTTGGCACAGCTTCTATCACCTCTCGGCGTCGAGCGCCGATCGGCTCTTCCTCGTCCAATCGGCCCCCTTCAAGTTTCATCGTCTCTTGGATTGGACACTTCCCCTCGAAGCGATCGCGCTTCCAGCGGATTTCGAGCCCACGATCAGCACCGCCGGACCCGCAGGGGAAGCCTATGCGGTCGGCTTCAACGGGGACGACCGAAACATCCTCGAAGTTTACGAGATCGACTCTCATGGGTCCCTCACTGGTCACTTTGAACATCGCTACGAGGACGGCTCTCCTCTCCCGGGGGCCGCGGCGCTCGATCCAGGACGGGCGCTCTACGTCCTCTTCAGCGCGGTCCGGGAACCGACGCCGGGACATCAGTGCCGGCGCGATACACACCACCTCGTGCGCTTCGACCTTGTCACGGGAGAGTCGACGATCCTCACGCTCGGCGGCGGGAACGACTGGGTCGGGCGCGTGGAGGTCACGAGCGACGGCTCCGTCTATGTCGCTGGCGCCCAAAGGTACGACTATTTCGTTTGGAAGGTCTATTAGAGCCCTCCGGGCGATCCGGAGCACGCCCCTTCAGGAGGCGCCGCAGGCCTTAAGGCGCCTTCCCCGGGAAACGAAGCTCTGCGCGCCGAATCGTTGGGCCCTCGCGCCCGTCGGCGGTCGCATAATAAAGAGCGCTGCCGACCAAGATCGGCGAGGCGCCTTCGTGCAGCAGGTCGGTGACCTTGAACATCTCCTCGAGCGCAATCGCTGGATCGCTCACTCGATCGAGAGAAGGCACCAAGAGCGCGTAGACACGCTGGTCATCCGGATCTTTGGTGAGCACTGCCAAAGAACAGGATCGGTCGTCGCAATCCGTCGCGAGCCCCATCGCGTGGCCCGGGGCTGCCAAGTCGCGAGGCGCGATCAGGCGCATTCCGAGCCGATCGAACTTGGCGAGCATGGCGCGACCTTTCGCGGGCTCTCCCTCGTTATCCGTCGGCGTCTCGAGCCAAGCGAGCCCCGAACCTCGTAAGAAGCGCGGGGAGAATGCGTGGTAGCCGGAGCGCCTGACGAGCATGGGCTGCGCCCGCGGTACACCGGTACGCCCATCGAAGGCCCCGACGAAAATGCCACCAGAGTGAGAGAGGCGCCCTTCTTCCGTCCGCGCCGAATAGGCAAAAAGGACCTCATCGCCGACGACCTCTACCTCAAGATCGCTCGGCTCAAGTGCCCCTTCGGTGAGACGTTGTTCCGAGGTGACGGCGCGGAGCTCTCGGTCGAGGACCACCCCATATACCTCCGGCGTCCCGCTCCGATCGTCGATCCACAGCACGACAAAACCGTCGGAGGTCCGCGCCACGCTCACGTCGGTCACCTCGGCGCCGATCTTGGTGAGCATCTGCTGGCGCACCTTCTTGCCCGCTTGATCGACGAGCGTGACAAAGACGTGAGGCTTTCCCTGATCGAAGGCGGCCCAGCCAACGAGCGCACGTCCCTCCTGAAAACTCGACAAGCTGACGCCGCCAGGCGAGCGTGCTCGCAGCGAAATCTCCGCCTCGGAGTGGACCATGGGTCCCAAGAGAGCATCCCCAAGTCCCGCGACGCGGGTCGGGGTGAGGAAAGCTTGTTCGGGAGTCATTTTCCCGTCTCTGGCGGGCTTCTTCAGGGCAACGATCGGCAGGCCAGGATCGAAATAGGTCAGCGAGAGAACAAGCTCATCGCTCCGCGCCGCCTGGTCGCCCGAGATCCTGGCGACATCAAAGTTCGTGAGCGACGGCAGGCTCTTGATGGGCTCGTCGGCGACGAGCCGGGGCAGCGCCTCGTGTCCGAGCGTCACAGCCGCGCTGGGTCGGCCCGTACCGCGCGGTTCGACCCAAAACGCCGTGTAAAATTCTTTCGCCGGGCGCGCGGCGAGGAATCGACAGAGATCTTCCGCGCAAGAAAGATCCCAAGCGAGCGTCGCCGGCTCCAACACACCGGGCACTGTCACCGGGAACGCCTCGGCGCCCGATGCCCCGAGCGCGAGCACCGCGAGCTCGCTCTTCGGCCCCCTGGGCACGTTTGAGCGCACTCGAGCGAGGACCGTCAGCTGGTCGCCGCGCAGCGTGAACTCAGGGAGCACAGGATCGGGCTCCGCGCTCTCCAGAAAGCCGAGCGGCTCGAGGGCCCCTCGCTCGTCAAACTTCCCGAAGTATGTGCGCGAGCCAGAGAGGGGATTCAAACTATCCTCATCCCAAACCACCCGCACACTCGCCGCGCTCCCGGCGCTGAGGAGGTCACGAATGCGCTGATTGCCGCGGCGCGGTGTGAGAGGTTCAGGAGCGCCGGCCGGCGCGAGGTCGCGCGAGAGAGGGAGCCCGAACAGCCGCGCGACATTGGTGCGGGTGTCTCGCTCCGTGAACACAATGTGACCGCCGGAGTCGTGGAGCACGAAATCGAGCCCGTCGACCTTCCCGCTCATGCGAGCGAGGGTGATGCGCTCGGCGCCCTTCTCGGTCACTCGCACGATCAAGAGCTCCACGTCGTCTCCTTGGTCTTCGACGAACGCGATACATCCGCCCCCCTGGCAAGGACGAACCTGCCAAACGAGCGCGCTGTCGCTGAGGGTCAGGGCGTCCAAAGATCGATCGGACAAGACACCGCGAGCGCTCAGCCGAGTGCCGAGCTCACGGCGATCGCTCCAGAACACCACCGAAAGGTCGTCTCCGCCGCTCGCCGCCGCCCAACCGATCTGCTTTCCGACCGCGAAAATTCGATCCGCGCGCACGAGCGCGGCCTCATCGGAGACGACGAACACCTCAAGGGCGCTGTCGGAGCTGCTGCCTCGGCCCACCAAGATCAGCGTATCGTTCCCAAGCCGCGCTCCCGGCGCCAAAAAAAGCGGCTTCGGCGGGCTCTCAGCGAGCTGCACTGCGCGGCCGAGCGTCCCACCGTGGGAGAGAGGTGCCGCAAACAGCCCACCACTGCGCTCCCCCGGAACCAACCAATAGGCCAGTCGATCGCGACCTTCGCCGGTCAGGCGTGGCCCGAAAGCGCCCTCGCCGAAAGAGCCTACAACGTGGCCGCGCTCGGCCTTGCTCCCGCGCGACTCGACGGCAGGCGCTTCGATCCGCGACCTTTGCCCGCCGCCGCCTCCGCACGAAATGAGGCCGAGACCTAAACCGAACAGCCCACCTCGAAGAAAAAAAGAGCGACGCAGCAAGAGAACTCCAGGCCCGAAAAAGTAGCCTCTTCCGAGGCTAGGCCAAGCTTTCCCCCTGTCAAACGAGCTATTCCCCTAGAGGCGCGCGCGACAGTTCGTTATGCTGCCCGATCGACGGGAGCCGGGGAAGCCCCGCACGCTGCGAAGACTTCACATGTCGACTCAAGTTCAGAAGCAACTCACCGCGGCAGCTCTGGTCTTTTGCCCGACCGTTGTTTCCGTCGCTCTCGATCCTACGCGAATGACTCAGGCGCTCGTCGTCGGAGCGGTCTCAAGCGCCATTGCGTTTTTCGTCAGTGGTCAGCTCGACACCAGACCTCTGACACAACTGCGCACCGCCATCCGGCGCGCCGCCCAAGGACGCGAGTACGAGCGACCCGCAGCGGACGCTCCGCCGCAGCTCCTCGAGATCTACGACGAGCTCGACGAGCTCATCAGCACCCGCACGGAGAAGTCCGAGGCAACCGCGGAGGACTCCGAAGTCCTGCGCACCAAGGTGCGCTCGCTGCGAGCCACGCTCGATCGTGAGCTCGAGAGCTCCCGCGACATCACAAGCATCATCCAGAGGGCCGAAGAAGGCCTCAATCAGGTCTCACTCACCCTGAACAAGCTCCAAGAGACGGCGGGCAGCTCCCACGCCGATATCTCGCATATGTCGATGCTCCACGAGCAGGTCTCCGCCAGCATCGGCGAGCTCTCCTTGAGCGTCCGTGAGACGCTTTCCTCGATCGAGGAGATGACCTTCTCGATCCGGGAGGTCGCGACCAACATCGACGCCCTCTCGCTCACCGCCGAAGAGACGAGCTCGAGCATGAACCAGATGGACGTGTCGATCGACCAGGTCCAGTCCAACGCGAACGAGACCGCTCGCCTGAGCGAAAATGTGGCTCAGGACGCCGAGCTCGGCGCCGAGGCGATCCTCAAGACGATGGGCGAAATCTATCGCATCAAAGAGAGCAGCCAGGAGGCCCTCGGCGTCATCAATAACCTCGGTTCCCGCATCGAGGCCATCGGTGAAATCCTGAACGTGATCGATGACGTCGCCGAACAGACCAACCTGCTCGCGCTGAACGCGGCCATCATCGCCGCCCAGGCCGGAGAACACGGCAAGGGGTTCGCCGTGGTCGCCGAAGAGATCAAAGATCTGGCCGACCGCTCCGGAGCGAGCACCAAGGAAATCGCGGATCTGATCAAGACCATCCAGCACGAAAGCCGGAACGCGATCGCGGCCGTCGAACAAGGCGCGGAGAATGTCGATCGCGGCGTCGAGGTGTCGAACGAAGCCGAGCGAGCGCTCAAGAAGATCCTCGAGAGCTCCAAGAAGAGCACGAACATGGTGCGCGCGATCGCCCGCGCGACTGTCGAACAAGCCAAGGGCTCAAAGCAGGTCACCGACGCCATCAGCCGGATCGCCGAGACAGTGCAGCAGATCGCCGCCGCTACCGCCCAGCAAGCGCGCGGCAGCGAGCTCATCATGAAAGGCGGCGAGCGGATGCGCAGCATCGCGCAGGAGGTCGAGCTCTCCACCCAAGAGCAGGCCCGCGGCAGCCAGCGACTCGCCTCGAGCATCGCCACCATCCACGATCTGACGGGCGAGCTCGCTCAGCACCAGCGCGTCTACTCCGAGAGCAGCAGCACCGCGCTCACCATGGTCGAGGGCTTCGTCGGCCGCATCAAAGAGCAGACCTCGACTCTCAAAGATCTCCCTTGAGGGGACGGCTCCCGCAAAGGAACACCTCACACTGGGCGGCGAGACGCAGCGAGACGCAGCGAGACGCGCCGCCCGCGCTCGCAGAGGGTCCGACCAGCGTCGGACCCTCTCCCCCGAAGGACCCCCGCGTCGCTCAGTCGTCGGCAGGGAACCGCCCAATGAAGAAGTCCACGTACTCGACGCCCGGCACCCCCACGGGGATCGCGTCACCAGGACCTGCGGCCCCACCCAGACCTTCATACTCCGGGGGAAGATAGGCGATCAGAGCCCCCACGCCGCCGCTCCTCGCTTCAGGAAGCCCGAGCTCGCCCCACTGGAGGTAGCCCTTGTGGCGCCTTGATGTGTCCACGTCGAGCGGGAGATTCCCTACGACCGAGGCAAGATCGGCCTGCGCGTACAGAGTCGGTGTCTCGCCCCCACGGCCCACCTCGAGCTTGCCCTCGAAGGTCGCTTCGAAACCTCCGTCTGCCGTCGTTGCCTGGATCGTCACAGGCACGCGGACGTGATCTCGACAATCCTCGTTGCCGACGGTCACAAGCGACGGCGTGCCGAGGGTGAACGTCGCGCTCAACGTGGTGTCGGCACGTGACGAGTAGGAATCGTCGGACCAGCCAAAGGCCGTCTCCAGCTGTCCCGAGACCATCGCCATCAGCTCATCGACCTCGAACTCTTCAGCGATCTCCTCCGTGAGCGCTTGTTCTTCCTCGAGACAATTCTCTTGTCCGCCACCAAAGTCGGAGCTCTCACCCCCGACCACCTGACCTTTGCATGAGGGGCAAAGCTTTCCCAAAGGCGAGCCCGAGCCGCCTTCGCGACTGCACGCGAAGAGCGCCAGAAAACACCAGCCGATACCGAGGGTCCATTTTTGTTTGTCCATCATGATCATGAGGTGACACGGGCCAGCGGGCCCGACAAGGCACGTATAGCACATCGCGGTGTGCGGAACGCGCCACTATGTGCTAATCGCGCACCGTGGCATCAAAGAAGTCGCTCGAAACGCCGGATTCGGTCCCCGTTTCTGCGCTCGCCGAACGCGTCGCGCAGGAGCTCGTGCGCGCCCTCCGCGGACGCCGCTCCCGTATCGAGCTCAGCCGGCGGCTCGGCTACCGGAGCAATATCGTGCGCCGCTGGGAGGCTGGCGAGTGTTTCCCCGTTGCCGCCGACTTCTTGAACGCCTGCGTGCGCATACGGCCCCAGGTTGCGTCGATCTTCGTTCGCTTCTTCCAGCGAGCGCCTGAGTGGTGGGACACGCGAGCGGGGTTTACGAGAGAAGCTCTCGCCGCGTTTCTTCGCGACCTCAGAGGCCGGACCCCGGTCGGGTCCATCGCTGCGCGCTCCGGATACAATCGTTATACGGTGGGGCGGTGGTTCTCGGGACTCGCCGAGCCGCGCCTACCTGAGTTTCTCACGCTGATCGAGGTGTGCAGCCGGAGGATGCTGGATTTTGTCGCCGGGATCGTCGAACCCGCGCACCTGCCGAGTCTCGCCGCCGACTGGCAACGACTCCAAGCCGCTCGCGAAGCGGCCTATGAGGTGCCTTGGTCTCACGCTGTGCTTCGCGCGCTCGAACTCGACTGTCCCCGCGGAGGACGCACGGCTCTCTGGCTCGCGAAGCGTCTGGGAATCAGCCTCGCTCAGGTGCTCGCAGGGCTCGATGTGCTCAAGAGGTCGGGCCAAGTTCGCCAGGTCGGTCGAGCTTACCTTGTCGACGAAGTGATCCACGTGGACACAAGTGGTGATCCGGAGCGAGCGCGCTCGCTCAAGATCGCCTGGGCCGAGGTCGCTCTCGAGCGGCTCCGAAGCGGACACCGCGGAAGTTTCGGCTACAGCCTCTTTGCCATCTCGAAGCGCGATCTGCGCCGCCTCCGCGAACTCCACCTCGAGTACGTCCGCGCCATGCAGAACGTGATCGCTGAATCGACGCCAGGTGAGTGCGTCGGTCTCTACAACGCGCAGCTCATGGATCTGGCGACGGCTCAGAACGCGCTCGAATGAGCCGGCGCAAATGCACCGTCCGCGCTCGAGCGCGCTGCTGACGGGTCGACCGTTTTCGCGGGCGGCCTAGGTGAACATCTTCGGCAACAGGCTCTCGTTGAAACGCCAGATCAGGGACGAATCATGGGTCTGGAAGGTGGCGCCCGTATAGAACGTGTCGCGGAATCCCTGGAGTCCGTTCACCCGCCGATAAAAGCCGCTCGCTACCTCACGAGAGCTCGCCATCAGCTCGAAGGGCGAATGATTTCGGAAAATCGCGAACCCTTCGAGGCTCACAGGCGCGCTGCCGGCTCGGGCGATGCGCCGTACGTCGCGAGCGATGGCCTGCTGCACCGCACGATCCTCGAGCAGAGTCGGACTTCCATACTTCACGTTCCACAGTCCCGGCGCTCCTGTCGGGCTCAAGGCATAGACACCCGGGAGCGAAGGCAACGCATACGGAGTTCGATTGCCTGTGTTCTGGAGCGTCGTCGCATCCGAAATCCCTGAGAGACGCACGACGCCCGTCGAATAGTGGTTCGGGCGGAAACTCGAGAACAGGCTCCGTTCCGATCCTGTGAAATCGAAGGACGCAAACCCTTTCGGACTCGGCGGAAAGGCCACCAAGAGCTTCTTGCTCTCGACGACCACCTCACCCTCAGGGGTCGAGAGCTTCACCGAGATGGGATACTGGCCGCGGCAACCGCGCTCTACGCTCAAGACCTTTGATTCATAGAGGACGTCGGACCCGAGCTCGAGCGCCGCACCATCATAGATCGTTGACACACCAGCGGGCACCGTCAGGAAGCCGGTCCCGAGGATCGAGTCGACCACGGCCGCGCTGAAGTTCTTCAAGACGTAGATCGAGGGGGCCGCGAGAATGTCCCCGAGGCCTTGTCCGAACAAGAAGACCGTCGGAAACAGGGCCTGAAGAGAATACTTCTCGACGAAGCGACCGAACGGCATCGCGAGATCTTCGGGGACACGCGCGGGGAGCTCGAAGCCGTCGTCGAGGTAGGGGAGTTTCTGCGCGAGGATCTGGCGGTACGCGTAGAGAGCGGCGCCGGCCGCTGCCGGATCGGGCGGAGCGTAATCTTCGACCAACCGGCCCGTCGAAAAGTCGATCGGGAGCGGGGGCGGACCAGAAAAATCGGCTGGGATCGCGCTCACATTCAGCCGCGCAAAATAGTCTCGCACCAGCTCGACGTTTTCGAAGACGACGACCCCAATATTGATCGGGACTCCCGAGGCATCATCGAAGTAGGTCTGGGCGTGACCACCCAGCCGATGCGTCCGCTCGACGAGCGCCACGCTCGAACCGAGATCGCGGAGCCGGAGCGCCGCGTGGGTTCCGGAGCTCCCACCCCCCAGAATGCACACGTCCCGTCGGACGCGGGAAGGACGTGGACGATGGCCGAGGGCGTGACTCGCGAGCGTCACCGCCGTCAGGCCGGAGGCGAGTTTGAGTAGACTGCGTCGATGCATGGTCATGAGCGATTCTCCTTCTTCCTTCGCGAGCCTGGGGGGCACCAGGGGCCGCCCTCGACCCCGAGCGGGAGCGGCCAGCGAGTTCCTGAGTGATACCTTGATGATGTGAGCGGCAAAAAGCGCCGGACAGGCTAGAGTCTCATTCGACCCATGGCCCGTCAATGAGCCTCGGGCGCCTCGCTGGGCCCCCAGGATTTTGCTGGAATTTGGTCAGCACGACGAGAGCGCGCTCATGAGCCTCCCGACAGAATTGAAAATGTCTCGATGAGAGATCCCATCGAGACTTAGTCATTTATTCGAACGCGATCTCGCTGCGCTCTCACTACGGCGACGCGACGAGCCGAACGAATCACCCCGATCATTCGAACGCGGCCTCTCCCTCACTCGTGCACGTAGACGTTATCGACGCAGAGGTCCGCGACCACACGAGGAGAGGAGCGGAGGCTTGCATCACCCCACATCTGCCCTCGATGAGGACTTCGAGGCTCCGAGCGCAACCGGAGCCGCCCTCCCCTGACACCCACGCCCTCCTGTGCCACGTGTGCCACCCCCCCGAGCTCGATATTCCTCGGCGTTGATCGATTTTGTCTCAGGTACGCGTCTTGCCCCAAAACTCCTTCTCATCATGCACCGCCATCTCCGACTCTTTGTGCTCTCGTCCCTCTCGACCGCCCTCTCCGTCTACGCATGCGGCAGCCCGAGCAAACGAGGCGTCGACTCCGACGGAGAGGTTCCGTCGATCGAAACGGCTTGCGCCGAGTTCTCCGAACCCGCCGGGTGGCATCGCGGAGAATCGGTCTCGCCCGCGGCAGAGGCCTCTATGGATCGCGTCGCCGCGGTGGGAGAGGCGACTTGGCCTCTCGCTCTCGACCTCTTGAAGTCGGTCTCCGTCGAAAGTCACCCGAACATCGCGCAGTCCCCGACGTCCCTCTTCGCGGCCCTGGGAATGGCTTATTCTCAATGGCAAAATGGGCAGTGCGGGGAGCGGATCGCGACCGTACTGCGCTTCCCCGAAACAGGCGACGCCATCCATCCCGCGATCGGAGCAGGTCTGCTTCATTTGGCTGAGCGCGCGCGACCAGCCACCGACGACTCCTCAGCCGTCGCACTGAACCTCTCGTCCTCACGCTGGGCCATGGGTCAAAGCTCCATACCCAAGATCACCGAGATCCACCGCATCTATGGCGCAACTCCCCACGCCGTCGAAGACCAGGGAGAGGCGAGCCGTCAGCTCATCAACTGCGTGATTGAGCAACAGTCCTCGGGGCTGCTCAAGGACTTCATCCCCGAAGGGGTCATCGGCGCCGAGACAGTCTCCCTCGACATCAACGTCACCTACCTCAAGGCGCCTTGGCCCAGGGCTTTCGAGGAGGCAGAGGTCTATTTCACTCCGGAAGGCGGCCAGCGAGCGCGCGTACCGGGACTCCATTCCGGAGCTCTGTCCGCCTCTTACTACGAGGCCCCCTCGTTTCACGCGCTCCATCTGCCGCTTCGCGGCGGCGAGCTCAAAGTCTTGCTCGTCGTGCCTCGTGAAACTTTCACCGCTTCGCTCGAAGAATTTGTCGCATCGTTGCCCGACAACGAGCTGCGAGCCGCGCGCGACACGACCCTCATGGATACCTTCGACTTCCGTATGCCGAAGATCGACATCACCGCGGAGCCCATGAACTACACGGGGCGGCTCGGATTTGACTGCGATCCCTTTACCCTCGGAGATCTCATTCATGGCGCTGGAGTGGTGATGGACGAAGGCGGTCTGGAGGCCGTGGCCGCCACAGTTGCCGAGGAGTGGGGCGATGGCGGGTTCGAACCGACGACGCGACCGTTCGCCATCGAGCGCCCTTTCCTCTTCTTCGTTTTCGACACAGCGACTCGCTTCGTCCTCTTCAGCGGTCGCGTGCTCGACGCGGGGTGAAATCGCTCGCGCGCCAGTTCAGTCCTCCTGACTTCGATTTCTCTCGGCGAGAGTCGCCTCCAAAATCGGCAGAAGAGCTCGGTCCTTCGGTCGACCGAGCTCCCGTTTGAGCTCGATCAAGCGTTCGAGACGGAGAACGCTCACGGAGAACTCATCGAACTCGATCTCCTCACCGTCAGCAATGAGGCCTTCTACTCCAAACCATCGTTGATGAAACCGAGGACGTCCACGCCCGTGAAACACTCTTTGTTTCACGCGAGAGCGGAGCTGAGCACGGCACTTTTCGGCGACCTGCCTCGAGCCGACGAGTATCCACGAGATCCTGATTTTTGTCGTCCGCGGGCGACCGTGAAAACCGACGGCGTAACCTCCGACGACCAGGTAGCGAACGTCAAAGTCATCCGTCGCCTCGGACTCAGCAAAGCTCACTTTGCCCCCTGTCCAAGTCGCGCGGCGCCTCTCGGCTCGCTCTCGAAATCCCGCGCCCATGCAGGGAAGATAGCGCTTTTGAGCGACGAGATCACTTGAGATGAGGGACCGGAATTGATTGACCCGACCCCTACGGGGCCTCGGCAACACGCCGGATGCGAACGCGCCTACCCGGGCAGACGTAAGGACAAAAGGGAGTCGATCGAGCTCCTCTCGGCGCTCACGGGGAACGTGGGGACGACGCCCATGTTCGGGGGGAGGTTCTCTGGATGAAGCATGCCGACCTGGATGGTGCGCGTCTGTTCGTCGAGGAGAATGAAGAAATAGCGGTCGCCACGCGGACGACGCCAAACCGGGCAACCCTCTGTCTCGCCGCCGACCTCGATTTCTGGGCCGATTTCGTAGGCCTTCTTCGCACAGGCGTCGACCACGTCGACATCGAGCGGCAAAACCGCGTCTCGCTCACAATCCGCTTTGCACACCGCGCCGCCGACGTGCCCTTCCTGATATGAACGGACGCCCGTGCTCGCGAACTCGCGATTCGAGAACTCGTTCTCGTCCATGACGACCTCGAACACGTTGATCTCACCACAGCCGTCGCCGACCGTGCCCGTCTTCGAATAGCAGTTGCAGAGCCCGTTCCATTTGCGCCCGCCGTCCCGCACGAGCTCAGAGGCGACGAACGCCACCCAGGGCCCCGGGTGGCCCGCGCCAGCACCGCTGCAAGGCTCGACCTCGGAGTCCTCGAGATCCATCGAGCCGAGAAAAACGACGAGCTTCGAGCCAGAGAATCCTCGATGGAGAATGCCAGGGTCGCTGGGGCAATAATAGTCGCGCCCGTCTCCGCACTCGAAGCTCGGCTCCTGCATCACGTAGCCGACGCAGTCGTTTTTCGTCAGATCGCCGGGAAACCTCGGGCTCCCAGCGCCCTGTTGGGTGAACCAAATGTTTTCGGAGATGCCGCGCTCATCCCAGGCGGTGACTCGATTCCAGGCGTCGCTCGTCTCATCTGCTGGCTGATAGATGGCGAGCTGCTTCACGCGGATCGCCTTGAATATGAGCGTCATCTCTTCATCGAACGGCGCGAGGCGATCGCTCTCCGTCTCGTAGCGGGAGAGACAACAATGGCCGCCCCAGGTGTCGCTCCCGTCTTTGTCGTCACAGGCAGGATCTCCCGGCGCTCGATCGAGCCGCCGAGGCCACGACCCCGGCGCGCCCACGTTCGTGAACGTCATCGTGCCGCCACGGGTGACGCTCGAGGGCTCGAAGGGGAACGCGCCGAGCGCGCCCGAGCGTCCCGAGTTTCCCCCCGACGAACCGCCTCCAGCGTCGCCCGGCCCGGTCGCACCCGAGCCCGAGGCGTCCCCGCCCGCTCCTGCGGCGTCACCCTCGCCCGAACCGCAGCCGCCGAAGGATAACAAAAAACTTACGAGAGCCGTCACGCCCACGAGCGAGCGTGAACCCAGACGAGCTCGCGCCCGTTTCATGGCTCTGGCTCCGGGCAGAAGACGATGTCCCAATCCTCACCTGCGCACGCGCGCATCGGACTCGGATCGTCCCCTCTCTGATCGTCTCCGGACCAGGCGTAGGCCTCGTCGCAGCGCTCGAAATATTGAGCCACCGGGCTCTCTGGATTGTCCCGGTCGGGGCTGACACAGGCGACGATCTCCCCATTTTTTCCCGCGAAGCGCCCCTCCTCGGGACAACCCTCGAGGAAGTCCATCGCGCAGGTCAGGATCTCACAATCGCGCAAGGCCGGAACGATCTGCATCGGCAGGTTGTGCGCGTCGACGTGGCTGATGTTGTACCAGTCGAAGTCGTAGAAGTCGGTGTTGAAGGTGAACTCGGCCAGCGTATGATGCTCGCCACCCGGATCTTCGCCGATGAAGCCCCAATAGCGCTTGGAGTTGATCGGCTCGGCGTCGCTGCCGATGTCGACGCAGGTGACGGCGCCCGGTGCTAGGTCGCCACCGTCGATGTCGCTGCCACGAAAAGAGACCGACCGGTCGCAGCGGTTCACGAAGGCGAGCGTGGTCTTCCCGTCGCCGTCGGCGCGGCACTCCGCGGGATTTTCGACGGAGCCCCCGGAGCCACCCGAGGCGCGGCCGCCCGACTCCGTCCCGCCCGATCGACCACCCACACCCGGCGCGGCTCCTGAGCCTACCCCATCCGCCTCAGGCTCCTCTCCACCCGAGCAACCGAGGCCGAGCGCGACGAGTCCACCGAAGAGCGACAAGAGCAAGGGGCCGCCCAGCCACCAACGACTTCTCAGCGGTCGCGCTGAACGTCTCGTCCTCACGCTGGACCCGAATTCATTCTCGCCTTCGCGTGAAGTTCGATCTGAAGCATACCTACTGCGCCGTAAACCCACGCTCATTGACAAGCGCCCGGACGATGCTCTCCATAGACAGAGGCATCGAAAATGCAGGATACCCCACGCGAACTCACAACCTCTCGGCACTCGCCGAGAAATTGTTCTAACCAGGGAATAGCTGCAGCTAGCCTTACCCAATATTGGCCTGCACCTTCGGGAGTGCACTGTTCATTAGCTCCTCCAGATGTGGAGAGGATTCCAATGAGCGGCCTACTCCCATCATCCGACCTGCCTGGCACATCAAGAAGCGGCGAGCCACTGTCTCCTTCGCAAACGCTAACCACCCCCGCAGCGGGAGCTACGACAACATCGTCCGTAGCTTCAACAATGCTCACCTCTGCTTCGACCACCCGCTCTCCGATAGGGCTTTCATCAGCTGTCGCCACTTCGAGCGTCTCGAACGCCAGAATGGACCCCGTTCTTGGCGCAGACCCCGTCAGAAGTTCAAGACGCATTCTACTGGAGTTAGAGGCAAGGATCAGCGCAACATCTAGCTCCGGGTGTAAGACAAATTCAAAGTTCGTCTTCACCGCACAATGTGCTGCCGTAAGAATCCATCCACCCTCAATCGCAATACCGGTGCATTCCGCCGCATCTGCGCTGGGGAGGTGAACCAGTGGCGCCCAAGACAATGTGTCTGCTGTCGCTTCCCCCCCTCGCAGCGAATGCCTGCTTCTGCCACACGTAGCCGCCGGATCAGAACAACTGGTCGCGAACGCCACGATGGACATCCATCGACGACCTACGGAGCCTCGACAATACGATCGCACTGAAGGGAATAGTTGCAACGGTAGACTCCCTTCGAAGAGCAAGATGAAGCGCCCGCGGAGCCTCCTTCTCCGCCTTGCGCCCCCTGACTACAGGGATCACAGTACTCCCCACACATCCTTCCTTCGCAGTCGGGCGACGGAGGACGGCCGAGCAAGATACCATCCCCGGGGTCATCGCAAAGGCCTTGGCGAGCGCCATCTCCGCCACTGCCGCCTGAAACTGTACCTCCCCCCGTCGCTGTTCCTCCTCCAGCCGGTGGCTGTTCCGGCGCCCTCTCCTCAGTACAACTGCAAACCTGCACCGCGACCAGCAAGAGCAAAAACGTCATCCACTCAGATTTCATCATATCACCCAGGAAATTGGTTCCTCAGCTGACCTTGGTAGTTGTACAGCCACGTGTTGTGCCCGAGCGCGGTCACAGGAGCCGGATGCGAAGACGAGCACTTCGCACAATCCTGGGTCAGCTGATGCCCCAGAAAATACAAAGTACTCCGCTCCCAAACAGCCCCTCCCGAATGGGCGGGGCTTACATCGCACCCATTTTTCCACAAACGATAGTCCGGCGCATTCAGATAAGATGCCACCTTACATGGAGATGAGACATCTCGATAGTAAGCCTGGCTGACACAGCCACTGGGACTGTCAACGTTACCACACGCGGGATACCCACCGTGCTCAGTCAGGACGTTCAAATCGCCAGCGCCCATCCCCCTATATCCGAATGAGGTGGCCCCCACTGAACCCCACCACGCGGGAGGCAGCACTATTAGGGCCCAATCTTCGTTCTTGCAGTTCGGATTCGCGCTGTATCCAGCGCCATACTCTCCCGCATCATTCACATCCCCATCACCGTTCAAGTCTCTATTGCATCGCCGCATCCCAAGGGAAGATAGTTTCCACCCCAGGAGTAGCTTTGTGAGTTGGCGCTAACGGGGATGGATCCTGCATCCCGACGATAATCAAATCGCACGCCGTTATTGGCTGCGGGCGATCCTCCCCCCGTCGTATGTCGAATCACGCAATGGGCAGCTGTGCGGACGATACGAAGACCGATGAGAGCACCCGAGCACTGTCCCGCGGGTGACGAGACCATTCCAACCTGAACCGGAATATTACTACCGGTTCGTCGCGTACGGCTGTCAGTGCCATTACTCCATCCCCGGGGTTCCACACTTTCGGGCTCAACGACGGATGGTCCCAGAATCGCTTCGCCAATGTCCAGTTGAGCTGTGTAGTACCCATCTGAGGTCACTATGTTGACCGAATCCCGCTGAGTCTTCTTCGCTGCATCGAGTGACTTCCTCTCCGGGGGCAGAACGGCCGGCCGAACATCCATTACTGGCAAGTCTTTCAGGACACGCTGCAACATTGGATCCGCAGCGGCATCTGAAACGATGTCGGTCGCACTGAGCTCTGCCAGAGTAGGATCCAGAGATTTCCCCATGACGAACATCGCTTGCTGGTCGCTCTCGCGAAGGTCCTCCTCTATGAAGGACTCACCTAATCCACATGCTGTGAGCGACCCAACCATGAGCACTGAACAATGATGTTTGTTTACAAGCGCAACAGTATCGCACCGCATAGAATCTGTCAACACTCCCAATGAGATCTTTTCGAGCTTGATAAGCTTATCATCATCAACAAATGGGAAAGAATGCATCGACTGACCGGCGGGCCGAACGAGCAAACCAAAGGAAGGTCTCACCTGACGTGCCCCCAATTTCTAAGGCACGGCTTCTTGGAGGGTGCTGAGCCGGTTGGTTGTTAGAGATTCAGCGCACTCGGTCGGGGACCATTGGCCAAAGAACTGTGAGGTCTGAGGTTGTTGACTCGTAGCGCCAGGCGGCAATAAGAGCTCTCGCTTGGCGGAGGGAGACGAACCATGTGGGTTGAAGCATTCATCTCGGAACTTACCGTTGAGGCTCTCGACGAACCCGTTCTGTGTGGGCCTACCCGGCTGAATGAAGTCGAGCCGGCCGTTGTGTTCGTAGGCCCAAGCGTCGAGGGCACGGCCGCCGAACTCGGGACCATTGTCCGTCGTGAGCTGCGAGGATAGCCCCGGACGCTTTTCCACATCCATCGCTAACGCTTCTCGTGTGAACCATCTGCAATGTTGAGGTTGCGAAAACCACGACCGTCAGCGAGCTGGTCACTCGTGAAGTCGAGGCTCCAGCGTTGATTCGGGCCGGTCGCGACGTTGGGGGCAAGGCGTGTCCGAGACACTCGTCTCCTCTTTTCCTGGCGCAACTTCAGTTCTTCGCGATCGCGCGATCCATTTCTTAGCGCTCGACGCCGCGCCAACCGATCGCCATCTCGCACGTCAAGCCGGCATCACCTTTCACTCACCTCAAAGGGTCTCGATGCCCTCCACTCTCATGAATTCATGAGGAGAGAAGCCGGCGCCCGTCGCTGCGAAGCGCAGCTCAGTCTGAGGTGCACCCACACCCTCATGAACTCATGAGGAGCGAATCCGTGCGCCTACCGTAAGACCTCGCCGGACACCGTCTTGATCGAGGAGCGGACCTGAGCGGGTCGGCGGAGTGGTCAGCGGGTCTCGTGCGGGAGCGGGATTTCGGCTCCGCGGAGCGCGGCGTGGATCGCGGTCACGAGATAGGTGTGCGGATTGATTTCGACGAGCTTGGCGCTCTCGATCAAGCTGTACAGAATTGCC